>Ga0255048_10001460_pt1 | contig 16285 bp, 12 predicted proteins | sample JV7_2_2_MG_FD_183619 | JGI IMG/M metagenome (GOLD analysis project Ga0255048, IMG submission 183619) | Seawater microbial communities from Jervis Inlet, British Columbia, Canada - JV7_2_2 | ecosystem: Environmental > Aquatic > Marine > Inlet | place: Canada: British Columbia | collected 2016-10-06
CATGCCGTAGCGGGCCGCAATAGTGGGAACTCGCGTAACGGCGCCTATCAGCGTACGGTGACGACTGAGGTCGGTCCGGTGGAGGTGACGATGCCGCGTGACCGTGACTCGACGTTCGACCCGGTGCTAGTCCCCAAGGGCGAACGACGCCTCGATGGGTTGTCGGCCCAGATCATCTCGCTGTACGCGAAAGGACTCACGACCGGCGAGATCCGCGACCATCTCGCCGAGATCTACGACACCAGCATCTCCAAGGACACGATCAGTCGGGTCACCGACGCGATTGTGGCGGACATGGAGGCATGGCAATCACGCCCGCTCGACGTGGTGTATCCAGTGGTGTTGATAGACGCGATCGTGATCAAGGTGCGCGATACCCAGGTCGCCAACCGCCCGGTGTATGTGGCGATCGGCGTGAACCTGGATGGCGAACGCGATGTGTTGGGGATGTGGATCGGGCCGGCTGGTGGCGAGGGCGCGAAACGGTGGATGACGATGCTCACCGAGCTCCGCAACCGCGGGCTTGCCGATGTGTTGATCACTTGTTGCGACGGACTCAAGGGCCTGCCTGAAGCGATCCGCACCGTCTGGCCCGACACCACCGTCCAGACGTGCGTGGTTCACATGGTGCGCAACAGCTTGCGCTACGCCAGCAAGAAACACTGGTCGGCGATCACGAAACAGATGCGGCTGATCTACACCGCGCCGACCGTCGCTGCCGCCGAAGCAGAGTTCGAAGCGTTCACTGAGACATGGCGAGACAAGTATCCGGCAATGATCGCCTCGTGGGAAAGGTCATGGGGAGAGTTCGTGCCGTTCTTGGAGTTTCCTGCCGAGCTGCGCTCGATCGTGTACACCACGAACTCGATAGAGAGCCTGAACTCGAGGTTCCGGCGAGCCATTCGTCACCGAGGTCATTTCCCGACCGAACAAGCCGCGATGAAAGTGTTGTGGCTCGTCGCTACCAAGAAAACAAGGAACCGCTCCAACCTCACCGGTCGCACCAACGGCTGGAAACAGATCCTCAACACCCTCAGCGTTCACTACGGTGAACGAATCACCAACCACCTCTAACCATGAACGCCACGCTCGCTTACACACGAAATCAGACAGGCCCATACGTTGCTCAACCCGCTAGGCGCTGTACCTAACCACAACCGATCCGCCCACTACAAGTGGTCATACGAACACTTAACGTAGTACTCGGGAGATAACGCGTGATACCACTCTTTCGGAGTCGGCGAAGCTCGACAGCCGACATCGCAGGTGTGCCGCGATCGCTTCGGCCATGACATGACCGCGATCAACACGAGCGGAGCGCCTCCACACAGAGGTCACCGAGTTGCGGCAGAACCGGGAAATCCTGAAACGGGCGGCACCGGATTACGTTTGAGAGATGCTCGTTGATGACGCCGAACTGGAACTGATCGAATATGTCGGTCATGGGCGAGAGCGAGTGCAATCACAGGCTGGCGTCCTACATGGAACGCATCCGTTGGCCGCGCATCGAGGTCATAGCGGCCCCGAGTAGGGATTGTCAGAACCTGTCTGCATCTCGACTGGCTGGCCGTCATGTATTTCGTGAGGACGCCCGACGTGTGACGATGGGTGTCCATCAGCTTGGGGGATGCGTGCGCGAGTCTAAGACGTGGCAATCACCGGGACTGGGGACGTGCAGGAAGGCTTGATCGACGCGGCCGTGTCTGATGCCGCTGGGGGAACACAATCGGAACCTGACGCCAACTGCCCACGATTCAAGACTCTCGCCCTCTTTGTCGTCGTCTCGGTTGGGCGGTTCGCGTTCAGCTTGGACCGAAATGTCTTCGCCATCTCTCCGGACGAACCCGCCAACCTGGCGATGGCTCGTTGGCTGGCTGGTCAGGGCCACTGGAACATGTTCACGAGCGCGACCTACCGGCCCGGACTCGCCACGTTGCTCACACCGCTGTTCTGGTTGGCAGACGACCAGAACATCATCATCCGCAGCGCGTTCTTGTTCGCAGCACTTTGCGGTGGGGCATCTGCCGTCTTGTTGGCACACCTCGCTCGGCGACTGACCGACATCTCCTGGACGGGCGCAATACTTGCTGCCGGGACCGTCGCTTTGCTTCCCGCAGGATTGTCCGCATCCGCGCACGTGTGGGCGGAGCCCCTCGTGACGCTGTTGTTTCTCGGGACCTTGTGCTTGCTGATCAGGTTTCTCGATCACCCCAGGCTTCGCGTCGGACTCGCGGCCGTTGCGCTTTCCGCAGCGTCGTACACCGCTCACGGGCGCATGTTCGCGCTCTTCGCCGTCGTGGTCTGCGTCGTGTGCGGTGTGTTCGTCGTCAATCATCGGTGGCGTCACGCCGTCGTCGTCGCTTCGACGTCAGCCGCGCTCGGATGGGCTACAGCGTTATATGCCAACCTGTTCTACGACAATCTGTGGACGGACCCTGGTGAGTTCAACACGTTCGCAAGTGTTGCGAGTCGCCTCACCGACCCAGTCGAGGTCGTTCGGTCGGGGCTCGGACAACTGTGGTATCTGCTCACCTCCACGATCGGAATATTCGGAATCGGCATGGCGGTCGCAGTCGCCGGCGCGATCGGCGCGAGAGACGACCGACGAACTCGTGATCTACGGCTCGTGATCGCCATCACGCTTCCCCTGCTGGCATTGTCCGCTGTCTTCATGTCGAACCGTGGTCGCGTCGACCAACTCGTGTACGGACGCTACAACGATGCGGTCGTCTGGCCACTCCTGATCGTCGGAATCGCGGGCCTCGCTGGATTGCCGGCGGGTCGGTGGAGTGATCTACCGAGATGGATGCGCTCCACGATCCTGGGGATTGCGCTGGCAATGCTCGAGGCGGGAATGGTCGTAGAGATCACCTTGCGCGGTCGGAACCGCCAACAAGTCGAGTTCGTGGACATGATTGCTGGACTCGCCCCGGTTCTCGGCGGTGCCGATCGGCTACCGGTGGTCTGGATCACCTTGGGCGCAGCGGCCATATTCGGTCTCACGGTCGTCATCGTTCTTCGCTCGGGCGACCGTGCCCGAACGCTCGTCGCGACCGTATGCATGCTGCTGGTGCTCGTCGCCGGCCTAGCAACTCGCGACGCGATGGACTTCGCAGCGCCAGATCTCGGCCACGAGTCACGTGCAGTCCGCAACATCGAAGGCCGCGAGCTCCCAGCCGGCGTCGAAGTCGTGTACGGTTTCGTTCCCGAGCTACTCGATCCCGGCGTCGGTTCGTACATGCAGGGCTACTACAGCCAGCTCTACCAGTGGTATCTGCCTGATCATCAATTCCGACTTACGGCCTCTGGCGACTACGGCTCACGAGCGTACGTCTTCGCCCCGCTCCACGACAGGATATTGGAGGATTCGAACGCCTGTGTGCTCTGGCAGGATCCAGCGATCTCGATGGCACTCTGGTTCTCGAACCCTGACTGCCCCCCATGACCGAATACTTGCCAGTGGTACATCGGCCGTTGTCCGCAACCATCCAGGCACCGCCATCGCAACCGAACTCAACCGATCCTGTGCTGGCCAACGGATCCACGCCCCAGGTGTGAACACGAGGCTTCTTCGCCGGCGTAAGTTGCCGGAGTCAGATCAAGACAACGCGTTCGTCGCACACACCCACGACGCGCTCGATATCGAACCGTAGTCGTCGTTCGTCGAGCCCGAACCACACCTTGAATCCGTCGAGATCGGCTGTGCTCGTCGACGTGATTGTGCTCGACGCCGAGTTGCTCGGCCAAGTTGCCTCAGTCGGGCTCGACCACCTCCGCGGCACCTCCTGATCGCAGAACGCCGATGGCAGCGCGGTCGAGGCCGCTCACCGCAGACCAGAAATGGGGCGACCAGCCGGTTTCGGTAAGTCCAAGCTGGCCACGCCGTCGGGCGTTAGACCCACGAGATCGGCCGCTTGCCGAGTCGGAGCTGCTCGCCGACCCCTCCGCGGTGGGATGGACTGCGAGCCAGGGGAGATCGTCGGGTGGGAGATCGATCATCAACACGACGGCGCCTTGGTCGACCTCGTCGGCTGGCTCGAGCAGCGCGCCGGTGACCCCATCTCGTGCAGCGGCCAGCCGATCTCGGTTGAATGGAACCGCAACTGATCGGTAGCGACCTCTGCCATCTCGACGAAGTGTCGGATCGGGGTCGAGCGCTTCATACCGACAGTCTGACCGAGTTCCGTATGGCGGCGCAGCGATCGTGTCGCTGGTGCGGTCAGCTCGTCTGTCGGTTCGCGGCGTGGAACGCGTCGCGGATCTCGGGGCGGAGCCGGCCGCGGTCGGACACCTCGTAGCCGTTGGCGCGCGCCCAAGCGCGGATCTCGGCGGTGCCCGCCTCGACGGGTGGGACGACACCCGCCGAGGGGAGCTCGGCAGTGCGTTGATCGCCGTGCTCGTCGTCGTGGTGGTGAGCGATCGCAGCACCGAGGTAGCGGTATGTCCACTCCTGGGCGAGCTTGCGGGTCTCGCAGAACACAATCGGCACGGCCGGGAAGCGGACCTGGGCCTCGGCGAGACCCTCGGCCACCACCGCCGGTCGGACTCGGTCGAGCTTGAACACCGACGACCACCGATCTTCGACCACAACCGCGGCACGAGGAAGCGCGGCGAGGTCGGCGAGGAGATAGCGGAGTCGGCCCGACGTGAGCGTCGAGACAAGATCGGGGAGGCTCTTGCGTTCAACAGCGGCGACGATCTCGCCGTCGACCGCGACCGCGTAGTCGCCCGCCGGTAGCGCCCGCCGGCTCGTCGTCGCCTGTTGCTGTTCGAACTTCCACGCGTAACGCTCGTGGGAGTCGACAACGATCTCGAGCACCCGTCCGGCGGCGCGGGCGGTCGGCACCGACACCGCCGGTCGGGCTTGTTTGCTGGTGCGGGCGCTCTGCCAGAAAATCACCTCGCGACCGCGGGCGCGGGTGAACACAAACTGGGATCGATGCTCACGGGCCCGGTCGAGCACGAGGTCGATCGCAGCGCCCCGACGCACACACGAGCGAACCGGGATGCGTTCGATCACCTCGAGGTCATCGGGCCAGTCATCGGCCCGATGGCAGTACACCTTGCTGGTGCGCGGCCAGGTCTCGCGAACCTTGAGCGCGACCGCGTCGCGGCCGAGCGGCAACCGAATCAGGAACGGCAACGACGACGTCTCGTCGGGGTTTCGTGCGATCACGAACTCGACCGCCATCACGAATCCGTGTCACCGTGCTCGCGGAGGGCCCGCGCGTGAGCTTCGAGATCCGGGAGGGCCACGATGTCCTTGGGGCGGCCCGCGGTGCGCTTCGACCGGATCACGTCGTCCAGGCTCGCCACGCTGACATCGGTAGCTCCGACCACGATCACGACGGCATGCCGGCTCAGCTCGTCGTAGCCAGTTGGGAAACCCGCCGGTTCGAAGCAGACATCGAGTGGTCCCGGCTCGGTGATCAACGTGACCATCGACATCTGGCGCAACGTGTCGGGGTGCGGGTCGAACGGCACGCCGGACGGTTCGTTCTCGACGCGCAGGCGCGCACCCAGCGCACGCAACGCCGCAGCGAGCCGTTCGAGGTTGTCGGCCGCGGTTGCCGGACAGATGTCAATGTCGACCGTGGCGTGGCCGGTCCGATGCAGTCGAGCGGCCATCCCGCCGATGACGACGAACTCGACGCCGTGCTCGACAAGGACACGGCAGATCGCTTCGGCGTGGTCGTCGTCGAGCTCAGGCGACATCGCTCACGAGACGGTAGCCCCGCGACCGAAGTCGGTCGCGGGCGGCATCGTCGAGAGTGTGTTCCCACTCGGCGAGGATCGCGTCATGGCGATCCTGCTCGGCCAGCTCCAGCCGAAGATCGAAACCGGCGCGAGCGAGCATGTCGACGAGCGTGGGGAGTGTCGGCTGGCGACGACCCGACTCGTACGCCGAAAGCGTCGGCTGGGCGATGCCGATCAGATCGGCGAACGCGGTCTGGGAAAGATCGAGCCGAGTGCGCGCCGACCGCAACAACGAGCCCGCGAGCCGTTCTGCCATCGCATCCACGGTCATAGCGTATCGTCTATGCAGCGGTGCTGCAAGATGGCACCCATGAAGGCTTTCGTGCCCACGGATTGCCCACGAACTCCCCACGAAGAGGCAACACGAGCCAACACCAAGCGGACGGACCCGGCGCGAAACACCTGATCAGACGGCACGCAACAACACGAGCCAACACCAGCCGGACCCCCCGGGCGGCTCTTGTAATCATGTGGTCGTGGGTTCGATTCCCACACCCGGCTCCGAGGAGCCTGGTGTGACGCGCCCACGCCGGAGCGTAACGGAAAGGTGTCAGACACCTTTCCGTTCACAGACACCGTTCCGTTGCGGATTAACTCCTACACCACCAGGTGGGACTCACCCCGATCGGCCCGCCCTCCCATACAAGCGGCATGACCGTCGCCTGGCCTTGCCTTGCCTACGGGCAGGTCGCGAACGCCTCTGAGTCGACGATCGGTCTGGGTAATCCGCCGGGCGGGCTCGAATACTGGTTCGATTCTCCCGACTCGGTGTCGGTGACGGAAAGCTCGAACTCGGCGTTGGGGCTGGCGGCGATCCATACCCAGTGATGGTCGTTCTCCGAGCACGCGTTGAGCACCCGCACCAGTACAAGGTCGTCACCGCGGGCGAACAGCATGCCATCCGAAGGGCTCTCCACGATCGCATGCGGTGTATCCGTTTCGGTCAGGGCTGATTCCCACCGGCCGGGCGCGTTCGGCGTCGGGTACGGATCGGCGTATGCCCTGACGAAGTCGCAGCTGGTCGGGTCGGAATCGGTCGGCGAGTTGAAACTTTGCACCGTAATCGTTCTGGGAGGTGCGTCGACCTCGACCTTGAGGGTCACCAGGCCGTCTTCGAGCGTGATGTCGGCGGGCGTTACTGGTCCGTCGGGGTTCTGCTCACCTTGTATGTCGGTGCCGGCATGGGTTTCGACGATGAATGTTCGCGACGGGAAGGTGATCACGGTCGAGGTGCTCGAATCGCTGGCTCTGATTTCGGGCGTCCACGATGTCGACACCGAGACCGTGAGCACTCCGTCGGCGAAAACGCCGGTCACGCCGGTCAGATCGACGTTCTGGCCAACCCCGACGGTGTCGGTCTGACAAACGACGGCGTCCGCCGGCGGATCGTTCGAAATCCATGCGGCATCAGCTTCCTGCGCATTCGACGATGCGGCATTTTCTGGGACGAGAAGGCTGACCAGATCACTCCACATCCCGATGTACGGGATATCGTTCAGCTCGTCCTCGGGGATCACATAATCGTCCGCAATAGGTTCTCCCTGCGCGTCGGTTCCGATCTCACCGCTTTGCGGATCCTCGGCGGTCGCAGGCGCGTCTTGTTCCGACTGATCGCTCTCGGGCTCGGGGGCTGCAGGGGTTTCGACCAGGTCTTGCGACTCATCGGCGATCGCTGCTGAGGGATCGGTCTGAACTTTGTCGTCGCCGCGCAGTAACAAGAAGACGCTAACCACGGCGAGGGCGAGCACCACAAACACCGCAAGCATCGAGACACATCCCCACGACCAGCCCGAGTCTTGCTGGGCGGGTTTCTCAGGCTTGTCGACCGGCCGTACTGGGGGTGTGACCGAGGGTGTCACAGCTGGTGTCACAGCTGCCGCCGCACCGACTGCGGTGTCGGTCGCAGCTACCGGCGATTTGGTGAGGGTCACCTTGCCGCGCCGAATCTTGAAGCCGTCGAGGCGCTTGCCGTTGCGCTTCATGGTGTCGTTGAAGGCCTTGACCCATCCATCGATGCGATCCCGAATCGGACCGAATAGACCGGGAATGCCCGACGTGTCGAGCTCGAGAACTCCGTCGTTGACCGATGCGGGCAGTTCGATATCGGCGCCGAGCGGCCCGTCGAGCACGACGGTTGCCGTATTCGGCTTTGCCCCTGACTCGACACGGATTTCACCGAAGCCGGTCCCCTGCGTGGGGACCCAGTCGAGCTTTGCCATGTCGATGACAACGGTCAGGCGTTTGCAGGCGACGAATTCTTTCAGGTCCGTCGGCGCCGATTTTGGCATCCCCGGCGGCTTTCCCGTTCCTTTTCCGTTGCCCATCTCGAGATCCTCGGATCGCACGATTGCAGCGGTCGGGTTTCCGTTTGGCGATCAGGCGGTTCACCCAATGACATCACAGACAGGGAGCCCAGGGCTGCTATTCAACAGAACAGTTGTTCCCCTCAACTCCGGCGAACTTACCACAGCACTCCAATAGCCATCAGGAAGACATCCCCGCCAGACGTAACGGAATGGTGTCAGACACCTTTCCGTTACTCCACTGCTCCTGACTTCAAGTCCACTTGAAGTCGTACTGTATGCGACATGGACGACGCTGAAACCGAGTTGACGCATCACGTGGATCCGTATCTGGAGCTCCTGGGAGTGGACACCGTCGGGCGGCTACATGATCTTGAGCTGCTCGCCGAACTGCAGCGCGGCCACCTGGTCACCGTTCCGTTCGAGAACCTCGATGTCTATCAACGTCGCTCGGTCCGCACCGATGTCTCGTGGTCTCTTCCGAAAATCACCCAACAGGGGCGCGGTGGATGGTGCTACGAACTCAACGGCGCATTCGGCTGGCTGTTGCGACAGCTTGGCTTCGAAGTCGATTACGTCTCGTGTAGCGTTGGCGGCGACGATGGGTGGGGTCCCGACCTCGACCACTGCGCACTCCTTGTCCATCTCGACGATGCGCGCTGGTTCGTCGATGTCGGCTTTGGAGACTGCTGCATGATCCCGATCCCACTCGTTCCAGGCGAACACCCCGGCATCCCACGTGATGTTCGTTGCAGCATCAGCGGCGATGAGTTCACTCTTGGCGAACGCAACCTCGACGGTGGCTGGGACGACCAGCTACGGGGCAACACGGCACCGTTGACGCTCGCCGACTTCACCCCACGCAGCGACCAATTGCGAACCGAACCCGGTCTTTCTTGGACCGAGAAACCATTCGCCACCAGGGCAACAGACACGAACGGGTCACGGGTCACGCTCCGCCCTGGCGTCCTACGCGTTCGAGAGGGCACGGGCGCCTTCAGTGACCGCCCGATCGCCACCGATCAGTGGGACCACCTGCTGCACACCCACTTCCACATCCATGGCCAACCCCTCGCCGCGGTCTGAGTAACGGAAAGGTGTCTGACACCTTTCCGTTACGCGGGGGTGAAGAGTTCGCCGTCGATGATCACATTGTCATCGATGGGGACAGTCAAGAACTCCTGTTCAGCCAAGTTGGACTCCACTCCTTGCACGCTGACGAGTCCGTCGCCGACAGCGAGTTGTGCGTCGGCTCGCAACGCGAAGGCTGTGCGATCTGCGCCGGCTAGCAATGGAGTGGCCTGTTCCGGCGTGACGTCGATGGCCCCAATCGGGCAGGTTCCGACGACCTCTGCGTCGCTCGGCGCGTACTGAATAATCCAGCAATCTCCGGGTTGCGGGAGCAGGATCGCGAGTTGGGCCACACCACCTAACTCGAAGCGGTAGATGGCGAACTGCCGGCCGTCAGACATTTGAAGCTGATAGGTATCTGTCGACGAAACCGCCGTGACAACCTCCACAGGGTTTGGCTCCGGTGGCGGGTCGTCCTCGACAGAGTCCGTCTCCTCGACGACCGGCGCGTCTACGACCAATTCGCTGTCGGGCTGGACGCTTTCGACCGGCGTCTCGGCTACCGACGGGTCATCGCCATCGCCATCGTCACCGTCATCGCCACCGAAGAGAATCACCGCCCCGACGACGATCACCAGCAGCACGACAATCGCGAGCGGCACCGCGAGTTTGACAGGGACCTTCCGGGAGCGACCCTTCACCCGACCCTCACCCTGCTGCAAAACGTCGTCGCCGCCGGCGTGCCTGTGGATGGAGGTGCCGGCACCGCTGTCTTGGAGGTCCGGTGGCAACAGAAGCCAGATGTTGTCGGGCCGGACGACCCATTTCGACCCAGGGACCACGTCATCTGGCATCCACTCGGGCATCGGGCCGGGATCATCCTCGCTCACTCGGCCGTAGGAGAATACTCGACGGTTGCCGAGAAAGCCTCCCCTGTGGTAGCCGTCCGGTACGCCCGGTTCCTGGTTGTAGGAAAGGTCAGATTGCACGGTCCTGCGGTCGAAGTGCGGGGCGGGCTCCGGATCATCACTCGGGTCCCCGGCCCCCGGCTCGTGGTGACCCCCATGCCGCTCGGAGCGGCCGTCTTGGAGGTCCGGTGGCAACAACAGCCACATGTTGTCGGGTCCGACGACCCATTTCGACCCAGGGACCACGTCATCGGGCATCCACCCTGGCATCGGGCCGGGATCATCCTCGCTCACTCTGCTGCGGGTGAATACCAGATGTTTGCCGAAAGGGCCCCTGCCGTAGCCCGACGGTACGCCCGCTTGCGCACGAATCATGACATCAGGGCCCAGATCCGCGTCGAAACCGTCGTACCCCTTCAAAGGGCCCGATGTTGGGTCGAACTCGATAAGTCCGAGACCGTCAAACTCTGCCTCAGGTGAGGGATCGGAGGAAACGGGGAGAGGACCGAAGTCATTGTCCGAGACGATGTTGCCCTCAGAACCCGCCACCGTTCCTGTCGGGTCGGTCGCCACCGGTATGTTCGGATACTCCGCCCCGTCCCCGACCCCCGACTGATTGGGGCCCTGATCCTGTTTGGTGTCCGGGTCGTCGTCGCCCCATTTGGCGGGATCGAAGTCTTTGGAGGTGTTGGCTGGGTCGTCGTCGTCCCACTTGGCGGGATCGAAGTCCTTGGAGGCGTTGGCCGGGTCGTCGTCCCACTTGGCAGGATCGAAGTCCTTGGAGGCGTTGGCCGGGTCGTCGTCCCACTTGGCAGGATCGAAGTCCTTGGGCATCGCGGCCAACCCCCTCGCTCCGCCCAAAGGCCAGAACATCTCGCCTCGTGGGTCCACGCGGCTGCGATCACCTTAGCTGGCCTGGTGTTGGAGGCCGATTGCCCAGAATCACACCGAGCGCATGGCCACCGCAACGCAGGGCGTGGCATCGGAGGAATCGGACGAGGAATCGGTCCGGCGAACCCCATATCGGCACGCCGCACGAGGAACTTGAGCGATTCTTGAGAAAATTTTCGAGAAACCCGAAGACGGACCTCAGATTCGGTGTGCGGCGGCCACGATCTCGGACACATTCGACGGCGAGACGAGCGATGCTCGCTTGTAAGGTGCGCTCGAGCAAGCCGGCGTCCACTTGTAGTCGCCGTCGTGGGAAACGTTGGTTCGTGTCATCGGTCGACGGCGCCGAGCGCGAGGGGAGAACGGTGGAGATCACAGACTTCGCGATCGACTATTTCAGTCTGACCGGCAGGAACGCGATCGTCACCGGCGGTAACACCGGACTCGGCCAGGCGTTCGCTCTGGCGCTCGCCAAAGGCGGCGCCAATGTGTTCGTCCCGAGCATCATCGACGACGACGGCTCGACGCACCGGATGATCGAGGCCGAGGGTGTTGGTTACGAGTTGATGCTGGCCGACATCACAGAGACCGGAGCACCCAAACGGATCGTCGAGGCCTGCGCCGAGCGGTTCGGCTCGGTCGACATCCTGGTCAACAACGCCGGTGTCAGCCCACTTTCAGAGGTGCTCGATTTCGACCGTGAGAAGTGGGACCCTGCGGTCGCCGTCAACCTCACCGCCGCCTTCGAGATGAGCTACGAGGTCGCCCAGCGAATGGTGCCCCAGCGCAGCGGCAAGATCATCAACATCTGCTCGATGTTCAGCTTCCTCGGCGGTCGCCGATCGCCGGCCTACGCCGCCACCAAGCACGGTATCGCGGGGCTCACCAAGGCATATTGCGATGAGTTGGCGATCCACAACATCCAGGTCAACGGCATCGCTCCGGGCTACTACGCGACCGCCATCACCGAGCACACTCGCGACAATCCCGACGCTGACCGCCGGGTGCTCGAGCACATCCCCGCCGATCGGTGGGGCGAACCGGGCGATCTGATGGGCACGGTCGTGTTCCTCGCCAGCCGGGCCTCCAACTATGTAAACGGGCAGATCGTCGCCGTCGACGGCGGCTACCTGGTTAGGTAGCGACGACATGGCAGGGCCGTATCTGATCGGTATCGACTGCGGCACACAGAGTGCCAAGGTCGTGATCTATGACGCCGTCGGCCGCGCCGTGTCGAACGGCCGTCAGGCGCTGCAACCGATGAGCCGTCCCCGTAGCGGCGTTGCCTTTCATCCCGGCGACGATCTGTGGGACTCGATCGCCGCCGCCAGCCGCCAGGCGATGGCGGGCTTGATCGGCGACCCGGCCGAGATCGCCGGCGTCGGGCTGTGCACAATCCGCTGCTGTAAGGCGTTCCTCAAGGCCGACGGATCGCTGATCGAACCGGTCATCAGTTGGACGGACGACCGCGCCTATCAGCCCTACGTGCCCGACGATCCGCTGCTCGCCTACGCCACCACCTCGTCTGGCTATCTGGGCCACCGTTTCACCGGCGAGCTTCGCGATACGGCCGCCAACAATGTGTTGCTGCAATGGCCGATCGACACCGACACCTGGCAGTGGAGCGACGACGACGCCTTGTTCGAGCAATTCGGTGTCACCCGCCCGATGTTGGTCGAGCTACAGATGCCCGGTGACGTGATCGGCCACGTCACCCCCGCCGCCGCCGAAGCGACCGGTATCCCTGTCGGCGTTCGGGTTGTCTCGACCGCCAACGACAAAGCGGTCGAGATGCTCGGCGCCGGATCGCTCGGTGAAACGACGGCGTTGATCTCGCTCGGCACCTACATCGCGGCGATGCTGAACGGTCGTCAGAACCACGTGCATCACACCAACTCCTGGACCAACTTCGCCTGCATCCCGAATCGTTATCTGTACGAGAGCAACGGGGTTCGACAGGGGATGTGGACACTCACCTGGTTCCTCGATCTGCTCGGCCCCGAGCTCGCCGAACGGGCCGAGTCGCTCGGGATCTCGCGCGAGCAGTACATCGAGCGCGAAGCCGAGTCCGTGCCGGCCGGCAGCGACGGGTTGATAACCGTGCTCGACTGGCTGGCGCCGACCGACAAGCCGTTCCGGAAGGGTGTGATGCTCGGCTTCGACGCCAGGCACACGAGGGGTCATCTGTACCGCTCGATCCTCGAGGCGATCGCACTCACGATGAAGCATCACCTCGACGCCACGTGCACCGAACTCGGCGTCAGCCTCGACGATATCGTCGTGTCGGGCGGCGGCTCTTCGAGCCCGCTGTTGATGCAGATCTTCGCCGACGTTTTCGGGATCCCGGCGCTGCGCTGCGTCGAGGCGGGGGGCGCAAGTCTGGGGGCGGCGATCTGTGCCGCGATGGCGGCCGGTATCCATCCCGACATCGAAACCGCGGCGGCCGCAATGACCGGAGCCAGACGGTCGTTTCTGCCCGATTCACGAAACACTGCCGTGTACGACGGCATCGGCGATGCGATCTACCGGCACGTTCGCGAGGCCACCGATCCGCTGCTCGAGCGTGCCTACCCGCTTTTTCTCTGATCCCACGTACGCAAGGACCAACACCGATGCCCCTCACCCGTCAAGCGATCATCGAGCATCTCCAGCAGATCCTGTCGCCCGAGCAGGTCGACACCGACGCCGAATTGCTGCAGCAGCGCAGCATCGACAACTTCCGCAAGCTGGAGAACATCTTCGGGGTGTACACGATGCCGGCACCCGCCGCGATCGCGATGGTGGGCAGCACCCAGGAGGCGGCCGATGTGCTCGCCTTCGCCGATGGGCAAGGCGTCAATGTGGTGCCGCGAACGGGCGGCACGGCGACCGAGGGTGGGCTCGAGACGGTGGTCGAGAACTCGATCGTGCTCGACGGCTCTGGCATGAATCAGATAATCAGCATCGATACCTACAACATGCAGGCGACCGCCCAATGTGGCGTGCCTCTGCAGGTGCTAGAGGATCGAGTCCGAGAACTTGGGCTGACGACCGGGCACTCGCCCCAGTCGAAGCCGGTCGCACAGATCGGTGGGCTCGTCGCCACTCGCAGCATCGGGCAATTCTCGACGCTGTACGGCGGGATCGAGGAGATGGTCGTCGGTCTCGAAGTCGTGTTCCCAGGGGGTCATGTCTCGCGCATCAAGAACGTTCCGAGACGCGCCGCGGGGCCCGACATCCGCCACATCGTGATCGGCAACGAGGGCGCGCTGTGCTTCATCACTGAGGTCACCGTCAAATTGTTTCCGTACATGCCGGAGAACAACACGTTCCTGGGGTGGACGCTCAAGAGCATGCAGACCGGTTTCGAGCTGTTGCGCGAGGTGATGGTCGCCGGCTACAAGCCGTCGGTCGCCCGGCTTTACGACCCCGAGGACGCCCAGCTGCACTTCTCGCACTTCGCCGCGCCCGATGACTGCGTCTTGTTGTTCATGGCCGAGGGTGCGCCCGGCATCGCCAAGGCCACCGCAGACGCGATCGAGCAGATCGTCGCCCGCCACCCTGGCTGTGAGGCGGTCGATGGCGGATTGATCGAGATGTGGTTCGACGATCTGGTGTGGGGCCCCGACAAGATCACCGCCGAGGACGAGCGGATCCGCACGACCCGCAACGTCAACCGCACGACCGAGATCGCCGCCGACTGGAGTTCGGTCAACGACATCTACGAGGCGGTACTGCCGCGGATCCGCGCAGAGATCCCGGGCATCACGCTGCTCGGTGGGCACTCGTCACACAGCTACATCAACGGCACCAACATGTACTTCAACTACTTCTACGACCTGCTCGATTGTGCCCCCGAGGCCGAGGCCATCACATACACGCTCCCGATCATCAGCATCATCGTCGAGGAGACCCTGCGGCATGGCGGCTCGATTGTGCACCATCACGGGATCGGCAAGGCGAGGGCTCGGTGGGTCACCGATGAATACGGTTCGTCATACCGAATGATCGAAACGCTCAAGCAGGCGTTCGATCCGAACGGGATCATGAACGCCGGCACGATTATCCCCGAGCGGACCTGAAACGTCGAGGATCACGTCCAGTCGAGGATCACCTTGCCGGAGTTGCCACCGGCGGCGAGCTCGAACGCTTCCTCGTAGCGGTCCGCCCCGATGCGATGGGTGATGATCGAGCTGATCTCGAGTCCGCTTTGCAGCATCGCCGCCATCTTGTACCAGGTCTCGAAGATCCGCCGGCCGTAGATGCCCTGGATCTCGAGACCCTTGAAGATCACGTCGTTGATGTTGAGTGTCATTGGGCCGGACGGGATGCCGAGCACAGCGATCCGGGCGCCGTGGTTGACAGCATCGAGCATCTGGTTGAACGCCGATTCGGCGCCCGACATCTCGAGCCCGACATCGAACCCTTCGGTCATCTCGAGCTCGGCCATGACGTCGCTCAGTTCTTCGCTCGACACGTCGACCACGCGTGTTGCCCCGAGCTCGGCGGCGAGGTCGAGCCGATACCGGTTGATGTCGGTGACGACGACGTTGCGGGCACCGATGTGCTGCACGATCGCGGCCGCCATCGCCCCGATCGGGCCGGCGCCGGTGATCAGCACATCCTCACCGACGACGTCGTATCGCAGGGCGGTGTGGGTGGCGTTGCCGAGTGGATCGAGCACGGCTGCGACGTCGTCGTCGATGTGGGCGGGCACGACGAACACGTTCTCGGCGGGGACCACGACGTACTCGGCAAACGCCCCGGGCCGGTTGACGCCGACCCCGACATGGTTGTGGCAGAACTCACGCCGGCCGGCCTTGCAGTTGCGGCAGTGGCCACACGTGATGTGGCCCTCGCCCGCCACGCGTTGCCCGACTTCGAGGCCATCGACGTCGCTGCCGATCCGCGAGATCTCGCCCATGAACTCGTGACCGACGACGATCGGAACCGGGATCGTCTCTTGCGCCCACGCATCCCAGCGGTGGATGTGCAGGTCGGTTCCACAGATCGACGTCTTGCGTACGCGAATCAACACGTCGCGGTCGCCGGGCACCGGCACCGGAACATCCTCGAGCCACAGGCCGGGCTCGGGTCGAGCCTTGACGAGCGCCTTCATGACACGACCCCGATGTCTTTGCCGACCCTGGCGAAGGCGTCGATCGCGATCTCGATGTCGTCATTGGAATGAGCGGCCGACATCTGGGTGCGGATCCGCGCCTTTCCGTGTGGCACGACGGGGAACGAGAAGGCGGTCACGAACAATCCCTCGGCCGCCAGACGCTCGGCCATCTCGCCGGCGACCCTGGCGTCACCCAGCATCACCGGAATGATCGGATGACCGGCGCCCGCCAGTTCGAAACCGGCTTGTGCCAT
>Ga0255048_10001461_pt1 | contig 16284 bp, 31 predicted proteins | sample JV7_2_2_MG_FD_183619 | JGI IMG/M metagenome (GOLD analysis project Ga0255048, IMG submission 183619) | Seawater microbial communities from Jervis Inlet, British Columbia, Canada - JV7_2_2 | ecosystem: Environmental > Aquatic > Marine > Inlet | place: Canada: British Columbia | collected 2016-10-06
GCTGGGGTGCTCAGGAGTGATCACCCCACGGTCCCCGGGGCGCGGTCTCTCACACCCGCGCTCCGTCGACACCGCTGTGGAACCGCCACGTCTCACCGTGGACCCACTACAGCTCGCCGTCATGCCGATACCCCAAAGTCCAGCGCACTCGCGTTGACGTTGAGATTGCGCGGCTCGTAGCGCGCGGGATGGCGTGATACTTGTGGCTCATCCCGTGGGCGCTCCCGTAGGCTGGCGATACTTGGGATAAGAGCCCGAGCTCATATCCGCACCTCATCGATGGGGACATCGTCTTGCGCGTCTACCCATTCAGCCAGACGGAGCGCCGTCGCGGCGACTTGTATCGACTCTGCTTTAACTGCCGCAAGGTTGCGGGTGCGTATTGCGTCGAGCACTTCCGCCACCTCTTCCGCGAGCACACCGTAACTCTCAGCGGCGCTCGCTGGTGGCCCATAACGCGCTGCGGCTGCGTCCATCTCTACGAACACAGGATGAGAAAATCCCTCATCCGCGAGCTGTTTGCGGTCATCCGATAGGTGCCGTAGGTGCAGCCGGTATGGTCTACACGTCATGCGAACAACTCCCGCTGAGACTTCCGCGCGACCGCCGCGTGGAGGTTTCTCACTGCTACTTGGAAATATTCAGGCTTGAGCTCTACCCCCAGAAACCGACGCCCTAATCGCACCGACTCATACCCCTCAGATCCAATCCCGGCAAACGGCGACAGCACGAGTTCGCCCGAGTTGCTCCAGAGCCGAACGCACCGCTCGACGGTGCCGAGCTGCAGTGGGCAGATGTGGCGCTCGTCGTCATTCGCTCTGGCCTCGGCCACGTTGAGCGTGTCGCTCTCCCGTATGCCATACCAGATCGGCCGCGCCCACTCGATCCATTCGTTATTGCTGACATCCGGAACAATCGGGACAGCGTTATCGCCCGGCTTGCGGAACACCAAGATGTAATCAGCCAGCGCTGGACGCAGCCATGACGCATCCTTCTTGAGTGTGGCAAAGAGCAGGCTTTTACTTTTTGTCCGAATCGCCTGGGCCTGAGGATCTTTATCGATACAGACCTCGCCGTGATATATCCACCCTGCGTCCTGAAAGGCAGAGATGGTCAGACCACGAAAGTCCTTCATCCCGATAAACCCGTCACGCGACAACATCGCCGGCACCTGCGCCACATGGCAGCACGACAACCGGCCTGGCTTAGTCACGCGCAGCAGTTGGTCGATGGCAAATACGAAGTGCTCGAAAAACTCGTCCGGCGTCGAGCAGTTCCCCATATCTCGCGGGCTCGCCGTGTATGTGTAGAGGCTCATGAACGGGGGAGAGTACACCGACAGGTCCACCGATGACTCCGCCATATTGGCCATGACATCCACGCAATCACCGCCATGAATATCCCATCCGTCGCCTTGCTCGTGCGCCTGCATCATGCGGCCACCTCATTAGGTAAATGCACCAGGAGATCACCGGCCATCTTCGTGGCGTCGGATTCCTTGCGCCTCACGTTGCTCACAATGCCTCGCTCAGCGTCTGAAATAACAATATGGGCCGAGACAGTCGACGCCTGGCCAAACCGGAAACACCGGCGAATACACTGGTAATAGGTTTCATAGCTGTCAGACAACCCGAGGAAAGCCATTGAATGGCAGTGCTGGAAGTTCATACCAAACCCGAGTATCTTTGGCTTGCTCACGAGCACCCGTATACGCCCATCAATAAACCCCTGAACCGCTGCTCGCTTGTCCTGGTAGGCGTCTTTGCCGGCCACCTGGACTGCCCCTGGAATCGCGCGCACCGCCGCATCTGCCTCCGTATTCAGTCCACACCAGACAATCCACGACTCACCATCATCCACTAGGGCCGCGGTAGTCTCGACACGTTCAGCCACGGTATCCTGACGGACGGCGAGGCGCCCCTGAATGCCCTTTAGGCCGAGCTCAGGAAATAATGCCCCCCCGATAGGGCGTCCAATGTCGACCAAGTGATCAATAATCTCCAACCCAGGCAAGTCAAAGCGCTCATCCTCGTATCCCAAATCACGCGGATGACGAAACGCCACCGCCCACGACGCCATCCACTCGTAGAACGGGCGAACGGCGTGCCGTTTCATGCGCCATCCAACGTCATCATGAACAAACCACGTCGCCAGGAACTCCGCGCGCGTCATCAACCCGAGGAACTCCGCGTGGTTTGCCAACTCGCTGATGTCGTTCGGTGACGGCGTCGCCGTGCAACAGAGCCGATATGGCACAGGCTGACACGTCTCGATCAGTGCAGTGCGCGTCTTTCCATCAAACGACTTTAAGATACTGCTCTCATCAAGCACCACACCCGAGAACTGGCCAAGGTCCATCCGGTGAAGGCGCTCGTAATTGGTGATGGAGATGTGACGCGACCCAACATCGGCCTGACTAGAAACATACGCCGCATCGATCCCCACGCGGCGCGCCTCTTCAGCCGTCTGTTCACCGACGCACAGCGGCGCCAAGATGAGCACCTTTCCGGGAACGGTCTGCGCCCAGCCGAGTTGCATGAGCGTCTTACCTAGCCCGCAATCGGCAAAGATGCACGCGCGCCCCTTACGCGCCGCCCACGCCGCCACGGCGCGCTGCCACGGATAAAGCTGGGACGGGAGTAGGAAGAGATCGACCCCATGCTCGCCGTTTCCATCCCATGACTTACGCTTAGATTCCAGAAAGTCCCTGTAGGCTCGCATCTCTAGTTCCACACTCCCTTCTGACAGGCTGGACAGGGCCGGCCGAGTGGTATCCCGTGCACACACGGCCACCAGCCAGCTTGGAAGTCAGGGCACGTGTTGCGGGGGGTCATGCCCAGCCCCTCCGTTCCCGATCAGCCTGGATGGACTGCGCGATCGGCTGATACCGTCGCCCGCGCTCGCAGTGTTCGCAGGGGTAGCTCGAGCGCCCATCCGCGCAGAGTCGCAACCCGGTGTCCTGGCAGATGTCGCAGTAGTAGGTCCAAGCCCGCGTCGGTGGCATGACGTCCATCAACACCGCGGCCATACCCTTGTCCACGTCAGCCAGCGACACGCCAGAGGCCAGCATGGTCTCGCGATCGACCCACGCCGCGTGCAGTTGCATGGCCACGCGCACCGCGGGATCTCGCTGCTCGTCACGTCGCTGGCTGGTGACGTCCGCGAGCTGCTTGACCTCCTTAGGCCCTGGCCCGATGGTGTCCACGATGGCGCTCGAGGCCCGCACCTGTTCGCGGATGGCGGCCGGCACCGGGAAGAACTTCGAGGTTTTGATCAACGAGAACGCGGCCCGGCGTATGTCATCTAGCGGGATGTCGCGCAGGGCTGCCCAGGACGTGCGCGCCTCCGTCTCGCTGACGTCGCGGTGATAGGTCTCCGACAGTGCGCCGAGGATCGCCTGGTACTCGGCCGGGATGGCTTGCTGCATCAGCGCTGCTCCCCTGCTTACTTCAGACCAGCCAGCACGAGCAACGGAAACACGGACAGCGTCACCTGCCGTGACCCCGCCATGAGGACACGCACATCCGCCTGAATCGTCTCCACTGTGGCGGTCGTCTTCACTCCGATCTCCCTGCGGCCGCGATGCCGGCCATGCTCATGGTGGTGCTGGCCGCCTCGGTGGGCTCGTCCTCCCACCGCCGGTTGTTCAGCCATGTGGCTGGGTGCGGGATGTAGGCGCCGCCGTCCCTGGTCCACTCCCGCGACTGCGCCTGCACCTCGACCGCGGCGATCAAGGTGGCGACGAGATCGGGGTCCGGCGCCAACTTGCCCCACGCCCGCTCAGCCGCTCCTCGCGCTTTTTTGTTTGGGTAGACATTGTACCAACGACAAAAGCCAACCCAGAGACCAGAGTCCATATGGGTTTTATCCGAGCCTGTTAACCGAGGGTTTCCACCAATAGAGCCGTTGCTTTGGTTAACCGACCGCTTAACCGAGTCCCGCACCATACGCCGGCTGAACAGCACGCCGTCGTCATCTTCAGATGCCACGCCACACTCCAAGAGCTCGGCGCGGTATCGCTTCGTATCGGCAGCGGTCATGGAGACCTGGATAGCAAGCTGCTGCAATGTCGGCAGCCGGTTGTTCACCAGCACATACCCATAGGGCTCAGCCTCATGTGCTAAACACAGACACTCGATCCAGAGCGCCCTCGCTCCAGGGCTGGCCGATCGCACGCATTGATCAGCCCGCCAGTCGCTCGTGTAAAACTTCATGTAAGGCAACTTTGCCAATCTACGCCGCCTCTCCTGTTGAGCCCTTTTGCCAGCCAGCCGTCCAGGCCCGTGCCACCTTGCCGATGTAGGGGTTGAACCAGACCGGCTGACCCGCAGCCCTGGCCCGTGCCCCTCGCCGCCGGGCCTCGAAGACCTCCACCGTGCCCATCTTCTCGCCGGTCTTCTTGCGTCGCCGGTCGACGTCCTCGTCTGTCAGGTGCAGGAATCCCATCTACTGCTGTCCCCTCGTGCTCCACCACTGCGCCACGAGGCCCACCGTGAGACCCACTGCGACGACGATGTAAACCGTGGTCATATGCCTAACTCGCCAGCGAGCCTGATATAGGCCGCTGCGGCCTGTCTGGGCACCGGCTCAGGCACCACAAGGCACCGGATCGGGCGCCATGGCGTCGAGTGCGCCGCCCGCTTATCGATGAACTCGCCTAGTGGGGTGCTCATGCCGGTGGTCCCTTCAGGGCGGCGATGGCGTCAGCGGCCAAAACCTTCCCCCGTGCCGCCTTCTCAGCCGCGTCTATCGCCAGATCCCACGCCTCGGCCATCTTGGCGGCGGTGCGCTGGTGTTCCTCGATGGAGTCCGCTGCGACCTCGGCCACCCGACCATAGGCCACGCGGTTACTTGCTGCGAATATGGAACCGTGCCTTGACCCTCACAAGCCTAACTCCCGCTGCATTGGCGGGGTCGCACTCGGCAACCCCTCACGCCGCCAGCCGTCACATTCGTCCATCAAGGTGTCAGGAAACCGCGAGAATGACGATCCGTCGACCGACTGCACGCCGATGGATGCCGCATACCGGAAGCGATCCTGGCCGTTAACGCGCCCCATGTGCACCCACTTGCCGCGAGCTAGCGCGTACGACGCGATGGTGCGGGCCTCACCCGACATCTTGAACCGTGTCGACCCGCCGATAAACACCGCCGCGCAGTCATCCCACGGGACCGCGCTGGCCGTGACGCCATCTTGCAGGACGATCGCCAGTGGATAGGCACGGAGTCGAGGTTCCCACCGCACCCATTGCGCCACGGTCGCCTCCCAATTGGCGACCACGTCAGGCACGACCAGGAATAGGCACTTGTCATCCGGTGGGCAGGCGTCGACCATCGCAACGAACGCCGCCACGTCGAGCCCTGAGAATGCCCCGTTGTCACAGGCCCACACACGATCGAACCGATACACCCGCTGGCCTGGGACATGCAGATACCCGTAACCCTCGCGGAGCTCGCGGTCGCCAGAGATCAGGACCAGTGGATAACTCACGGCACGATCTCCTCACAGGGCGGGACCAGCTCCCACTCCTCATATTTCAGCCAGACCAGCGCCAGAAACCGGGTCACCTTGCTGTGGCTGCGGATGTAGAGCCGTTCAGCGCGGGTGTGTGCGTCGTCCATTTCCATCGCGTAAACCTCTACGACGTACTTACGTCACGACACTTTTGTACCTCATTAGGTACGTCTTCTCGCATTTCCTACCCGACAGAAATGAGGACCAGGGCGCGAAAGTGTCGTGGCCTGCTGGTCCTAGCCAATCGAGCCCCCTCTATTCGGTCACTGGGTCTCGGCGCGGGTTGTGCTGCTGATGTGGCGGCGTGGTAAGATCCCCGGTGAGGGATCTACAGTGTCGCTGTCACTCAGCGGTGCTACTCTCGACGGCCCTGGGGCAACCACCCCCCGGGGCCACATTTATTCTACTCACCCTGGCGTCTCAGTCAAGTCCCGCGATCAATTGTCGGCCGATGTACTCGGTGAAGGCTGGGGGTATCGCCACCGGCGCCGGCGGGACAGGGTCGGCCTGAGCCGACAGTAGCGCCCCGGTGAGCAGGCCCAGGAACATCAGCCCCCAGGCGGCCAGCGCCACGTCCTGCTCCGTTGCGGGTCGGTTGGTCATGTCCAACAATACCCTTCGTCACATGACTCCCCGCCGGGTCCGTCCAGCGGGAGGTCGGGTTGCATCTCTTGGATGGCTTCATCCAGCGGCTTGCCGAACCGGGTCAGGTAGACGTGGTCTTTCTGCACCACATCGCGGCGTTTATTTAAGAGCCGCTCCAATGCCACAGACTTCCAAAACAGCACCGGCTCGTCCCGGCGCATGCGAGACCATACACTCGGCCGGTGGAACGGGCAGAAGTAGCACGCGCTTTTCGGTGGCACAGGCAGGCCCGCCGCCGTAGGAAATAATCCTCATACTTCCACCCTCAGTGTCCCGATCAGGTCTGACGCGGACCAGGACAGTTTGATGCGGTGCTCGGGCCGGCTGGCCGGCTCAAGTCAGGACCGAGCACGGCGTCCTCCCAGGTTCGAGAACATGCTGATCTGCGGCCCGTTGCGATCAGCCGGGATGGCGGATCCCTCGTAGTCCGACACGGCGTGTTCGTTGCCGTGGCCCGGGGACATCATGCCGGACAGGTTGGCGGGGCTCAGCTGACTCCCGATGACGCTGTCGGTCAGTGATGGCGCCTGCAGGTCCACGCGGTCGAGGTAGCCGTCCCAGTCCACCTCGAAGTGCTCTCCGCCGTAACAGACTGCGCGTCGGTGTCTCATATCTACTGCTCCTCGGGTCGGAATGGCGAGATGTCAACCAGCCGCTCGAGCACCGCGAACGGCTGCAGGTTGTACTTGGCGGGCTGCTCCGCGAACTGCTCGCCCGAATAGTCGAAGGCCCACTGGCGGCCGAACAGGCGGTGCATCGCCCGCCTGGCGCCGGCTCGGTCCGGGGCGGCAATGCGGAGGTAGTAGTGGGCCATGGGCGTGCCCTGCCCGAAGGTGAAATACCATCCGCTCATGTCCTGCTCGATCGATGGGTCGCTCATCGTTCCCCCTTGAGAGTGCCGAACGGGTCTGACGGTTCCCAGGACAGCCCTGATAAGCATACGGATCGTCGGTGTCTGCTGCTCATATCACTACCCCTCTACGGCTCGACCTGTAAACTCGCAAAGGGGTTGGACGCGTCCCATCGCAAGCGCAGGCGATGATCGTGTATTTGTCGGTGATGCTCGGCGCAGCAGTGGACCTTGTGAGTGGCCAGTTTCGCGTCTCCGACGAGACGCCGACCGCTACCGCCCTCCAGGTGGTGCACATGGTCAGCCGTGCGTCGGCAGCGAAACAGGGTCCATGTGCACGTCTCGTCGCGCTCGGTATGCAGCTCGCACCGGCCCCCGCTACGCTTCCGCACCACGGCTGACTCCCACTCGTCAATGAGCACACGGTCACGAGTGCGCTGGGCCTGGGTAACCGCGCGGGGAGTGCCCTTGGGGTGGGCAAAGCCGCCAAAGGCTGATCCATACGTCACGCCGCGACCTCCTGTGGATCCGGTATGTAAACACCCAGATCAGCCGAGGCCCATTCCACCACCTCAACCTCGCCGTCTCGGAGGGCTGAGAGCGCCTGCGTGAACATGGGGCGATTGCGAATGTGCAAGTGCCCCGTGTCCATGCGGCCCGTGGTGGTGACTTCCTTGGGCATATAGCTAGGCGGCTTCATTCCGGTTCGGGCAGGTGGCGGTGTGCTGGTCCTGGCCCTCGATAGCACCACACCAGGGGCAGATCTCCTGTCGCTTCGCCTTCATCCGCCACGCCTGCTCGGTATCGATCCGGTAGTAATCGATAGCGCGCGCCCGATCCTCCTGGGCCTCGAGCGCGGGGTCATCAGGGGCACGCTCGTGGTAGGGCATGCGTCGCCCCTCGGGCCAGTCACGGCCGGGCACCTGCACTCCAACACCAGGCACGCGGAGCCGCCGCGGGTCGCCGGTGTAGGAGGGCCACCAACTTCCAGCGTCAGCGAGCTCCTGCGCGCTGGTGAACATGTCGGAGTGCAGGCGCATAACGAATACGTCCTAGAACGGAATGTCATCCTCGGTGAGCGTGGGCGCACCGAGCGACTGGCCGGGGGTGTCATCACGGGCGAGCTGAGACACTGACGTGGTCGTGGTCTGGGCCGGTGCCGGCGGCGTGTCCTGCACTCGGATGCACGGCACACGCTTGCCCTGGTATTCCGTGCGGGCCGGGATCAGGGTGATCTGCTTGCCCGCCCAGGCATCGGTGTCGCTCTCCCCCAGCACCTCCGCAATGGTGGTGAAGTTGGTCTTGTTAAGCACGAGTTGTTTTTTCGTATTCTCGAAACTGGCCACCGGCTTGAACTCTGGGTTGTTGGGGTCGCCCAGTTGCTCGGCCTGCACGCGCAGGATGGTCAGCGTGTGCGGCTGGCCCTTCAGGTCATCGACCTTGAGGAATGAGGATGGGAAGGCGTCTGAGACGTTCATGTCTTGGGTTGCTCCTGTTTGGCTGGTGAACGCAGGTTGGTATAGGCGTCGTGCCAGGTGCGGCAGACGAGGGCGATCAGCGTGGCGCTATCCACCGGCCCGCCCAGCCTGCCCGGCGTGGTCAAGGACACATACCGCTTATGTGCGGCCCCGTTGGCGAGGTGCCGGGCCACGCTGCCCTGGACGCAGGTTGGGAACCCGGCCAGCCACTGGCGGCGGTCAGCCGTGGCCATGTCCTGGCCGATGGTGGGGTCGCGGTCAGGTGCGTCGGTGGGTGGTCGGTAGATGAGTCGGGTCATGTGCGTGTCCTTGTCCTTTGTCGGTTGTGTTGGTGGTGCTCAGGCAGTCCAGTTGCGGTGCCTGTCATGGCGCGATTCTGAGGTCATGACTACGCCCGATCCCACGCTCAGGACTGCCAACCTCGAATCGCTCAATAGCACTGACGCGCCACTTTGGGTGACCTGGCAGCGCACGGTCGTGGGCGGGGATGCGGTGGGTGGCACGCCAGCGGCGAATGGTCTGGACGCAGACACCCCACCGGGCGGCGAGGTCCACCTGCGAGAGATACAGCGCGCGTCGGATGACGTGGCCCTGTGGATGCTCAGGCTGCAACGGCGTCGCCGGCTGGAGGTCGCCCTCCCGGGCGGTCATGCGGCGGCTCGCTCTGGGAAGAGGTCCGCGACGGTGGTCTCGAATAGCCGGGCCAGTGTGGTGAGCTCCGCATCAGTGGCTGATACGTAGCCGTTCTCGATCCGTGTATACCGGCTGTATGGGATGCCAGTGTGGTCAGGCATGTCGAGCTGTGTGATGCCACGCATGACCCGGCTCGCCTTGAGGCTTCGCAGCCCTTTCAGGTTGGTTCGGCACTTCATAATGACGATAACCCTACAAGCAGATGATGGGTATCGTCAACGATAAACTTATTACGGCGACAATGCGACCTCCCCATCATGGCACCGAATCATGGCACCGGCACCGACCGCCCCACCCGCCAGCCCGCCACAGCCCCGCACCCAGACCCGCACCCGTAGGCCAGCCAGCCCCAGGCCGGCGCATCAGCAGCCCCGCCTGCGTTGAGTATCCAGATAGCCCCGACCAGGCACGCCCCCACCCAGATCCGAATCGGCTCGCCGCGAATCAGGTTGGTCGTCTGCCAGGAGACGCCCGCCACGATGACGGCGCCTTGCAGGAACAGCCAGAGGTAGGGCATGCGGAGAAGTCCTTACCACAACGAGCGTCGCCACCGTGCCCAATAAAGGGTCCAGCCGCACCCTTTATTGGGCAGGGCCGAAAAACAACTGCCGCACGATCGGTGATGACACGGCCAACTGCATGATCTGCGGCGTGACCCCGGCTGAGCCGTGGGAAAATGGGCCATAAGGCGCCAGCGTCTTGCGTGCCAGTGTGACGAGCCGCCCGTGGGCATCCACCACCGGCCCGCCGCTGGTGCCCTGCCACGCCTGCATGGAAAAATAGATCAGGCTGGACCGTCGACTGAACCAGCGATCGAGTGCGGTATCATCACGGGCCGCGACATAGCCTGTGGCAAAGGTGGGATGCCGTGCGCCCCAGCCATACCCCACGACCGCGACGGCTTGCCCTGGCCACACCTTGTCTGCCACCTCGAGCGGCTCCAGCCAGTCAGGATCATGCACCTGCGCGAGCATGGCGATGTCCTGCCAGATGCCCGCCACGACGAGCTCGCGCCCGTTGATGTATTGTGCATGCGTGCCGCTGGCGTCGATACAATGCGCCTCGGTCCACCACTCCGTGCCGACCGCCACAGCGGTGCAACTGGCATACCACTGGCCGCGGGTGACGTCCCGCGACTGGATGGGTAGGGTAGCCCGCGCAACCCGGGCATAGACCATACGCCAGTCTGGCTCGTCAGCATCCGCCACCAGCGCGTGGAGACACATGCTGGCCAGTAACGCGAGGACACACACCCAGACGCTCGGCCGCATAACTCATATCTCCCTGAGTGCCTCTCGAATCGCCTCGGGGTGTCGCTCCTCGATCACCATCAGGAACGCCGCCCCACACCGGATCGCCGCCAGGTGGTCGTCGGCCCGGTCCTGCCCGCTGCGCCACTTCAACACATGCTCCATCAGATGGTCGAAGCTGGCCCGCACAAACTCGGGATCAGACACCCCCCGGTGCCAGTTGTATTCTCCGTGGACCTTGGCCCCCAGATCCATGCGTGCGGCCTCTCGCTGGAGTGCGGTCACGGGGATCAGTCTGAACCCGCGCGCCCGCTCAGACCGGGTCGCGCCAGATGGCGTTACCTGTGTCTCGCGTTCCAATTCTCCCACCCCACCGATGTGGACCATCAGCGGTGCCGCGACCCGCGCTGGGTCATGTCGTCGACACCCCCTCAGCCACTTCCAACGCCTCGACAGCCCCCATATCGTGCGCGAACTTGTAGATCTTGGCCTTCGGCGCCGCATCGAGCCGGATCGGATATTCCCACGCCTTCCCGTGTCGCTCGTGGAACCCGATCAACTTCTGCATGGGGCGGATCGGCTTGAACAACCGTCCGATCGCGTACTCGTCATACCCCGGAAAGGAGCCGTTGACGATGGCCGTGTCGAGCTCCATCGGCCGGTGGATGTGACCCAACAGCCAGTAGTCATAATGCTCACCGACCATCCGCAGCAACTCCTGGTAGCCGCCAGATGCGCGGTTGATCGAGTAGGCCGGCAACCCCATCGACGCCGGTGGCAACTCCATCCCGTGAGAGATCAAGATTTTGTGTTTGGCCACCTCGATCACGGTAAAGATCGCCTCTGGGATCTCGATAGACACCCGGCGGTTACCGGCCAGACGTGTCGCAATGATCGCATTCCAGAGATAATCGAAATTCTTGAAATACTGACTGCTCTCCTTCGCCTTATCGAGCCGCCCATGGTTGCCGCTGATGCCGATATAGCGCAGCTTGGGGAAGTGGGCCGCAATCCGCTGGAGAAAGCACGCCGCCGCAGTCGCCCCCACGAAGACCTGATCGATCACATGCTGGGCGCCATACTTCTGGAGCTCCTCGTGTATCCGACCGCTGACGTTGTCCCCAATCCCGGCGACGACGATCTCTGAGTAGTCGCTGATCTGGTGGTTCAGGAGGATGTCGAGCACGCTGCGCTCCAGATACTCCAACCGGTCTTGCCAGATCGAAAAGTTATACTCGTTGATCCCGTGGGTGGCGGCCTGGCTGATGACCTGACCGACGTGCAGATCACCGAACGCCAGCACGGGCGTATACTTCGACCGCTTCCTGCTGGTGGATACGATAGGCGCTGACCGGAGCGGGCGCGGGATGGGCGCCATCGACGCGATCGCGGAGTCGAACAACTCGATCAGCCGCTCTTCTTCGGCGCTCTCTTTGATCTTGGTGTTGTAGAGTTTCTTGTATCGGCGGGCTGACTCCTGGGCGCGCACCAGCGCCACGTCATCACTGGGCGTGCGATCCACTGGCGCCGGAGGATCGGCTTCGACCTCCAGACCCTTCGCGATGAGGGCCACGCCCTCGTCGGTGGTGTGCCACCCTGGCTTCCGGTTACAGGCCGCGCACTTCCTCGAGCCCCGGTTCTTGATGCGATGGAACGCACAGATCGGACACATCGGGCCGGTATTGCCAGGGTAACGGCTCATCGGTCGTCACCGTCCCAGCGGTTGCAGGTGATCGTGGTCGCCCTCGCGCACCAACCTGAGCCCGAGTTGCGATGCGCGCTTGCGAGCTGTGGCCAGCGGTGGGGTCGGGTTCGGTGCATACCCGACATCGCCACCGAGCCAGACCTGGTGGTAAGAGTGTGTGTGTCCCCCCACCGAAGCGTTCCGCTCGGGGCTGCGGCCCCAGGACGTCACCGACGCGCGCGTGGAGGTGCAGTAAGCCATCAAGACGGCGGCAAAGTCGAGCGGGGTCATTATGTGGTGGTCCCTTGCGGATCGCGCAGAAACGGCAGCACGACCGTGCGGTAGATACCCTCATACAGATCGGGCCGGCGCACCAGGTCGATGTGGCCGATCCCCTCGCGTCGCTCGTTGTGCGCGGGCGGCGGCATCTGCAACCCGAGCGAGACCCCGCGGTCGAAGAGTTGCCCGAAGTATTGCCACCGGTTGCCCCAGCCTCGACTGAAGACGTGAAGCCAGGGACACCCAACCGCCAGATAGTGCGCCCGCATGTCCCGCCTAACCGGTGTGCCGACCGTGATCAGGGACCGGCACGGGACACGCCCGGCCAGGATGGTCGCGGGTTGACCGCCATGTGAGACGGCGATGAGGTTGCGGTCCTCGGCTGGCAGCGCCCTGAGCCGAGCGTCTGTCATGGCCACGCCATACCACCAGGGGCGAGCCTTCCGGTTCGGCCCTGAGAGCGGCGTCCCTGCGAGCGCAGATGACCACGCCGGCTGATCGTCGGGGAGCGCCTGATCGAATCCATGCTGGGACATCAGCCGCGAAAATGTAGATCCGCGCTGGAACCATGCGACCCCAGTGTGATCGTTGGGATCCCATTCGCCTGTCCCTGGAAACGCGACGAGTTTCATCACGGTCACCCGTTCATGCTGCCGCGACGGTCCACAGGGAGTCGATCACCGATCACGTCCATGCAGACCTGAGCGCGTCTCACGGCCTCGGCCATGTCCTGCCCTCCACCGGGCCGATTAGGCACGTCCATCCGCGAGTGCTCAAAGATGCACTGCTTGGTGTTGGTGGGTCCATGAACGACGACGGCCTGCTCTGTCCTGTCGCGCAACTCGTCGTCGTCGCAATCCTTCGGGTACTGCTGCAACCGCACCGCATGCGACGGTAAGTGGTTCCACAACTGGAAGCCACCCTGCACGTCTGGCTTGCCGTGCTCGTCAGTGCGGGGTGCCCAGTGGAACCCCACGTCGCGTCCGTGGGTGTTCACCTCGTTGCAATACCGGGTGATGGCGGGGTTGCGCGTCTGCCCAATGCTCCAGTTGGGCACCTCGTTGATTTCCCACGTCAAGCCCATGTAGAGAGACACGTGTTCGTGCGTGGCGTCGATGACCTGTTGGTCCTCACGGATGAGCCGACTCAGTCCGTCGTGCTGCTCCATGATCTCGATGGTCTGACGCTGGTCATGCAGCCCGACGCACGGAACCAGTTGCGCTTCGCGGATCTCCTTCAGCACCACCACAAGATGATCCAGAGACACGATACCCTGGAAGGCGTCGAACCCGCCGTGCGTGTATCGCTGATCCCAGTTATCCTGCTGCGCGTTCACCCAGAGGTGAGTGTAGCCATGGGCCTGGTTCCACTGGTAGTACGCCTGCCGACGATTCGCCGTCCATGCGAGCAGGCTGGGGGCAAAATACCAGTCCTTGTTGAACATGAAGTTGCCGTGCCACCCCCCGAGCGTGATGGGCACCATCGGCTGTTGGGGAATGGGAGTCAGGATGGTATTGCTGGACCAGACGGGCACGTCGTCGTGGTACAGCACCACGTTGCCGTCCCCCTCTTGAAACACCCATTTAGCGCGACCGCTTGCGAACGTGAGGCTCTGTTCCATTACTCTCCCCGTGAGAAACATGCAGACCGGCCGGACGGCGTCTCCGAGGTGTTCACGCAGATCTGTCTCATGACGCCCGTCAACTCGCGCACGCGTGCAGCGCTGTTCTGCTCGTGATCCGAGATGGATCCAGAGACGCTCATGGTGAGCCAATAGACGAGTCCGATGGCAATGGCTCCGGGAATGCCGACAACCGCGATAGCCCTCACCTGCCACGGGCCGATGCTGTGTCCGTTGCCGTTGGTCATAAGGTCGTTCACCTCATGACTTCTTGCGTCGGGGATGCGACACCGACGGAGGCGCTGGTGACTTCACGGGCATCGGCTCATCCCTGGGGATGGCTTCAAGGATAATGTTCACCAACTGTTGCATCTGCACTTGCCACGCCCGATCGATGCCGGTTCCGCTCATCTTCCCGAGAGCTTGATCGATGACTCCGAGCGCTTGCAGTGGTGACGGGGTTGTTCCCTTGTTCTCTTCTGGCATTGTTCCCGTGCTCTCCTCTTATCGCGTTGGTTGTGCGTGTGACCAGTCCTCGACCTTTGCCTGCTCTTCAGGGGTGGCCGATTCATATTTTCTGTCTAGCTCCAGCGCAGCGGTAGCCGCCGCTGTGGCTTCCTTCGACCACTCATCAAGACACCCGCCGATCCGTGCTGCCGCGTAATCGTCAAACACTAGTGCGGGGAGTGGCGTCCCCGGAGGCTCTTCCTCGGCCAGTAGCCGGTTATCTTCATCGCGCTGTGCTTGAGCAATATCGAAATAGTGCGTGATCCCTGCCTGCTGCGAGTCAGTGATGTCGAGTGTGAGAGTCGTTGCCATACGTCGTTTACTCCTTCTCCGGCGTTTACGTGCTGCACGAGTCACTTTCTACTACCATTGAAGAGCTTTTGTATATCCTGCTCAGACCGAGAGACTCGGCTCTCCAGCGAATCTATCCGCCCAGACGCTCGTTGCGCCTCATTGGATAGCGTGTGTAAACGATCTCTCACGCGTTTCGCCTCGTCCGCCGACTTGGGACCACCGATCGACCCCGACCACGCCCCGGCCCGTAGCACCAGCATGACCACGACCACCATAAGCGTACAGATCGCGAGCCACTGCTCCAGCGTGAGCGACATGTAAGCTAACCTCCACTTACCACACAAACTGTATCAAGAGCAATATGCAGACCAAGGACAAAACCATAGCGTCCGACTTGCGCTTGACATAGTCTTTCATCGGCATTCCTTTTAGACGAATGCGATCTCGTGTTCGGTTCCCGCGCCGTCCTGGAAGTAGAGCTTGTTATCGGTCTTCGTATAGATAGCTCCATAGTTCACAAGCGGCGTCGGTGTCGTTGTCTCCTGAAACATCAGGACACCGTTCTCTAGTTTGACTTGACCACCACCGGCGACACCGAGGTTTAGCGCGTAGGACGACGATGTCGTCTTGATCCTCGTGTTACCGAAGAACTCCAGGTGGTTCACACCAGCGGAGATATACATCTTCTGCCAGTCCGTGCCACCGAAGCGAAACGCTAGCGTATCGTCAGCCGTCTCGTGTATCCCCGCGTCTCCATCACCAAACACGATCCCGGCCGTCGCACCGAACCCGCCCGCCTTATCAACGTGAAGACCGCCAAGGGGGTTCATCGTGGCTTTCGACACGCCACCGACTTGCCAATCCTGCAGCAGCGATGTGCCGGGGCTGGCCGTGTCCGTCAGATTGATGAGGAGTCCGGTGTCATTCCCCGATGTGGCCTTGTTGGTCGTGTATTGAAGATCAAAGGCGATCTCGTTACCCGTGGCATCGTCTAGCGTAGACCCGTGGATCACAGACCCATCGGTCGAATCGATGCTCAACCCCGTCGCTGTGTCGCTGACCTTGCCAAGATGGACCGACTGCCCGTTTGTCGAGATGTGTATGTCCCGAGTAGACGCATAGATCGTGTTACTCGCCGCGCCGCCGGATATACGAAGGTCCGTGGCTTGAGCCATCGCTGACCCAAAGTAGACCTCCGACGCCGCTAGGAGAATGTCGTCGTTCGTGAACTCCATCCTGACGTTCGTTGTGGATAGATCCCACGTCCAAATCACACCCGTCTGACTGGCGTCACTCCACGTTGTGCTATCGACCGCCGTGCTATCGAATGCGCCGCCCGCCGCCGCTTGGAACGTCGGCGCGACACCGACACCGTTCGAAGTCAAAACGTGGGTCGCCGTACCAACCGCGACGGTCTCCGCGACACCGGCCGCGCTCCATGTAATCAACTCGCCATCGGTGCCATTCG
>Ga0255048_10001462_pt1 | contig 16284 bp, 16 predicted proteins | sample JV7_2_2_MG_FD_183619 | JGI IMG/M metagenome (GOLD analysis project Ga0255048, IMG submission 183619) | Seawater microbial communities from Jervis Inlet, British Columbia, Canada - JV7_2_2 | ecosystem: Environmental > Aquatic > Marine > Inlet | place: Canada: British Columbia | collected 2016-10-06
AAGCGATACATCCCAGAGTCGTTCTAATATTCATGATGCCCCCACCAAAAATTTCAAATCGTTGCTTTCGTACGATCCTATACTACGCCTTCGGAGCCGTAGCGGCTGATGCCTGCCTGATGAATGTCTAATGAAGTGCTGATGAAGTGCTCCATCAGCAATTCATCAGAAACAAATCGGCCAATAATCATTCACACAACCGTGCCGTTGACTATCGTCTCTACAGTGCAATGAATCACGAAATACAGTGGAGCAAGGCGATGCATATTGCGTCAATAAGAAGAGCACGTACGATCAGCCTGGTGGCTATTGCCATGATTTTTCAGGGCTGCATGGTGCTGCCCGTGCCACAGTTGCCCAGTGAGCACGCAACATTCATCGAAGACGAGAAAATCGCTTCGATCGAGCCAGGACAAAGCCGGCGTAAGGACGTCTACCAGCAGTTCGGCCTTCCAGGCAAAAGCTATGATGGTGGATCGCGGTGGCTGTTCGTTACCAGGTCACATCGAGCAGGCGGCGTCCGAGTATGCGGGGGCATATTGGATCCATTCACGGTCCTGGATAACCCAAACGACTCGGATAATTGGGAAGGAGCAGGCGGCTGCTCGGACAAGCGGAATAATCGAGTTGTTACCTACCTGGATGTCGAATTCGACGCGGCAGGCAGCGTGAAGCGAAGCCTGCTGACTACGGCCAGGAAAGGCGGGTGCGATCGCTCGGACATCTGTCTGGATGGGGACTCGCTGCTGGTTGTGAAAGGATCTGCCGAAGCCAACTCTCGTGCGAAGTTGTTTCAGACGAGTCCTGATCAATGTGCTGTCTTCCTGTACTCAAGAAATAACGCCAACTCAACCCGAATCCGAGTAGGTAAGAGCCGCCAGATGCATCAATTGCACTCCGACTCTGTATTTATGCGTTTCGATCTGGACGCTGGTGTTCACAAGTTCGACCTTGCATACACGAAAAAGATGGAACTCAGGTCCGAAGTTATCGAGATCGATTGTGCGGCAGGGACCAGCTACTTCATACAACGGCAGCGTAGTCGACAGCCTGGACCCACTTTCACCGCTGTCTCAACAGCAGCCGGGAAGGCACAAATCCAGGAGCGATACCTGGTATTGGCACGCGACGGTGGCTAATTGCCGCAAGACAAGTATCAGCCCTTGAAGACCTTGCCGCCAAGCACATCACCTCGTTAATGGCAGCCCTCGTAACTTGCACCAAACTAGGGTTGAATGGCAATAGCTTGTAAACGACACCTTACTGAAATCACAGCCGGAATATGACATTGCCCAAACTAAACGAATTGAATCGCAGAGAATTTCTGGCACGTAGTGCCGCTCTCGCAGCCGCCACCTCCCTGCCGTCCGTAGCGTTCGCCGGGAATCCGATGCGCACTCGCGCAATTCCGGGAACCGACGAGTTCCTGCCTGTTGTCGGGCTCGGCGCGCCGCGCATATTTATTGAAATGCCCCCGGAGGGCAAAGAGCTGCCGATATCGGTTATTCAGGCAATGCTGGACACGGGTGGCCGAGTGATCGACACGCCCCCCTTCTTTCGACCGGACGTCCCGGTAATAGGCGGATTCCTTGCCGAGATGGACCTGCCGGACGATATGTTCCTGATCGGTAAGGTTACCGTGAGCGGCAAACGGGAGGGCATCGCACACCTCGAGAGACTCGTACAGAATCTGTACAAGCGGCCAATAGATGCATTGTTGGTACACAACATGCGCGACATGGAGAACCAGTGGCCAACGCTCAAACAATGGAAGGAAGAAGGCAAAGTCCGCTATATCGGCGTCAGCCTGACCAGGACCACTGATTTCGGGCCGCTCGAAAAATTCATGCAGGAAGAGAATCCGGATTTTCTTATGACCGGTTATTCCATCACACAACAGCAGCCCGCCGAGCGCATCCTGCCGTTGGCAGTCGATATGGGTACCGCCGTTATTGCGGCAGAGGCATTCAAAGCATTCGAAGATGGCGCTTTTTTTGACGTGGTATCTGGCGTGGAATTACCTGAGTGGACAACCGAGTTCGATTGCGAGTCATGGGCACAATTTTCGCTCAAATACATCCTGTCGAACCCGGCAATCACCTGCGTTGTGACAGAAACCAGCAAGGTGCGCCACATTGTGGACAATGTACGTGCCGGTTACGGACGACTCCCCGATCAGGCAACTCGCAAACGAATGAGCGAGTTTCTATTGTCGTTGTAGATAGCAGAAGTGTGAATCGCTTGGACGAAATAAGTGTGCGAATGCTCAACAATCCTACATATGAGCAAAACGCAACAGGGATTTACTCTTATTGAACTGATGATCGTCGTCGCGATCGTCGGGGTGCTGACTGCGTTTGCCCTGCCCGCCTACCAAAGTTATTCGATACGCGCCCAGATTGCTGAAGGTCTGGGCATGAGCGGCCCCCTCACGACCGCAGTCGTCGCGTTCCATAACGACACAGGCGTATTCCCGCTCAGTAATGCCGAAGCTGCCCTGCCACCCGCCGACGGTTATGCGGGGCGATACGTCGAATCGATATCTGTTAATGGCGCGACTGTTTCAATTCAATATGGCAATAATGCAAACGCGCTGATAAGTGGTCGTGATGTCCTTCTGACGGCTACGAAAAACGACGGCAGTATGAGTTGGACCTGTGCGACCGGCGGTGCCATTTCGAAATCCTACCTGCCACGCTCCTGCAGGTAGCAATTCCGCGTTTGAACTTTCCCGGGCTTGCTACAATCGAAGGTCATATCTTCGTTCCTTATGCAGGAAAGGCAATCACATGCACCTCCAACGGCTATCCCGTGGATTGACGCTCTTAGTCAGTATTGCAGCAGCATATAGTCCTGCCTGGGGCGCAGAGGAAAAAGCCAGCCCACCCACGCACATGTCGGAAGCCCTGCGGTCTTCTGTGACGAGGCTGGTCGTGATCGCCGGCCCGACTCCGACGAGCCAGGAAATTACCGGCAGCTATGAGAAAACCACACCCGGCCTGGCAGGTGGAATTAACCAGGGCGCGGCCATGGGCACGCCCTCTGCACAGGTCGGACCCGTCAACGTTAGTTTTCCTATTCCGATACTGACATTGCCCGGTGCGATAGTCGGTGGAATATCAGGGAAAACCAAACGCGATATCCAGGAGTTCCGAGACGCACTGACAGAGGATCTTGCACGGGCAAAAGACCAGCCGCTGATAAATGATGGCCTGGCACTGGACGTATACCGGGGCCTACAGAGAGTGCCTGGCCTCGAATCAAAATTGTTTGCATCAAGCACTCCGATTCCGGACGATACAGATGCGATTCTTTACGTCAGCGTCAATGACCTGACCATCGACGTACAGGGCACGGAGGCTATTCTGACCGCCTCGGCGGGAGTGACACTGCAGCGCCTGACTGACAAAAAAGATGTGTACGAAACGGTGATCCGGTACCAGGACCGGGACTCGCTGAGCAACTGGACCGAAAACGAGAACGCGCTATGGCGCGACTATGCGAACTTCGCACGGCATTACCTTGGTCGTGAAATTGCAGCCGACGTTTTTGATCGCGTTGAACTCAATCACGAACTACGACCGAAAGAGTCGGCCACTGTGGAACAGATCAAGAAAAACGAGTGGCAAAGCGTCAGCCGGTCAACAACCCCAACCCTCGAGTGGAACCTGACCTTGCTGGGCGGCGATTCCTACGGTTCCTGGACGGATGAGATAGACGAATCGAATACTTATTATGATATTGAAATATACGATACGCACAGGCTGCTTTACTCCAGCAAGCAGATTCCGGAGCCGACTCATACGCTCGGCTTTGAAATGGATGCCTGCCAAACATATCGCTGGTCGGTACGACCGTCGTATCATATTGGCGGTGATATCAAGTACGGCGAGTGGATGCAATTCAAGTCAAAAGTTGACCCCAAGGCCGGAGCAGATATCGTTGGAAGAAAGGCGTCGGCAGCGCCAGCCTATATTCAGGATTTCGCGTCGCTGAAAATCGAGTGCGGCCGAAAGTAGAGGGCCAAAGAAATGCTCAATGTGCAATGCAAGCTACCGGGTCCCGGCAGCAAGACCTTCCTCACCGAGGGCGGCATCGAAACCCACATGCAATACAAGAAGGGGTATGAACTACCGCACTTCTGTTTGTTTGACCTGATGAACGACCCAAAGGCCGTTGCCGATCTGCGTGCCTATCACGAGCGCATCATTGAGGTAGCTTTGACGCATAAGGTGGGAATGGTACTCGACGGCGTCCACTACCGCTCCAGCCGCGACTGGGGAAAATTACTTGGCTACTCATCCGAGTCGCTCGCAGAAATCGTGACCGAGGGAATTGAGTTTTACAAGGCTCTTGCGCGTGAGTTCGAAACCGCGGACAGCCCTATGCCCATCAGCGGGGTGGTTGGTCCCCGGGGAGACGCGTATGACGTCGGTCGGGTCATGGGTGCTGACGAGGCCGAGGAGTACCACGCAGAACAAATCCATACGATGAAAATGGCGGGCGCCGATTTCATCACTGCGCTCACTTTTAACCAGGTCGATGAGGCTGTCGGGTTGGTCCGGGCCGCGCAGAAATCGGATTTACCTGTGGTCGTGTCATTCTCGCTCGGCGACGACGGTACGTTGAAGACTGGGCCCGCATTTGGCGAGGCGATCGAGGCAGTGGATCAGGCAACCGATAACGGCCCCGCCTATTACATGATCAATTGCACGCACCCCGTAGATTTTGCACCGGCGTTCGACGTCCCTGGCGACTGGACCAACCGTCTCGGCGGCATCCGCCCGAATGCATCATCGCTGGACCACGGCGTGCTTTGCCAGTTGGGCCACCTCGAAGAAGGCGATCCCGATGAGCTGGGCCAGCAAATGGCCGATATGGCCCGGCGCTTCCCGCAGATCAACGTCTGGGGCGGCTGTTGCGGTACCGACTATGAACATATCGACAAGATCGCTACCGCGGTTCTTGCGGTAAATCAGAGAATGGAGCCAGCCTCTCAACTGTAGGCGCGCGCCAGTTCGGAAACTGCGCTTCGAAGCGTTCATTCTTGTCGGTATACATCAGCACCGCCTTGCCAGTACCACCTCGCCAGGGATCGTATTTCTCATTTGCGTAGGTGAGAAAGAATTTGCTTAGTTCACTGTCGAGGCGTTGTGCGATGTCATCGAATTGAGGATCGCCGTAAAGATTCCTGTTTTCCTGTGGATCCGCATTCAGGTCATACAGTTCAGTTGGCTCACCGAATAGCCTCTTCACGTATTTCCAGTCCTTGTTCACGATCGCCCTGGCTGTGATGTACTCAAAGAATGCCGTGTCGGCCCACGTTTGCTCCTGACCACGCAGTGTGGGTGTGAAGCTTTTTCCTGGGCTGTTTTCGATCGATTTATCGTCCATCCCCACCATTTCGAGCAACGTCGGAAAAATATCGTATTGATTGATGACCCTGTCGGATGATGCACCCTCTGGCACCACCGATGGCTGGCGAACGATTAGTGGGATTTGCATGTGTTCTTTGTATACCGGGTGCGGTTTTGCCCATGAACTATTACCCCACAAACCATGCTGCCCGAATGCCGAGCTCTGATCCGATGTAAACACGACGATCGTGTTTTCCTGCAACCCCTGCTGACGCAACGCCTCGAGCACGCGCCCTACCCCGTCGTCGATCATCGTCGTTTCCGAGGCCAGGTTGATCATTGCCGTCTTGTTGTTTAATGCTTCTATCGTTTGCCAGCCGTAAGAAAGCTCGGCCGTCGCGCCTTGCTCGCCTATCGACTCGGCATCATCTACACCCCATGCCTTGTATTCAGCCTGTACTTTGAGCACGTCCTCGACGCTCGAGTCCTCAATAGCCGCCCTGCGCAGAAATGGATGCACCGGTTCCTGTGGAAATGTGGGTACATGCTGTGCGTAGTAATCTGCGTGACGATTAACAGGTGGCCGCGTAACCAGCGGCGGCAGGTTGTAGGGTCCGTTATAGGCGAGATACAGAAAAAACGGTTTCTCTGCTGCCTGATCGGCAATAAAATCTTCAGCTTTGCGCGTCCAGAAGTCGGTCAGGTGCTCGTTTTCCAGGCGATAGGTCTTGCCATTATCAATGATCTCCACATCATGGAAAGACGATGTATGACCTGTCGGAAACGTCACCCAATACTGAAATCCCATCTGCGGTCGCTGCGGTGCGCCCATGTGATACTTGCCGATGAGTGCTGTGTTGTAGCCCGCCTCTACCAGCGTTTGCGGCAGGCTCCTGAACTCTTCGACAGCAGCCCAGCCCTCAATATCGAAAACCGACGGCAGACCATTGTGTACACCGTGCTGTGACGGCAGCAACCCTGTCATTAGAGTCGCCCGCGTTGGGGAGCACACACCGCTGGTCGCATAGGCACGTGTAAAAGTCATACCCGCTTCTGCAAGGGCATCGATGTGCGGCGTCTTAATGTCGCGATTACCGTATGCGCCGAGGAGTTGTTCGCTTTGATTATCCGTGACAATCAGTACGATGTTTGGTGGCTGGCTCGCGGACGCATTGCTGCCGATCGTCGCCAGAATTACGAACATCATTAGCCGTACAATCGAATAACCCATGTTCCATTCACCTCTTCTCGTATTATGTTTGGCTTGGCGCCGGTGCTTGAACTGCAGCTGCATGCGATTGAGTCACTGCGGTTTGTTTTTGTTCCGCAGGGAAAAGCCCGCGACAAGCGCTATGGCCGCCATGGTCCAGACAATAATTGCGCCGGTCGGGAAATCGAAAATCGCAGACAATACTATACCCACGAAAAAAGACAGCGCACCGATACTGTATCCAACAAGTAGTCGATTGCCACCGCGCAAGTGCATGGTCGCCAATGCCGGAATGATCAGGCTCGCGAAAACAAGATAGATGCCAACAATTTGTACCGATGCAGTTACCGCGACCGCGAAAATTACATAGAATCCCAACGGACCGAGCCGGGCACCAATAGAGAACCACACAGCCAGCAACGCCGCATATAAACCGGCGATAGGTAGTAACGACTCCCAGGTCGACCAGAGAATTTGACCGACCAGCAATTCTTTTAAATGCTCACTACCATGCGGATTCCCGGCGAGCAACAAAATGCCACCGGTTGCGGCGAGAATAAAAAGAATGCCGATCAGAGGCTCCTGCTTTTTAGGCCAGCGCTTCTCGGTCCAGTTAAGCCCGACGGCGGCGAGTAATGCCGCACTGACTGCTGCGATCTGCACTTCGATTCCGTCCTGCTCCCAGTTCATGCTGTGAGCCGCGATAACACCAAGCCCGGCAATTTGCGCGATGGCGAGATCGATAAAGATTATGCCGCGCTTCAGGACTTCCTGACCCAGCGGCACGTGGGTGCTCAATATGATCAGGCCGGCCACCAACGCGGGACCCACGATAGTCCAGTCCAGCATCTCCCAGCTCATTGCGACGCTCCCAACAGACGATCGATGATGTCATCAAACAAGCTGAACAGATCTGTTGCCCGGTCAGTGCCGCCAACCGTCAGAGGTAACTCGACAGAAGGAATGCCGGTGCGCTCCGCCAGCCAGTCCGAGGCACGTTGGTCCTGATACGGTGATCGGACAATGTATTCTGCACCACCGTTCTCAAACCTCGACACCAGCTGACTAAGGTGGCCGGCCGTCGGCGGCAAACCCGGTATCGCCTCGAGATTCGCGGCCTCAATCAGCCCCAGCCATCGCTCCAGGTATACCCAGGATTTGTGGTGCGTGATTACGCGCTTGTCCCTCAGGGGCTCGGCCTTGCTCTCCCATTTCTCGATTGCCTCGATCCAGCGCTCGGAAAAATCTGCCAGGCCGGCCTGATACGCGCCGCTGTTGTCGGCATCCAGTTCGCCCATGCGCTTGCTCAGCGCCGCCGCAATCACGGCGATGTTATGCGGATTGGTCTGCACATGCGGATTACCCAGTGGATGAATGTCGCCCTTTGCCCGATCGAGGTTTGCGGTTGCATCGAAGCGCTCAACCAGCGTACTGGCCTCCAGATATCCGAGCGTACCCGGCATCACGTTACGGTTGTTGGCCTTTTGCAGTAACACAGGCAACCAGCCGATCTCGAGTTCGGCACCGCTGCAGATAACGAGGTCTGCTTTGCGTACCTTTGCAATCAAACTGGGTCGTGCCTGAATGTAGTGCGGGTCCTGCAGGGCCGTCGTCGCGCTGTAGGTTTTCACTCGATCCTGCCCGATTTCGGTGGCCAGGGCGGCCCATTCCGGCTCACAGGCGAAAACATTGAGGTCCGCCTGCGCTGCGAGCGGCATCGACATCAGGACCAGGGCTATTATTCTTGGGTTCATCTTCATTCTTCCGGTCCTAGAAGCTGTGCCCGCCGTGGGCACCGATACTCAAAATATACTGCAGTCCCCACTGATTCTCGTCGCTCGGTCCTGCTTCGTCACGCGTGTACTGCAGACGTAGCCGGCTGAACTCGCTGTTCGACCAGTCTGTCATCACGCTGTAGCGCATCGGATCATCGCTCGCCGCGGCTAGCGCACTACCGTCGAATATCAGACCAGCATTATCTTTCGACAATGAATCGACGCGCGCAGCAAAACGCCAGCGCGGGAACGGCTGGTACACGGCCTGCAAGTACCCGCCACGTTGATCATTGTCATAGGCCAGCGGGGCACCACCAGGCAGCGTGTAATTACCATCTTCCGAATTCCAGAACAATTCACTTTGAATAACCAGGTTACGCTGTTTCCAGTTGCCATTCGGCGCCCACTTCCAGACCAACTGGAGGATGGTCGTTTCTGAGTCGCCACTAAACAGTAGTGGATCATCCTCATCCCCCGACTCGCGATCAATGCTCGTAGCGCTCAAATGCGAAATACCGGCAAGCCAACTTTGGTCCCGGCCAATATCGCCGCCTACGTTGACAAAAAAGCTGTTCGCTCCGTAGCCGGAATGTGCCGCACCAGCCGCCGGATAGCGGCTACCGCGAAACACCTCGGCACCCGCCTCAACATACAAATCCGTCGGCGCTATCCAGCGAACCTGTACGCCATCATCGAGGTATTGATCACCGAGAAAGGCCTGGTATGGCAGCGGTTGATCGGCAAAGTCCCACGAATGTGCGTGTTTGTTATTCAGATAGCCGATGCCGGAAAAGAATCGGCCAAAGCGCGCCGAAAATCCAGCGGGTAACGCGGTCGTTTCGAGCCACGCTTCTTCAATTTCGATTACCGCCTCGCCGTCTTCGATGAGCAGCGGCGCCGTCAGCCACGCGGTAAATTTGTCGTCGACGTTGGCACTGATATTAATCTCGGCTTCGCCGATTGCGAGCCCTTCATTAAATGGTCCGGCCTCCCCGCCAAACGGAAAGCCCTGCACGAAATAGTCATCGGGACTGCTCTCGTAATTCCATGCTTGCCCCTGAAATATCACACCAATCGCAGGATTGAATGCCGAGTCCGAGCCGCCGCTACGTGCTGTAGGCGACGCTGAGTTGGTATTGGCTTTATGCTCGGCGACTTCGACTCGTTCTTCGAGTGCCGCGATGCGGGCTTCATAGTCGGTACGTAGTTCATCGATCGCCAATCGCAATGATTCGATATCACTGCCCTGTGCCAGCGCAGTATTTGTGAGTAATAAAGTGAATACAAGAAAAGTAACGCTGTGTGAACGGATGCTCATGGCACCACCTCCTACCGTATCTGAGAATTTCCTGCCGGCCGCGGCATTGGCATTCGGCAGCTAGGTCAATTATCAGATATGGGGCGGTGGAGCTCGTTCTCGATACGAGACCCGTAGGGCCGCGCGAAAAACAGGAGATGAATAATCCGGGCCAACGGTGAATGCGGCCAAAGGTCGTAATTCCGGTGACGAAGGCGGAACAGCATGTGCGGGATCTCCGTGTCCCGCACAATACTCGCAACTCGCTCGATCAACAGAAACGTGAGATGCGACGTGCATCGTCATCGCTGCATGGCTGAACAGCAGTAATAGCAGCAACGACAGACTGTTATTTCGGATGATCGACAACATATTAACCGTTGAGTGAATGAATCATAGGACCGCTGGCAACGAGCTCAGGTTCCCAGACGCCTACCGTCTCACTGTGCCGCTTCACTATCAAGTATGATCACGAGCACGATGCCCAAGACCCAACCATTTTTGAGTTATGCCTTCCGCCCGTTCTTCTTGTTGAATGGCATTTTCGCCATCGTAGTCATGTCGGTCTGGCTACTGGCGTTGCACGGTAGGGGACTCGCGTCGCTCGCCGCAACGATGCCGTACTGGCACGGTCATGAAATGGTGATTGGTTTCGGCATGGCTGCCATGGCAGGTTTCATTTTGACAGCGGTGGCCACCTGGACAGGCCGCCCGCCCGTGCACGGAACGTTGTTAGGCGTGTTGGTTTTTGCCTGGTTGCTCGGTCGATCAGCCATGCTGGGCGCGACTCAACTAACTTCTATCGTGGTTGCATCCGCTGACATGCTGTTTCCATTGCTGCTGGCCTTGCTAGTCGGACGCGAAGTGATCGGGGGTGGTAGTCGTCGTAACTACCCCGTTGTCGGAATTGTCCTGGGCATGGGCATACTGAATCTCTTGTACCACCTTGGCGTTATGCAGGTCCTGCCAGGTATGGACCGCCTGGGCCTCTACTTCCTGATCCACCTGTTGCTGCTCCTGATTACCGTCATCGCCGGGCGAATCATTCCCAACTTTACGGCCAACTGGCTGCGTGCCCGTAGCCAAGAGCAACTGCCTGTAATCCATCGACTGACCAACTGGATTGCCGTGGTCGCAACCATTGCCACAGGCGTCTCCGTCAGCCTGACTCCTGTTGGTTCGATTACCGGATCTCTCGCGATACTAGCGGCACTATCGCATGCTGTGCGCCTCGCCCGCTGGCGCGGACTGTCAACCACATCGGAACCGCTGTTGTTCGTGCTGCACGTGGCTTATCTGTGGTTGCCGGTGGGCTACGCTCTGACGGCGCTCGCCGCCTTTGGTCTCTTTTTTCCTCCCACGGCAGCGCTGCATGCTCTTACCATGGGCGCGATCGGCAACATGATCCTGGCCGTGACCAGCCGGGTTGCACTGGCGCACACCGGGCGCGCATTACACGCGCCACGGCTTATCGTAATTTCTTATGCCATTCTAAACGCCGCTGTGATCATGCGGATAGTCAGTGCACTGAACCCGGGTCTGTATTTTCAATTGATCGATCTGTCCGCACTCGGCTGGATCGTCACGTTCGTCCTGTTCACCTGGGTGTACTGGCCCGTGCTAACTCGCCCCCGGACCGACTAGCAGAAAGTTGGCTGGATCAGGCGTCCCCGAACACCAGCCGCATTTCGACCCCAACTCTTTTCGAGCGTTTACTTGCTCAGGAGGGCAACCGCTTCAGCCGTCGTCCAAAGCGCATTGGCCATGAACCTGAAGTTGATCAGTGCTGCCAGATAACCATCACCTTCGGGGATCTGTGCTGCGGCCGTAGCGTCTTTAATAACAGCGACCTCAAATCCCTGCTCCAGCAACTCATGCATGTGCGCTTGCACACAGAGGTTGGCCGACATACCAGCGAGCAGTACCTGATCGATGTGCTGCTTACGTAGCTGCAGGACGAGATCGTTTTGCTCCGGGCCGTACACCTTGTGCGGTGACGCAATGATGGTCTTGCCGTCGAACAGATATTGCTTGTACTGCGGCATGAAATCCGCACCAGAGTTCTCGAAGCCTTCCATCGAATACGGCGAGACACGGTCGAACATGCCAATAGCGTGCATGACCTTTTCGAGCGCGCCCTCGAACTTCCAACCATGATCTGTCGGATAGTAGTAGTGCGGTGAAATAAAGACAGCTATGTCATTCGCCTTAGCCGTCTTCAGCAGCTGCTCGATGTGCTCGACTGTCTTGTTCGCAGTAACCGAATTGCCAACGAGCCCCCACGTGACACCGTCCGGACTCAGGAAGTCGATCTGCGGGTCTGTAATTACGATTGCCGTCCTTGGGAGATCGAGGACCATGTTGCTCGGGGGCAAACCAGGCTCTTCAGGTTCGGCGTACGGATTGTCCTGGGCATTTACAACGCTGCTCAGTGCGATCAAGGCAAAAGCGGCAAGAAAGTGAGTGCCGTGTAGCAAGTTTCGAATGTTCTTCATTGGTAGTTCCCCTCGTTTGATTATTGAGTTATTGAATGCCCTACGCGGCGCGCGAAGCGTCATCGCCCGACAGCAGTCGATCGAGTTCACCGGCCGCATCAAGTGCAGCCAGGTCGTCGTAGCCACCGATGTGCTGGCCGTCGATGAAGACTTGCGGCACGCTCGTACGTCCCGAGCGCTTGCGCATCGTTTGCTCCAATTCGTCCGCGTCATGAGTCAGGTCGATGGCTTGGAATTCCACACCTTTGCTCGTAAGGAGCGCCAGCGCGCGCTGGCTGTAAGGACACCAACTCTTGAAATAGATCTCTGTGTAAGCCATGACATTTCCTCCATGTTGTTTTCAGGGCGGAGTGCATAGTGGACCTGTATCGCGCCTCTTTCTATAGCTATTCTCGGCGTATTTTGTTACTAATCGTCCATTATGGAAGTGCTAAGCAACATTCTCGAGGGGCTGCGAGTAACGGGCAGCGTGTATTTTTGCGACTTTCTCGAGCCGCCCTGGGAATTGCCCTACGCGAATGAAGATCGAGCCATGTTTCACCTCGTGCGACAGGGACGCTGCCAGTTCGACATCGATGGCGAGACGCGAGATCTGGAACCAGGTGATTTCGTGTTCATCGCACCAGGCGTCGATCACAAAATTTTCTCGGATGATCTGGACGGGCCGCAAACACTGTTGCTGTGCGGTTACTGCCAATTCGATGCGATCGAGAGCGATATGTTGCTGTGCGCCCTGTCCCGTTACGTGCTCCTGCAGCGCGACGACATGGAACAGTGGCCGTGGCTGACGCGTACTCTCGAGCATCTGAGTGCGGAATACATGTCGGGTGCCCCGGGCAACGAACTGACCGTAAACAAGCTCACTGAGGTCTTGCTCGTGCAATTGTTACGTGCGGACTTCGGGCGTAGCGGCAAGATCGGTATCGTCGCCGCGTTGCGAGACAAACGCCTCGCCCGGGCATTGACGGCAATCCACGAGGGCCCCAACCGGCACTGGACGATAGAAAATGCTGCCGCAGAAGCCTCGATGTCGCGTTCGGGTTTTGCGCGCAGATTTAAGGAGCTGCTTGGAACGAGCTTCTTTGATTACCTTACGCGGCTGCGAATGCGTAATGCTCGAGAGCTTCTGACGTCGACCAATCTGTCTGTAGCCATGATTGGCGAGACAGTTGGGTATCAATCCGACCTGTCATTCGTCAAGGCGTTCAAGAAACTGCACGGTGCAACGCCACGTGCGTATCGTCTCAACCCATCTCGTAGTCAAAGCGAGTCAATAAACTCTCGCGCGACTTCCGCGACTGAAAACAGTTGAAGGTCATTGTGCCCGGCTCCCTTCAGACTGACGAACGTCTTCGGTTCACTCGCTTGATTAAATAATTTCTGGCCGCTTCGTATCGGTATTATTGCGTCACTGTCTCCGTGCATCACAAGCAACGGCATGCCAATACCGTCGACATAGTCGATGGATTGGAACCTGTCTCTCAGCAGGAGAGTAACAAGTAGATATGGGTAGTGTTCACGCGCCACATCTATCGCGGATGACATTGGGGCTTCCAGAACAAGAGCCTTCGCCTGGACAGTCGCCGCAAGCTGAACTGCAACGCCGGAACCTATGGACTCTCCGTAGATCACTATGTCGTCCGGGTCGATCCCGATGTCCCGCAGGTACTCATAAGACAACAGTGACGCTTCCCTGAAAGACTCTTCAGACGGATTCCCGTCGTTGCCGCCGTAGCCGGGATAGCCCAGCATGAACACTCCGTATCCTTCGTCCATAAAACCGCGAAATCTGTGCTCCCGGTGGCTCACGGCTCCTCCGTTGCCATGGAAGAACAGGATCGTAGGCTGATCGTTTCTCGCCTTGCCGAACCAGCTGATGAGCTCCAGATTCGAGCCTGTCTGCAATGTGACTTCCGCAACATTGGCTAACCCGACCTGCTCCGGAGTCACTCGAAGCAAGGTCGGAAAAAACATGAAGTCACGCTGGTTGGCGTACACATATAGATTTATCGCCAAATAAATCGCCAGTACGAACAGAATTAGAATTTTGGCAGCCTTCATATGAGAGAGATTGATCAGAGTAAACGATTATTCAGGAGGTACAGAAATTTGCGACCACTGACGGATACGGCAGATTTCGTCACTGTCGAGATTGAGTGACTCCAAGAACTCCTGATGGGCGAGAGGTTCACGTGTCTCGAATTCGCGATGCCAGTTACTCATGTCTGCGTCGCTCATGCCCGCCGCGATCATGATCTCAGACCACCGTTCTTTGCTCATCGCAGGTTGCGGCACCTCCTGGCCCTGCTCGAGAATGGCCAACAGGGCTTTTTGCTGACGTCGGAGGTCCTGGATTTCAGTTTCCATTTGGGCAAAACGTTTGCGAAGAATTTGCTCATGCGTCTGATCGCCTTCCCGTGCCAGCAACTCGCGGATGTCGCGTACCGGTACACCATAGGATCTGAAGCCAGCGATCTGCTGCAACCGCTCGATCTCCCTGTCGCCATACCAGCGGTAACCATTGGCTGCTCGCGTGGCCGGTTTGAGTAAACCTTCGCGCTCGTAATAGAGAATCGTGGCACGCGACAAACCGAACCTTTTCGCTAGCTTACTGATCGTTAGCATTTGTGTACTACCAGCCTTGACCTGTCTACAGCTTCATAGTTTAGCTTGTAGTTTCATCGGGGCCAACAAGCGTCCTGCAAACAGCATTAAGGAATCAAAAATGAGCAAGCAAAAAGAGTTTTCAGGTACTCATCGTCCAAACCGGGTCAAACATGCCTACACGCAATCAGTCAATGCAACACCTGACCAGGTCTTCCCATTACTTTGCCCAGTACGTGAACTCGATTGGGCCCCCGGTTGGTCGACGGATTGGGTCATATCGGCTTCGGGAACGGTCGAGCAAGAATGCATGTTCCAGACACCGCGTCCCGCAGATACAACGAGCGCGTCAATCTGGATCGTTACGCGACATGATCCTGATGCCTTTGAAGTGGAAATGTACAAGGTGACACCGGGCCTTACCGTTGGGAAGCTGGCGATATCGCTGGCAGCGCAAGGCACTATCGGTACAAGGGCACAAATATCCTACGAATTCACTTCACTGGGCGCTGACGGCGATGCCTTTCTGACGGAATTCACAGCAGAATGGTACGAGAACTTCATGCAAGGGTGGGAAACAGCGATAAATCATTATCTGAAGACTGGTGAGCAGCTCGCCGCATAATCGCCGCTAAGGGGACATTGACCCTGACCATTCGGTGTCAGGGTCACTCCACTCGCACAAAAGGGTCTCCAGGAAACCCGGGGCGATTCACTGACCTGTTGTGGGCAAGAAAAGCAACTTGCCACACATAAGTTAATCATCAGAAAATCTCGTATTGTTTCTCCATAAAAATCGGGTTTTCCTGTGTAATACCTTGCGCTACAGTCCACTAAGTCGGCGCCTGGGCGTTGGTAGCCGCACACTCTTATCCAATCGCGACCTCTGCCAAGCTCGAACGATATCTACTCTCCCCCATCGGTATCGTTGCGCGGCAGAAGTCGCAAAGGACGTGCTGCCCATGAATAGATTTTCGGGCAGCAAGGTGCATGGTCGGCGAAGAGACTGCTCACTGGCACAAAGGAAGAACGCGATACCTAAGTCAAAACTCCAAAACATCCCTTCACAGGCGCACAATAAATCGCCGCGAGCACCCTCTCGACTGGGACTTGTGATACTCGCACTTGCGAACCTGTTCATCTTTGCTGGAATCATCTATATCATCGCCAGGGGGCTGGGTATCTGAGCGGCAGCATCGTGTTCCGTATGTCCCCTTGGCGTCCGGAATTTCCTGACATCTGTTTGCAGCCTACCCACGACTATTGATCAGTAAGCAGCAATGTACGAGCTGTCTCTACTACCGTGGATACAACAGGGTGCAGAATTTTGCGCTCAGCCGATATGGCGTAAAACCGCTCTTTTACCTCGTCGACCCGACCGATCGCGGTCACATTGTACTGCTGCTCTACCTCTGCTTTAATCGCCGCGGGCGCGACAAAGATGCCTTCACCCTTTCGCCCAAAGGCCTTCATCAGCGCGCTGTCATCGAACTCGGCGATCATTCGTGGACGGATACGATGCTTGTCCAGCCATCGGTCGATGCCG
>Ga0255048_10001463_pt1 | contig 16282 bp, 26 predicted proteins | sample JV7_2_2_MG_FD_183619 | JGI IMG/M metagenome (GOLD analysis project Ga0255048, IMG submission 183619) | Seawater microbial communities from Jervis Inlet, British Columbia, Canada - JV7_2_2 | ecosystem: Environmental > Aquatic > Marine > Inlet | place: Canada: British Columbia | collected 2016-10-06
AGGTGCTGTCGTGGTCGTCTCAGGGGGTGCTGTCGTGGTCGTCTCAGGGGGTGCTGTCGTGGTCGTGGTCTCTTGAGCGGTCGTCGTGGTCTCCACGGCAGTCGACGTCGTTTCGGGGACGGTCGTAGACGTATCGTCCGCAAGGGTGTCTCCGTCGCCAAGACCCGCGATGACAATGAATGCAAGGATCAGCGCCATCACACCGACCAGGATCCACGGAAGCCACTTCTTCAGATCGTCACTCACTTCGAGTCCTCCCTCCAGGGCGCGCAACCACGCTAGTCGCGCCGTGCGCCGCGCAGGATGACCGCCTCCCGCCTACCTGCGGGCAATGGAGAGGAGGACGGACAGCCCTTCGAGAGCCACGATGGTCAAACGATCCTCGAGCTCGGCTCGTCAGACGAACCTTGGTTCGGGGAGCGTGCTGACGATTGAGCCCTCTTCCGTCACCAACACCGTGTGCTCGAAGTGTGCTGAGAAGGCGCCGTCAGCTGTGACCACCGTCCATCGGTCGTCGAGGACCGTGGACTCCTCAGTACCGAGGTTGAACATCGGTTCGATGGCGAGAGCCATCCCCTTCTTGATTCTGAGTCCCTTGCCTGGTTTGCCGTAGTTGGGAACGGAAGGCGCTTCGTGCATCTGGCGACCGATACCATGGCCCACGTAGTCACGAACGACACCGATGCCGTGCGGGCTGGCGACTGCCTCGATGGCTGCTCCGATATCGCCGAGGCGGTTTCCTGCTCTGGCCTGTTCGAGCCCCGCCCAGAGCGCACGTTCGGTCACGTCGAGCAGGTTCCTGACTTCGTCAGAGACATCGCCGATCGCCATGGTGAACGCGGCATCGCCGTGCCATCCATCGAAGATGGCGCCTGCATCGATGGAGATGATGTCACCGTCAGCCAGCACGTGCCCACCGGGGATGCCGTGCACGATCACCGAGTTTGGGGATGTACAGATGACTCCGGGAAACGGATTGTCCGGACCGCCGTACCCCAGGAACGATGAGCGGCATCCGTGCTCGTCGAGGACCTCGCGAGCGACTTCATCGAGATCACCCGTCGTGACACCGGGTGCGGCAAGCTTCTTCACTGCTGCGTGCATGGCAGCCACGCAGCGGCCGGCGATCTTCATCTTGTCGAAATCTGCGGCAGACTTCTTCGTGATCACACGGCTGCCGTTCATCGATTTGTTACGACCTCGCGAGTGCAATCATGATCCGGGAGAGCACGTCGTCAACTGTGCCCTTCCCGTCAACCCTGAGCACGGCCCCGTCGTAGAAGTCGACCAGCGGCGCCGTATCGGCTTCATAGACCTCGAAGCGCCTGCGGATCGTTTCCTCGTTGTCGTCGGCCCTGCCCTCCTCCTCTGCCCGCTTGAGAAGCCGTTGCACGATCTCATCAGTGTCAACCTCGAGCAACACAACCGTGCCGATCGCATCGACCACAGAGTCGTTCAGGGCCTCAGCCTGCCCGATCGTGCGTGGGAAACCATCAAGCAGATACCCGCAGTGAGCATCATCTTGGGAGAGCCGCTCATCAACGATGGCGACCACGAGGAGTTCAGGTACGAGCTCACCCGCAGCCATGATCGGCTCGGCCTGTTTACCGAGATCGGTGCCTTCGGCCACTGCGGAGCGGAGCATGTCGCCGGTCGAGATGTGCGGCACGTGCAGCGCGTTGGCAAGCAATGTCGCTTGTGTGCCCTTCCCTGCCCCCGGGGGTCCGAGAAGAAGAATGCGTCTTGCCATCAATTGCCTCCCGCTTGTATCGGTGTACTCAGCCACAGCCTACCGGTCGGCGTGTCCCAGAATCCTGATCCCCTGCACTTCCTGGCATGATGCCGACGTTGCGTCAGGAAAGGAAACCTTCGTAGTTCCTCATCGTCAACTGGCTCTCGATCTGCTTGGCAGTCTCGAGTGCAACACCGGCAACAATGATGATCGATACACCGGACAAACCAACAGGAACATCCCAGAACCAACCGAGGATCGAGGGCAGGATCGTGACGACTGCCAGATACAACGCTCCGGGGAGCGTGATGCGTGACAACACGTAACTGAGGTACTCAACCGTTGCCCGTCCCGGACGGATGCCGGGGATGAACCCGCCCTGGCGTTGGATCATATCGGCCTGACGTTCCGGGTCGAACTGGATCGCGGTGTAGAAGTATGTGAAGAACACGACCAGGAGCGCAAGAGTGAAGATGTACCACAGGCTCGGCGAGAATCCTATGCCTGAGGTCGAGAGCATGTTCTGGTCGATCCACTGGCGTACCGCGGCACCCCAACCCGTCGAGGGAAGCGCCGAGGCGAGCAGTGCAGGGAAATACATGATCGACGTCGCAAAGATGACGGGGATGACGCCGGCCATGTTCACCTTCAGCGGAATGTAGGTCGACTGGCCACCCATGACCTTGCGGCCACGCACGCGTTTGGAGAACTGCACAGGAATCCGTCTCTGACCCTGTTCTATGAAGATGATCCCGACGGTGAGAGCGATCATCGTCCCAACGATGACGATGAACTGATACGTCGCCGAGTTCGCATTGAGAACCACAAGCTGGCTCGGAATCTGGCTGATGATCGAGATGAAGATCAGCAGCGACATGCCGTTGCCGATGCCTCTCTGGGTGATGAGCTCTCCCATCCACATCAGCAACGCAGTGCCTGCTGTCATCGTGATGACGATGATCACCACGTTCCTCGGTGTGAAGTTGGGGATGAGGTCGACATCATTGGTGAACTGGCCGCTGTGGAACAGATAGGCAAACCCGGTCGACTGCAGGAGAGAGAGAATCACAGTGGTATATCTGGTCCACTGCGTAATGACCTTCCGCCCGTGTTCGCCTTCCTCCTGGAGCGCCTGGAGTTTCGGGATCACAACCGTCAGAAGCTGCAGGATGATCGACGCCGTGATGTACGGCATGATGCCGAGGGCGAAGATCGAAAGCTGCGTCAACGCACCACCCGAGAACAGGTTCAACAGTCCGACGAAGCCGGATTGCTCAGCCTGGTTTGCGAAATCGCGAACTGCCTGCAGATCGACCCCCGGAACCGGGATGGTCGCACCAAGTCGATACAGAGCGAATATGAACAGAGTGAACAGGATCTTGTTGCGCAGATCATGGATCCTGAAGGCATTCCTGAAGGCGGTGAGCATGTGTTTCCTACGTTGTGCGACTTGCGAATTGCGTTGTGCGGTGTGACCTGATGAACATGGGTTGTCGCGGTGCGCCGAACGTTATGGGAGTCAGCGCACTACGCATGTCCAATGTCCCCTATCGCATCACGCATCGAGGACCTCGATCGACCCACCGGCTGCCTTGATCTTGTCTGCTGCACCGATCGAGAACGCGTGAGCCTTCACTGTGAGTGCAACATCGAGATCTCCCTGACCGAGGACCTTGATCCTGCCACGCTTCTTGACAAGACCGGCTTCGCGCAGCTCGTCTGGCGAAATCGTTGCGCCGGCATCAAAATCCGAGAGACGTTCGACATTGACAACGGTGAACTCGACCCGGTTCGGGTTCTTGAACCCCTTCAACTTCGGGATGCGACGCTGCAGGGGGGTCTGGCCACCCTCGAAACCCTGACGGACCTTGCTGCGAGCCTTGAGGCCCTTGGTGCCTCGACCCGCCGTCTTTCCACGACGACCGCCCTCACCTCGACCCACCCGGATCTTGCGTCTCTTGGAACCCTCAGCGGGTCTCAGATGATGAAGCTTCATCAGATTTCCTCCACTTCAAGGAGATGCTTGGCGCGAAAGACCATGCCGCGAATGCTCGGATTGTCCGGCTGTTCGACAGTTGCGTTGATCTTGCGAAGTCCAAGGCCCTCCACCGTGGCGCGCGTCTTCGGCTTCTCGCCGATGAGACTGCGTCGCAGGGTGATCTTGAGTTTGTCAGCCATCTTCAGACCTTCGTACGAGCTAGTTCGGATGAGTTGTACGCAGCCAGAAGCGCGGGGGGGAAGATCTCCTCAGCACGCTTTCCACGAGCCCTGGCTACCTGATCTGGACGCATTTGGCCCTTGAGCGCATCGACAGTCGCTTTCGCCACGTTGATGTGCGTCGGGGATCCGAGCGACTTCGCAAGCACATTGTTGACACCAGCAGCCTCCAGGATCTGACGCACAGCACCGCCCGCGATGACACCCGTCCCAGGAGCGGCTGGTTTCAGCAGCACGCGGCTTGCACCTTGCACACCAATGATCTCGTGAATGATGGTCTGGCCGGCCATCGGCACATCGAACATGTCCTTTCGGGCAAGCTCGAATGCTTTCTGAATAGCAGCAGGTACCTCTTTCGCTTTGCCGTAACCGATGCCAACGCGACCCTTGTTGTCACCAACGGCAACGAGGGCCGTGAAGGAGAACCTTCGCCCACCCTTGACGACCTTTGACACACGGTTGATCGTGATCACGCGCTCGTCGAATTCAGGAACGTCACGGTCACGACGGTCACGCCGCTCTCGGCGGTCACGGCCGCGTCCACGACCGCGGTCACCACCACCCGGCCCGCCGCGACCTCGGTTGCGATCCTGCGGCTTGCCGGCCTGAGGTGAGGCGCCTTCGGGCTTCGCGTCCGTTGGATTGTTCTTTTCGGTAGTCATCGCTCGCTCCTAGAACTCGAGGCCGGTTTCGCGGGCTGCATCGGCAAGGGCCTTGACACGGCCGTGGTACCTGAAACCACCCCGATCGAATGCAACAGTGGAAATGCCGGCGTCTTTGGCACGAGCACCGACGAGTTTGCCAACCTCTGTTGCGGTGTCGACCGTAAGGGTCTTCCCCTTGACGCCGGACTCCTGCGAAGAAGCCGATGCGATCGTGGTGCCGCTCTCGTCGTCGATGACCTGTGCATAGATGTGTTTGTTACTTCGGAATACCGCGAGGCGGGGCTTGGAAGGCGTGCCCTGCACCGACTTGCGAACCCTGAAGTGCCTGCGACGGCGTGCGTCTGTGCGGGTACCCCTCATACGGAGACTCCTGCCTTACCGGCCTTGCGTCGCACGTACTCATCCGAGTACCGAATCCCCTTGCCTTTGTAGGGCTCTGGAGGACGGACCGACCGGACGTCTGCGGCGACCTGGCCAACCTTCTGTTTGTCAATGCCGCTCACGATGATCTTCGTCGGCTCGGGCACCTCGAACGTGATGCCATCCGGCGCATCGATCGTGACCGGGTGAGAGAACCCGACCTGAAGTTCGAGCGTATTGCCCTTCAGCGCGGCGCGATAGCCGACACCAACGGCGGTCAGTTCCTTCGTGTACCCATCGGTCACGCCAACGACCATGTTGTAGATGAGCGCCCGAGTCAACCCATGCAAAGCTCTGTTCTCACGTTCGTCGTTCTCTCGATCAACCGTCACCGTTCCGTCATCGACCGCAACGGTGATGGTGCTTCTGATCGTCTGCGTGAGAGAACCCTTCGGGCCCTTCACCTCGACGGTATCACCGTTCACCTTCACCTCGACACCAGCAGGCAGGCTGATCGGGTTCTTTCCGATACGACTCATGTCACCACACCTTGCACAGAACCTCGCCACCGACGTTGCGGCGGCGAGCATCACGGTCCGTCATGACGCCTGCGGAAGTGGAGACGATGGAAACACCAAGGCCTCCACGGACCCTGCTGATATCCGTTGCCCCTGCATAGACGCGGCGACCAGGCTTCGAGATGCGCTGAATTCCCCTGAGCACCCTCTGCCTATCGGAGTCGTATCGCAGCTTCACGACGAGTTCGGTGCCAACCTCGGCATCCTGCGTCTTCCAGCTATCGATATAGCCCTCTTCGGAAAGGATGCGTGCAATTTCTTCCTTGAGCTTGGATGAGGGCATGGCCGTTTCTGGATGGAGCGCCGTGTTGGCGTTCCGAATCCTCGTCAGCATGTCAGAAATGGGGTCTGTATGCATGACTACCACGACGCCTTTCTGATTCCTGGGAGCTCACCGAGATGCGCCATCGAGCGCAGCGCGATTCGTGACAGACCGAACTTGCGGAAATACCCGCGCGGCCTTCCACTCACGGCGCACCGGTTCCGGTAGCGCGTTGCGCTTGCATCGCGAGGCATCTTGCCGATGCTGGCATACGCCTCACGTTTGTCCTCGTAGGACGCTTCAGGGTCCTTGATGACCTTGATCAGCTCAGCACGACGATCCGCATAGCGGTCGATGATCACTCTTCGTTTGTTGTTCTTGACGATCTTGGAAGTCTTCGCCATCAGGCACCTACCTGCTGTCGACGGAACGGGAACCCGAACGCCTCCAGGAGAGCCATCCCCTGGTCGTCCGTCTCCGCGGTGGTCACCAATGTGATGTCCATCCCGCGGATCTTCATGACCTTGTCGTAGTCGATCTCGGGGAAGATCAGTTGCTCGGTGACACCGAAGCTGTAGTTCCCTCGCCCATCGAACCCTTTGGGGCTCAATCCACGAAAGTCTCGGATGCGTGGAATCGCAAGTGCGATGAGCCGGTCAAAGAACTCCCACATGCGTTCGCCACGAAGCGTCACAGAGGCACCGATTGGCTGGCCTTCACGGATCTTGAAGTTCGAGACCGACTTGCGGGCTTTGTTCACCCTCGGCTGTTGGCCGGTGATGATCCTGAGATCCTCAACCACACCGTTGATCAGCTTCGACTCTGCCGCAGCATCCCCCGCACCCATGTTGACGACGATCTTGGACAGGCGTGGAACCTGCATGACGTTCTCAAGACCGAGATCCTTCTGGATCTGGTCACGGACCTCGCCGTCGTATTGATCTTTGAGACGTGGTGCCATCACAGATCGCTCCCGCATTTCCTGCATACTCTGTACTTGTTGCCTTCATCATCGAAACGGGCGCCGATCTTCGTCGGCCCGCACTCCTTGCAGACAATCATCACGTTGGCGGCGTTTATCGGCATGTCCTTGTCGATGATCCCGCCCGTGTTCAGTTCGCCTGTCGCTCTCTGGTGGCGCCTCGCGGTCGCAACACCTTCGACGATGATCCTGTTGTCGTTCGGAAAGACTTTCGCGATCTTGGACTCGGTCCCTGCATCCTTGCCGGAAATGACCACGACCGTGTCGCCGCTACGTAGTTTCATCACAACACCTCCGGGGCGAGCGACACGATCCGCATGAACTTCTTCTCACGCAGCTCGCGGCCAACCGGGCCGAATATGCGGGTGCCCCGTGGCTGGCTCTGGTCATTGATGAGCACACAGGCGTTGTCGTCGAATCGGATATAGGAGCCATCCTCACGACGGATCTCTTTGCGAGTTCTCACAACAACTGCTCTGACGACCTCACCCTTCTTGACGCTTCCACCCGGCGTGGCGTCCTTGACCGTCGCAACGATCGTGTCGCCGACTGAGGCGTACCGGCGGCCCGAGCCGCCAAGCACGCGGATCGTCAGTACCTCGCGTGCGCCTGAGTTGTCGGCAACCTTGAGACGTGATTCCTGTTGGATCATCGAGCGCGCTCCATGACCTCTTCGACACGCCAGCGCTTCGACGCCGAAAGCGGGCGGGTCTCAACTATGCGAACGGTGTCGCCAAGGTTGGCCTCATTCGTTTCGTCGTGTGCGTGATACTTCTTGCGAACAGGGACGGTCTTGCCGTATCGAGCGTGACGCTTCTGGTCCCGCACCTCAACAGTGACGGTCTTGTCACGGCTGTCGGAAACGACGATCCCGACGCGGGCCTTGCGGCGTGCGCGTTCCATCTATGCCTCCTCCTGCTGTGATTCCCAGGCAGCGATCTCCTGCTCACGCATCACTGTTGCAATGCGGGCAACATCTCGCTTGACCTGCTTGATCCTTGATGTGTTGTCGAGCTGGTTGGTGACATGCTGGAATCGAAGGTTGAATAGCTCCTCCTTCGACTCGTCGAGTTTCTCACCGAGCTCCTTGTAGTTCAGCTTGCGGAGTTCGAGGGCGGTCATGTGTCCTCCCTCTTCACGACCTTGGTCTTGACGGGAAGCTTGTGAGCCGCCAAACGGAGCGCCTCGCGGGCCAGCGCCTCATCAACACCTGCCATTTCGAACATCACCCGACCGGGCTTGATCACGGCAACCCAGTATTCAGGGTTGCCCTTGCCGGAACCCATACGAGTCTCCGCAGGCTTCTCGGTGATCGGTTTGTCCGGAAAGACAGTGATCCAAACCTTCCCGCCACGCTTGATCTTGCGTGTCATCGCGATACGGGCAGCCTCGATCTGGCGCGACGTCAGCCAGCCACGTTCCTGGGCCTGAAGGCCATACTCACCGAACGACACCTTTGTGCCGCCCTTGGCGTTGCCCTTGTTGCGCCCGGTCTGGACCTTCCGGTATTTCGTCCGCTTTGGCATGAGCATCAGGACTCACCGTCCTCGCTCTGCTCGGATGCCTCGTCACTGTCAGCCTTCAGCTCTTGGCTTTCGGCCTTCGCAGTCGCCTTCTTGGTCGTCGCCTTCTTGGTTGCAGGTTTCTTCGCCGCCGTCTTCTTGGCCTTCGGCTTCTTGTCGGTCTTCGGCTTCTCCTCGGCCTTCGGTTTCTTGTCTACATCTGCGACGACTTCTTCGACAGCAGTCTCTGTGATCATCTCTCCAGAGATGACGGAGTCGTCCGGCGTCAGTCGTGCGTCGTCAGTCGGCGCAGTTTCAGCAGAAGCTTCCTCGCGCGCCTCGGCCAGGTCCGCTTTCGCATCAGCCGCGGTGACCTTCTTGCCTCCGCCTGCCTCGATCAGACGCTTGCCTCCGCCTGCCTCGATGACTCGTCTGCCGCCACCTGCCTCGATGATGCGCTTTCCGGTGTCTCCGCCTGCGGCGGCCTCTGCTCGAGACCTGACCGACTTGCGGTGTTTGCGGTCAGCCGGCCGACCAGAAGCCATGCGGGCTTCAGCGGCAGCCTTGTCGGACGAACCGAACTTCTTCATGATGTCGCCCTTGTAGACCCACACCTTGATACCGATGGCGCCGACCGTGGTCTCTGCGGTAGCTTGACCGAAATCGATGTCGGCGCGCAGCGTGTGCAGCGGCACTCGACCTTCGAGATACCACTCGCGGCGACCCATATCTGCGCCGCCGAGACGACCGGAGGCCTGGACACGGACGCCCTCGGCACCCGCCTTGAGGGCCGTTGCGACCGTGCGCTTGAGCGCGCGTCTGAACGACACACGACCTTCGAGCTGGTCGGCAACGCTGCGTGCGAGCAGCGTGGCGTCCATCTCTGGGTTGTGCACCTCCACGACATTGAACTTGACTCTGCGACCGGAGAGATCCTCGAGACCGGTTCTGAGGCGCTCGGCCTCGGAACCACCGCGGCCGATGACCACGCCGGGGCGACCCGTGTGGACATCGATTTGAACCTTGCTGCCACCGATGCGCTCGATATCGATCCTTGAGATCGCACCGCGTTTCAACTCGCCTCTGAGGTAGTTGCGAATCTGATAATCCTCGGCAACCTGGTCGGCGTACTCCTTGTCTGAGTACCAACGCGATTTCCAGTCGGTGACAATCCCGAGACGCAGGCCGTAGGGGTGGGTCTTCTGTCCCATTACGCAACCTCCTCCTGGTCTGCAACGACGATCGTGATGTGGCTCGTTCGCTTGAGGATCTTCGTCGCACGACCACGGGCGCGGGGTCGCCAGCGCTTGAGCGTCGGTCCCTCATCCGCGTAGGCCTCAGCAATGAAGAGTTCGTCTGCATCGAGAGCGAAGTTGTGCTCGGCGTTCGCAACTGCGGAGTCGAGCACCTTCTTGATTGTGGGAGCGGCCTTCCGGTTGGTGAACTCGAGCACCACAAGCGCCTCGTCCACAGGGAGACCACGGACGAGGTCGAGCACGCGTCGCACTTTGTAGGGTGACTGGCGGACATGCTTGGCGTGAGCGTGTGCGTTCATCGCTGCCTCACTGATTGGTCGATCATGTGGCCCCGGAACGTGCGGGTAGGTGCGAACTCACCGAGCTTGTGCCCGACCATCGACTCGCTGATGTAGACCGGCACGTGTTTGCGCCCGTCGTGAACGGCGATCGTGAGACCAACCATCTCAGGGATGATTGTCGAGCGACGGCTCCAGGTGCGTATGACGCGCTTATCACCGCTTGCGTTTGCCTTCTCGACCTTCACCAGGAGGTGTTCATCGACGAACGGCCCTTTTCTGAGGCTTCTCGCCATGGTTTACCTCTCACCCTTCTTCGCACGGCGTCGCACGATGTATTTGTTGCTCGGCTTGTTCTTCTTGCGGGTCTTGCGCTCCGGCTTGCCCCAGGGGCTCACCGGGTGGCGACCGCCCGAACTGCGACCTTCGCCACCACCGAGTGGATGATCCACAGGGTTCATGGCGACACCACGCGTCTGCGGGCGTTTGCCCTTCCAGCGGGCACGGCCCGCCTTGCCGATCTTGACCAGTTCGGCTTCAGTGTTTCCCACTTGACCGATGGTTGCCCGACAGTCGAGCAGGACCTGACGCATCTCACCGGATGGCAGACGAATGAGAGCGATGCTGCCTTCCTTTGACATCAGCTGTACTGAGGTTCCCGCTGAACGCGCCATCTTGGCGCCGCCTCCCGGCCTCAGCTCAACAGCGTGCACAATCGTTCCCGTTGGGATGTTGCGCAGCGGAAGTGCATTGCCCGGACGAATCTCGGCTTTCGAACCAGACTCGAGCATGTCGCCGACCTTGATGCCGACAGGAGCGAGGATATAGCGCTTCTCGCCGTCGACATAGTGAAGCAGTGCAATACGTGCGTTGCGGTTCGGGTCGTACTCGATTCCGACGATCTTGGCCGGCACGCCGTCCTTCGTGCGTCGGAAGTCGATGATGCGGTACCGACGCTTGTGACCGCCACCACGATGACGGGATGTGATCCTGCCGTAGGAGTTGCGGCCCGATGACCGCGTCTTGGGAGCCAGAAGGCTCTTCTCAGGAGTCGACTTCGTGATCGTGTGAAAATCGGAGACGGTCTGGAAGCGACGTCCCGGCGAGGTCGGTTTGAGTTTCTTCACACCCATGAGCTATACCTCAAACACATCGATCGAGTCACCGTCCGCGAGGGTGACGAGGGCACGCTTCGTGTCCTTGCGCCGACCCAGCGTGTATCCGGTGCGTTTCCGTTTTCCCTTGCGGTTCATCGTGTTCACAGAGGTCACCTTCACGTCGAAGATGGTTTCAATCGCCTGTTTGATCTCGGTTTTGTTCGTTCGGGGATCAACGATGAACGTGTAGGTGTTGTTGTCCGCGACGAGGTCGTATGACTTCTCGGACACGACAGGCTCACGGATGATGTCACGCGGATTCTTCATCAGGCAACCTCCCGGCTTCGCTCGTCGGTTTCGCCATCAGCTTTCGGCTTTCCGCCGTCCGCCGTCTCCGATTCCGAGCCTGGGACCGGGGACCTTGAACCTGATGCCTGCTGCTCCGCATGTTCCTCGGTGCCTCTTGGAGCGGTCTGGCCGAGAGCGAGAGTGCCCTGGCTCATGATGACCGTTTCAGCCCAGAGAACGTCGTACGTGTTCGCTTGTCCGAGATTGGATGCGATCACCTGGTCGAGATTGCGAAACGACTTGATGGCTGAACGCTCGTGGTCCTCGGCGATGAGTAGGACCTTGCCGGTTACGCCCATGGCCTCGAGGAGCGCGACCGCGTTCTTGGTCTTTGGCTCTTGCCAGATGTCGAACGTTTCGACGACCTTGATGTGGCCGCTCGATGCCCTATCGGACAGCGCACTGCGAAGCGCAAGGCGCTTCATCTTCTTGGGGGTTCGTTGGCTGTAGTCACGAGGCTTCGGGCCATGGGCAACACCACCGCCAACCCACTGCGGGGAACGGATCGACCCGTGCCTAGCACGTCCGAGACCCTTTTGACGCCACGGCTTCGCACCACCACCTCGCACCTCGGCACGCGTTTTGGTCGAGTGTGTGCCGGCACGCCTTGCAGCCAGTTGCGCTGTAACGACCTGGTGCATGACGTCCCTGTTCGGCTCGATACCGAAGATGTCAGGGTTGAGGTCAACCTCACCCTTGGAAACACCATCTGCGCTGTAGAGCTGAGCAGTGAGTTTGTCAGCCATTGGCCTTCACCGCCTCGCGCACGACGACAACGGCGCCCTTGGGTCCTGGTACGGCGCCGCCGAGCAACAGCAGGTTGCGCTCGGCGTCGACCTGGATCACTTCGAGATTCATGATCGTTCGCTGATCTCCACCCATGCGTCCTGGCATTTTCTTTCCCTTGAACACGCGAGCGGGAGTTGCGCATGCACCGATCGCTCCCGGTGCGCGGTGGACCTTGTGCACACCATGAGATGCACCTTGGCCCTTGAAGTTGTGGCGCTTCATGACACCGGAGAAGCCCTTGCCCTTGGTGATTCCGGTGACATCAGCCTTCTTGCCGACCTCGAGCACGTCGGCCACAGAGATGACCTGGCCGAGCTCGTAGATGTCGGCGTCTTCCACGCGAACCTCGACGACGTGTCGATGCGGTGCCACGCCGGCCTTCGCAAAGTGTCCAGCAGCAGGACGGCCGGCCCGCTCGGCTGCCATCTCCTTGAAAGCAATCTGAATCGCCGAGTAACCGTCCGTTTCGGGGCGCTTGATCTGCGTCACGACAACCGGACCAGCCTTCACCGCGGTCACAGGAATCGCTCGGTTGGCTTCATCGAAGATCTGGGTCATACCCAGCTTCTCGCCAATGATTGCATTCATGTCTTGATCTCTACTTCTACGCCGGCGGGGAGGTCGAGACGCATCAGCGAATCGACCGTCTTGGGAGTCGGCTCGAGAATGTCGATGAGACGCTTGTGGATGCGCATTTCGAACTGTTCGCGTGACGTCTTGTCGACGTGTGGCCCGCGGATGACCGTGTAACGATGGATCCTGGTCGGTAGCGGTACCGGGCCCCTGATCTTCGCCTGGGTGCGGACCACCGTTTCCGCGATCTTTCGCGCGGACTCATCGACGACCGAGTGGTCGTACGCTTTGAGTCGGATGCGGATCCGATGTTCGTCTGCCATTATCTCTCACTCACTTCGTTCGTTCATCGGTTTGCGGTTTACGGTTTGGGGTTCTGAAACCGTGAACCGTGAACTGTGAACCTTCTTCTACTTCAGGATCTTTGTGACACGGCCTGCACCAACAGTCCTACCACCCTCACGGATAGCGAACCGCAAACCCTCATCCATCGCAATCGCCTTACCAAGGACAACCGTCATCTCCGTGTTGTCACCAGGCATCACCATCTCAGTGCCCTCAGGCAACGAAACAGCACCCGTCACATCCGTGGTACGGAAATAGAACTGCGGACGATACCCATCAAAGAACGGGTTGTGCCTACCACCCTCATCCTTCGTCAAAATGTACACATTCGCCTCAAACTCGGTATGAGGAGTAATCGACCCAGGAGCAGCAATCACCTGACCACGCTCAACATCATCCTTCCCAATACCACGCAACAACAAACCAACATTGTCACCAGCCTGACCCTGATCCAACAACTTACGGAACATCTCAATCCCAGTCACCGTCGTCTTCTGCAGCTCACGCAACCCAACAATCTCAACCTGATCCCCAACCTTCAACACACCCTGCTCGATACGGCCAGTCACAACCGTGCCACGACCAGTAATCGAAAACACATCCTCAATCGGCATAGAAAACGGCTTCTCCATCTCACGCACAGGCTCAGGAACATACGAATCAACCGCATCCATCAACTCAAGGATCTGAGAAGCACCCCCCTCATCACCCTCCAAAGCCCCCAACGCAGAACCCCGAACAACAGGAACATCATCACCAGGAAACTCATACTCATCCAACAACTCACGAACCTCCAACTCAACCAAATCAAGAAGCTCATCATCATCAACCAAATCAGACTTATTCATAAACACAACAATCGAAGGCACCCCAACCTGACGAGCCAACAACACATGCTCCCTCGTCTGAGGCATAGGACCATCATCAGCCCCCACCACCAAAATCGCACCATCAATCTGAGCAGCACCCGTAATCATGTTCTTGACATAATCAGCATGCCCAGGCATATCAACATGCGCGTAATGCCGATTATCCGTCTCATACTCAACATGAGCAATCGCAATCGTGATACCACGCTCACGCTCCTCAGGAGCCTTATCAATATCCTCAAACGCCGTGAACTCAGAATCGTTACGCTCAGCCAACACCTTCGTAATAGCAGCAGTCAGAGTCGTCTTCCCATGATCAATATGACCCATCGTCCCAATATTCATATGCGGCTTCGACCGCTCAAACTTCTCTTTCGCCATTTGAGGTCCTCCCGAACCGAGATTGAGGCTTGTCCAACGTATGCGTAGCGGCGGGCAGACTTGAACTGCCGACCTCTCGATTATGAGTCGAGCGCTCTTACCAACTGAGCTACGCCGCCGTACTACAGGTACCGCTGACGCGGCACAATGCCAGACGTGCGTCCGACCCAGTTTCCATCTCCTCGAGGGAGAAGGAAACTGACGGGGATTATAGGAGTGGAAGGTCCTACTGGCACAATCGGTTGGAGTTTCAGGTGCCATACGCCTGGGACTTGTTGTCGTAGATTGCACGCGTCGTGTTCACAGGTGATGTCCGCTGAAGAACCGCATCGTGACCGACGACTCACCTCAATGCGCCGCTCATCATCTACGAGGACTGCACGTAGGCTGGCCGGATGTGGCACACGATGCGGCTCTCTACCACGCCGGTTCTGGCGTTCGGACTGCTCCTTGTTTCGTGCACAGCGAGTGGTAGTGAGCCGACGGCCACGACATCGACCTCTCCGCCATCGACGACCATCAGCGTCCCGCCGAGTGATGGGCTCCTGCGCAACCACCTCGGATACGTCTTCCCCGGTGCGCCCGAAGTCACACACACCGGTGAGTTGGCGCCGGAGGCCAGGATGGCGTTGGATGATCTGTGGCAGAGCCTCACGACCTCGATCGACAATCGTGCGATCGTTGCCATCGGCGAGAGCGGGGATGTCAGGCTGACGTGGCTTCTGGCGGATGTGTTGAGGTTCACTCGGTCTGCAACGACGAGGCAGGCACTCGTTGCTGCATGGTCGACGCTCACGGACGTTGATCTCAACGCCGACCCTGTCGCCGAGCGCAGCGAGTGGCAGTCGATGACCGACCATCTCATCGCTTGGGACCTCCCCGCTCACGCCGAGTACCGCGAGTACAAGGGCCGTTTGTTCACGATCATCGAGCCAGCGTGGCAGCCCTTCTTCGACGATGCCGACTCAGGCATCGACTGGAGGCTGACGTCGTGGGGCGGTGTGCTGATCGACGATCGCGGGCTCGGCGACAGGCAGCCATGCGCGAGGGGTTGCATCCCCGCCCTCGACGACCCGCAGGTGACGACGGCAAGAGAGGGATCGTGGTACCCGGACGATCGGATCATCTTCGGTGTCGTCGTGAACGGCGAAGCGCGCGCGTATCCAAAGCACCAGATGGAGGTGCACGAGATGGTCAACGACACGATCGGCGGGCGACGTGTCGGAATCCCGTACTGCACCCTCTGTGGTTCAGCCCAGGCGTATTTCACGGACTCCGTGCCTGGTGGCGTCGAAGTCCCGGTGCTGCGAACATCCGGACTTCTCTCCCGTTCGAACAAAGTGATGTTCGACCTGAATACATTCAGCATCGTTGACACGTTCACCGGAGAAGCGATCTCGGGTCCGCTGCGGGAGAGAGGCATCGTTCTCGCTCAAACCTCCGTGATCACGAGTACCTGGGCTCATTGGAAGGCAGCGCATCCCGATACGACGATCCTCGCCCAGGACGGGGGCCTGGGGAGGAGGTACTCGCTGAATCCTCTCAGAGGCAGGGATGAGGAGGGTCCGATCTTCCCCATCGGTGATGTGGACTCCCGTCTGCCGGTTCAGGCACAGGTGGTTGGGATCATCACACCCGATGGCGTACCGATCGCGTTCCCCGTGGACCAGTTGCACATCGTGCTCGAAGAGACCGACTCCGTCGTGATGGAGGGGATCACCGTGTCAGCGGACGGCGGCGGATTCGTGGCCTCGCTGGCCGACGGAGCTCCGGTCGCGGCACATCAATCCTTCTGGTTCGCGTGGTCCCAGTTCCATCCCGACACGCTCATCTGGACACCCACACGCCTCGGAAACTGAGCAACGACCCACACCCCGGTTCTTCCCTGACACCTGACACCTGATGCCTGGGATACCTGTCAAGAGCCTCCTCCGGGATTTGAACCCGGGACCCCTTCCTTACCATGGAAGTGCTCTGCCACTGAGCTAAGGAGGCGAGTATTCAGTTGTCCGTCCCGGGCAACCCGGGACCCCTTCCCTACCATGACA
>Ga0255048_10001464_pt1 | contig 16280 bp, 13 predicted proteins | sample JV7_2_2_MG_FD_183619 | JGI IMG/M metagenome (GOLD analysis project Ga0255048, IMG submission 183619) | Seawater microbial communities from Jervis Inlet, British Columbia, Canada - JV7_2_2 | ecosystem: Environmental > Aquatic > Marine > Inlet | place: Canada: British Columbia | collected 2016-10-06
ATCTGCTAAGGCTGACGCACGTAAGGCACAGATCGTAGAATCATACGGTGGTGCTACTGATCAGATAGAAGCTGATGCTATAGTTAGTACACATGATGCTGCTAACGGGCTTACTACCGACCCCAGCGACCCGCGCGGTATACGGAATAACAATCCGGGTAATATTGAGTCAGGTGCTGAATGGGAAGGACTAAACGCTGATGGTACTGATACTAGATTCGCACAATTCGATACACCGGAACATGGTATACGTGCGTTAGCTAGGACACTTACTACGTATAGTACTAAGCATAACCTTAATACAGTTGCTGGTATAATCAACCGCTGGGCACCGAACTTTGAGAACGATACCAGTAGTTATGCTGCTGCTGTAGCAAGTAAGTTAGGTGTAAAGCCAACGGATACAATAGATGTAGCGGCTAATATGCCAAAGTTGATTAAGGCTATCATTAAACATGAGAATGGTGAACAGCCTTACTCTGATATGGTTATTAATAAGGGCATCGAGATGTCCAAATAAGGAGGCTATATGCCCGGTATTTTAGATATTAATGAACAAGAAGTACCGGAAGCAATAGCACCGACTAGGCGACCCATGGTTCCTTCTGAATTCTTACCTAAACCTGAGAAGGAGGAACTAGGGTTCACTGATGTAATTAGTGAATCTGTTCTTTATAATAACCCTGTTGGTGCTGCTATGAGAGCAGTTGCTGAGCAGTCATATGAGTTCCCTATTGATAGGGAGTACAACTACTATGACCACCAACAGGAACTACAGAAAGATACACCCTCTGACTACTGGCATGAAGTTGCTGGTGCTCAGAGCTATCGTGAAGCTATCCACATTAAAGACAGGATAGCCAAAGAACTAGAATCAAATCAAAGGGTTGGAGAAGCAGGAGGGGGCGGTATTGCTGCTGTACTTACTGCAAGTGTATTCTCCCCTGAGATATTCTTACCTATGGGATTGGCCAGTAAAGGTACACGATTAGCTACAATGCTTAAGGCAGGTGCTGTAACTGCTGCTGGTGCAGCGGCTGTAGAATCTACTCTTGTTGCTGGTACTTATACTAAGGGCGCAGAGGATATTCTGTATGCTGCTTCATTCGGCTTTGCTATTGGTGGTGCTATGGGTGCTGCATTCCACAAGGGCGCTAAGGCTGCTCCTGACGAGATCGGTGGTTCATGGAAGTCATTAGAAGATGATATGGCATCTGCCTCTAGGGGATTCAGAGCACAACTAGATGAAGATATGGTGCCTAACGCTCATGCTGCCAATGGATCAGATGATGCAGGTGCAATGCGTAACCGTAGTGTAGATCACCAGATAGTAGACACCTCAGGTACAGAGGATGACATCATTGATGCATCTAATGAGATAATGGAGAGTAAGGGGATTAAGGAACAGCTAGAAAGTAGTAGAACTAATAAGGCTGCTAGAATGGCATCCAAATACTTAGCCTCTGACTTTACTCAGTTAATCAATCATCCATCTAATGTAGTTAAGAAGATAGCATACGATTTGTTAGAGGGTGGTACTGGTGCCGTTAAGGGCCAAGGTAAGACTGCTTCTCAATTCAAAGATGTATATGAACGTAGGTTACTATCTAAGGGACTACGTCCTCTGAATGAACAGTACTCTATATGGGCTAAAGATAATAACATCTCATTATATACTCGTGAGTATCACACTAAGGGGTACGACAGGTTCTATACAGACGTACGTAATGTACTAGAAGCTAGAACCGTAGGTAAGATGGAAGGTGACTTGCATCCTGCTGTACGTGAAGCTGCTGACCGCTGGGACGAGATGATGGAACATGCATTAGATATTGGCCAACAGGCTGGTGTTGATTCATTCCAGAATATAGCTAAGCGTAAAGGGTATGTACCTCTGCATTGGAATGGCCAGAAGATAATGAAGATTGATGCCCAAGGTGGGGCAGGTACTGCTAAGAAGTTAATCACTAAAGGTTATCAGTCTCTTGGTATAGACGAAGATATGGCTCAGAAGATCGCTGCTGCTGTTGTTAAACGTGCACAGGATAAGAGGGCTGGTGTTGATGCTAATATAGCAGGGCTACTAGATAAGAACCAACGTGGACAATTAACTGAACAACTACAGCGTATGGGTCTAAGCGATGCCGAGGTTAGTTCATTTACTAAGCGACTTGACGCTAGGGAACTAAAGGAAGGGCCGGGATTTACTAAGTCTAAGACTAAGATAGATTTAACCCTTAACCATAATGGGGTTAATATGATTGACCTCGTTGATAATGACTTGAATACTATTGCATCTACATACGCACGTAGCGTAGCTGGTAGAGCTGCATTGGCTAAGAAAGGTATCACTAATGATGGGCAGTGGAGAGCACTTAAGAGCGCGGCACTGAAGGATAATGCTAGAATAAAAGCAATGGGGGAAACTGGGGATGATAACTTAGTTGAACACTTAGATGACATCAAGAGTTACTTTGATGCTGCTCCTGTTGCTGGTGGTGTAACTCCGGGAACCCGTAGGGTACAGCAAGCTACAATGCTATCTGCCTTAGGTATGGTAGGTTTAGCTCAGTTAGCTGAGTTAGGTACAGTAGTAGGGAGACTTGGATTAAAGTCTGCTGCTAAATCTATGCCTGATGTAAGTGAGATGTTCACCTTAGCTAGTAAGGTACGTACAGGTAAGAACCCAATCATTGATGAACTACGCCCACTGCTAGGAGACTTTGATTATGATCACCTTCTGTACCGTCCTGATATTATACTAGATGATAAGATAACCTCTGCTATTGATGCTACCTCATGGGGAGCTAAGTTAGATAAGGGATTAGGTAAAGCTAGTACCGCCTTAGGTTATGCCTCAGGGATGAATACAGTACGTCACATTGAGCATCAGTTAGCAGCTAAGATGATTGTTAATAAGTTCGCTGATCTAGCTGTTAATCCTGATAAGATTGCTAAGTCATTAGTACGTATGGAGGATATAGGAGTAGATGGAACTGAGTTAGATAAGATAGTCCGGGCAGTTTCACGACATGCTGAATTTGAAGGGTCTACCCTTAAGAAGCTGAATCTTGATAAGTGGAATCCTAATGTAGCTGAGACCTTTGCATTCGCAATAAATAAGCATACAGCTCAAGTAGTACAACGTCAACTGTCAGGGGAAACCTCTAGTTGGATGCATAAGTCTATCGGTTCATTATTGACCCAGTTCAGACACTTCCCTATTGTTGCATATGAAAAGCAGCTACTACGGAATGTAAGAATACATGACCAAGCACTCTTTACTACTTTACTGTATGGCTTTGGTGTATCCTATGGTATCCAAGCTATTAAGGCTGGGTTAGCTGGTGATGATGTAACGTCACCTGATACGTTCAAACGTAGTGTTAACTATATGGCTATGGCTACATTAGCACCTGATATATTAACTATTGCTGCTGAGCTTAAGCTTGCACCTGAATCATTTAACTTCCACAAGGCCGGTAACACTGGGGCACGTCAAGACGAGTTTGACATCGCTGACTTCGTACCTGCTGCTGGATATGTTAACAAGGCTGCTAAGTCAATCGGGACAGTTGGTAAAGCTATTCAAGGAGACTACACTAAATCAGATGTAAAGACTACAGTAGGCGCATTACCTTTGAGTAACACATTAGCCGTAAAGATGATCTTAGAGGCAATGGCAGAATAAATAACAGGGGGCTTATGCCCTCTCCACGGAGTAAGCATGAGCTTTTCTATTAATACAGTCACCTCTGATGGTGTTGAAACACAGTTCCCAGTTAGTTTTACTAATGGGATATACGACAGAAATAATGTAAAGGTCTACGTTCAGGATGATGTAGACGGTACAGGTAATCCATTAGAGCGTTCATTCACTTGGATTAACGATGGTATTATTGAGCTTGATGTAGCTGCACCTGCTGGTAAAACTGTTACACTAAAACGTGTAATGAATAAGAATGAACCTGATGTTAATTATGTAAATGGTGCTATTCTAGATGAATCAAATCTGAATCAGTCACTAGATCAATTACTAGCGATTCAACATGAGATTCTAGATGGTTCCGGTATTGCGGCATTCAATCAAGATGTAGATATGAATGGTTACAGACTTACGAATGTAGGTCAGGGTACACAGGATAACGACGTAGGCACTGTTGGGCAGATTAAAGATTTTGAAGAGTCTGCAAGTGCATCTGCTGCTGCTGCTGCTTCCAGTGCTGCTTCATCTGCTTCATCTGCTTTCCTTTCTCAGGGGGCTTACAATGACTTCGCCGCTAACTATGCAGGGTCTGGTGATACTCTTCCTGTCACAGCTACAGACGGACAACGGTTCCACTACACAGGTGCTACGTTTGAAGTAGGTGAGTACCTATGGTTAGACGGGAACATTGACCCCGTCACTTCCACTGGTTGGAGGGAGGTCAGTGGCGTAGGGCCACAAGGCCTACAAGGCCCTACAGGCGCTGAAGGTATCCAAGGCCCCATAGGTGTACAAGGTGACCAAGGGATTCAAGGTCAGACTGGTATTCAAGGAGAGACAGGTCTACAAGGTATCCAAGGGATTCAAGGGGAGGACGGTAACACAGGCCCTCAGGGTACACAAGGGATACAAGGTATCACCGGTGCTACAGGCGATGCTGGAACGTCTTTCACTGTAGATGAGGTTGGCCTCTTCGCTGGACGTACAGCCTTTGATGCTGCTGCTGATGGGTTCTCCTACTTAGCTACAGACCATGTTAACGCTATTGGTACAGGTAGTTTGTTTGTTAAACAATCAGCCACTAATGCAGACTGGTCAACAGCCATACCGTTCGGTGTTGGCCCTGAAGGTGCCCAAGGTATCCAAGGAATCACAGGGACGCAAGGCCCTCAAGGTGAGGACGGCATACAAGGCGACCAAGGTATCCAAGGGCCTACAGGAAACCAAGGCCCACAAGGGGAGGATGGTATCCAAGGCCCTGTGGGTGATGTAGGCCCAGACGGAGCTACAGGCCCACAAGGCGCCCAAGGCCCCGCTGGTGATCAAGGCGCTACAGGTGCTACTGGCTCTACTGGCCCTACAGGTTCACAAGGTATTCGGGGCTCCCGTTCATACTATACATCAGGGCAGACTTCTTGGACAACAACAACTGCTCTTACTGAGATAGGAGAGAGCGCTCTAGAGAATGATGTATCAGTACAGTATGATACAGCTACAGGGTTCTCAGAGACAAGGTCTTATTCAGGCACAGCCCCAGAGACTAGCGCAGCTAACTGGGATGTAGTTGATCAGACTGTTAACTCTACCCCCATCATCGTAGGAGGAGTGGCTACATCTTTCGAGATAACTAACTCAGACAGTCTTCTGTTTGGAGAGTCAGCAGGGGAGACTGCGGTAGGCGTTGATGTTGTAGCGGTAGGAGTTCGTGCAGGAAACACCAGACTAGGAGACAGGAGCGTTGCTATTGGCCTAGAGGCTGCTGAGACAAACACTGTTGCAAACACTAACAGAGTATCTATAGGACACCGGGCAGGAAGGACTAATCAGGCTGGTGGTGCTGTGGCAATAGGGACTAGTGCAGGGGCAACCTCACAAGGATTGAGTACTGTAGCTATCGGAAGCGAGGCTGGGTCTACGAGCCAAGGGAGAGACTCCGTAGCTATCGGGAACAGTGCTGGGAAAACTTCTCAGGGGACTGAGTCTGTAGCTATCGGGAACCGCGCATCAGAAACTTCTCAGGGGGACGAGTGTGTGGCAGTAGGGGAACAGTCCTCTACAGCAGATCCGCGATCCGTTTCAATAGGTAAGCTCGCTACCTGCGGTGGGAGCAACGCCGTTTCAATTGGTGCATACTCTGATGCCATCTCAGGATTCAGCGTCTCTATAGGAGATAGTGCAGGGGTTAACAGTACAGGAGGCGTCTTCGCACTTAACCAAACGTGCTTAGGCTCTAACTCAGCCTGTACAGGTGGCTACCAAGTACAGCTTGGAGATTCAGCTACTACTACTTATGCTTATGGCTCAGTACAAAACCGCTCTGACTCTAGAGACAAAGCTGATGTCACAGGTACAGAGTTAGGTCTGGACTTTATCAACGCACTAACCCCTGTTCAGTTTAAGTGGGACTACCGCGAAGATTACAGAACAGGCGAAGGTCAAGCGCTGTCTGATGTCACTAAAGATGGCAGTAAGAAACGCACACGACAGCACCAAGGCTTCATCGCTCAGGAAGTTAAGCAAGTTATGGATGCGCAAGGCGTAGACTTCGCTGGCTATCAAGACCATTCTATCGCAGGAGGGGCAGATGTTAAGTCCCTCGGTTACGAAGAGTTCATCGCGCCTATGGTCAAGGCTATACAAGAGTTAACCGCAAGACTGGAGGCGTTAGAGAATGCTTAAGATATTTTCAGTAGTAACTTTACTTACCCTAGCAGGGTGCGCAAACGTGTCTCCTTATGGAGGCTTCAGCTACCATGATACGTCCTTAGACAGGCCAGAGATTGATCTGTGCCCTGTGCTAGGCTTTGTAGGAGCTGAGTACAAGGGAGATAATTGGGGAGATGTGAGCCTGTTTGGTGAGCACACTTCAGGCATCTGCACGACAGAGGCAGGTGCTGGTCTTAACCAAGTCGGCATCATTTTTAGGAAGTAGTTGGAGATTGAGGCTGAAATAGCTAAGACACATAATGAACAGGAGTAGAGAAGCAACATGATTAACTCACTACAGGATATAGCTGTACCTGTGGCAATATCCCTTACTATCGCAGCAGGGGGTATGACGGTCAGTAACTCTAGAGACGTGGCTGTGCTACAGACAGAAACTACTAGTATGCTAGAAATACAACGTGAGATGAATAAAGACGTTAAAAATATCAGTAGACTTGTCTATCATATAGACGCTAAATTGGAGGATCTTCCACATGAGTAGAGGTTCAGAGACTGACATAGGTGTAATGCATGGAAGGCTTACACAATATTATAATAAACGTTTAGAGACTGAATTAGCAGATGATGTAGATGAACTAGCAATAGGCATCTCACCTGCTGAGTTAACCGCTATGAATAACTTCATTAAGCAGAACGGAGTAACTTGTATTGCAGAAGAAGATGCAGGTATGTCTGAGCTTAAGGATAGATTAGCTAATAAACGAAAGCATGGTAAAGCTAAATTAAAAGCAGTTACATCAATAACAGGATAGTATTATGGCAGGTAAAGAGAGTGCTGAGTTAGCACTAAAACGATGGACAGAGTTAGAGGCACTACAGGAGCATTATGTAGAGTTCAGTGACTTTCTTTACGATGGTATAGTTGAGTTAATGGGATTCAACTGTACAGCCTTACAATTGGATATAGCTGATTTCATGCAGCATCATCCTAATCCTTATAAACAAGTACAGGCACAACGTAGTCAAGCTAAAACAACCATTGCGGCATTCTTTGCTGTATGGCGAATGATCCATGACCCCTCATTCAGGGTACTTATATTCTCTGCTGCCTCAGGTATGTCAAGTGAGATAAGTGGTTGGATCGTACAAATTATAATGGGATGGGACATACTTGAGTGCATGCGTCCTGATAGACAGGCTGGTGACAGAGCCAGTACAGAGAACTTTGATATACACCACTCTCTTAAAGGGCCAGAGAAGTCGCCCTCAGTTGCATGTCTAGGTGTTGAATCTAGTATGCAGGGTAGACGTGCTGACTTGGTTATTGCAGATGACGTTGAGTCTGCTAAGAATTCAAGGACACAAATACAACGTGATAAGCTACTAGGCTTCACACGAGATTTTAGTTCTATCTGTCAACAGGGTGAGATCCTGTACTTAGGTACACCTCAGTCTGGTGACAGTATATATAATACATTACCGGGACGTTCCTATACGGTACGTATCTGGCCGGGTCGTTACCCTACACCTGAAGAGTTACCGGGTTACGGTGGTATGCTTGCTCCGTTTATATTGGACACGTTAACTACTGACCCTACTCTACAAACAGGAGGTGGCCCTGCTCATGACAGAGGTAAGCCTACTGACCCTGAGTTACTAGGTGAGGAAGCACTTGTATCTAAAGAGATAGACCAAGGGTCAGCTTACTTTCAACTACAGCATATGCTATGTACAGAGTTAAGCGATAAGCTAAGGTTCCCACTTAAGATAAAGAACTGTATGCTCTTTCCATTGGATCAAGAACATGCACCGGGTAAACTGATATGGCAACCTATACCTGAGAACAATGCAGGGAGAATGCCACAGAGTCCAGTCAATGAAGACTTCTTTAGAGCTGCACTTGCATCTGATGAATTATTTAAATACACTCACAAGATCATGTATGTCGATCCTGCTGGTGGTGGACAGGGTGTGAGTAATGGTACTCTAGATGAAACAGCATACTGTGTACTTTATTACTGCAACGGTTATATATTCGTAATGGATATAGGTGCCTTACCGGGTGGCTACGATGAGTCGGTGTTCTCTGAGTTAAGTGCAGTATATAATAAGTGGGGAGTTAAACAGGCTTATGTAGAGAAGAACTATGGTTCAGGTGCCTTAGCAGCGATGTGGAAGCAGACTGACCCTAATGTATCTATAGAGGATGACCATGTAGTGGGTCAGAAAGAACTACGTATATGCGACACTCTAGAGCCTCTTATGGCTAAGCACAGGATTATCTTTAATGATAACCTACCTGAGTTAGATATAAAACTCTCTAAGAAGTACCCTACTGAGAAACGTGCAGTATACCAGATGTTCTTCCAGTTGCAGAAGATAACTAGAGACCGTGACGCTTTAATACACGACGATAGACTTGATGCATTAGCTGGTGGTGCTAAGGTATTAATGGACTTAATGTCTATTAGTGAAAAGGCTGCTATTACTAAAGTACAAGTAGATAGGTATAATAAGATGATGGCTGATCCATTAGGTACAGGTCGTAATCAATTCAATCAACAGGCTGCTACAGGAGGCAATAACATGCTATCCGTGATGGGCAGATATAGGAAGTAACATGCAAGTATCAGACTTACCAAGAGATCCATTAGGTACACTGAGTTCAGTCAGGTCTAAGTTAACAAGTTTAGTTAACTCTTCTAGACACTCTGCCAGTAAAAGGGCACTCCTTAAGGAAACTCTAGTATGTGTACTCACTGAACTAGAGACACAGGAGACACCGATTATAGATGATATAATTGAGGCAATGGAAGAAGAGGTTGTACCTACTCCTGAGTTTAAAACTAAGAAGAGAGCTACAGCGAGGGTAAAGAAAGATGCGGTTATTTGAACGATTATTTAAACTGACTGTACTTATAGTACTATTAACTGCCTGCGGCTCTAAACAGTTACAGGAGTCTACACAAGAAGTATATGCCCACCAAGCCCACGTAGAGTCCTCTCAGGACGCTGTACAGTCTAAGGGTGCCAACGTTAAGGGTAAGGTGGAGAACGTGGTTACAGAGAACACTACAGGGGTTCCTGTGTACTGGTTCATTATAGGAGCACTCATCTTCGGGATGGTGATACCTCAACCAAGTTTCATGAAATCAATATTTTAAGAGGAGTACATCATGGCTAAGAATGCACCTAACGTGACATTAACAAGTAATGATCTAGTGCTGTGCAATAACAGCACGGTAGAAGCATATTTTACTGGAGTTCCTAGCGGCTGGACTGCGGGGGCTTTGGGTGATGGTGGGGCACTAAGAGCGTTTCCTAATGCAGAAGGCTTTGCTTCTCTTGCAAGGGGAGCTGCTGACTATTCAGGTACTCAGACAGTACGTAAAGTAACTAATCTTAATGACAGCGGTGCAGGCTCTTTGAGAGATGCACTTGTTGGGGATGGTACGCCTAATGACCGTGACGGGACATTCGTAGTTTTTGAAGTCTCGGGATTGATAGTTCTACAATCTTCTCTTATTGTGAGATCCAGTTACATCTCTGTCTTTGGGCAGACCTCCCCTAATGGAATTTGCCTAGTAGGATACCCTGTACAAATAGGCTATGGAGCCTTCTCTTTAACTGAACACTACAGTAATGTCTTGATCAGGCATATCAGGCATAGAGCAGGCAGTGGTATCTCTGGTGTTCCTCAGCCTCAAGACAGTGACCAAGAAACCTTTACAGTGTGGGGTGCAGATGATGTCTATTTAGACCATTTGTCTATGGCTTGGGCAGGCGATGAAGTAGCAAGTGTTACAGAGTTTGGCTCTGGGTCTACCCCTCATTCATACGCTAATAAAAGGGTTACGTTTAATAAGTGTATTATAGCTGACGGTATAAGAGATGCAGCCGAGGGTGAGTCTAGTCATAACCTTGGTTTGTTTTTAGGGTTCCGTGGAGGTAGTGGGGAAAGATCCAGTGTCAATATACACAAAACATACTTTGCAGGATTGAATTACAGGACACCTTATGCTAGTTACTACGATGGTGGTATAGGGGACTTGGAAACTACTAATAACGCTGTATGGAATTGGGGAGGAGGGCACTCTCCTAACCGTGTGTACTTAGATGGAACTGGTAGGGTTACAGGTGACGTAAAAATAAACTTTGAAGGTAATGTCGGCAGAGCTGGGGCTAATAGTAATACGTATACCCCTAATCCAAATACAGGGGCCGGAGGCGGTAACTTTGCCTCTTCAGAAACTCGTGTGTGGAATGCTGACGGGAGTGTGACTGACTTTCCAGACGACACTATCTACCACCACGATAATTTAGGTGTCGCACGTAAGGCTGCTACAGACGAACAGTGGAGCGTACTAGAGCACGAATATATTAGTGGCGAAATAGCTGATGATAGAATTCAAGCACTTACTAAGTGGGATTTCTCAGCGCATGGCCCAATAGCGACAGTTGAGGATTTAGGCCCAACAGATGTTACGGCGTATGCTTGGGTAGAAAGTACCTTACTTCCAGATGTAGGGGCAACTCGTGTTGCAGGCCCAGATGGGCTAGGCGCCACACTCAGGGATACCGTAGATCAGGCAATTATCGCTAAGTGGGGAACTACCAGTAACTATTTGAGCGCCAATGATCTGACTTGGCCTAATTCATGGCATGACCTCGCTGCTGGTGCGCCTGCGCCAGTAACGGATACTTCAGGTGACGGTATACCTGACGTATGGGGAGCTGCAAATATTCCAAATTATAATAGCTCTACGCAATATCACGCGACAGGGCCAACAGATGACTATACGTGGCTTGAGAAATACTCACACGTGCTTGCAGGAGATGTGTAAATGGCTTACAGAGATATAGTTAATACTCCAACTGTAGACAGAATTTCAGGGAACTTCGGTACTTTCGTTAGTACTCTGACTTTCGCTGCAACAGCTACAGCGGGGAACTTACTTACACTTATATATAGAGGTAATGGGGTAGCCACTCAGCCTACAGGCTGGCTTATAGCTGCTACTGCCACCGACACTGCTTCAAGTATTGTTACGACTTTGTACTATAGGATATCAGATGGTAGCGAAGCCGCTGTTGATGTACAGCAAAGCGTTAGCGGTGGATGGTGGGCTGAATATACAGAATACGAAGGCCCTTGGGCCGCTTCGCCTTTAGATGTATTCTCGTCTCAATCTACCGCAGCGGATTTTGATGGGTCTCTAGACTTAGGGCCGTTGACTCCTACTCAAACAGATACACTAGCAATAGCAGTAGCATCTCACCTAAATGGTGCGGCGATAGTTAACAGCATTGACGAAAGTTATACGATTACTGATCAGCATTTTGGGAACCCGGGAGGAAGTGGGGCCAGTTTTATAGCCCACAAAAATCTAGGTGCTATAGCAGAGACCTCTCCTACTATTACTTGGGGTGGTACACCAAAAGCTGTAGGTGTCCTCGCTGTCTTCATGCAAGAGCCTGTTGCCGCCAGAGCAATCACCTCATCAACAGACCCGCTCGTAGCTGGTTCAACGGGTAACGTGGCTAACGTCACAGCTTTCCTTGAGACCTCTACATTGAAGTCTTTGAAGCTAGGTGGCGTATCTCTACCGATTACAGCGTGGGGTAACAACGCGCAATCACAGAGCTTTCCGCCTGACATCATAGGGGAATTGTAATGACTGCCCGTTCAACAACTAACCATTTAGGAGCATTTGAATGAGCTACGTAAATGCAGGGCCGATAACGCTCACAGATACCCAGACGCACGATTCGCCAAACGATGCAATCACTACGGTTGACTTAGATAACTTAGTTGCTGAGTTTGATATTGCTCTTGATACAGATTACACCTCCCTCTATTGCTATATAGGGACGGTGGCAGGGCCAGATACTCTAATTCTGAGAATTAAGCCAGACGGCACAAACCTTAACTTTACGTTTACTGAAAAGTACAACTACACCGACACGGCGCTGTTTACTGACTCAGCGACTGCTTACACAACAGGCTCAGTCGTAACTGTCAAGATCACACATGACGCAGTAAATCTTTACAGTGTGTTTGTTGATGATGTACTGGTTGATAGCGCCACGCACTCAAACGATTTAACAATGGGAGATGGCGTATTTCATCTAGGCTACTTTGGTGCAGGAACCTCCGTAACTACGAATATAAACGTTACAGCGGCGGCTGTACCCACAACAATCGACGACATTACATTCGACGTACCTGAGTGGATTGGTCTACCAGCAGGCGATCATCTGTTGGAAGCTGAAGATGATGGAGGTACTGCAAGCCTACTAGTAGCTTACGAGCTGCCTGCTGGCTGGGTGCAACAAGTATCTGATGGTACAGGTGCTGCTACTGCTTCGTCATTGGCTAAGCAGGTTCTAGATAGTCATGGCATTACTGTTGTGTCAGGTGATTACTACGCGACTAACGGGAATACCGTAGGCGCTGATGGTGTTCCACCGAATGACACAGCATTTAACTTCCGAGTACTTGATACTTCAGCAGGGCAATGGACGACGGAAGTTGCTTATGTTCCAGCTCTTCGGATTGATTCAGCGACAGCAGGCCCACTCCAAGAAGGCGACACGCTAACAATTACGCATAGTAATGCAAGCGCTAGCGGGAAGACTTACACGATTGGCGGCTTAGCTGTCACTGCAGATAGTCAGAACGCCTCAACGTCTGTACTTACAATTCCTGACCTCAAGTCACACGGTGCTAAGACTAATCTATACAACACTGACCTAACGATCACCGTGACTGACGGAGCGCAAGCAGCGTCTATCATACGGCAGGTTGAGCCAGTTACAGGTGACTACTACGCCACCCTTCAGTCACGCACAGGAGCCTTTAGCTCAACTAACTACCCGAACCTAGCGGTAGGCGATAGGCTATACGTTGAGCAGACAGGAGGCTCCACGGTACATGCACCAGATGTGGCGGTAGGTGCCTTCCCAGAGGGTACGACTTGGAACGTCTGGATTAATGACCAGAGTGATGACGTGTGGGGTACTGTTGGCACCTTAGTAGTGCCATCTATTACTCCCGGGGGTGATGTGACTAAGCCGATCATTACGTTACTCGGGTCAGCTACAGTAGCACACGCTCAGCAAGCACCTTATACAGATGCAGGAGCAACGGCAACTGATGAGACGGATGGTACACTGACTAATGACATTGTTGTCTCAGGTGACACCGTTGATGTCAATACGGTTGGTTCCTACGTTATTAGGTACAACGTGTCTGACGCTGCTGGTAATGCTGCTACAGAGGTGACTAGGACAGTTGATGTATTAGCTGATCCTATACCCCCAGTGATTACTGTCACAGGTAGTACCTCTATACAATTAGTACTAGATGCAACATATACTGAACTCGGTGCCACATGGACTGACAACGTAGATGGAGCAGGAGCTGCTACTGTAGGTGGTGACACTGTTGATACAAGCACAGCGGGTACATATGTAGTAACTTATAACCATACTGATGAAGCGGGTAATCCTGCAACTCAGAGAACTAGAACCGTTAAGATAGGAGGTGCCGTGAGCACACTAATAGTATCAGACTTTCCAGCAACGGAGGTTGTTACGGCTAATGACTTACAACAGCCACTTATTAAATTACATCAACTATGCAGACGATCAAGTGCAGAGGTAGCTAGACAGATCGAAGCTCATATACACACCCTTTACTTCCTTATGCCGGGTACAGCAATTGGTACAGCACCAGATGCAACACCAGCAGCTACAGTTAAACTCAAGGCACTCTACTCCGCCTTCACAGGCTTTGACAGAGCTTGGCGTATCAAGGCTACACGTGTACGTAGGTTAAGTGATAACGTTGCTGTACAGGCTGCTATAGCGGCTCAGTTGCAGTTCTGGTTAACGAAGCAAGGTTGGACATTCGCTTAGGAGATAATATATGACAGCAGATGAACTTAACGTTCTCTGGCTGGTTAAACATATTGAATCCGTAGACTTTCATGCAGGATACGCTGGGTACATGTTACCTTCGCGTATTCGTGCAATGGAGACAGCTTTGAACACAGCCTTTGTATCCTTAGGGGGTACAGGGCTGAACGCTCCTATAGATGGAGTAACTGCTGAGCCGGGATATGTACCACAAAGAACCGTAGAAGTATTTAATGCAAAGGTAGATGCTATCTATCCAAGTGCAGAGATATTAGCACGTAATGAAATAGCTGAGGTATTACTTCAAAGAGGGTGGGCTGCATCTGTAGGTTTCCCTTATGTACTACCTTTAACCTTAGCCTAAAGGAATAATTATGACACAAACATCTACAACAGTAGTAGCAAAGAGTACGTCTGATCTCTTAACTGCTGCTGAAGTAAACAATATGAATACCGTTATCAATGCTAACTCTACAGACTCAGAGTCTAGAGTAGCTGCTTTAGAAGTCAGTACACATAACGCTCTTGTCACTAAGCAGGTAGTAGTTAATGAAGCTGCTGATCTATCTGGTACCCTAGACTCTACTGTAGTATATATTATTAATGGTATCATTGATATGGGGAACCAGTCAATAGAAGTACCCGCAGGTGGTTTGAACCTTACAGGCTTAACCTTTGATGTATCTAAACTTATATCATCTTCACCTTCCTATACTATGTTCACAAGTCCTGTAGGCGGCTCAGGGAACATACTGGGGCGTGACTATGCTATCGAGGTAACAGGCGCAGGGGCACAGGTATACGACCTAGAGGATGCCACTGGATTTAATGCATTTGAGTTCGCAAGGATTAACTACAATAACTGTAGCTCATTAGGTACTCTTGATGGTTACAGGCAGGGCTTTGAAACAGGTACAGGTAGGTTCGGTGGATCTCCTACGCTTACTTTAGCAGGTACATGGGTAGGTGGGTACTTCATTGACTCTAGTATAGTACGTTCCTTAGATGCAGGTATGACTGATCCTTTATTTAAAGCAGGCACAGGATTCAGTATGGCTAGTCGCTTTAGGTCTAATCAGAATATTGATCTACCAGTCAACGTAGCTTTCTTTGACTTCAATCCTAGTCATTTCCCTAACCCTAATACAGTGCAGTTATCTGAGGTAATTATCTCACGTAACGGTGTATTTGATCCTACTGATTCTAATATTACACCTAACTTATCAAAGGCTGATGTACAGGCGCAGTATAAAGGATGCGTAGGGATGCAGAATACTTATGTAGGTGGTAAGAGTATTATTAGCTCAGCAAGTACTACTGGGGTATCCTCAGGTAGTACCTTCTATGATCTTAATGGGACGTGGAGTACATTGGGCTTACAGCACTTCGATGCCCCAGCTTCAGGACAGTTAAGGCATACAGGGGTTAATCCTATAGAATTTAATCTCACTGCTGACTTAATACTTGAATCTAATCCTAATGATGTACTTGAGATACGATTCAAGAAATGGGATGACTCCGCGGGTAGTTTCCTATATTTCGGTAATCAACGAAGACAAGTTAACTCTCTTGTAGGTGGTAGAGATGTTGCCTTCTTTACTGTACTCTCTGGTATTAAGTTAGAGCAGAATGATTATATAATGCTACAGGTGGCTAATAACAACGGTAATAACGATGTTACTGCTGAAGTAGATTCTTTCTTTAGGGTGCAGGAGAGATAGTGATACAGATAAATACTCAAATGTTTTCTCGGATGTTATAACAGGTTAGAAATCTGTGGGGGTACCGGAATGTTTTAACGGGTTAGAAATTTGTGAGGGTACATCAACACATCGACCCTCGCAGATTCCCCCATCGATACCTCATAGGAAAAAGTGGTGACACGTGGTAATAAAGGTTAAAGCGGGGTGAGTGTGGTGTGTATCTATCTACTGTTACACTGCTATCTATCTACTGTTTCACCACTGTTACGCTCCTGTTATCATGG
>Ga0255048_10001466_pt1 | contig 16278 bp, 27 predicted proteins | sample JV7_2_2_MG_FD_183619 | JGI IMG/M metagenome (GOLD analysis project Ga0255048, IMG submission 183619) | Seawater microbial communities from Jervis Inlet, British Columbia, Canada - JV7_2_2 | ecosystem: Environmental > Aquatic > Marine > Inlet | place: Canada: British Columbia | collected 2016-10-06
TGACAAGACCGCCCGCGCCGCTTCCCGCCGTGACAAACGCCGCACCAACGCCCGCGCCAAGGTCGCCGAGTGGGAACGCAAGCACAAGCTCGCACAGACCAAGCTCCGCACCTGGAAACGCCGCCTGAAAAGACTTGACGATTTGTCTTGACATTCCGTCAACCCGCGCCCATACTCCACAGCAGCGGAATCAACCGCGACAGGAGGACGCCGAATGTCAGCTTTCATTTGCTCCCCAAACCAGTTCAAGCAGTTGGCGCTGTTCGCCACCCGCCGCAGTTACGGACAATCGCTCCGCGTCGATCCGCGCTATGTTGACGGCTTCGACCGTGATCACGTCGGAGAGGGCGCCGAACTTGCCAGCCTCTACGCCGACACGCTGTATCAAGAGAATATCCGCAGCGTGCGCGCCCGCTACCCTTCCGATGTCTGGGACAACCTCCCCGGCCCGATCACCAAACCTCTGCACATCATCATCGACAGCGAAGAAGAATGCCGGGGCTGCAACGTCACGCCGATCGAAGCCCTGAAGATGTGCGACTGTATCGAATATCAGTCCTGTGAAACGGACGACTACCACACAACCCCGGCGTGGTGGCTGCTGAACGGAATCAGACGCGCCGCGATTCGCCTGCTGCCAGGGTACGAAGACGCACGCGGCTGGGAGATCGACGACGAGCCCACCGCCGCCACCGCCTAGCCTCCAACAGAGAGACCGCGTAAGCATCGGTCCCTCTTTCCCACGCCCGGCCGGGTCGGCGCTCGGTCGGGCTCTTTCTTTGTCGATTTGTCTTGACAATGCGTCAAGCGTTCCCCATACTCAATCACAGCGGCACCAACGCCGCGATAGGAGGACGCCGATGGGAATGGATGTTCACGGTACGAACCCAACCACCGAAGCAGGTAGTTACTTCCGCGCCTCAATATGGGGATGGCGCCCGCTCTGGGGTTACTGCGAAGACGTCGCGCCCGAACTGACCGCCCGCGTCGAGTACGGACACAGCAACGACGGCGATGGGCTGAACGACAACAACAGCAAGGAACTTGCCGAGGTGCTGCGCGAGGAAATCAAGAGCAATCGCGCCGCTGAATATGTCACCGCCCGCGAGGCTGAAATCGCCGCGCTCCCTGACCGCCCTTGCTCATGCTGCGACGGAACCGGCCTGCGTTCCGAACCACCGAACACCGGGAAAGGAAACATCCTTTGCAACGGCTGTGGCGGCGACCCGTTCGGTGCTGTTTACGACCCCAACAACCCGAAACACAAACCCGGCACCGGCAAATGCCGACCGTGGGATGCCAGCTATCACCTCGACGTTGACATGATCAAAGAGTTCGCCGCCTTCCTCGACGAGTGCGGCGGATTTGAGATCTGGTGATGGGTAAAGTCTATTGTGCCTCCCACAACCGACGCGCCTGCTGGGGCTGCGACTCCTGCCCCACCTGTCAACCCTCAACCGGCCGACTCCTGCGCGGTGACTACTGCCGCGCCTGTACCGAGCGCGCCAAGGCAGCCGGTCTCAAGTGGTCCCCCTACCATCAAAATTGGGTCAAGCCTGAACTCGCCCGGCCACTACTCACCCACGCCGAACGCCTCAAAGGGGCCTGACGCGCCATCATGACCGACCGATTGATCCTCGATTCGCAGCGGTCCTATTTGGAGGGGGTGAAAAATGAGAATAGTGCGCCATATACACGGGGATTATGACGGACCGCCGGACGACTGTACGACTTGCGCGAAACATCCCGTATACACCTGTCAGCGGTGTCGAGGATATACCACGTCTGAATACTGCGGGTTCTGCTTTATGCCGCGATTGACGGTGGAGGATAAGATTAAGGGGGTTGCATGAAAAGTAAATATACTAGCGATATTGACGATGCAATCGCGTCCGCACACGCGGCTATTAACAATTTGACTCTGATCGCCATGAACATCAAAGGGGCCTGACGCCATGACCCAACCCAAATGCCCCGCCTGCAACCGTGAGCTTGAGATCCTCTACTTCATGGGGATCGATCCCGAATACGTCGTCTGTGTCCCCTGCCGCCTCTCTTGGCTGTGCGACAGGACGACCAAGCTCCCCGTCTTTGGTGCCGCCGGTCCGACGGTGATCGCCTAGCCCTCCCCCCCCACCGACCCCCGAGCGAACTAGGAGCCCGCCGGGGGTCTTCCTCTGCCCCCTCGAAAATAGATCGAGGATATGTCTTGACAAAGTGTCAATCGTCGCCCACTCTGTACTACTAAGCATTACCACAGCAAAGGAGGACGCGAGATGCAGAGAGAAAGTCAAAGCACATGGAAGCGGGCCGGATTCAAAATCGATCGATCACGGATGGTGACGGCCGGAGCCCACAACCGGAGCGGGGACGATGTGATCTGCAATCAGTGTCACCGGCGATTCAAGGATATGGCACAGTTCGACGGTCACCTGAGTTTCTACGACGAAGACGACAAAACCGCACGTTGCCCGTATTTCTAGGAGGACGCCGAATCATGAAGCGAGACCTGACCAGCATGACAGCAGAACTCCGACACCGACGACAGGCACGCACCGACCGCCTCGCCGAAGTTGACCGCCTCAAGTGCATCACTGGCGCCATCATCGCCGAGACCATCACCACCTCGTCGAGCCCGTACGAACGCCCCTGGACTACGCTCGTCCTCGTCCAGCCCGACGGCAACGCCTCGTTCGAACTCACCATCCAAGCCGACCCCGAAGGCAACGGCCCCGGCTATGCTCGACTCTTCCAAACTGCCCCCCACGACAAGGACATCCGATGACCGAACTCGACGACCACAACGCAGCAGGCGCCAGCGAAGCCCGGAGCGAGGACAACGATGGCCGCTGCTCCGAGTGCCACGATAACCCCATCGAGACCGACAACGACACTTGCGCCGAGTGCGAACTAGACCTCTGCGACGACGCCCGCGCTATGGACGCCAACGACCAGCACTTCGGCCTCGACGAAGACGACCGCTCCATGTTCGCCGACCCCGGCGGCCGCTCCGCTCTCCGCGCCGAAACCCTCACCAACCCCCGAACCCTCGATTGCCCCTCGTGCGGCGAACCCAACCGCCTCACACCCGCCGACGCCGCCCACGGCTACCAATGCGACGCCTGCGCCGACAACGCCGAGCACGGAGGCTACTAGACCATGCGCCGCCTGCGAGAAGGTCAACCGATCGAACTCCCCGACGGACGCGGCGTCGAACTCCTCGGCCGCTGCTGTGAATGCCGCGCCGGTGAGCACGGCGATTTCTCCGATGTGCGCGAGGAGATCATCACCGTCCGTGACATCGACACAAACCGCATCGTTCAGCGCGGCCGCCTCTGCGAGGATCACGTTGACATGCGCCTGACCGACGGGTTCGCGCTGTACGCACACGGAAGGAGAATCGAACCATGACCGACGAAATCACCACCTATGAACGCCGCCTCGCCTCTCTCCGGCGTGATGTCTTCACCATCCTCGGCGGTGTCCGCTACGCCTGCGAAGGCGACACCCGACAGTCACGCCGCCGTGTCTTCATCGAGACCCTCACCCCCGACGCTCGCTGGGCCGTCGCCTCCAAAGCCTACGACCGCGCATCCAAAGCCTTCACCACCACTGGCGACAACTCCAAATGGCTCGCGTGGTCCCTCCTCGCTAGCCTCTACGACACTCGCATCCTCGGCCGCTCCTAGTCCCCGCCCCTCCAACGCCCCGGAGCTACCACAGGCCGGGGCGTTTCCCTGTCTGACGGCTGCGGGGGTCGCCATCCCTCCAACACCATCCCGGCCGTTGGGATGTGGGCCTGTGCTGGCCGTTCTCCCTGCCCCGAGCACGGTAGTGGCGGGCCCGTGCCGGTCGGTCGTCCTGGGGCCGTGTAGCGCGTCGCCTGCGGTGTGCTGGCAGGTCAGCCGGCGGATGGTGAGCGGTGGCCGGCGAGGTGTGGAGCGGTGCGCATCGAGGCGTCGAGCGGCGGCTGTGGTGTGGTCGATGGAGGGGTGAAAGTCGAGCCGGTCGAGGGGCTGAAGGAGGGGCAGAGCGGCGCGAGGCTAGAGAGAGGAGAAAGAGACAGATCGAGGGGGTGGGGGATGCGTCGAGACGCCCCCCCTCGCCCGGTAGTAGGGGCCCCAGCGCGCGGCAGGCGGATAAAATGGCAATTTTTGCGAAAAATCCCATAATGGCGAATCAGCAAGATTCAAGACAGGAGCCTGAAAATGGTGGAAACGACCCTCCTGGGCAGACGTTGGTGGAGTAGTCATTGGTAGCAACGCGACGAATTTGGCAGGTGAGCCGGGGCAAAACAATCCGACCCTGTGTGGAGTGTACAAATGGTTGGAGTATTCGCAAAAATGGACGGTAGGGGCGTCTGCTCCTATTGTTACTCTATAGAGAGCTGAAATATAGGGTGGGTGACATAAAATGGACGTTAGGGACGTCTTATAGGACAAGTGGGTAAAAAAAATACATAGAGATACTATAGGCGGGCCCCCCACTACCGACCCTATTTTGTCTCGCTATGTGAAATGTGTTCGGAAATGGGACGAGGTGTAAGTTGAGGTGGAAGTTAGAGGCCGCACATGCCTTCGCAATCTTCGCCCCAGAGGCCGAGTTGGTTGTCGGTGAAGTCGATATCTTCGATTGGTTTTCGGGTTCTATGGAGAAAGGGGACACCCTTCAGGCCGCTGGTTTTGGCTCCTGGTCGGATGAAGGATTTTTGCGAGCGGAGTTTACGGTCGAAGGTGACGATTTGTTCTCTGGTTTGAGGATCGGCCATGAGTTCCCGCCACTCGGTATCGGAGTGGTAAGGGCAGTAGACGCAAGAGGAGCGACGGGGTTGCTCATAGCCTTTCTCCTTGAGCCACGCCCGGCAGTCGACCCGGGACATGCCAGCGTCTATGAGGGGGTAGCGATTTTTGATCCACCGGTTCTTGTTGTCTTTCATTCGGTGGGCTTCATCGCGGGATATTCCGATCCATTGCTCCACCTGGAATCGGCCCATTGCGCGTTCACCTCGCTTCAAGCCGAGCATTGCACGAGTCTCTTTGACGATAGGATCGATCTTGTACTCAAGCGTACACATGCGCCGTACCATTCCATCACTACCGTCATTGTTCCGTATGAAGAACGGTGGAGATGCCGGCATGACCCGCTCACCATTGACCCCCTTTCGGCCATCAAACCAGTCCTTTGAGATAGTCCCCACCGAGACGTGCCGCACCGGGATTGTCTTTCCCCACCGCTTCTCAAGCTGGGCCAGATACTCATACGTCCAGTAGGCTTCGTCCCCGACATCTGCGAAAATTGCCGCTTGCGGAAGAGGCCCAATCTCTCCGTGACACGCCATTAAATAGAGCGTCGTCGACTGAACGCCGGCGCCGAGCGAGATGATACGAAGGTCACAACTCATAGTGGGTCTCCTTCATCGGAGGTGTTTGAGGCGGATTTTGAGGCGTTTCAGCACCACGGATTCGAGTTGGCGGACCCGTTCTTTGGAGAGATGGAGGAAGTTGGCGATAGCCTGGAGGGAGTAGGGGTGTTGGTAGGGACCGAGGCCGAATCTCATGGTGATAATTTTGAAGTCACGGTCGTCGAGTTTGATGATGGCTTCGCGGACGTGGTGGACTATGTCGGCGCGATGGATAGATTCTTCCTGGGGGAATCTGGGTTTCAGGAGAGGGGGGGTTTTTCGTTTGACGTTGGGAGGGGCGAGGTATTGGGTGATCTCGAGTTTGGCTGGAGCAGATGGGAACTGCCAGCGTTCGCCGAATTTCTGGCGCCGGCCTTCTGGGAGGGGTTTACTGGACCTCACTCGGCGCGTCCGGGAGAACGGTCATGCCTCCTGTCTGTTCGAAGTTGAGCGCACGCGACACCGCCCAGGTCTTTGCAGCATTGACGACACGTCCGTCTGTGACGATGCCGGATTTGAGCCGGAGTATTTTGTCACGGGCATCGAGGGCATCGGTGAGGTCTTTGTCGTCGACGCCGTCGGATTTGGCGAGCGCGATCAGGGAGTCACGTACGAGTGAGAGGCCGTGATGACAGAGGACGAACAGGACGTTCTTGAGGAACGTGTCGTCGTGGTGTATGTGGATGGCGCTGGTGAGGTCGTCCATCTTGTCTGCGAGTTCGGTGAACTCTGTGAGGGTCATCAGACGTCCTCGAAGCTGACGTCTTGCGGGACCGCCTTATCTGGCTCGACGGCACGAAGGGTTTGTTCTGGGCCGACCGCCGGCAGCGGCAACTGAGCCGGCGCGACGTCTGCGTTGGTGCCGACGAGGGTGCCGAGCCTGCCGCCGCCTTCGACCTTGAGCGTGACGACATTGACGCCCTTGACGGCTTTGACAGCGATCGCGCGCAGGGTTCCGGAATAGGACTTCCCGTCCGGGGTTTTCAGAAAGACCTCGTCCCCCATCGCCGCGAGAAGACGTACGGCAGTATTGATTCCCTCGCCGACGACTTTGATGGCGACGTCGACCCCGTCTTCTGATTCGGTGATGTTGGCTGCGTCGATGTGAAGTAGCTCGCTCATTTCGGTCTATCCTCCCAGGCAATCGAACCCTTGCACACACAGCACGTCTTTCGTTCAGCCTCCCCATCCTTCGGAGTTTCCTCGTGCCAGCAGTGCGGTTCGTCTCTCATATGTCGCTTAAACGCTTCGTCACACATTTTCATTTTGTCCTCCTTAGCAATGCCTCCATATATCGTGTCGCCATCGGTAGAGACTCAGGACTTCCCGGCGGTCGGTGTCGAGCGGTTTGATGAGGTCGGTCAGGCAGTGCGGGCACTCGAACGGGATCACGTCATCCATCGAGAAGATGATGGTGTAATGAACCTTCGCGCGCATTGCTCTCTTGCAAGCAGGACAGGTGCCCTTCGATACGGTCATTGGTTCTGGGCGTCGGATAAGCGGCGACGGTTCCTCCCCGAGACACCAATCGAGAACGCGGTCAACGATCTTCATCGGTCTCTCCCCTCGCAGTACCGACAGTGAAAGCACCGCCGGAACAGGTCCGTCACCTCCCAGGCATACATCGGCATCTTGCACCCACACGGGCAGGGACACGTCCGGCGCCAGCGGTCTCTCCCGTCCTCGAGAGTCTCTCTGACGGCGTCGGTGTTCTTCGTCACTTCGTCGCGATCACGTTGTTGGAGATATTGACGGGTCGCTTGTGGATGTCGGTAATTCCGTTGATTGCGGCGACCCTGACGTCGGACGGTGCGTCTGCCGTTACGATCCGAAGGAACTGGTCGATCGTCTTGTCGAGCCCTTCAGTCGAGCCGTCGACGTAGATCGCGCTGCCCTGGTTCTTCCGTGCTGTAACTCGCTTCATTCTCTACCTCCATGATGAGCTTCGATTGTTTCTCGCAGTTGGATGACGCACGCCGTCAGATCGTTGTGAGCGAACTTCCCGCTCGGGAGCCGGGTACAGCCGAAATCGGGGACACCGCGGTCGACCCAGAGAATGCCTCCGCAGTTCACGCACTCCTCTCGTGTTTTTTCGTCCGGGTCAGTCCCCATAAAGCTCCTCCTGCGAAACACTCCGTCCGTTCCCTGCGGCCTCGGCGCGCCCGTCGTAGGGTTCCGAAGACTTTCCCTGCTCCTCGCGGTTCTCTTTGAGCGCCACACCCTCCCAGCACCTCTTCCCTGCTGATTTGAGCGGGCGGATATCCTTGTCGCTATCGCGCATCATGTTGCCGAACGCGATATTCCCGAACTTCGGCCGGCCGTTCTTCTCGGCCCACGCGATATAGGCGTTGTAGAGGTGAGCGGAGGGAATGCGGTGAATCTCGTTGAACACACAGCACTCCTCGAAAAACGGTGTGATGGGGTCCATGTCGTCCCGGTAGCACTCGGTCGCGTCACGCACGCCCTCCGACATTCCTAATCCACGTTCGAACCAGAGCCGGCATCCCTCGATCGCCCACGCCATGATCCCCGGCGACTCTGCCTGGAGCTTCTGCGCGAGGTCCTGGTCCTGGTCCTCTGCCGGGATCGTCACGGTGAACGGGATGAGTCGTACGCGGCGCCAGATAGCGTGGTCGGTGCCGCGGATGATCGGCCGGTGGTTCGCGGCCAGCCAGATCTTGAACTGCGGCTTGAACTCGAACGGCTCGCTGTAGAGATAGCGCGCCGTGACCGTATCGCCCCCCGTCAGGATCTTGATAATCGACTCGGAGAACCGCCGGTCTCCCTCGGCCTCGACGGCCGTGACGAACCGAACGCCGCGCATTCGTGCGATATCGTTGCGGACGGCCTCGAACTCCCGGTGAAGGAACGTGTTGAAGTCGGCGTTCTGCGCGAGCGACCCGAGCAGCGTCCGGATGACCTCGAGGAACGTCGATTTCCCGTTGGATCCGGTGCCGTACAGCAGGAAGAAGACCTGCTCACGTGTCGACCCGGACAGCGAATACCCGACCGCGCGCTGGAGGAAGTCGATCGTCTCCTCCTCCCCGTCCATGATCTGAATCAGGAAGTCTTTCCACCTGGGGCATTCGGCGTTCGTATCGTAGGTGAGGTTGAGCAGATGGGTGAGGTAGTCGGCCTGACGGTGTTCTCGTATCTCCTGCGACTTCAGGTCGATCGTGCCGTTCCGGAGATTCAGGAGCCACTCGTTTTTGTCGAGCGTCTCGGAGGTAATGGCGATGCGTCGCTCTGCGCAGGCGATACTCAGGAGCGCCTTGCGGGCCCGGTCCGCTTCAGTCGAGAGAGAGTGACCCATCATTTTCTTTCGCAGTTCCTCCCGGCCGTTCCGGGCCTCTTCCCACATGGCGTCGATCGTCTGCTTCACGAGGTCCTGAACGGCGCCGGTATCGTCCATCCGCCAGTAGGCACCGGACCAGAGCATCCATTTCTTCCATGTGTGGACGAACCGTGCTTTGTCCTGGTGGAGGTCGGCGAACCGCATGGCGTTGCCGGTATCGGAGAGGTTGTACTTCAGGGTCGGCTCTCCTAGTTCCGTTTCCTCCTCGACCGGAACGAAGTCCTCGACACCGTGGCCGGCCTTCAGGTGGTCGTAGGCGTCTTTTCCTTCGGCGGCTTCGACGATGCGCACGGTCTTGGCGAGCCCCTTGAGCGACGTTGCGACCTGTCGAGCGTGCTTCCGGCCGGGGTCGTCCTTGTCCTGCACGACCATGACGCGCGCGCCGGCGAGATAGTGGCCGAACGCCGGGTTCCACTTCCCCGCGCCGCCGCTGTTGCAGGTCGCGAAATACTCCGCGCCGTCTTTCTGAGCACGGCGATTGAGCGCGTCGCAGTCCTTTTCCCCCTCGCATAGGATCGCGACGAACCCACGCCTAACGGCGTCCGTGAGCTTCGGGAGTTCGTAGAGGACCCGGTCGACGTTCCGGAGGTTCCAGACCCAGCCGCCCTTCTCGTCGGGCCGGCGCTGCATGAACTTCTTGTTCTTGTACCGGCAGACCTGATAGAGCAGTTTCCCACCCAGGTCTGTGTAATCGTAGGTCGTCTGGGGGGGATCGAACCCGAACTTGTCTTTTGGCTTGGGTGCCGCCTTCAGCGCCGGCGCCCTCGTTGGTTCTTCCTCGAAAATATCGGACATCTCGAGCCCGAGCGCGTAGACGATGGCTTCGATGGTGCAGCCGGCGAAGCAGTGGAGTAGGGTTTTTCCGTCTCCGCCCTGGCCGAGGCTCAGGCTGGCGCGTTTATCTTCGTGTGCGGGGCAACGGGCGTTCCAGCCGTCGCCCTGTTGCTTTGGGTGGCAATTATGCGATTCGAGAGAAGCGAGGACGATCCCGACCGATCGGCTAACCGTTTGCACTCGAACAACTCATCATGATGGTGCCCTCCACGTTAGGGCCACAAGGAAAGGTCGGTCCTGTCCCGTCGTGGCTCGGGCGAGGGGTCGCGCGACCCACAGGACCGCCAAGCATAATGTCGCTGAGTCGAAAGAATGTCAATAGGTTCTTGACGGTTTGTCGAAAAAGTTGTAGGTTGCGCGGCATGAAGAGAATCGAACGAAAGGTCAGCACCGATAATGGCATGGTCGTCAGAGGCGCACTCGTTGAAGTCGTTAAGGCCGGCACCAAAGAGCAGGTCGATATATTCGACGGCCACGATTGCACGGAAGGACAACACGTCAAGGAACACACGGTCGTTATGAACCCGGTCGTCACGAACAGCAAAGGCAGAATCGTTTTCTGCGTTCCGGAAGGCGACTACGACATGATCATCAGCGGGACCGGCCTCGAGGAGACGCGGCGCAGCTTGGACGAAGAGTGACCACCTGTTCCTGCCCGTGTCGATGCCCGAACCGGACGAAGAAGCCGACGAAGTATTGCCAGATCTGCTGCATCAGCATCACCTGTCGCTCTAAGCAGGCGACCGAATCTGCGGTAAGATCGGGGAGGTGGAAGAACCGAAGGAGATTTAGGAGATGAAGGCCGTCATCCGTTACGACACCGGGCTCAACGAGATCGTGGCGCTCTGCCACTGCCGCGTCTTCCCACCGTCGATCCGCATCAGCTTTCCCGGCGATCAGACCGATGACGTCGTCTTCCAGCGCGACGGGGAGCTTCCGTTCGGAACGCCGCTCTATGTGCAGCGGCCGGCCGCGCCAAAGAGGGTCGCGTGACGTGCCCTACCACACCCAGAAGTTCCTCGCCGTCCACTGTATCGAGCGGTGGGGGCGGGATCGGCAAATGAGCGGCCCGCACGACCCACTGAAAGAAATACAAGACCGCAAGAAACGCGAGCGGATGGTCAAAGCAGAACACAGCAAGATGACCCAGGCGGAGCGCTATCGCCGCATCGAAAGACTTCACGCCTCCCAACGCGACCCCCTCAGTACGAACTTCCGTCTTGGCCTCCGCGAGTTGATGAACACGGAGGAAATCAAAGAACTGGTCAAGTGGCGGTTCGAGAAGGAACTCAAGGGCGAGCTACCTCGCATGATCGTCCACGAGGTCTTCGCGTCCGCGCGCGGGCGCGTCTCCGAAGAACACGTCGCCCGCGTGAAGCACGAACCGTTGCCGATCTACCCGAGCGACAACATCTTCGCCGGCTGGACGATCGACGAGAAGCAGGACTTCTACGATAACGGGACTGTGCCGGAGAGGTACAAGCCATGAGCAGCAAGACCCCTCTCCAGAAGAAAGCCCTCGCTCTGAAAGAAGTGGAACTCTTCCGCGAAGACGCCTTCTGGGCCATCGAGAACGGGTATGTCTGGACCGAAGACGAACACGCAAAAGACGACGAGAAAGCCAGAAAGAAGTTCCCGCCCAAAGACTACATCCGCGCCATCGTCCGCATGTACCAGCGCGCCCCCGTCGGCCTGATCATGAAGTCCCGGCAGTTGATGATGTCGTGGATCTACTGCTGGCTCCTGCTCCACGAAGCCATCACGAAAGACGGCCGGCTCTGTGTCGCGCAGGGGAAGCGGGAGGAAGACGTCCTCGCCAAGGGCACCAAGGGTCTCATGGGTCGGATGCGCTACATGCGTCAAAACCTACCCGAGCAGCTTCAACCGATCGTCCTCGAGGAATCGAAATCGACGGAGGTGTACGCCAACGGCTCGACCATTATGTCGATTCCGCAGGGGGAAGACATTATCCGGTCCCTCACGGCGTCCGCGGTCTTCATGGACGAAATCGCCCGCCACCCGAACGGAGAAGCCGCCTGGACCGCCGCGCTGCCGACGATTCGAGGGGGCGGTAAACTCTGGGGCATCACCACCCCGAACGGCCGCGAGTTCTGCTACAAGCAGGCCGACGAGCGCCTACCGTGGGAGAAATGGGAAGAGTGGCCGGAGGTCATGAAGGGACTGTACGGCTACCAGAACACGAAGGGGATGTTCCTCATCGCGCTGCACTACACGGCCGACGAGGAGAAACGCAGCCCGGAGTACCAGATCGAGGCGCGCCGCGGCTACACGAACATCAACTTCTACCGGCAGGAGAACGAACTCGACTTCTCGCTCCAGCCGGGCGAAGGCGTCTACGCGAAGGAGTTCGACGCCGAGCTTCACATGCTCGAGAAGAACTACAGAGTCAACCAGTTCATGCCGATCTATCGCGGCTGGGACTTCGGCTACAACGGACAGGCTGTGAGCTTCTTCCAGCACAACAACCGCGGCCAACTCGTCTGGTTCGACCAGATCTTCTTCAAGCGCATGGCTCTCCCGCTCGTCTGTCAGGAAGTCAACCGGAGGACGTTCTCGCACCTGAACAAGACGCAGGACCACACAGACGGCAAGACCCTCGTGGAAATGAAACTCACCGACCTTGAGGGACAGGAGATCGACGGGGCCCGGCTGGCGAAAATGTCGATTCAGGTGGCGCCCGTGCAGGCGTTCGACTTCGGAGACCCGTCGGCCGAGCAGTATAACACGACAGGCGACACCGACCGCCAAACCCTGCTGACCTTCGGATTCTCTCTACGAACGAAACCGACGGTCGGCCGCAAGCGCGACCTCGTCGAGAATATCCGCGCGCTCCTGTTGCCGCGCTCCGATGGAACGCCCGCGCTGCTCATCTCCCCCGGGCCGGCCGCAGAGATGCGTTACGTCCGTGAAGGGTTCCTAGGTGGCTATCACTACCCGGAAGTGCGGATGGGCCGCGCCGACAAGATGGTCCCGGACAAGGACGGGTTCTACGACCACATCTTCGATTCCGCTCAGTATTGCATCGACCACACGCGCCCTATTCGTGCCGCGATACCGGACGAGGTCTCGCAGGGGCAGGAGTGGTGGCGCGATTCGTCCTGGCAGGACTCTCCGTGGGCGGGTACGGGAGAAGGGCACGAGCAGTGATCGAACCCATCACCGTCGTTACCGCCAGCATCAATCGCCCAGGTCTCCGGAAGACCGTCGAGTCGGTTCAACAGCAGACGCTTCTGCCGGTGCGCCACTGCATCCTGTTTCAGCAACTCATGAGGTCCCCTTCTATCGACATCCCGAAACCGGAAAACGTCGAGATCAATATCAAGTGGATCCTGCCCCCACAACCGCACATGGTAGACGCACTCAATAAAGCGGTGGAGATGGCCGACACACCACTGGTCGCTATTCTTGACGACGACTGTTGGTGGGAGCCAAACCATCTTGAGGTGCTGGCGAAACTCATGCAGTTTACTGACGCCGACTTCGTCTGGGGCAGCAGCATCATATACGACACCAAAACCGGAGCCGAGATTAGACGACGGAACGACTCTACCCCGGAGTTGGGGCACATCGACACCAACGAGATCCTGTTCCGGAGTTCCTGCGTAGAGAAATGGGGTGGGTTAAGAGCCGAAGATCATCTCGGCGCCGATGGGCGACAGATCGAACGATGGGTAGAGCGCGGCGCGACGTACGCTCACAGTCCAGAGTTTACGGTACACTACGGCATCAGGCCGGCGACGGAGTTCTGATGAGTGACCGCTCAATCCTCTTCCTCGACCTCGGCGCGTTCGGTGGCCTGCTCGGTCGCCATCCCCCCGGCGGCATCGACGCATTTTGGCAAGATCATGGGATCGGGCTGCTTCGCACCATCCTCCACAGCGAGGGAATCCAAACAGCCATCGCCTCGACCCGGCTCTGCAAATCGTGGCGTGACGTGTGGCCGCAGTTTCTCGGCTACGACATCCTGATCATGAACGTCCGCTCCTACCGGTTCGGGCCGGCAAAGGAAGCGGCCCGGATGTTCAAGGACATGAACCCGGGCGGGACCGTTCTGGTCGGTGGGATGCACGCTTCGGTCGACCCCGACAGCATGGAAGCGGTCGAGGAGTTCGATCACATCTGCAAGGGTCCGGGTGAGAAGGTGATCGTCGATCTCGTCCGCAACCCTGGCGACTTCCCGAAACTCTTCGACGGACCGCCCAGCGTCCGGATGGAAGACTGGCCCCGGATGGACCGTACCCTCTGGCCGGCGCCGCTCAAGCCGTCCAGACAGGCACGGTGGCATCCGCTCGAGGATACCTGCGGCTGGGGCCCGCCGCCCGTCGCAACCGTCATCAGCAGCCGCGTCTGCCCTTGGCGCTGCTCCTTCTGCAATGAGGCGAGTTACGTCCCGAGCATGGAGCGCCGATCCGTCGATTCGGTCATCGACGAGTTGAACTGGCTGGACGACACTCATGGCCCGCTCGGCAGCGTCGTCTTCCACGACAGCATGTTCTTTCAGATGCCCGACTGGATCCAAGAGTTCATCGAGAAGTACCCAACGAAAGCTCACAAGCCGTGGCCGTATTGGGCATCCGCGCGCGCCGATACCGTACGGAAGTGGCCGGATCTCTACGAGGCGCTCCTGCGAGAGACGAACTGGACGACTGTGTCGATCGGGTTCGAGTCGGGAAGCGACCGGGTTCTCGAAACGCTCAACAAGGAGTGTACGGCGGAGGACAACGCCTTCACGATCGATCTAACGAACCGGATAGCGGAAGACCTGGAGGCGAATGGTCGAGTGAGCCCGCGGTTCTGGGCGAACATCATGTTCGGGATTCCCGGCGAGACCCGGGAAGAGGCGTTCCGCACGATGAAGATGGTTCGGACGATGAAGAACCCGATCCCGACACTGGCGTACTACGCGCCGTTCGCGGGGTCGGTCCTCGGGAACCAGTTGATCGCGGAGGGTAAGAGCCTGATGGACCCGGACGACCACCAGCGGTACGCCGGCCAGCCGAAGGTGAAGGGGGTCGACTACCGATTCTATGACGATCTCATGTCGGGGCGGTATGATAGAGAGGTCGATGCAGCACCGTTCCCATGAGGGAGGGTATCCAATGTCACCGAGAAGGCCGTTCTACCGACCCACCGCACCTGTCGCGCCGAAACCGGAGCCCGATCCAATGAGCGCCGTCGGAGGCGGTATCTACCTGTTCTCGTTGAGGAATGGGAAGAAGAGAATGGTCCGCGGCGATGACCCGGCCGACGCCCGGCGCCGCATGGCGAAAGTCTGCGACCCGGGGCAGATGGCCCAGGTCACGAAGGACCCGCCGGAGCGGATCCGGGAGGGGCAAGTCGCGAAGTGGAGCAGAGAACTCGGATAGGGATGAAACTCAAGGCCCATCGGATCTACCTCTTCTCGTTGAAAAACGGGAAGAAGCGTATCGGGTACGGAGATGACCCGGAGCACGCCCGGCGCGTCCTGTCGTACCGAATGACGTCGGCCGAGATGGACGAAATGACCGACGATCCGCCGGAGACGATTCGGCAGCAGGAGCTTCAACAGCACGTTCACGAACTCGGTTGACTTGACAGCCGGCAAATTGTCTCGTAACGTGTTATTCGTGAGGAATTGCAGGAACCCTGCTTAGGAGGGATTCGAGATGAAAGGTGGAAAGCCCCACTGCGTAGCAGCGTATCACCCGACGTCCGGCGGCACCGAGGGTAGCTCGGTCGAGTCCGGCGATCAGCCGAACGTGGAATCGCCCAGCGGCGAGTACGCCAATCCGTCCGAAGAGGGCGCCTACGAGAACCCGGGCGGGCTCGAGAACCTGACCGGGCCTCCGCTCGGCAGCACGGAAGGCGGACCGACGCACTCGAACTACTGATTCGTGCCAAAGGGTCTCCCGTCGTGGGCGGTGTGGGTACTTCCAGTCCCCACTCCCCTTCTTGATGCGTGGAGGAAGAGTCATGAAAGCCTACCAGCAGGGAACCGGAATCAACGGTCGCGACCTCGAAAAGCAGGACGACGGGTTCAAGACCGAGACCATTCAGGAAATCTTCCCGGCCGACAGCGCCGGCAATCGTGAGTCGCTCGGGAACTCCTCGATGCACGACCTGAAGAAGATCAGCCAGAAGAACAAGTGAACCTCACGCGCCCGACGGGGCGACACTCTCAATGCGCGGAGCGTGAAATGTGATTGGCTAGATTCCGGATTGAGTTCGACGCGGGCTGGGGCAACCGCAAATGCCAAGCAGTCCGCCGCGACATGGAACGCGACCTCCGCCAGTACGGAGGCGTTTCCTACATCAGTCCCCTCATGATCGTCGAACCAGAAGAAGCACCAGAACCCGTAAAACCCCTCCTGAACCTCATTTGCACACGATTCGACGCCAAGTCAAAGAAAGACTGCGGCGGGGCATGGCAGGCCGAGACGTTCACGCCATGCCCGAAATGCGGCGGAAAGCAGTTCGTGAAGAAAACAGCCGCGCCACCGCCTGAGCCGGCCGTCGCCGAAGCTGGCGAATCGAGCCCGCTTGAGGCTGTCTGATGTCGCGCGTCGACTATGGCCCCTCGCCGGGGAGTGCAGGCGACCCACTCGTCCGCACCAGTAGGGCTCAGGGCGGCGCATTTCCTATCACAGGCAACCTCAACGAACGGATCGCCCAGGTCATCACGACCCGA
>Ga0255048_10001467_pt1 | contig 16277 bp, 11 predicted proteins | sample JV7_2_2_MG_FD_183619 | JGI IMG/M metagenome (GOLD analysis project Ga0255048, IMG submission 183619) | Seawater microbial communities from Jervis Inlet, British Columbia, Canada - JV7_2_2 | ecosystem: Environmental > Aquatic > Marine > Inlet | place: Canada: British Columbia | collected 2016-10-06
GTCTCAGAGACGTTCTTCGAAACCACTGATTACGGTGTCACCACAACTACACCAGACGACGTAGAGCTACTAAGCGACTACGGTGTTATGGCAAGCCTGGCTTCATTAGAAGAAGGTACTGAGTTAGTTGAAGTATACGGTGTCACAACTGCCATTACTATAGCTGATGCTACTGACCTCTCAGATGAGAAGCTTGGTATAGTTGTAGCTATTGAAGATTACGAATTTGACTCTCCTTATGGTGTCATGATCGACATGACAGACCCTGATACTGCAGACGTCTGGACTCCAGATCGTTTAGGTACTGTTGGAGACGTTAGCGAAGCTACTTCTCACTTCAAACTATACTACGTCAAGAATCCTACTGTTGTAGAGACAGTAGACAGCACGGTAGAAGTGCCTGAGATGTATGATATAGCTCTTAAATTCTACATTGTTGGGCAAGCGTTGATGAATGACATCGACACAGCCTGGCAGCAAAAAGGTGCTCAACAAATGGCTATCTATGATCGCCATGTTAAGAACGCTAAACGTGACAGTTCTAGAGAGTTTACTAGAGCTGGACAATTCCAAACTACTTACAGGACAGGTGTCTGATGGCTAGCTCAACAAGAACGATAACTAAAGTACTCGCCGCAGAGGAAGACTTACTGTGGGGAGAAGGTGAAGTAACTCAATTACGCGGTGATGAATCTTTGACTCTTAACAAGATCAGAGGGTTCCGCCCAGTTAATACTCAAGAAGAGTTCGATGCACTGGATGAAACTAAGTATCCTAAGGTCGTTATGGTACAGAATGGTATTATGACATTCTACCAGTACAATGGCAGTGCATACGAAGTCCTGATTTTCCAACGTCGGTTGGACACCGTGGTAACAGCAGATACAGCATTCTCTGCTATCTCTAAACATACCGTGGTATACAGTGCTACCTCTGCTCACACAATAGCTAACATAACTAATGGGTTTGCGGGCCAAGAGATTAATCTGATCTCAACAACAAGTAACACAACCATAGCGAATAACGCTATCATATCGTTAAAACTGGGAGGTGATCTACTCATACCAGCTAATACTGGTATCCGGTTAGTTTGCTTAGGTTCTGTGTGGGTAGAGGTATAGCATGCAAGATTGGACTGACTTAGCATCATTAGTTCTAGGACTTATAGTTATGGTCCTTGGAGTGAATTATCGTATGGACAAGCAGAGTCAAGCCACAAGCTTGAAGGAAGCTAATCTACGGGCACAGAATCTGTCTGAGCGTTTAGCTAGGCTAGAAAGTAATGCACTGAACGATCGTGAAGTGAGGCAGATTTTCAAAGAGTACTTTGAGCCTTTTACGAAGAGTATCGTACAGATGCAAAAGGACATGCAGAGCGTGAAGATTGAGTTAGCTAAGCTGTCTACAACTGTATAAGGAAATATTATGGTTCATAAAGTAAGAGGCTTAACAGCTCCTTTAGCCAATCAGAACATTGTCAATCTCTACGGAGAGGTTGACCTCACTGCACCTGACACAGAAAAGTGGTTGGCTCCGATCAACCTGACTGTACCCAACTTTCCTTCTGACACAGGAGAGCTAATACAGGTACAAAGCACGTCTGCAGGTGACGCAGGCTATATTAAAGTAGATGGGTTAGACGAAGACTTCTTACCTAGAGAAGAAGTCATAGCACTGACTGGTACCACTCCAGTAATCTCTACAAAGATATTCACTCGAACTAATACACTGACGTGGTTAGGTACTTCTGCATTTGCAGGTATGATTACCTTCACAAACATAGGTGCAACTACTGTGTACCGCTCTATGTCTCCAGAAGCTCAGATTAGTTTAGACAGTGTCTTTACTGTACCTGCGGACAAAGAATGGTTAGTAGACAGTATTTATACAGCTTTGACAAGAGACAGTAATAATACTGCTGTAGGCATCATCGTTGTATACTACAGACCTATTGGCTACGCCTTTAGACGTCCTTTTAAGTTCCCTGTGGCAAGTAGAGGTAACTCTAGTAATAACTATGTTAACTCAACACCCGAAGCTGGTCCAGCTCCTGCCGATATATACCTGGCAGCAGAAGCCTCTGACGCTAGCGGTGGTACTCCTACTCAGATAGTTGCCAGGTTCACAATGAGAGCAGTCCAATGAAAGTACAAGTCTTTGATGGAGGAGTTTCTAGTAGGCTAGATCCTCAACTCCTACAGGTTAACCAAGGTGTTGTTTATGAGAACATAGACAACTCTACAGGCGTGCTTACACCTGTTAAAGACAAGTTAGCTACAGCTATAGCTCTCCAACCTTACCATAAGTTCTTCAATAAAGAGCAAGTATGGCTAGACAATGACGTACCTACTGATTACCTTGAATTCCAGGGTAATATGTATTATACAGACCGTCTCACGGCTCCACAGAAGTTCGATGGGACGACAACAACAAATCTAGGTATCATTGCACCTGCATCTGCGCCTACGATCGCTGCGGATAGCGCTACGGAGCCTCTAGACACGTTCACAACGTTGAATGGTACAGGTGCAGGTGATTTGCCAGCAGCAGACTTTGACTATATGCTGTTTAACTCTCCTGTGGCGCAGTCTCCACTATCTGCACCCTTTAAGTTCACAGTATACGCGAGCAGTACTACTTCAACAAGAGCGTTAGGAGAGATTGTTAAGATTGCAGGCATTAACCGTAACAGTATTAATGAATTAGCCCGTTTTATTGGTAACACTATTACAACAGCTCCAGACCCTACTAATAGACAAATCACGTTCTCTGATCTTATTGGTCCATTAGACACTTATGGTCAATTGTACAGGAACTTTGGTGGTACTTATTACTTAGTTGGGGCGTTCTCTGCTTCTGCACTCACTATAGTAGATGACAAGTATGACATCTCTAGCCACCAAGAATTAAACTTTGACCATATCTCAAGCTTCAATGGTACGTATCAGTACGTGTACACATATTACAACGAGAATGATGGTACTGAGTCTGCGCCTAGCCCTGTCTCTGATGAGTTAACTATCCAAGGTGGTAGAATAGATATAACTATGATAGACTCACCAGATCCTCAAGTAACTAAGAAAAGGCTATATCGTGTAGGTGGTGACATCACTGAATTTACTTTAGTAGAAGAGTTTGCTGTTGGTGATAACAACTACGATGACAGTTTAAAAGATTCTGAGCTGGACGGAAGGTTGTTAGAGTCTGACAACTATTATGAAGCACCTATCGGCCTGAAGTTCCTCTCAGAATCCTACGCTATGCTATTTGGAGTTGTAGGATCCCAACTGCGATTCACTCCTATTGGTAAGCCTTATGCCTGGCCTCCTGAGTATTCTCTACAGTTCGATGCTGACATTACTAGTATTGGACCAGTAGCTAATGGACTAATCATATGCACACAGTTTCGTACATTCTTAGTTACAGGCACAGGACCACTATCATTAGCTCAACAGCTCTTACGTGGTGACCAAGGTTGTATCTCATTCGAGAGTATGCAAGAAGCTAATATAGGTACTCTTATATGGGCCTCTGAAGACGGCTTGTGTACTTCATCAGGTAGTAACGTTGTTAGTTTAACTAAGAATGCACTTGGTGATGTTACGTTAGATCCTGTGAGTGCTATAGTCCACAATGAAGTCTACTACATTCATAACTCTGATGGTTCTACACTAGCCTGGGATTATCGCTTTGGTCAGACTCCTAAATGGTTAGACCTTGGTATTGGTTCTTTAGCTCTAGCTAATAATGAGCTCTATGGATACTTTGATGGGTTATTATATTTATTATTTCAAGGTACTGAAAACTTAACTCTCAAATACAAGTCACCAAGGTTCATAGAAGGTCTGATGACAGAAGCAAAAACCTATAAAAAGGTGTACATTAGATCTGAAGGTGATATAATATTAAGAATAATAATTGATGATGTTCAGGTTGCTGACTTTACTCTAGCAGGTACTGCAACTCATCAAGTCCAGGTACCTCAACCTTTACAGCGCGGTTATTCATTCCAGGCTGAGATCGAAGGAACAGGTAAAGTCCTTGAATTTGAATACGATGCAGGTGCACGACAAAATGTCGAATGAGTCCTTAATAGCAATACCACCTGACGTAACAGATCCTATACTGTTACGTAGGACTCTTTCACACATCGTAGAACAGCTAGATGTAGTGCTAGGTAACCGTGCGAGCGGAGCTAACACCTACGTAGACCAAGCACAGTTGGTTACGTCTGCTGAAGAGATAGCAAGTCTGTTACAGTCTGCTACTGACGCCTTACAGTCTGCACTTGATGACTTAGAAGAAGTAAGTGAAGGTGGCTTAGCAGAGCTAGAAGATCGTGTAGAAGTCCTAGAGAACACTGCAGGACTTCTTCAAGGTCAGATCGACAATATTAAAAATGCTATGGTTATCAAAGGAGCTATGTTAAGCTTTACAGTTGATGGCTTAGGTGATCCTGATATAACTTTAAACTACAACATAGACACTGTTGTGCATACAAGCACAGGTGTATATACTGTTAACATCGATGAGCTGGACTTTGAAGGCTATGATGTGCTAGAGAATAGTGTTGCTACTATTGCTTGGGTTATAGCACCGGACACTCTATCAGAAGTATTTACAGTAACTGTGACACTAACAGCAACACCTGGAGAATTCGTACTTACTATTAAGGAACAAATAGTAGGCGCAGGTAGTAAACTAGAATGGGTTCTATACGACCTTGCGGTAGATGACATAGTAGAAGCAAGTCTACTAATGACACTACCTGGCGCAACAGTAGCTACGGGATTTTAAGGATGACTATGTGCAAAGTGAACACAAGGATAAGTGATATAGCTAACTTAGCTAATGTTATGAAGGACATGCCACAACTAGACGCTCCAGTAAAACACCACTTCTCTGAAGGTGTGTATGCTCGAGAGATCTTCATGCCTGAGGGTATGCTGATAGTAGGTAAAATACATAAGACGAGGCATTTAAACATAGTGTCTCAAGGCAAATGCACAGTAGTGACATCTGCCAGGAAATTAGAAATAGAAGCACCGTTCACCTTCGAGTCTTTAGCAGGTGAACAAAAGGTAGTGTTCATGCACACTGATGTTGTATGGACCACTATTCACTTAACAGAAGAAACAGACTTAGCTAAGATTGAAGAGCACTGCATAGCAGATTCCTACGACGATCAGTTAGTTGAAACTTTACTAAACAGTATGGAGGATATTAAATGTCTTGGGGATTAGTAGCAATTGGAGGCATGTCATTAGTGGGTTCTATGGTGACATCAAAAGCTGCAGGCGAAGCAACAGAGGCGTCTGCTGTAGCGTCTGCTGCAGCATTAGAGTTTGCAGAACAGCAGTATACAGATTGGCAAGAGACTTACGGGCCTTTGCAAGACAATATGGCAGAGTACTATTCAGGTATTAGTCCTGATTACTACGCTGCTCAAGGTCTTGAGAATTTCCAGCAGGAACAACAAGTTCGTACTGAACGCATGCAAGAGACCTTTGCACAGCGTGGTATTGATCCTAGCTCAGGTATTGCAATGAGTCTAGAAGCTCAGTCAGAACTTGAAGGTGCTGAACATCGTGCTAAGATCAGATCTGATGCACCTCGACAGGCTGCTGAAGATAAGACTAGGTTCTTACAAATTGGCTTAGGTCAGAATCCTGCAAGTGCTACCCAGGGTGCGTTGTCTAACCAGGCTATTATAGCAGGTAATCAAGCTCAGACTACGGGTATGATGGCAGGTCAAGCTTGGTCAGATGCAGGTACAGCAGTTGGTACAGCCCTAGACGCGTATAATCGTCGTCCAGCTCCTACTACAACGCCGCATACACCAGCTACCACTTACACACCTAATCAAGGAACTTAGACAATGGCTAATCCGTACGTGGCTGCTGGGATAACTAGTGGCCTAGCAAAAGTCTCAACAAGTATAGCTACTCGAGATCAACGTGAAGCGCAGCGTAAAGAAGCGATGGCACGTCAACAGTTAGCTACCTCTCAATTAGACGACTACCAGAGTCAGGCACCTCAGCGTGAGAAGGAAAATGAACTTCGCATGCAGCAGCTTGAGACTCAGACTCGTCAAGCTAATACTACTTCACTACAAGAAGTAACGTATTCAGCTTTCCAACGCTTCCAGTCTGACAATGATGTTCGCCACCTTAACACCTGGATAGCAGACGCTAAGAAGAATCCTGTAGGAGCTAATCTCTACGGTGATACTGCTCGTATCGATGCTCTAACTAAGTCTGCTGATACTGATAAGATGTTGCGAGCGGCTGGCTATGAGAATCCAGATGATGTGTATGATAACCCAGAGCTTGACAGCTTAGTTACGATTACTAAGACTGATGGTACCCAAGTGGTTGTCGACATGAATACTATGTATGCAGGCACAGGCTACACTCGTTACCAGTCCAACCAACAGCTTGAAGATATGGAGCGTAAAGCTCGTATCTCTCAGATGACACGCGGTGGTGGCACTGTTGCTAATATTTCACTTAAAGAAAAGTTAGTTAACGATATGGTAGCTAACGGTGAAGCTAAGACTATCTCAGAAGCTTACGGTATGATTGAGAAGCTTGAGCAAGGTCAAAGCGGTTCTCCGATGGAACGTATGGTTAAACAGCTAATGGAAGATGATCCTAATCTGTCTCTGCTAGAAGCGTTAGATCTATACAACAGTAAGACAGGTAGTGATCCTGCTGGAACTAACGAACAACAGTTCATTGACTCTTATATGAAGGAGAACGAAGGTGCTTCACATATGGAAGCGTCTCGTGCGTATGCTAACCGTGGTGCAACCACTACTCAGAAAGAGCTAGGTACTGTAGATGCTGTTAAAGACCAGCTAGATGAATCTAACTTCTTAGACATCCCTATGAGTGAGATGACTAAGAAAGAAAGATTAGCTGCTCACCGTCATATAGCTCAGATTGAAGACCTTCGTGGTGTTAAGCTATCGAACGAAGATAAACGTACACTGCGTAATCTTAGAGAGCTCTCTGTGTTAGGCGCTAAAGCTGGTGACCTACTTACTCCTGAAGAAACTGGTCTGATGGATCGCACCTTAACGGACTTCAAGAAGTACATGTTCCAAGAAGTTGGTGGTCGTGAAGGCACAGCTGCTTACGAGACCTTCCGTAACATCTACCGTAACGCACTATTCGGTGCTACTCTGACTGCAAGTGAAGAGAAGAACTTCAATAAAGCTGCTGGTACATTAGGTCAGAAGTTTGGACCTGTTATGGAAGCTCTTAAAGGTCAGATGGAGACTGTTAAGAGTCAGATGGAAGCTATACGAGATCTTGAAGATCCTTATTTAGCTCACTATTATATGGGTACAAGTTTAGAGGACATTGATGATGCAATCTATGCAATCGATGAACGTCTAGACGGTTTGAGCCTTAATGTGATAGACGCTGATTCACCAGATGCACCTAAGATTACTGTATCTAAGGCTATACCACCTACACAAGCTGAGAAAGTACAGGCTACACCGGTTCCGACTAAAGAACCTGGTGAACCTGTAGAGTTTGACTTTAATGCGGCTATGCAAGCAGAGGGATTATAATGGAAGCTAATGTAAAAGACTGCAGAGATACCTTCAAGATAGGGTATGAAGCTTACTTAGACTCTCGTAATGAAGCAGAAGAGGTGTGGGATCTTTACCATAACCGTCACTACTCTTCTGACCAATTAGCAGTGTTAGAGAACCGTGGGCAACCTAAAGAGACGTTTAACGTTATCAAGTTGTTTGCCCGTATGTTAGTTGGTTACTATAGCACAGTTGTTAACACAGTAGTTGTACGTCCTCGTAATCCTAGGGATATTACAACTTCTACAGTGCTTAACGATACCATCAACTATATCTTTGAGCAGAATCGATTTGACATCGAAGGTGATCAGATTAAGCTTGGTGGTATGGTATCAGGGTTATTATGCTCTTTTACTGAAGTAGTTGATACTGGTAAACGTGATCAGTTCGGCAGACCTGTTAATGAGTGTAAGCTACACCATGTTCCAGACTATGAGTTAGTTCTGGATCCTATGAGCGAACTGGATGACTATTCAGACGCTAAGTACTTACATCGCTTCAAATGGATGAGTGAAGACGATGCTAATAACACTTTTGGTAAAGAAGCTGTCAAGAAGATGGCTGCTTACCAGAACTTTACAAATGCTCAAGAAGCTGAGTTTGAGCAACGCTATGATCGCCTTACTGGGGACTATAACTATAGTTATTCCGGTGCAGGTTTTAGTGGTTACTATCGTGTACACGATAACTATCTGGTAGTCCACACTGTCATGGAAGATTCTGATGGTAAACGTTGGTCTATATACTGGCATGATGAGATCATCCTTAAGAAGACTGAGATTACTTACAAAGAGACTCGCTGGCCCTATCGTGTTCAGAAGATTCACTCTTCTAACAAAGCTGAGTACTATGGTATCTTCCGTGAAGTTAAAGAATCTCAGAAGGCTATTAACCAGGCGCTGATCCAGATTCAACTTATGGCTAACACAACTAAAGTGTTCGTTCAAGAAGGAGCTGTAGAAGACCTTGAAGAATTCAAGACTCTTATCAACCGCGTTAACGGTGTAATCCCAGTAGCAGATCTTAGTGGTATTAAGATGGAGCAAATGACACGTGAGCTATTAGATCAGTATACTCTGATTGACAAAGCGCTTGATCGTATTCAACGTGTGCTAGGTATCAATGACAGCTTCTTAGGTATGGCATTTGCTAGTGACTCTGGTCGTAAGGTTAAGCTTCAACAGAACGCTACGATCATGTCATTACGCTATATAACTGCACGTATTGAGTCATTCTATACTTCATTAGCTATGGACGTTGGTAACTTAGCTAAGCAGTATTATCGTGCTAATCAATACCTGCGTATCACTGATGCTATGACTGGTGAGCGCTGGATTGAACTAAATAAGCCTATGATGATGCCTACTGGACAGGTCGATCATAATACCGGACAACCTGCTATGATGCCTATCCTCATGGAAGTCACAGACCCAGCAGATGGTTCTATGATGGAAGACGATGATGGTAACATCTTGATGGCTCCTGTTACTGAAGAGAATACTGACTTCGAATTTAGTGAGTATGATGTTAAGATAGAATCCTCCTCGTATAACGATGAAGATGAGAAAGGTCAACTGATGTTAGAGTCAGTAATGTCTGGCCAGATCGGTAGTATGCTGTCTCAGGTTAACCCTGCAGGCTTCTTCAAGATCTCATCTTTAGCTATGAAAACAATGGGCACTAAGTATAGTCCTCAGATTAGTTCTATCTTGGAGCAGACTGCTCAGATGCTATCTCAGGATCCTAATGCTCAGCAATCAGCTTCGGCGATGGCACAAGGTGGTCAAGGACCTCAACAGGCACCTATGAGTGACAGTTTGAAGTTACCACAAAATACTAATGAAGGAGTTTAATAAATGTTAAAGCCGATAGTAAAGTCTCTGCTTAAAGAGAACATTGATAAGTTGCCAGAAGGTTCCACATACGCGTCTGAAGCAGTGGCTCCTATGTTAGTTAAGAAAGGTGTCAAGCAAGAAGAGTTAGATTATGCGGCTATGAACCTGCCTGAGGGTAGAGTATCTAAGGAACAGCTACAAGCAGCAGAAGCTGGTCGTAGTGACTTCTGGACAGTCAAAGAACCTAACCCTCAGTACGCACGTGTTGCTCCTGAAGGTATGGCTAACAACCCTACGTATCGTGAACGTGTTTACCAGCTCTCGACTGCTGGAGATCCTTCACAGTTCTCAGATGCAGGTGCACTTATAGCTTCACGATTCACAGCGTCAGCGCACTTTCCAAGTGTACCCAACTACCTTATGCATGCTCGAGGCGTAGACGATACCTTCGAAGGCTTTGAGTCTCGTATAGTGTACGAGATCCAATCTGACCTGCACCAAGCGGCTAGCCAAACTGCTAAAGAACATAAGAAGGTAACAGGCGAGGCACACCCTACTAGGGGCTACGAAAGTTTTGATCTAGGAGATCGCCGAGAAAGTATAAAGGCAGTTATAGAAGAGTTTGATGCTGGTATAGCTACAGTAAGTAGGACTGACGACAGGGGTCAAAATGATCTGGTTGACACTTTCCAGGAAAACCTAGTAGAACTATTCCCAGACAAAGAGGAAGAAATCTATAATATGGACGTTTGGCCTGGCATGACTACTGATGACATTGCAGGCATACTAGAACTAGGTAATGTACCTAAGTCTCCGCTTGAGAAGCAATGGTTGCGCAAAGGCTTGGAGCAAGAGTTAGTTCTGGCTATGGAAGAGGGTCGTACTCAGTTAGTTATACCTATTGCAGGTGTAGGCACTAAGCAACTACATCGCTCAAAAGGCGTTCAGAAATGGTATGAGACTCAAGTAGTCAATACAATGAAGAAGCTAGCTAAACAAACAGGCTCTCACTTTGAGATGGTCACACCGTCTCCTAATCAGCTACCGGCAAGCTTAAGTAGACTGGACAAAGCAGAGGTACAGGGACTGATAGGACACATAGACTTTAACACTATATCAGCCACACAAACTCGTGAGCTCTTATCTCTACTACCTGATGATATAGCTGAGCACATCTATGATCGTACCAGTCTGGGTATGCCTTCATCTGAGATAATAAGAGAGTTGTATAGAGACACACCTCCTACGCAGGCCGATGCAAGACGCTATCTCAATACATTTATGGAGCACGGTTATGCTGACAGTACTACGGAGCTTAGGCGAGAACTAGGTATTACTACAGAGCTACAAAGTCTTATGTTTGACAACGTGAGAGACTTAGACATGCCTATTCGTGTGGCAGTCAATAGTGCGCTTGATGAGTTGTATCCACAGGTAGATGCAAACACATTTGCTGTGATCAGACCTCAGCGAAACTATGTAGAAGATCCTGAAGTATTCGCAGATAAGTTTGGTGACTTGATTGCACAGCATCGTGAACTCTCTAGCATAGTTACAGAGGAAATGGAACCTAAACTTAAAGCTTCACTAGACGCTGAGAACGCACAGATCCAAAAAGACCTACAAGAGCTTGAAGGTGGTAAGGCTAAGCTTCCTGACTTCACTATGTACTCTACTCCTGTTGGTGGTGCGTTTGTTGCATACAAAGCTTATCAGGCTGGTATGTCAGAAGAGCAAGTTCATGAACAGTTAAGAGCTCATAAGTTTGATGCTGAAGATATTGCTGAGATCGATCGCCGTGTTAATGTTATTCGTCAAGGTGTTGCTGCTGGTAAGACTGAAGAAGAACTACGTACGATGATGGAAGGACGTGAGCCTAAAGCTAATCTACAGTCGTCTGAACCAGCTAAGATAGACTTCAAAGGTAGTGTAGATAAAGACATTATCAAAGGTGGTGGATACGCTTACAATATGTCAGAAGAAGGTGCAGCGTTCTCTAACTACCAGACTAACCCAGCCACAGGCACTAGCATGTTTGGTGGCTACGATATTTCTAAGCTTAAAGATCCTAAGGTTGCAGCATACGATACTTTAGTTGATCCTAACTCAGCAATGACTCCTCAAGAGCTAGTTAGTAATATGAGAGTCCTGTACCCAACGATGGTATCAGACGCTTATACTACTATCCCAGGCTGGTTCGGTAATCAAGAAGCTAAGCAACGCTATGACCATGCTCGTGAGTCTAGTCGTGAGCGCATGAAAGTGTTAGCTAAAGAGTACGGATTAGACCTTGTGTGGTCCAAAGATGATCCAGTGGCGGGCAGCAGGTTCTTAGTAGCAACTGAACAAGGTAACGTTGATATTACTCCAGGCCTTTGGGAAGACTTAAAGAAGTCCTCTGGTGAGATCGCTGGTGGTGTTGCTGGTGGTATTATGGGAGCTAAGACTGCTGCGGCAGCTGCTCCTCCAGTTGCTCCAATCATTGGACCTTTCTCTAAACCTGCCGCAGGCTTCTTAGGTGGTATGGCCGGCGGTGCTGTAGGTGCTATGGTTGGTTCACAGATTGACTACCTTAGTTCAGCTATTAAACTCCAGGAAGAAATGGAAGCTCAAGCAATTGCCTATCGTTCATTGAACGCTATGGAAGCTGGTGTGATTGGTGATACAGTTGCCTGGCCTGCTCTCAAGATGCTAGGGTTTGGTTGGAGGGGCATTAAGAATGCTAAAGACTTAGTTATGGGAGGTAATCCTAAAGGTGCTTATGAAGCTATTAAGGACATCACGTTCTTAGACGATGCACAGGCTGATGAGATAGTTAGGCAGTTTGAACGTCACTCTCAACTAGAGGGTACTCCTATTGAGAAGCGTATCCAGGCTATTACATTGTCACAACCTGGTATGCAGAATCTGGTAGAAGCCGCAGGGTCTCTTCATCCTAAGGCGAGTTCTACAGTATCTAACTATGTATTAACCCGTGGTGAAGATGTCCTGGCTCGCACAGCAGACCTTTCAGATGAACAAGTGCCTCGTATGTTAGTTCAGGACCTACAGAACTATGTATTGGATACTAAGGATGCTTACGCAACTGTTAAGGCCCAGGCTACTCAAACTAAGAATGCACAGAACTTCGACTTTGACTTTGAAGAGCTGGCTATACAACCAGTCTTAGATAGCTTATCGTCTAAGATCACTGACCCTACTGTTAAGGCTCGCTTCTTACTCCAAATGGAGCGTATCAACAATATGTCAGAGAGTCGTACGTTTGGCGATCTCATAGAGCTTCGTCAGACTGTGAACGACTTCCTATTCAACAAGCGTATTGTGAAGGCAGATGATCAAGCAACGTTACGTACAGTTGTAGATGAGATTGATGAAGCGATACGTTCAGGTGCAGGCTCTGTCGTAGAGAATCCAGAGAAGTGGTTAAAAGACTGGGCTACTGTAAGAGCTGACTATAGTCGTATGAAAGGCGTTGAGAAGACGGCTATGTATCGCGCTATGTTTGACAAGAATGGAAAGGTTAGACCAATACAACCTGCGACTGTCGTAAAGGCCTTAGGCAAGTATATAACGTCTCTGGATGGATCATTTGAAGAAGTTATGGCAATGATGCCGACTAAAAGCAGACAGCTTTATGAAGGAGCAGTTGTGGATGCGCTAGCACAAAGATTCACAGATGGTGCAGACTCTGGTATGAGAGCTACTCACTTCCCTCTATTAGCCGATGAACTAAGTAAGATTAGTTTGACTACACCAGACGCTAGGGCAGCTAAGACAGCGCTCATGGAAATGGCAGAGGTCTTTAAGAATGATGTATTCTTAGCTAGGTCATCTGGTCAGATCAACATTCCTAAGTTCCAGAGCTTCTTAACAGCTGATCCAGTTGTTCGTGCTAAGTTTGAGGTAGCTTCTGGAGTGTTCAACTTCGTGAAGAGTAAGTTCCCTGGTGATGCAAACAAGAAGCTTGCATTAGTTAGGATGACTGCTAAGCTCCTAGACAAGCCTCTAGATAACAAATTACTTAACGATGTTATGGCTGAAGTCTACGATGATGTAAACATGACTAAAGCTATACAAGACATGCAACAGGCGGTAGCTAAAGATCGCATGAAGCAACTCGACGTAGGTACTCCTAAAGTGAGAATCTATAAGAATGGAAAGTTCACCGGTACTGGTAACTTTAATACCGTACCACAACACCGCATCCTTACTATAGCACAAGCTAAAGAGATCGCTGAGGCCAATGCTCTAACGCTTGATAGTAAGAGTTTGGATGCTGTACTTAAACAACACGGTTACTTAGCTATAATGCAAGGTACAGACCGTGTAAGAATGCTAGGAGATTAACAAATGAGTACAGTAATATACAAACAGCTCGGGGCCATGCAAGATCTAACCCTGGGCACAGGTCAAGCAGTGCAGACCAGGAATGGTAAGCAAGTAGTAGTAGACAAGCTTAGCATTAGCTATGTGTTTAACAACGTAGCAGATGCTGTAGCAGGGTCTGACGCTATCTTGCAGGTAGGTCTATTTGTGTCTACCTCAGGTTACTGGACCCCAGGAGATGGCGGTGGAGCTAATTACTTAGTTGTAGCAGGAGGCACAGGAACCCACGATGGTGGTAGTTATATAAACTGTGCAAATGGTCTACAGCTTCAACAAGGTGCGTCACTTGTAACTGACGTGAGGACCTTTGGCTTTGCTGAGGCTCAGTCTGCTGTCACTAATACCCTTGCCTTTCAAGCAGCTATTGACTTTGTATCCTCCGCGTTGAGTAGAGGTACAGTAGAGCTACCAGCAGGTACGTTTAGTTACAACGGGGTTTTAGTAAAGCAGTTTGTAAACATTAGAGGCCAAGGTTCAGTTAACACTACACTCGAGTTAGAGACTGATAATTCTACAGGTTTTGGTTGTCTAGCCGTTGTCACTAACAGCTTTGCAGATCAAGTTAGCTACGGTGTGTTTAAAGGTTTTGCTATTATCCCCAAAAATCCTTCAGCGTTACTACCTACGAATCAAGTAATGTGGAACGCTATTGGGTTCTCACGATGGACTACTGAAGACTTATTCATTGGCTGGTGTGGAGGTGTAATTGGTATCAAAGCTGATGGTGCAACTCCTGCAAGCCTAGGTGGACCCGCTCAGTGGTATAATGGGTTTAGAGACATCTTCGTAGAGCGTCCAGCCTCATGGCCAACAGGCGGTACAGGTTGGCTACTTGGCGACACAGACATAGCTAAAGAGCAGATCACTACGTGGACTATTGTAGGTGGTCGGACATCTGGAGCTGATTCTGGTGTAGGTTTAAACATGCAAGGTGGTAACACTATCAACTGGCTTGGTCATACATTTGAATCTTGTGATGTATTAGTAGGTAGTCCGGCTGGTACACGTGGTTGTGAGTCTATCACGTTTTCACCAGCTTACTTCGAGGGTACTGGTACCAACCTATTTACTATCTACCCTAACGCTGAGCATACTAGTATTTTTGGACAGTTTATCACAGGTTACACTTTCACCGATACTGGGACTAAGACTACTATATTTTCTGCAACAACTAATAAACAACAGTGCGGTGCAGCAGGTGCGCAGAGCTGGCAAGTTGACATAGAGAACGGCAATAATTCACGGCCTACATTCAGAGGTAGCACATTCCCAGCTATCGATCTCATAAACAGCAATGGTGATGATCTCACATTAGTTAATGACTTCAACACGTCTAGCTCTCAGTATGCATTCAGACTGCTGTACAATAATGTCACACAATCACTACTGAACGTAGGTATTGATTTTCTAGCCTCTGGTGTAGACAATACACTGAATATTGGCACAGGTGCATTGCGTATGAAAACTATATATGCAGCTACTGGCACCATTGACACATCAGATGAACGAACTAAGACAGAGCTGTTGCCTATAGATGAAGCTGAGAAGCTTGTTGCCGTAGAACTAAAAGGTCAGCTCAAGAAGTTTAAGTTCTTGGACGCAGTGGAAGAGAAAGGTGATAATGCAAGAATACATTTCGGTGTAGGTGCACAGACTGTGAAAGCTACATTTGAGAAGCATGGGTTAGTCGCTGAGGATTATGCAATGCTTTGTTACGATGAGTGGGAAGACTCCTATAGAGAAATCACAGCTACAGAGGACAAAGAGGCGTATCAAATTCTAGAATACAAAGCAGGTAATCGGTATGGAGTCCGCTACAACGAGCTCTTAGCTTTTATCATTGCAGCGCTTTAAGGAGAATAAAATGACTGTAAAAGTAGAAAAACAATTAGCTGGTATGCAAGACTTTGCTATTGGCAATCAGAAAGAAACTCAATCACGTAACGGCAAGCCTGTGGACGTGAACCAGATTAGCATTAGCTACCTGTTCGATAATGTCCAGGATGCTGTAGCAGGCGATGACTCTATCTTAGTTATAGGTCGATATGTCAGCACAGGAGGTTACTGGACCCCAGGAGATGGCGGCGGAGCTAATTACTTAGTTGTAGCAGGCGGCACAGGCACCCACGATGGAGGTAGCTATATTGACTTAGCTAACGGTTTGCAATTAAAGCTAATTATATTTAACAACGATGTTTTAGTTAACACCTTTGGGGCTATGGAAGGTATCGCGGACAGCGCTGAGCCAATACGAAGAGCCTCTATTTTTGCGTCAACAATACGCGGGCGTCTGCTGGGGACTGGCACATTCACCCTAAGCACTTCGGTTCTTGTAAATTCTGGGCAAGCTTGTATTGAGGTGTTTGATAACATGATCGTAAACCTTGACAAACTTGTATTGGCAGATGGTATTTCAGCAGGAGTTTTAGCATCTAAATCTTCAAACAATC
>Ga0255048_10001470_pt1 | contig 16247 bp, 16 predicted proteins | sample JV7_2_2_MG_FD_183619 | JGI IMG/M metagenome (GOLD analysis project Ga0255048, IMG submission 183619) | Seawater microbial communities from Jervis Inlet, British Columbia, Canada - JV7_2_2 | ecosystem: Environmental > Aquatic > Marine > Inlet | place: Canada: British Columbia | collected 2016-10-06
TCTACATGGTCCGCGACCTCGGTTCGCTGCGTCAGCCGGCTGGTTATATCGCAGTCGGTTCGACGATCGTGTTCTTGGCGATGTGCTTCCTACTTCACCGTCGGGACCGGTTCGTGGCCGAAAACCTCGCCCGTAAGGCGATCGCGTCGGCATAGCCATGGGCCAGTACCTGCCGCTCCTCGTGTTGACGGTCTTGACGATCGCGTTTGGTGGCCTGAGCTTCGGCGCCTCGCGCTTGCTTGCACCGAATCGTGGATCGGCCGCAAAGCAGGCCCCGTACGAGTGCGGCATCGTGCCCAGTCGCGAGCCACCCGACCGGTTCCCGGTCAGCTTCTACATCGTCGCCATGTTGTTCATCATGTTCGACATCGAGATCATCTTCATCTACCCGTACGCCATCGACGCCGCCGATCAGTTCGAGAACGGGGTGCTGGTGCGGGAAGGTCTCGGCGAGTTCGGCTTCTGGGCGATCGTCGTGTTTTCTGTGATCTTCTTCTTGACGTTCGCATACGAGGTCGCGCGGGGCGGATTGGAATGGGGACCACTGCAGCGCTACCGCAATCTCGAGAACGATGCTGCAATGGTGTCGGCGGCGCGCGATTCAACGTCGACGATTCGACGGGTCGGACTCGAAGGCCGAGTCGATCGGGTGACCGCCGGGGGAGCCAATACCGAGGAAGTCTCATGACGGTGTCGATCGACGATCCACGTGTCGCCACGAAGTGTTCGGGTCTCGACGGCTGTGCAGTCGAGACGGAGCGCCGTACTTATCCGATCCCGCCTGCGGGTGGGTGCGGTCAGGGGGCCCCGTGAGAATCGTCGACGATGTGCTCGCTGATGGAATTGGCGGGTTGAGTCACAACTTCATCACCGGTCACCTCGAAGACCTCATCAACTGGTCCCGTTCGCGTTCGTCGTGGCCCGCCTCGTTCGGCCTGGCGTGTTGTGCGATCGAGATGATGGCGACCGGTGGTGCCCACTACGACATCTCACGATTCGGTATGGAGGTCTTCCGCGCATCGCCGCGTCAGGCAGACGTCATGATCGTCGCCGGCCGGGTCAGCCAGAAGATGGCGCCGGTTCTGCGCCAGGTGTACGACCAAATGATGGAACCGAAGTGGGTCATCTCGATGGGCGTGTGCGCCAGCACCGGTGGCATGTTCAACAATTACGCGATCGTGCAGGGCGTCGATCAGGTGGTTCCTGTCGATGTCTACGCCCCGGGTTGCCCGCCGACGCCCGAGACGCTGATCCATGCGATCGAAACTCTGCATCAGCGGATCGAGGACGGTGAGATTCTTCGTCGCCGTACCGAGACCGGAGCCGGTGCAGGCCTGCATGTCGAGGAGATCGCACGCACCTCATCACCAGTAATGCTCGGGACCAAGTGAGATGAGCGAGATCGCTGACGACGCCACCGACGCGGGCGACGATATGGCCGCTGAACCCTCCGAAATCCACGGATGCCCGGTTAGCGACAGCCGCGGTCAGGTGGTAATTCACCCCTCCCGCGAGCGATACATCGAAGTCGTCAAGGCACTCGCCGACGAGGGCTACGCGGTCTGCGCTGATCTCACCGCTGTCGATTATCTCGATTACGTACACCGTCCGTTACCTGAGGGCATCGCTCAAGAGCGGTTCGAGATCGTCGTCAACCTGCTCGACATCATCAATCGCCGTCGTATCCGCCTGCGGCTTCAGGTGCCTGCCGGCGACGCGGTTGCCCCGACGCTGTTCGACATCCATCCAGGCAGCGAGGCGATGGAGCGCGAGGTGTACGACATGTTCGGGATCGAGTTCACCGATCATCCCGACCTGTCCCGGATCTTGATGCCCGAGGACTGGATCGGCCATCCGCTCCGCAAGGACTACGAAGTCGGCAAGATCCCGGTGCAGTTCAAGGGCGCCAACTCATGACGGCCACGATTCGTGACGAGGGTGCACAGGAGATGCGGCCGCGGTCCGAGCTGACCGCCCGTGAGCTGATGCGCGAGATCGGCTCGGTTTTGCGCATGAGTGAGGCCGAGGTCGCCGAGCTCGGCGAGATGCCCGATGATCCCGACGAGGATCAGACGATGATCATCAATATGGGTCCGCAGCACCCGTCGACGCACGGTGTGTTGAGACTGATGCTCGAGCTAAAGGGTGAGACCGTGCTGCGCTGCAAGCCGGTCATCGGCTACCTGCACACCGGCATGGAGAAGACGGCTGAACAGCTGACCTTCATGCAGGGTGGCACCAACGTCACCCGGATGGACTATCTCAGCCCGTTCAACAACGAGCTGGTGTTCTCGATGGCCACCGAGCAACTGCTCGGGATCGACGGCGACATCCCCGAGCGCGCGGTGTGGATGCGGATGCTGCTCAGCGAGCTCAACCGGATGAGCAGCCACCTGTTGTTCATGGCCTCAAATGGTATGGACCTCGGCGCCGTGTCGATGATGATCTACGGCTGGCGTGAACGCGAAGAGGTGCTGCGCTTCTTCCAGAAGGTCACCGGGCTGCGGATGAACCACAACTTCATCCGTCCCGGCGGTGTCGCAGCCGACCTGCCTGCGGGCTGGCGCGACGATGTGCTGCGATTGCTCGACCTGATCCCCGAGCGGCTGGACGAATACGACATCTTGATGACCGGTCAGCCGATCTGGCGTGAGCGGTTGCAAGGCGTCGGCGTGATCACCCCCGACGAAGCGCTGGCGCTGGGCGCAACAGGCCCGATTCTGCGCTCGACCGGTGTCGCCTGGGACCTGCGCCGCGACATGCCCTATCTGCACTATGACCAAGTCGAGTTCGATGTGATCGTCGGCTCATACGGCGATGCCTTCGACCGCTACGCGATTCGCCTGAACGAGATCCGTGAATCGATGAAGATCGTTCGCCAGATCCTCGACGTGATGCCGATCGGCGATTATCGGATCCAAGACAAGAAGGTCACACCGCCACCGCGTGCTCGTATCGACGAGTCGATGGAGGCGCTGATCCATCACTTCAAGATCTTCACCGAGGGCTTCAAGGTGCCAGAGGGCGAGGTGTACGTGGGGATCGAGAGTCCGCGTGGCGAAGTCGGCTGCTATATCGCCAGCGACGGTTCGCCGACTCCGTACCGTATGCACGTGCGGGCCCCATCGTTCGTGAACGTTCAGTGCCTGCCGCACATGATGCGTGGCGGCCTCGTCGCCGACGCTGTCGCCGTGATCTCCAGCGTCGACCCGGTCCTCGGAGAGGTCGATCGATGAGTCCAATGCCGATCGTCGGAACCGGTTACGGCGTCAGCGGTTCCCTTGGCGCATTCGCCGTCGTCGCGCTCGAACAGGTTGCGCTCGAATTGATTGGAGTTGTGTCTTGAGTCGCCTCGATGATTCCAATCTGCCCTTGGCACGGGAGATCATCGCCCGCTATCCCAAGCAGAAGTCGGCGCTGATTCCGCTTGTCCATCTGTCCCAGCAGCAGAACGGGTACGTCACCCAAGAGGCGATGCGCCACGTGGCCGAACTGATCGATGTCACGCCGGCCGAGGTGTACGGCACCGCCTCGTTCTACGAAATGTTCCGGTTCGAACCCACCGGCAAGTACCTCATCAACATGTGCGGCACGCTGTCGTGTGCCCTGTTGGGCGCCAAACAACTGCTGCACCACGCCGAGCGCACACTCGGTATCAAGGCAGGCAGCACCACGCCCGACGGGCTGATCACGCTGCAGCACGCCGAGTGCCAGGCAGCGTGCACAGAGGCGCCCACGTTGCAGGTCAACTATCGGCATCGATTCCGCGTCACGCCCGCCGACTTCGACCAACTCGTCGACGATCTGCGTGCCGGCAATCTCGACAACGAGATCCCGCCGCACGGCACGCTGGGCCGAAACCGGCAGCAGATCCCCGCCGACCGAGCCGTGGGTACGCAGCATCCGGACAACGTGACGTCGAGCCCCGCATGGATCGAGATCGTTTCGGGCGGTGGTCAGTGATGGGCGCCGGAGGCATGTACCCCTGGGCAGCCGGTTACTACGACGACGGTGATCGTCCCCAGATCGTCACGTCCCGGTTCAAGTACGACGACTCGTACACCCTCGATCGTTATCACGAGACCGGCGGTTACCAAGGGCTCCGCAAGGCGCTCGAGATGCAACCGGCCGACGTGGCCGACGAGGTCAAGAAGTCGACCCTGTTGGGTCGCGGCGGGGCCGGATTCCCTGCCGGCGTCAAATGGGGTTTCACGCCTGCGGGCGTGTGGCCGCGTTATCTCGTGGTAAACGGCGACGAAAGCGAGCCCGGTACCTACAAGGATCGGCTACTGATGGAGCTCGATCCGCACCAGCTGATCGAGGGTTGCCTGATCGCCTGCTACGCGGCCGGGTTGTCCCAGTGCTTTCTCTACATCCGAGGCGAGATGGCACTCGCCCACGAGCGAGTCGCCAAGGCGCTCGACGATGCCTATCGAGCCGGCTACATCGGCAACAACATTCTCGGCACGAACTTCGGCCTCGACATCGTTCTGCACTGGGGTGCAGGTGCGTATGTCGTGGGCGAAGAGACGGCCTTGATCGAGTCGCTCGAGGGCGAGCGCGGTATGCCCCGTCTCAAGCCCCCGTATTTCCCGGCCGCGATCGGTCTGTACGGCCAGCCGACGATCGTCAACAATGTCGAGACGCTGGCGAACTTGCCGTTCATCGCCGCCAACGGATCTGCGGCGTACACGGCGATCGGCACCGAGACTTCGCCGGGCACGCGCATGATTGCCGTGTCGGGTCACGTCAAGCGTCCGGGCGTGTACGAAATCGTCAATGGATCGACCACGTTCCGCGACCTGATCTACGGCGAGAACTTCGGTCAGGGCATCCGCGACGGCAACGAGCTCAAGGCGTTCGTGCCCGGAGGCGGTTCGGCCCCATGGTTCGTCGCCGACCAACTGGACATCGCTTTCGAGGGGCGCCAGGCCAGCGGTGCCGGTTCGATGCTCGGGTCGGGCGCCGTGATGGTGATGGACGACACCACCGACATTCCTGCGGCAGCGCTGACGCTGGTGAAGTTCTATGCCCACGAATCGTGCGGCAAGTGCGTGCCGTGTCGCGAAGGCGGCACCTGGCTGTACCGCATCCTCGAGCGGATCGTCGCCGGCAACGGCACCGATGTCGATCTCGAAACGATCCTTGAAGTCGGAGAGTCGATCTGTCCCGGAGAGATGCCACACGCGGCCAGTGCGCGGCTCGGTCTCGACGCTGTGCCGTTCCCGTACAAGATGACCACGATCTGCTTCGTCGGCCCGTCGGCGTATGTGCCGGTGCACTCGGCGATGACTCTGTTCCCCGAGGAGTTCGACGCATTGGTGAGCAAACGCGAAGTGCGCTCGATGATCCCGGTCACCCCGGCCCCAACGGGAGGGGAGTGATGATCGCCGATCGCGGATTCGTCGTCCGCTTCGCTTCCTCGGGGCGTCGTGCGTGGCTCGTCGCCGGTGCTTCGATCGACACCGACCGGAGCATCTCATGACGGAATCAGCGAACCCGGCAAGCGACGCGGCTGAGCCTGATGGCGATCTGGAGACCGTGATCGAGACGCCTCCGGAACCCGATCCGAACGCGGTGCCGATCACGCTCAATGGGCGTGAGATCGTGGCCCGCAAGGGTGAGACGATCATCGCTGCCGCTGATCGTGAGGGCGAGTACATCCCGCGCTTCTGCTACCAGCCGCGGATGAGTTCGGTCGGCATGTGTCGCCAATGCATGGTCGAGGTCGACACCGGTCGTGGCGCGATGCTGCAGCCGTCGTGCATGATCACCGTTTCGCCGGAGATGAAGGTCGAGACCGACTCGCCGACCGCCAAGCGGGCGCAGGAAGGCGTGATCGAGCTGCTGCTGGCGAACCACCCGCTCGACTGTCCGGTGTGCGACAAGGGTGGCGAGTGCCCACTGCAGGACCAGGCGTTCAGCCATGGCCCCGGCGAGAGCCGGTATGTCGAGCAGAAGCGCAGCTACGAAAAGCCGATCGCCCTCAGCGAGCACGTGCTGCTCGACCGCGAGCGGTGCATCCTGTGCGACCGCTGCACCCGTTTCGCCGACGAGGTCGCCGGCGACAAGCTGATCCAGTTCATCGAGCGTGGCAACGCCACACAGGTCAGCACCTTCCCCGATGAGCCGTTCTCGTCATACTTCTCGGGCAACACCGTGCAGATCTGTCCGGTCGGTGCGCTGACGGCCAAGCCGTACCGCTTCAAGGCCCGCCCATGGGATCTCGAGCAGGTCGAGTCGACCTGCACCAGCTGCTCGGTTGGATGTCATATCTCGGTGCACTCCAGCCGTGATGAGCTATTGCGATTCCAAGGTGTCGATACCGGCGCTGACTCCGATTCGATCAACTGGGGTTGGATGTGTGACCGCGGTCGCTTCAACTTCGAGTCGATCGAATCCGACCATCGCCTCGGCGCTCCGATGGTGCGTGGCGAGGCCGGTCTCGTCGATACCTCCTGGAACTCGGCGCTCGAGCTGGCCCGCGAGCTGATCGATGGCGCCGATTCGGTCGCTCTGCTGGGCGGTGCCCGCGGCACCAACGAGGGGGCCTTCGCCTGGGCACAGCTAGCTGACGCGGTCGGGATCGAGCACCGCGATGCGCAGTTCGGTGACGGCCTGCCGGCCGAGCTGCTCGGCGTGGCGCGCTCCACGATCGATCAGGCGGCCAGCGCCGCCACCGTGATCTTGGTCGGCCCCGACCTCAAAGAAGAGCTGCCTGTCTTGTACCTGCGGCTGCGCGATGCCGCCGAGCATGGGCATACGAAGATCATCGAGGTCTCTTCGCAGTCGACCGGTATGACCCGCTACGCCTGGCGCAGCATCCGGCATGCCCCTGGCCTCGGCCCGACCGAGATCGCCAAAGCCTTCGCCGACCCGGCGGTCGCTGAACAGATCGCGTCTGGGGATGTCGTGCTCGTGGCGGGGCGAAGCAATATGGCCGTGTCGGAGGCCACAGCGCTTGCGGCTGTGCAGGCGGTGCTCTCTGTGGTGCCGAACGCCACCGTGCTCCCGGCGCTGCGACGCGGCAACGTCGTGGGCGCATTGCAGCTCGGACTGGCGCCTGTCGACGGCGACCACGACGCGCTCGCCACACTTCGACGAGCCGCCGCCGGTCACCTCGACGTGTTGGTGCTGCTCGGTGCCGATCCGATCAACGATTGCCCCGACGCCGACCTGGCACGCCGCGCGCTCGCCGGTGCCCGCCGCGTGATCTCGATCGACACGCTGCCGTGCGAGTCGGCCCAGCAGGCCGACGTGGTATTGCCCGCTGCAGCCTTCGCCGAGCAACGCGGTACCACGACCAATCTCGAGGGTCGTGTCTCGCGCCTCAATCAGAAGGTCACCGTGCACGGCACCGCTCGCCCCGATTGGATGATCGCCGCCGAGTTGGCGTCGATGCTGGGCCACGACCTCGGGTTTGCGTCGATCGACGACGTGACCGCAGCGATCGCAGTCACCGTGCCGGCATATGCATCGGCGACCCCCGCCGCGATCGACAGCGCCGATCGTGTGCTCGCTGTGAGCACCGGTGGCCAGTTGCCGAGCGTCGAACCGATCGAGGCTCAACCGAGTGGTTACGACTACCGGCTAGTGGTCAGCCGCAAGCTGTACGACCGGGCGGTCTCGACGGCGATGTCGCCGTCGCTGGCCAAACTCCCGATCGGAGCCGGCGCCCACCTGCACCCGGCCGACCTTGATCGTGTCGGCGAGTCCGATCGCGCAGAGGTCCGACTGGTCAGCGCCTCGGGATCGGTCGTTCTACCGCTGGTCTCCGACAAGACCGTGCAGCGAGGCACGATCTGGGCCCCCTTCAACCAGGCCGGCGCCGACATCACCGACATCGTCGACAGCTCGGCTGCTGTCACCGACGTCCGAATCGAGCGGTTCTCGTGAACTCTATGATTGCCTCGTTACTCGCCGTCGATCCGTTGCTCGACACCGACAACTGGTGGTGGAAGGTGCTCGCGATCGTCGCCGCCAAGGTGTTGGCGATCTTCGTGATCGGTCTGATCGGCACGATGCTGATGGTCTGGTTCGAACGCAAGATCGTGTCGGGCATGCAGAACCGGATCGGCCCCAACAAGGCCGGTCCGTTCGGCATTCTTCAAACGCTCGCCGACGGCATGAAGCTGTTCTTCAAGGAAGACTTGCTGCCCGACAAGGCTGACAGGTTGGTGTTCCGCCTGGCGCCGTTCCTGTCGTTCGTGCCGGCGTTTCTGTTGTGGTCGGTGATCCCTCTCGGGGGTGACTTCACCGACGGCAAGGACGGCACGGTCACCTGGTTCGGCGAAACCACCCGTGTGCAGTTGATCGATCCGCCCGTCGGGATCCTGATCGTGCTCGCCCTCAGCTCGCTCGGCGTCTACGGCATCATGCTCGCCGGTTGGGCGTCGGGTTCGAAGTATCCGCTGCTCGGCTCGGTGCGGGCCACCGCCCAAATGATCTCGTACGAAGCAGCGCTCGGCCTCAGCCTTGGCGCTGTGGTGCTGATGTCGGGCACGCTGTCGACCTCGGGCATCGTCAGCGTTCAGGACGGTATCGACAACTGGAACATCGTCGCCACCGGCTTCATCCCGTTCGTGATCTTCATGATCGCTATGACCGCGGAGCTCAGCCGGCCTCCGTTCGACCTCGTCGAGGCTGAACAAGAACTGGTCGGCGGCTTCAACACCGAATACTCGTCGATCCGGTTCGGTCTGTTCTTCCTGGCCGAATTCATGAACGTCATCACGATGAGCGCAATCATCGTCACCTTGTTCCTCGGTGGACCGCAGCCGCTCACGCTTGGCGGCGTCGACATCTTCGGCTTTGCCGGCCCGTTCGGCGGCACCGTGTGGGTGATCCTCAAGACACTCGCCTTCTTGTACACCTATGTCTGGTTCCGGGCCACACTGCCTCGCCTGCGCTACGACCAGCTGATGGACTTCGGTTGGAAGTTGCTGATCCCGGTCTCCCTCGGCTGGTTCCTCGTACTGGCTGGACTGCAGATGACACGGGACAAGTACGACGGGCTCGGCCCGGTTCTGTTGGCGGCCGCGATCGGCGTCGCGGTGCTGTTCGTCGCATACCTGGTGTTCAATGCGGCGCTCGTCGTCAGCAGACGCAACCAAGAACGTGAAGGGGCTGCGTACTGATGGGTTATTTGGACGGGTTCGCGGTCACCATCCGCCAGCACCGATTGTTCGGCGGCAAGCAGGTCACCACCGAGTATTCGGGCGGCAGGGCGGCCAAGAAGAAAGGCCGCGCCGGCGACGCCGGCGTCGGTAACGACACCAAGATCGACAAGCCCGAGCGGTTACACGGCCGCCACGTCCTCAACAGGTACGAAGACGGCATGGAGAAGTGCATCGGGTGCGAGCTGTGCGCCGGCGTGTGCCCAGCCAAGTGCATCTATGTGCGAGGCGCCGACAACGACCCCGTGAACCCCGCATCACCGGGCGAGCGGTTCGGATTCGTGTACGAGATCAACTATCTGCGCTGCATCCACTGCGACCTGTGCGTCGAGGCGTGCCCGACCGAGGCGATCACCGAGACGAAGCTTTTCGAGTTCAGCTTTACCAATCGTCAGGACGCGATCTACACCAAGAAGGAGCTGCTCGTCGGCGACGACGGCAAGCCCAAGCAGATGCCATGGGAAGACTGGCGTGACGGCGAGGACGAGCTGACGTCGGGCTGGATGCGTGCCACGTCGCCGTCGGGCGATGCCACGTTCGGTGGCGTCGTCGGCTGGAGCAACGAGCTCGGCCACGGCGAGCGAGCCCCGGAACCTCCCCAAGCGGAGGCCGATCAGTAATGGAACTGATCGTCTTCATCGGTGCGACCGCGATGGTGATCGCCGGCGCGCTCGGGGTGGTACTGCGCTCCAACCCGGTGCACGCCGCTTTGTCGCTGGTGCTGACCCTGTTCGGCGTTGCTGTGCACTTCGTGGCGCTCGGGGCACACTTCCTTGCTGCGGTGCAGGTGATCGTGTACGCCGGGGCGATCGTCGTGCTGTTCTTGTTCGTGATCATGCTGCTCGGCGTCGACAAGGCCGAGAATCTCTCGATCGAACCGTTCCCGATCCAGCGCCCGCTCGCAGCAGTGGTCGGGGTCGGCGTGTCGGGTCTGTTGATCGCCGCCATCGTCAGAGCCAAAGACACGATCTCCGAGGGCGCTCCGCTCGGCGCCGAAGGTGACCAGAACATCCGGGCGCTGGCTCGCAACCTGTTCAGCGACCACGTGTTCGCATTCGAGTTCACCTCGATCCTGCTGATCGTGGCAGTCGCAGGCACCGTCTTGCTGACGCGCAAAGAGAACAAGCGGGGGCCTGATGCTCGGTGATCTGGTGAATGTCGGGTCTTGCTTCCGCGTCGCTTCGGCCGCTCGGTCCGGCCAATTCGTCGCCGGCGCCTGCCCCGACGGTTGCAACGAGTCGCGGGGCGGATCATGACCGCTGTGTTGGTTGCGGCTGTGGTTCCGACCACTACCTATTACCTGATTCTCAGCGCGGTGCTGTTCGGGATCGGTGCCACTGGATTGCTGGTGCGCCGTAACCCGCTGATCATGTTCATGTGTATCGAGTTGATGCTCAACGCCGTCAATATCACCTTCGTTGCCCTGGCCGCCCGGTTCGGCAACATCGACGGCCAGACCGCCGTGTTCTTCGTGCTGGTCGTCGCCGCTGCCGAAGTGGTCGTTGGCCTCGGCATCATCATCTCGATCCTTCGGCGTCGCCCCGGTGCAACCACCGACGATCTTGCGGAACTCAAGGGGTAACCGGTGCTCGATGTCATTTGGTTGATACCCGCCTTCCCGCTCGCCGGATTCCTGCTGATCCTGGTGCTCGGCCGCCGTCTCGGCGATCCCAAGAGTGGCTATCTCGCGTCGGGGATGGTGTTCGCCTCGTTCGTCGTGTCGGTCGGCGCCTACTTCGACCTGCTCTCGATGGATTCACACGACCGTGCCCACATCGAGACGCTGTTCTCATGGGTGCCGGTCTCGTCGCTGCAGATCGACATGGCGTTCCTCGCCGATCCGTTGTCGATCGCGATGTGCCTGTTCGTAACCGGGATCGGCTTGCTCATCCATCTGTTTGCGATCGGGTACATGCGCGGAGATCCGAACTTCTCGAAGTTCTTCTTGTACCTCAACTTGTTCGTACTCTCGATGACGATCTTGGTGCTCGGCGAGAACCTGTTGGTCACCTTCTTGGGCTGGGAGGGGGTAGGCACCTGCTCCTACCTCTTGATCTCGTTCTGGCATGAGCGCGAATCGGCGGCGACCGCCGGCAAGAAGGCGTTCGTCACCAACCGTGTCGGCGACTGGGGTTTCATGCTGGCGATGTTCCTCGGCTTCGAGGCTGTCGGGTCGGTCAGCTACCACGCCCTCAACGGTGCCGCCCAGGCCGGCTCGTTGGCGACGTCGACTGCGACGGGTATCGCCTTGCTGTTGTTCGTAGGCGCGGTCGGCAAATCGGCCCAGCTGCCGCTGTACATCTGGTTACCCGACGCGATGGAGGGCCCGACCCCCGTGTCGGCTCTGATCCACGCCGCCACGATGGTCACCGCAGGCGTGTTCTTGATGACCCGTATGAACCCGATGCTCGCCGCCGCTGCGCCCGAAGCATCCACGATCATCGCCGTCGTCGGCGCCACCACGGCGCTGTTCGCCGCCACGATCGCGGTCGCCCAGACCGACATCAAGAAGGTGCTGGCGTACTCGACGGTCAGCCAGCTCGGCTATATGTTTCTGGCCGTCGGTTCGGGCGCCTTCGTGGCGGCCATCTTCCACATGGTCACGCACGCCTTCTTCAAGGCGCTGATGTTCCTCGGGGCCGGTTCGGTCATCCACGGCATGCACCACGAGCAGGACATGCGCAAGATGGGTGCGCTCCGAAAGCTGATGCCGATCACGGCCGCGACCTTCATCGTGGGATGGTTGGCGATCGCCGGAGTGCCGCCGTTCTCCGGCTTCTGGTCGAAGGACGAGATCTTGTTGTTTGCGCTCGCCAAGGGCGGCACGTGGGGTCCGATCCTGTACGTGGTCGGCCTGATCACGGCGGTGCTGACGGCGTTCTACATGACCCGCCAGGTGATCATGGTCTTCTTCGGCGAGGCCAAGTGGGAAAGCCACGCCAACGCACAGGAGGCTCCCGAGGGCGAGGAGCAACTGACGCATGGGGCGCATGGCGAGTTCAAGCCAAGCGAGTCGCCGCCGGTCATGTTGTTCCCTCTGATTGTGCTGGCCGGGCTGGCAGCGGTGGGCGGCCTGATCCAGCTTCCGGCATTTCGCTTCATCCCCGACGGTTGGCAACACAAGCTCGAAAGCTGGCTCGAGCCGGTGGTGGAGGCCGGAGAGGCTCACATCACCGACACCAGCGCCTACGACGTCAAGGGATTGCTGGCCGTCCTGGCGGTCCTGTGTGCCGTGGTCGGGATCGGGATCGCAATCGCCGTGTACTCCAAGAAGCTCGCCCGACCGATCGAGCCGGAGATCCTCGCCGAGGGCTGGAAGTACGACTCGACCGTGAGCGCCTTTATGGGTGGCCCCGGCCGCAAGGCGTTCGAGGCGATCGCCTGGTTCGACGAGAGGGTCGTCGACGGAGCGGTGCACGGTGTTGCCAAGCTCGTCAATGGCGCCGGTGGCCAGATTCGCAAAGCGCAGACCGGCAACGTGCGTAACTACGCCGGCATCGTGGGGGTTGGCGTCGTTTTGTTGCTGGCCTGGTTCGTGATCGGCCGGGGGGTGCTGTGATGAACGGCGAAGTCCTCGAATTCCCGATCCTGTCGATGCTCGTCTTCGTGCCGGTCGCCGGCGCTGCGATCATCACCCTGCTCTCGAAGCGTCGCCCCGAGTACATGAAGCTCGTCGCCGCTGTCAGCTCGGTCGCGACCGGTGCGATGAGCGTTTGGCTCACCGCCGAGTTCGACGGCCAAGAGAGCGGCTTCCAGTTCGTGTCGAAGCATTCGTGGATCGAGCAATGGGGGATCTCGTGGCACCTCGGTGTCGACGGCATCTCGCTATTCCTGATCCTGCTGACCGGCGTGCTGTTCCCGCTGGCGATCCTGGGGATCGACCCACACAACGACGACCCCGCCAAGGTCAAGCCGTACCTGGCGTGGCTGCTGCTGCTCGAGGCCGGCGTGATGGGCTCGTTCATGAGCCTCGACCTGTTCTTGTTCTTCGTGTTCTTCGAGATCGTGCTGGTGCCGATGTACTTCCTGATCGGCGGATGGGGCTACGAAGGCCGCGTCCAGGCGGCGACCAAGTTCTTCCTGTACACGATGATCGGCTCGGCGTTCATGCTGGTGTCGATCATGGCGACGGTCTTCATCGCCAGCCGCAACGGCGTCGGCCATGTCACTTTCGACCTCGTCGAAATCGCCGAACACGCCGAGTTCGCGGCATCGACAGGACGCTGGTTGTTCTTCGGGTTCGCCGTCGCGTTCGCGGTGAAAGTTCCGATCTTCCCTCTCCATACCTGGCTGCCCGACGCCCACACGCAGGCGCCGACCGCCGGTTCGGTCGTGCTGGCCGGTGTGATGCTGAAGCTCGGCACCTACGGTTTGCTGCGATTCGGCCTGTACCTGTTCCCGGAGGCATCGTTGTGGAGCCGGCACCTGTGGTTCAGCCTGGCGGTGATCGGAATCATCTACGGCGCGATTGCGGCAACGATGCAGAAGGATCTCAAGCGGCTCGTGGCGTACTCGTCTGTCGCTCACCTCGGCTTCATCGTGCTCGGGATCTTCGCCGTCACGTCGCAGTCGATCACCGGCGCCGTGATGCAGATGGTCAACCACGGTGTATCGACCGGGGCCCTGTTCCTCCTGGTCGGGATGATCTACGAGCGGCGTCACACCCGGCAGATCGCCGATCTGAAGGGCATCCAAAGCGTCGCACCGATATTCGCGGCGGCCTTCATGGTCGTGATGTTGTCGTCGATCGGTGTCCCTGGTTTGAACGGTTTTGTCGGCGAATATCTGATCCTGATCGGGTCGTTCATGTCGGCCCGCTGGTACGTGGTTGTTGCCTCAGCCGGAGTGATCCTTGCCGCCGTGTACCTGCTGTGGGCTTACCAGCGTGTGTTCCACGGCGAGCCCGACGAGGACAACAAGACGTTTGCCGAGCTGAAGCTCAAGGAAGCTGCCGTGCTGCTGCCCTTCATCGCCGTGATCGTGTTCGTGGGTGTGTACCCGAAGCCGATGCTCGAGCGGATCGAGCCGGCCGTCGAGGCGCTGATCGGTCACGTCGAGGACAAGACCGGCCACGAGTCGCCGCAACCGACCACGATCTTGATCGAACAGGACGAAACGCACGGGGAGCAGGGTGAATGATGCTCGCTCAGGATAGTTCCTTCCTCGCTCCGGAGATCGAGTGGCTCCACCTCGGCCCGGTGATCGCACTCGTGAGCGGCGCACTGGTGCTGCTGGTCGTCGGTGCGCTGACACCACAATGGCCGCGCGGCCTGTACGCCTATTTCACTGTGCTCACGGCGTCCGTCGCCGGCGGGCTGGCAATCTTCAACTGGAGCGACGTCACTGACGACGGCGTCTCGACGTTGGTCGGCGGAGCGCTGGCTTTCGACACGTTCGCGCAGATGATCACGATCACGGTCTGTGCAGCCACGGTCTTGGTGGCGCTCGTCACCGATGACGAACTGCGGCGTGCCGGTAAGGACGGTCCCGAGGTCTACGCCCTATTCCTGGTCGCTGCCACGGGAGCGATAGTGATGGGTTCGGCCAACGATCTGATCCTGCTGTTCCTGGGCCTCGAAACACTATCGCTCGCCTTGTACGTGCTGGCCGCCTCCGATCGCGATCGTCCGACCAGCCAGGAGGCGGGCATCAAGTACTTCGTGCTCGGTGGATTCTCCTCTGCGTTCTTCCTGTACGGCATCGCCTTGATTTATGGCGGCACCCAGTCGACCAACATCGGCGAGATCATCGAGTCGTTCCAGACCTCCGTGCTGCTCGATGGCAAGGACACGCTGGTGCTGGCCGGCATCGCGCTGTTGATCGTCGGGCTCGGCTTCAAGGTCGCTGCTGTGCCGTTCCACGTGTGGACGCCCGACGTGTATCAGGGCGCACCCACGAATGTCACCGCCTTCATGGCCTCGGTCGGCAAGGCAGGGGCATTCGCGGCGATGCTGCGCGTGCTCGTGATTGCGCTGCCGTTCCACCGCGACGACTGGCGCCCAGCGATCTGGGTGCTGGCGGTGCTGTCCCTGGTGATCGGATCGGTGCTGGCGGTCGTTCAGACCGATGTCAAACGGATGCTCGCCTACTCGTCGATCAGCCACGCCGGGTTCATACTAGTCGGGGTAGAGGCGGCCGGTCACGGCGCCGGCGAGCGGGTGCTCGGAGACGGCATGCCGAGCGTGCTCACGTATCTGCTGCTGTACTCGGTGCTCACGGTCGGATCGTTCGCGGTCGTGTCGCTTGTGGCCCGCAACAACGGAGGTGACACTTCGCTCGACGCGTTCAAGGGGCTGGCCCAGCGCCGCCCGACGATCGCTCTGGTGCTCACTGTGTTCCTGCTCGCTCAGGCCGGCGTGCCTCTCACGTCCGGGTTCATCGCCAAGTGGGGCGTGATCCAGGCCGCCGTCGAGGAGGAGAGCTACGCGATCGCAGTGATCGCCATGGTGGCGGCTGTCGTGGCAGCGTTCCTTTACCTGCGGATCATGGTCAGCACTTGGCTCGAAGAGGGCGCCGACTCGACCGAACAAGAAGCGGTCCCGTTCTCGACCGGCCTCGCTGTGTTCTCAGCGGCAGCGTTCACCTTGTTCGTCGGCGTCTGGCCCGGCTGGCTGCTCGACGCCGCAGAAAACGTAACCCAATACGCCCGCTGACGGTGTAACGGAAAGGTGTCTGACACCTTTCCGTTACGTACGCTGGCGCAAATGCGTACGAGCTCTACCGGTCTGGCGCGCCTGTTGGTCGCGGTGCTTGGCCTCGTCGTGGTCGCTGTCGGCGTCGGCCGACCGGTCGAGGCGCACTCCAACTTTGACTTCTCGGTTCCCACCGACGGTGCATCTGTCGGTGAACCGGTCAGCGAGTTGACGGTGGCGTTCACCCTGCCGGTCACACTGGTCGGCAACGGGTTCGAGGTGGTCGACCCGCAGGAGAACCTGCTGCAACCGTTCGCGGTCACCGATGACGACGCGATCTTCCGGCTCCAGTTCGACCCACCGTTGGCCGGCGGAGTCGTCGGTGTGAGGTACACCGTCACGGCCGAGGACGGGCATGCGTTGTCGGGCTCGTTCTCGT
>Ga0255048_10001472_pt1 | contig 16245 bp, 8 predicted proteins | sample JV7_2_2_MG_FD_183619 | JGI IMG/M metagenome (GOLD analysis project Ga0255048, IMG submission 183619) | Seawater microbial communities from Jervis Inlet, British Columbia, Canada - JV7_2_2 | ecosystem: Environmental > Aquatic > Marine > Inlet | place: Canada: British Columbia | collected 2016-10-06
GAGCTGACCGATCCCGAGCTCATCTCAGAAGGCGAAGCGGTCATGCACCTGCCGGGGCTGGTGCGGGCAGCACTGCGGGCGCTGCGGGTGTACGAGTTCCTCTGGCTGACGGCGGTCGGACTCAGTCACCCAGAGTGCGCACGTCAGGTGCGCCCATCCGGGCGGCGTCCGCGGTGCGGTCGTCAGGCATCGTCTGCGATTCGAGCTCGGCTGCGACTCTGGCGTCGTAGTGGGCGAGCTCGCGATCGATGGTGGCGTCGTCCCAGCCGAGGATGGGAGCCATGAGGTGCGTGGCAACTCTGGCGGCGGCGACGCCGCGGTCTGCGACCTCGATCGACAGTCGGGTGCGTCTGGTGAGCACGTCGTCGAGATGGAGGGCGCCCTCGCGCTCGACCGCCCAGACCACTTCGGCTCGAAGGTAGGGCGCACCGGGATCGACCGTCTCCAGGAGTGCCGGGTCAGATGTGCCGAGGGCAAGGATGCTTTCGGTGTCGGATCCGTGGCGGCGGAGCAGATGGGTGACGGTGGCCTCATCGACGCCGTGTGCGCCGCCCAGGGCGGACCGGCCCTGCCAGCGCTCCTCCCATCCGTCGGCTCCGTGCAGGGGAATCTGGTCAGTGGTCGTCTGCCCCGGTGGCGTGGCGAATGCGGACGTCGCCTCGGTGATGACGTCCTCAGCCATGACTCGATAGGTCGTGTACTTGCCGCCCGCGATCGTGAACAGCCCAGGAGCAGGCCGGGTGATGGAATGCTCTCGGCTGAGCTTGGCCGTCGACTCGGCGTCCCCGGTCACCAGAGGACGCAAGCCGGCGAACACGCCGACGACGTCGTCGTGCGACAGCGGATGATCGAGCAATGGGTTGACGCGGTCGAGGACATAGGCGATGTCGTCTGCAGACGCCGCCGGATGCGCCTTGCGCAGCCGCCACGGCGTGTCCGTCGTCCCGATCAGCCAGTGCTCCTGGAACGGGATGACGAAGAGGACGCTCTTCTCGGTCCTGGTGATCAATCCGATGTCGGCCGCGATCGCACGGCGGGGCACGACGATGTGGATGCCCTTCGAGGCCGTCACGAGCGGATCGCGATCGCCTGCGAGGCGCTCCACGTCATCGGTCCACACGCCGGTGGCGTTCACGACGGTCCGTGCCCGAACCCGCAAGACGGTGCCGGTCTCCAGGCAGGTGGCGGTGACGCCGGCGACGCGCTTTCCCTGATGGAGGAACCCGGTGACTCGTGCCGAGGTCACGATGGCGGCGCCCTTGGCCGCAGCGGTCCGTGCGAGGGCGACGACGAGCCTGGCGTCGTCCATGCCGGCGTCGAAGTAGCGGATTCCGCCGACGAAGGCATCGTCGCGCAGCGCCGGGAATCGGCGCAGCAGCGCTCTCTTCGACAGGTGGCGGTGCCTGGGGAGGGGGTTGTCTGCGCCCAGCGACGCCATGATGTCGTACAGCGCGATGCCGCTCCCGACGTAGAACCGCTCCCAGGCGCGATGGCGCAACGGGTAGACGAACGGGACCGGCCACACCAGGTGCGGGGCCAGCTTCCCCAGGAGGAGCCCGCGCTCGTGGAGTGCCTCACGTACAAGGCCGAAATCGAATTGCTCCAAGTAGCGCAGGCCCCCGTGGATCAGCTTCGACGAGCGGCTCGAGGTGCCCGAGGCCAGGTCGCGTTGCTCGACGAGCGCCACGGACAAGCCGCGCGACGCCGCATCGAGCGCGGCGCCCACTCCGGTGACGCCGCCGCCGACCACGACGACGTCGAATACGTCCCTGTTCAGCCGTTCCAGGTTGGCGGTGCGCTCCGCCGGACCGAGGCGGGCCCCATCACTGTCCACCCGCTCGAGGGTACCGCCCATCCCGCGGCCCGAATCGGCGCTCCCCCCGTGGGCATCTTGCGTAAGAATCCGGCGTATTACGCCGTCTAGTTACGCAAGAACGGTGGGCTGGGGCGAGATCCGAGAGCGTGCCGGGGTGGGTACCCTGCGCGCCATGGCAGACCTACCCGAGGAGGGCCGGTCCGGGGTGCGCGAGCGCGCTGTGCAATGGATCGCAGGCGACCCGGATCCGGTCACCCGTGCCGAGCTCAAGGGTCTGGTCGACGGCGACCACGTGACCGAACTCACCGAGCGCATGGACGGAATCCTCACCTTTGGGACGGCCGGCCTGCGCGGGAGGGTGGAGGCCGGCTCCAATCGGATGAACCGGGCCACGGTGATCCGGGCCACCGCGGGCGTCGGAGACCATCTGGCGGCGACAGACCATCATCGCGGTCTGGTGATCGTCGGCAGGGACGCCCGCCTGTCGTCCGAGACGTTCATGCGCGACACCATCGCCGTCCTGGCTGCAGCCGGGTTCGATGTCGTGTTCTTTCCCGAGCCGATCCCGACGCCGCTGGTCGCCTTCACCTCCCGCATCCTCGATGCGTCTGCGGCGATCGTCATCACCGCCAGCCACAACCCACCGGCCGACAACGGCTACAAGGTCTATGCGGCGAACGCTGCCCAGATCATTCCCCCGACCGACCGGGAGATCGCCTCCGCCATCGCCGCGGTCGGACCGGCGAGCGCCGTTCCGATGGTCGACGACCCGTACCGGCACCCCCGGGTGGCCGAGGTGCCCGAGGACGTCTTCGATCGGTACCTGTTCGAAGTGGCGCAGACGATCCCCAAGGTCACGGGCGACCGGACCGTCTCCATGGTGTACACCCCGTTGCACGGTGTCGGCGGCGAGTGGGTCGTCCGCGCCCTGGAGCGTTTTGGGTTTCGCCGCGTGCACCCGGTGGCGGCGCAGTGGGAGGCGGACGGCCGCTTTCCCACTGTGGCGTTCCCCAATCCCGAAGAGCCTGGGGCGCTGGACCTGGCCGAGGATCTCGCCGCGGCGTTGGACACCGACCTCGTGATCGCCAACGATCCCGATACGGATCGCCTTGCCGTCAGCCTGCCGGATCCCGCAGGCGTGTGGCGCGCCCTGAGCGGCAACCAGGTCGGTGCACTCCTTGCCGACTTCATCTTGGCGAACGGGAAGACGGATCGCCCCATCGTGATCAATTCGATCGTGTCGTCTCCGCACCTCGGCACGATCGCCTCCCATCACGGCGCCCGGTGGGAGACGACGCTCACCGGCTTCAAGTGGATCTGTAATGCTGCGCTCGACCTCGAAGCTGCTGGATCGGGCACCTTCGTCTTCGGGTTCGAGGAGGCGCTCGGCTACTCGGTGGGCCGCATCGTGCGCGACAAGGACGGAATCTCGGCGGCGGTCGCCTTTGCCACGCTGGCCGCGGCTGCGAAGGCCGACGGCGTGACCCTGTGGGACCGTCTGGCGGATCTGGCGGTGCGCGACGGGCTGTGGGTGAGCGCCCAGCACAGCGTGGTGCGGGCAGGGTCCTCCGGCGCAGAAGAGATCGCCGCCGCGGTGGATGCCCTGGCCGCACACGCCCCACACGATGTCGCTGGTCACGAGGTGACGGCGATCACCGACTACCGCCACGGCGCCACAGAGCGGCCTCGGTGGCTGGGGGCCACCCCGCTCGTCGAGCTAGCGCTCGGGGCGTCCGGCAGGGCGCTCGTTCGGCCGAGTGGCACGGAGCCGAAGATCAAGGTCTACGTCGACCTACGTACCGACTTTGTCGTTGGCCACGACTGGATGGGTGCCGAGGCCGCGCTGCGCGAGAAGGCGATAGGGGCGGCAGCAGAGCTGGCGGGGCTGTTGTTCTCCGACTGACGGCAGCCACGAGCGCCCCGTCGCGGGCCATAATCGGGGCAACACATTCCAGGGAGGACCGATGGACACCGTGGCGCTGCTGGGGGACGAGGCGGAATCGCTGCTCGCCCACGACTCGAAGGGCATCCCGAAGGAAGATCTGACGCTGCCCGGGCCCGATTTCGTCGACCGGGTCTTTACCCAGAGCGATCGCAGCCCACAGGTGCTGCGCAACCTGCAGGCCCTGTATGGGAGCGGGCGTCTTGGGGGTTCGGGGTACGTCTCCATTCTGCCGGTCGACCAGGGGATCGAGCATTCGGCGGCTGCGTCGTTTGCGCCGAATCCGGCGTACCTGGACCCGGTGAACATCGTGCGACTCGCCGTCGAGGGCGGTTGCAACGCCGTTGCCACGACGTTCGGCGTGCTCGGGTCGGTGTCGCGCCGGTACGCCCATCGGATTCCGTTCATCGTGAAGATCAATCACAACGAACTGCTCACCTACCCGGCACAGCACGATCAGGTGATGTACGGCTCGGTCGACCAGGCGTGGGATCTCGGTGCCGCCGGCGTCGGGGCGACCATCTACTTCGGCTCCGCGGACGCCACCCGCCAACTCCAGGAAGTGTCAGAGGCCTTCGCCGCCGCCCACGAGCTCGGCATGTTCACCGTGCTCTGGTGCTATCTGCGCAACAGCGAGTTCAAGGTCGATGGCGTCAACCACGAGGGGTCAGCCGATCTGACGGCGCAGGCCAACCACATCGGGGTGACCATCGAGGCCGACCTCATCAAGCAGAAACAGCCAGAGTCGAACAACGGCTACGGCGCTGTCGGCTTCGGTAAGACCCACCCGCGGGTGTACGAGGAGCTTGCCGGAGACCACCCCATCGACTGGACGCGCTGGCAGGTCGCCAACTGCTACATGGGACGTATGGGTCTGATCAACAGCGGCGGGGCGTCAACCGGTGCAGGGGATCTCGCCCAGGCGGTGCGGACGGCTGTCATCAACAAGCGGGCCGGCGGCACCGGGATGATCTCTGGCCGCAAGGCGTTTCAACGGCCGATGACTGAAGGCGTCGAGCTCCTCAACGCGATCCAGGACGTCTACCTGGACGACGCCATCACCGTCGCCTGACGTCGCCGAGAGATTCGGCGCCCGCTGTTCGGCGTAAGCTCTGGCGAGCGTTCCATCGAGATCAGGAGTCTTCACGATCATGGTGTTCGAGCTGCCCTCTGCCCGCTCGGTTGCAGACAACCCGACCCAGGATCAGATGCGCGAATGGGTGCTGGCCCACATGCCGCGGATCACGATCACCGAGTTCGACAACATCAACTACCAGGCAGACGTGACCGCCCGCCTCGCCGGGTCGACGTTCTTCGTCAAGGACGAGCCGATTGGCAAGCCGCAGGTCGCTCGCGCCGAGTACACCGACTGGGCCGCCCGACAGGACGCCTACATCGCGGACAAGGACATGATCCTCATCGAGGGGTACATCGGTCCGGATGAGACGTTCCGCACCGGCTGCCGGCTGTTCATGGAGCGGACACAGGCGAACATTCCTGCAATGCAGCAGCAGCTGTACTTCCCCAAAGACGATCAGTGGGAACCCGAGTTCACGGTGATCTACACGCCGGGCCTGCGGGCTCCAGGGAAGCCAGACGACCGGCTCATTCTCGTCGACCACGACAACTACGTCACCCGCGTGTTCGGCTCCGACTATTTCGGTGAGTCCAAGATGGGCGGGCTACGCATGTGGAACTTCCTCGTGTTCCAGCGAGGCGGCCTGGCCCTGCACTCGGGACTGAAGACCTTCCCGGATGTTGCCGGCGAGGAAAAGGTCGCGCTGATCCTCGGGCTCTCCGGCACCGGCAAGACGACGACGACGTTCCGCCAGCAGCTCGGGTCCATGCCGGTTCAGGACGACTTCGTGGCCCTCTTCCCAGGGGGCACTGTCTATTCGTCCGAGAACGGCTGTTTCGCCAAGACGTACGGCCTTGACCCGGATGACGAACCGACGATCCACGGCGGGACCACGAGGTCAGACGCTTGGCTGGAGAACACCCACGTCGACAGCGATGGGACCATCGACTTCTTCAACGATTCGTACACGCGCAACGGCCGATCGACGTTTCCGCTGGCGAACATCCGCCATCGCGACCCGGAGGGCCTCCCCACCGCCGACTACCTGCTCCTGCTCAATCGCAATGAGACGATCATTCCTGCGGTCGTCAAGCTCCGGCGAGAGCAGGCCGCGGCCTACTTCATGCTCGGCGAGACGAAGGGCACGTCGGCTGGAGGCAAGGCCGAAGCCGGCAAGAACCTGAGGGTGCCGGGGACCAACCCGTTCTTCTTCGACAACGACGCCATTCAGGGAAACCGGATGCTGGAGCTGCTCGACACGATGCCAGACCTCCAGGTCTTCGTCATGAACACCGGCAGGGTCGGGGGCACGGCAGAGGACGACCGTTCCAAAAAGGTCAAGATCGCCCACAGCTCCGCAGTGGTGCAGGGGATCGTCGAGGGGTCGATCGACTGGGAGCAGGATCCCGATTTCGGGTACCTCGTCGCCCGCGATCTTCCCGGGTTCGACGACCCAGAGCTGCTGCAGCCGAGACGTCTGTACGAGCGTCAGGGACGGGTCGACGAGTACACGACGACGGTCGAGAATCTGACCGCAGAGCGGCGCGACTATCTGCGGTCGTTCCCCGGTCTCGACCCCTCGATCGTCGAGGCGATCTGACCCTCTCGGGGTCGGTCCGCGCAACGGGCCGCCGGGAGGGCAACATCGTCAAGAAGGGGAGAGCTGCGGCCGATAGAGCCGTGTGAGCAAGCAGGCCCCAGAGCTCCCTGCGGCGATCGACCAGAAGCAGTTCCGCGTCGCGCGCAAGGGCTACGACAAGAAGGAAGTCCGCGAATTCCTCCGCGAGGTGGAGACGAGCTTCCGCGAGCTGGAGAGCTGGGCCAACGACACGAAGACCCGCCTCCACCAGGCCGAATTCGAAGCCACCAAGGCGCTTGGCTCAGAGGACCAGTCGCTCGACAACGCGATGATCGCCGTCTTCGACGCCAAAGATCGGGTGCTGACGGGCGCCCGCAAGAAGGCTGAGAAGATCGAGGCTGATGCCCAGCAGCGGGCAGACGAACTCACGGCGCGTACCCAGGCGATTCTCGACGACGCGAGCAGCGAGGCAGGCGATCCCAGCCCCCAAGTCCTCGAAGAGGCGAAGCGAGAGGCCGAGCGCCTCATCGCTGCGGCGGCAGACGAAGCCGCCAGGATTCGCCACGAGGACGGCGAAATCCGTGCAGACCAGATCCTCGAAGACGCCAGAACGGAGGCCGACGCCCTCGTCGAGATGGCACGCGCCCAGGCCGGAGGGGTTGAGGCGTCTGGTGCCGTGGCCGCTGAGCTCCGGGAACGTGCAGACGAGCTGCAATCGGAGCTCGATACCATCATCGAGGAACGCGATCGGCTCGTCGCAGACGCCCGTGCGTTGCAGGATGAGTTGGATGCCGTTCCCGGACCTGACGAGATCGCCTCCCTGCGCACCGCGTTCACCGACCTCACCGAGCAGCGCGACCGCCTGGAGGCCCGTACAGCAGACCTCGAGGAACGGCTCGCAGAACCGGCAGACACCACCGAATTGGACGCGCTCCAGGCAGATCTCGCGAACCGCACCGCAGAGCGGGACGAGCTGCGCGAGCGCGCACAAGAGCTTCAGGCCGCGCTGACCGCGGCAGCTGCAGACGGCGACGCCGCCGGTGCCCTGCAGGCTGCGTACGAGCAGCTGACGGCCGACCGGGATCGCTTGGACGCGGAAGTTGGTGAGCTGCGCGACGAGCTGGCCGCGGCCCCTGACGTCGACGAGCTGACTGCGGCCCATGCCGCGCTGCACGTCGTCGAAGAGGAACGGGATGCACTGCGCTCCCAGCTCGAAGACCTCGCTGCTGTGCTCGAAGCGGCCGCCGACACCGCCGATCTGGACGAAGCCCGCACAGTGCTGGCTGCGGTCGAGGCAGAGCGAGATGAGCTGCAAGCGTACGTCACCGAGTTGTCTGGCTCGCTGGAGGCCGCAGCCGATCCGGCCGAGCTGGACGATGCCCGTGCCACGCTGGCTGCGGTCGAGGCAGAGCGTGATGGGCTCCAGGTGCGCGTCGACGAGCTGGCGGCGTCGCTGGATGCGGCTGCCGACCCTGGTGAAATCGACGAAGCGCGGGCGGCTCTGGAGGACGCACATCGGGAGCTGGCGGAGCGGACCGAAGCCGCCGAGCAGACCGCGGCCGAGCTCGAAGAACTGCAACGCATGCAGGCCGATGGAGCAGCCACCGTCGAGGCGGCAGCTGCAGCCAAGATCACCGAGGCTGAAGCTGCGGCCGACCAGCTCATCTCCACCGCGGAAGCCGAGGCCAAACGCCTGGTCGAAGACGCTGAGCGGCGCCAGAACGAGGCGGAAGCGGTTCGAGCTGAACTCGAGGCGCGGATGCCCGATTCCGAGTTCAGCGGGGACGAGGCGCAGGTTCGATCCCAGGCCGAGCAGCGGGCGCGGGCCATCGTTGCCGGCGCAGAGGCGTCAGCCGAGACCGTCCGTGATCAGGCGAGGTCCACCCTGGAGCAGGCCGACCGGGACCGGGTCGAAGCTGCCCGCAAGGTCTCAGAGGCGCAGCGCCAGGCGCGAGAGCTGATCGCCGACGCCGAGGAGCGGGTGCAGTCGATCTTCGGCGGCATCGAGGAGCGGTCTGCCGAGATCAAGACTGCGGCTCAAGCAGACGCCGAGCGGCTCATCGACGACGCTGAGGCCAGTCTCGCCGACGCGCGGACCGAAGCTGATCGGTTGCGCGTCGAGGCTGGGACAGCAGCCGAGGAGTTGCGGACAGGGGCCGCTGCGAACGCCGACGAATTGCGCAACGCCACCGAGCGAGACGCCACCGCGATGCACGAGAGCGCCCAGCGAGCCCTCGCCGAGGCCCGCGAACGCGCAGAAGAGGCTGCTGAGCACGCCACCGTCAAGAGAGCAGAACTCGAGGAACGCGAGGCCGCGGTCGTCACCGCTGAAGAGCGTGCCGGGTCTGCCCTTGCCAGGGCCGAAGAAGACGCCGCAGGGCTGCGCACGCAGGCCGAGCAGCTTCACGCCGAGGCAGCCGCCGAGCGCAACGCAGCCGCAGAGTCCCTTGCCGCCGCAGAACAGCACACCGCGGAGTTGACCAGAGCCGCCGAATCTGCGGCAGGCGAGCTGCACGCCGAAGCAGAACGAGCCACGACGATGGCGGATGCCAGGGCCGAAGAGATCGTCGCAGATGCCAGGCGGGTCCACGCCGATGCGGAGTCGGCGCTCGCTGCCGCACGAGAAGAGTCCGCCGTGCTCCGCGCCGAGGCAGAGCAACTGCGCGCGACCGCCGAACACGATGCGGGCGGACTCCGAGGAGAGGCCTCGTCACTCCGCGAGGAAGCCGACGGCTACGCCCGTGAGAAGATCGAGGCTGCGGACGTGCGGCTTGCCCATGCTGAAGAGCTCGTCCTCGAGGCAGAGGCGAAGGCCGCTGAGATTCGCGGTGCGGCTGAGGAACGAGCCGCTGCCTTGCTCGGCGAAGCCGCCGCAGCCGTCGAAGCTGCAGCGGAGCAGGCCCGCACGCTCGACGCCGAGCGAGTCCGGGTTGCCGAGCTCACCGCCGATGCCCGCCGCCAGGCAGACGAGCTCCTCACGACCGCAGGCGACGAGGCCGAGGCGATCCGCCACGAGGCCGAGGCGATCAAGAGCACCCTCGAAGCCGAAGCCCAGTCGCTGCGCGCAGAAGCGCAGGGGCGATTCGACGATGCTGCCCAACGCGAACAAGCCGCTGTCGAGTTGGAGCAGGTGGCCGCTTCCGTCCTTGCCGACGCCGAGGAGAAGGCCGCTGTCCTCATCTCGGGGGCCGAGGAGCAGGTTCGGGTTGCCGAGGAACAAGCAGCGGCGGTCTCCGCTGCCGACGAGCGCGCGGCCGCCATTGTCGCCTCTGCCACCGAGCGCGCCGAGGCGATCACCCACCAGGCGGGGGACGTCGTCGCCGCAGCCGCAGAGCAGGCGAACCTCCTGAGGGGGGAAGCCGAAGCGACGCTCGAAGACGCCCGCGACGGTGCGGAGCAGCTCACGGGCAAGGCGCGAGAAGACGTCTCCAAGATGCGAGAGAAGGCGGCGACTGTTCGGCGCGAATTCGAACAGCAGCAGGCGCTCCTCGACGATGCGGAGGCGCAGGCCAAGCGCATCCGCGAGGACGCCAAACGAGAGCGGGCAGAGGCGATCGCCGCGGGGAGCGAAGAGGTCGCTGCCAGGGTCGCCGCCGCTGAAGCTGCTGAGCAACAGGCCCGGGCGGCCGCTGCTGAGTCCGACGAACGGTTCGAACGAGCCACCGAGGCAGAGACCGCGGCTCGCGAGATCGTCGAGGCTGCAGAGATGCAAGCGCAGGCGATTCGCGACGAGGCGAGCAGGCTCCAAGCGGACGCAGAGGGCGTGCTGGCCGCGGCCCGGGAACGAGCGGGCTCGCTGGTCGACGCCGAACAGCAGGCCTTCGAGATCGTCGAGCGTGCCCAGCGGGAGGCGGTCGGCCTTCGGGCGTCGGCAGAGGGAGAAGCCGCGGTGGCGATGGCGGAACTCGATGAGGCGCGGCGCCAGATCGCCGACGCCGAGGTTGCCAAAGTCGAGGCCACAGGCATCGTTGCTCGGTCCGCAGATCTGCGTGCGGAACTGGACGGACGCCGAGAGGAACTGAACCTCAGGGCGGAGGACCTCAACCAGCGCGAGCAGGAGATGGAGAACATCACCGCCCGCGCGGCTGCCAAAGCCAACGAGATCGAGGAGCGATGGAACGAACTCCAGGCCGCGGAACACGATCGGAGCGAGACGGAGTCCTCCCTGCACGAACGCGCCCGGATGCTCGATGAGCAGGAGCAGGACCTCGCCGCCTCGCGCCACGAGATCGAACAGGTGGCCGCCAGGTTTGCCGAGCAGGAGGCAGAGGCCGGGGCCCGGGTTGAGCACGCCGAACGGCAGATGGCCGAGATCGAGGAGCGGTGGACGGCACGCGCCGTGGAGCTCGAGGCCGGGTCGGCGGATCTCCACGAACGCATTGCCGCTTTCGAGCAGGAGATGAGCTCTGCTGGGGTCGCCGCCGAAGAGCTCGCCCGGCAACGCACCGAACTCACGGATCAGCGCAAGCAGCTCAAAGCTGAGCGCGCAGACCTCGAGGCGCAACGCAGCGGGTTGGACGCAGCTGGTGCCGCGTCGGCCGAAGCTGCCGATGTCCGAGAGCAGCTTGCCATCGAGGTGCAGGCGGCTCACGACGCGGCCGAGCAGATCCGTTCGGAGGCCGCCGAGGCAGTCGCTGGCCTCCACGCCGAGGCCCAAGAATGGGTTGCCGCACTGCGCACAGAGGCTGCCGAAGAGGTTGCCGCGCTTCGAGCCCAGGCGGAAGATCACGCCGCAGGACTGCGCCAGGCCGAAGCACAGCAACGGGACGAAGCCATCGAGCTGCTGCGCGCCGAACTCGACGAGACCGGCCGTCAACTCGAGGAGGCTCGCCGCGAGGCGACTGAGGCCACACGCGAACTGGACCAGGCGCGCACCGGGAGCGCGGAGCAACAGATCATCGACACCTCGGCTGCCGAAGAGGCAGCCGGAGCGCTGCTCGAAGAGGCCCGCGACGATGCAGCTCGGGTGCGCGCCGAGGCCGAACAGATGCGAACAGAAGCGGCCGAGGTGTTCGCCAGGGCCGAGGCGCTGGAAGCCGAGGCCCGCGCCGCGGCATCGGGTGCGCCGGCCTCCGACCCCGACGATGACGGTCGCACGGCCAGAGATCCGGATGGTGAGCCGGCCGACAGCCGCGACGGGGACGCGGCCGAAGACGAGGCTCCCAAGGAAGAGGCCTCCGAAGGCGATGACTGGTCGTGGGAGAACGACAAGGCCGAGGACGCCACGCCGGCGGTGCGCACCGAGACCCGCAGCCGCTACGAGCGTCAGTCGGCGAAACTGCCTCGTATCGGCGATGGCAACTCCGTTCTGCAGTCGATGCAGGGCTTCCGCAAGAAGCTGCAGGAACAGGCCAAAGACGACGACTGATCCGTAGCATCGCTTCCGTGGAGCGGATCGTCATCACCAGAATCCCGCCGGGAGGCGCCGTCGACCGACTTCGGTCTGTGGGCGCGGTGACGGTGTGGCCCGAAGACCGGGAGATGCCTCGTCGGGACCTGCTCGCCGCCGTCGGCGATGCCACCGGGCTCTATGCCATGCTCACCGATCGTGTCGACCGCGAACTGTTCGACGCCGCACCGAACCTGCGTGTGGTGAGCACGATGGCCGTCGGTGTGGACAACATCGATGTGGCGACTGCGACGGATCGAGGGATTGCCGTTGGCCACACGCCGGATGTGCTCACAGAGACCACGGCTGACATGGCGTTTGCCCTGCTTCTGGCGGCCGCCAGGCGACTCTCCGAGGGCGTTGACTACGTGCGGGCCGACGCGTGGCGAATCTGGGATCCCGAGCTGTTGTGGGGCGTGGACCTCCACGGCTCCGCGATCGGCATCGTCGGGCTCGGCCGGATCGGGCAGGCCGTGGCGCGGCGGGCTGCCGGGTTCGCGATGACCGTGGTGTCGCATTCCCGGTCGGGAGGCGTCGACCTCGACGAACTGCTCGCCGTGTCAGATCATGTCGTGCTCACAACTGCGCTCACGACAGAGACGCGGCACCTCATCGCTGAGCGGGAGCTGCGGACGATGAAGGAGACGGCGACCCTCGTGAACGTCGGACGCGGCGGCCTGGTCGATTCAGATGCCCTGGTGCTGGCGTTGCGTGAGGGGTGGATCTTCGCCGCCGGTCTGGACGTCACCGATCCGGAGCCGATGTCGGCCGATCATCCCCTCGTGGCGTTGCCGAATTGCACCATCGTCCCCCACCTCGGGAGCGCGACGCACCGAACCCGCGTGGCGATGGCGGATCTCGCCGCCGACAACCTGATCGCCGGTCTGCAGGGCGAGCCGCTGCCGGCCGCGGTCTGCTGACTACATGCGGGGCAGCGAACTGCGCTCGGCGCAGAGGGCCTCGATCTCGTCCGGGTCGACCGGAACCCCTCGGGTGAGGATCTCGTACCCGTCGGTCGTGGTGAGGACGTCGTCCTCGATCCGGATCCCGATTCCGCGGAACGCCTCGGGGACGGCGTGGTTGAGCGACGCTGCCGCCTCGCGGCGCTCCTCCAAGTCTGTCTTGGCTGCGGCAGCCCCGAGGGCGTACGCGTTCTCCGCCTCGACGGTGGCGTCCCACTCGAGCCGGTGCAGCATCACGGTCTCCTGCTCAGGAGCGACGTAGGCGCCGGGCTCCACGGTGAAGGCCATTGCAGGCTCGAGCAATCGGCCGCGCCTGTCGACCTTGTACGCACCGGCGTCGTGGACGTCCATGCCCAGCCAGTGGCCGGTGCCGTGGAAGTAGAACGGCCGGTACCAGCCGAAGGCCACGGCATCGTCGACCGGTCCTGGGATCAATCCGAGTTCGACCATTCCGGTTGTGAGCGACCGCACTGCAATGTCGTGGATGTCGGAGAACGGCCTGCCGGGCACGCACGCGGCCATGCTCTCCTCCTGGGCGGCGAGTACCACGTCGTACAGCGCTCGTTGCGGTGCGGTGAAGGTGCCGCCGACCGGAAACGTGCGGGTGATGTCTGCCGAGAAGTAGTCGTATTCGGCACCGGCATCGATGAGGAGCAGATCGCCTCCCTGCATCACCCGGTCATTCTCCGTGTAGTGGAGGATCACGGCATTGGGGCCAGACGCGACGATCGCGGGGTAGCCGTCGTGGTGGGATCCTCGCTGTCGGAAGACATACTCGAGCGCACCCTGGACCTCGAGCTCTCCGATGCCCGGCCCGGCGAACCGCATTGCCTCGGCGTGAGCTTCTGCACTGATGGCGCATGCGCGACGCAGCGCGGCAATCTCGTCAGGAGTCTTGATGAGCCGGAGCTCGTGGAGTGCGGCTGCTGCGCTCACCGTGGTGGTCGGTGCCGGGATCCCAGAGCGCAGCTGATGGCCGCGCGCCGCGTCAATCGCCCCGAGAACCCTGGGGTCGCGGCCGTCGTACCAGACAGCGCTCCTGCCGCTTAGCCGTCTGCGCAACTCGTCTGCGAGGTCGGCGATGGGGAACGCGGCGTCTGCGCCGTAGTCGTCGACGGCGCCCTGGGTCCCGGCGCGTCTGCCGTCCCAGGCTTCACGCTCCGGGTCCTTGGGGCGAACGAACAGGACGTAGGGTTCGGTGTCATTGTTCGGGTCGATCACGGCGACCGAATCCGGTTCGGCGAATCCGGTGAGGAAGTAGAAGTCGGAGTCCTGACGGAACATGTGGTGCACGTCGTGGTTGCGCACCGTCTCTCGCGCTGCCTCGATGACGGCGATACCGTCGCCGATCTCCTTCATGAAGCGGGCCCTGCGGTCGGCAAAACGATCCATGCCGCGGAGGGTAGATGGGGCCGAGCGGTCAGACCGCGTCTAGCTCGCTCCCATTCGTTGCCGGTGTCGACCGTTCGAAGTCTCGTGGCTTCCACGCGCGGTCGAAGAAGGCCTGATCTGGCCCGTAGAGGCGGAGCAGGCAGAACCAGCCCTTCCCGGTCGATGGTGTCGGCGAACCGTTGGGTAATCCGACGGGCTCAATTCAATGGCTTCTCCCAGACCGACACGTGTGTGCGGCTTTCGGCGGTGAATGGCTCCCGTTTCCATCCGCCCCAGCGTTCGCGCAGACTCATCCCGGCACGTTGTGCCATCAGGTCGAGCTCTGCAGGCCACGTGTACCGGAACGGGATCGAGAGACGCTTGAGTTCTCCGTCACGAACCCGGGAGTGGTGGGAGGTGAACCCTTGCGTCGCAACGTCGTATTCGTCGATTCCCCACCTGTGGTCGCATGTCCGCAGCGGACTCGTCGTACGTCGCCGCGATCTGCTCGTCGAACTATCCGTCGTCGTGGACGTCCAACCTTCTCGGGGGTCGGAACACGAGACGCGGCCCTCCGGTTCGGTCACTCCTCGACAGCCGCGGGGAGCTCACCTGGGCTTCGGGCCGCCCCCATCGGTAGGCATGCGTGCCTGATCCGCAGGTCGGAAGGCTCTTCTACGCGGCATCAGCGCCAGTCGTAACAGTCCGAGCAGGCGAACCGGGCTCTTGCTGATCCGGGTCGAGCCCGTCGCCATCGCCGTCGGGGAACTCGAGGAGTCCCGCTGCCGCCAGGCCGAGCACACCCGGGTTGATCGAGTCCGCCATCCCTGAGGGGACCACCATCATCCCTCCGCTCTCTTTGATGGACTCGTACGTGATGTTCATGGCACGCAGCCGCATCGCGTCGGGATCGTCCTGATAGACCTGCGCCGCTCTGCTCAACCGCTCGGCAATCTGTGGCTCGCTTTCGGCGAGGATGATCCTCGATTCTCTTTCCCGTTCGGCCTGTGCCTTGCGGCTCATGGCGTCTTCGAGCGTCTTGGGGATCATCACGTCGCGAATCTCGACCGAAAGCACGGTGATACCCCAGTTGCTTGTCTTCCGATCGATGATTTCCCGCAGTTCTTGGTCAAGGGCTTCCCGATCGGAGATCATGCGTAGAAGCTCCGTACGTCCGATCAGGTCCCGCAGTGTCGTTTGCGCGGCCCAGCCAACTGTTGACGGGAAGTCTTCGACTTCCAATACCGCCTTCTTGGCGTCGGTTACCCGCCAGAACAGCACCGCGTCGACGTTGACCGGGACCGTGTCCAAGGTCAGGGCGTCCTGAGCCTGGACTGGCGTGGAGCGGATTCGCATGTCCACGACCCGAGTGACGCCGTCAATCCCGGGGATGACCCACACCACGCCCCGGTCCACGACCCGCCGGAACTTGCCCAGCCGGAGCACCACACCACGCTCCCACTCCTTGATCACCCTGGGTGATACCACTGCCACCAAGACGACAACGAGCACCAGGCTCCACAGAGCCGAGCCCGCTGCGATCCCGACCACGACAGCGGCTGCCACGATCAGGATGAAGATCACCCACGCGATGATGTTGTTGCCACCCTTCACAATCCACCTCCTTCGCTCTCCTGCACACGCACCATTGGGGGCGCTGACTATCTCGATTTGCGATTGATCAGCCAGAACTCTCGGGCCACTTCGGCCCGGCTCACACAGGATGACCGCGGCTCGAGAGCGCCGATAGAGACCTTCTGCTCGGGGTTGGGCTCTTGGGCCCTGGGCGAAAAGGGGCAGGGTGCCAATGAGGTGGGTTCATTGAGTCCGGGCCATAAGGCCCTTGCGGGGCCAAGTTGGGACCGCTATGTCATCGGGTAACGATGTCCGACCCCAGCGGCCACTACTGGCACGACGCGCCGGTCCACTGGCATACCCCAGTGGCATTTCCATGCTCCACAGTCAGGGACCCCCGCACGGGCCCCGGCGCTCTCGCGTTGCTCTTCGCCCTCCACGTCGTGTGCATGTTGTGCGAAACGCACGAATGCTCGGTGCCCAACGATCGGCTCATGCAACTCACCGGCTTTCGGTCTCGGAAGTCGCTGTAC
>Ga0255048_10001474_pt1 | contig 16237 bp, 14 predicted proteins | sample JV7_2_2_MG_FD_183619 | JGI IMG/M metagenome (GOLD analysis project Ga0255048, IMG submission 183619) | Seawater microbial communities from Jervis Inlet, British Columbia, Canada - JV7_2_2 | ecosystem: Environmental > Aquatic > Marine > Inlet | place: Canada: British Columbia | collected 2016-10-06
GGACTTCGTACTGACTCATATGGACACTCTACTCACACCTGTTGCTTATAGTTTTTGAAATCCAAACTCTCTTACTTTGTTCAGCAGTTCCCTGTTGCTCGGCAAAGCCTGTTGAAGCTGTGTTGCCCGGGCAGCATTCTTCTGAAATAGCTCTGCTGCCTGACGCTGGTGCTGATCCTGCTGGTGGCTGCAGGTATGCCGGGGCATTGTTCTGAACCCCATGCCATAAAGGATATACTGGTAGCTCGCGGTGGGAAACAGCTCATCGACCGCTTCTGCATCCTGATGCCAGGGACTCCGATAGCGCCACAACAAAAGTTGTTCGCTGAGCTTTTCCGGGATGGACGTGGCAGCGTGATTGTCCTGCCAATAGGGAGAGTCATTGCGAGCGCTCAGGACATAGTGCAGTTTCAGAAATTCGATAATCTGATTCCAGTGACGCAGAAATTTCTGGTTGTATCGTTTGGCGACAATATCCATGACTTCTCTTGTCGGGGGCAGCTGCTCTGCAATCATCCCCGCAGCCAGCTCAATCATCACCAGCGCTGAAGCTTCAAGCGGTTCAACAAAGCCCGACGACATACCAATAGCAACACAGTTCCTATGCCAGAACTCTCGCCGATGGCCGGGCTGAAACCGGATCTTCCGCGGCACAACACTGGCCGCAGCCTTGTCTCCAGCAATCTCTTTGATATAGGCCAGCAGCTGAGCAGTGGCCTCATCTTCCGAGACATGAGCACTTGAGTAGGTGTGGCCAATACCACGACGCGTAGGCAATCCAATATCCCAGATCCAGCCCGCAGTCTGTGCAGTTGACTGGGTGCAGGACTGGATTGCTTGATCTTCTTCTGTGTATGGCACCTGTGTTGCCAGAGCAGTGTCGTTAAACAGATACGCCTGTCGTGACTGAAATGGGACCTTAAAGTGCTCACCGAGAAGAAGGCTTCTCGTTCCGGTACAGTCGATAAACAGATCACCGGCTATTTCACCGGCACAGTCGGTTGTGACTGATTGGATGTCTCCGTTCTCAGCCGCATTTATCTGCAACACATTCGCCTTGACGTGCGTTACACCCAGCTGCTCAGTGCAGTGCTGACGAAGCAGTTCAGCAAATTCTCCGGCATCCAGGTGATAAGCATAGTTCACCATAAATGCGTATTCCGGTGTGGTGATTTGTTTGGGGGCAAGGCAGTCAGCGAACAATGCAGTCTGAGGTGTCACAGCATCTGCAAATTGAGGCGCGTCGGTCAGCGCTAGCCAATGAGGCGCGAGATTGGTCTCAGCGTAGTTTGCGGGGACTGTAAATGGGTGGCTGTACGTATCTCCGTTGCCCGTCTGCCAGTCGCGGAAATAAGTGCCCTGTTTGAAACTGGCACTGCACTTCCGGATAAAGTCGGTCTCGGACAACCCAATGCGCTGAAGGGTCGCCCGCATGGATGGCCAGGTGCCCTCACCGACGCCAATGGTCGGTACATCCGGTGATTCAATCAGCAATAGTTCAAACGGCTGTTGTGCCTGTGAGTCGATGCGATGTTCAGCTGCAATGACTCCAGCAGATAGCCAGCCGGCGCTGCCTCCACCCACTATAATTATTCTGGAAATCCTGTCTTCCATATTCGGATTAGTATCCCACAACTCGGTTCAGCGCAGGCGCAGTACGAGGTGAATCGATATCCACGCTGGCAAACACCGCCAACCCCTCCGAAATCAGAATATATAAGTAACTTTCGCCGTCCGCACTTGATTGTCTGAGTAACTTGGGATTACCCCAAACAGCGATCATTTCATTGATATTCCCACCTTGCCATTCCTCGGCAATGATCGTGAATTCATCAGGTGCGGTCTCCGTGGAGCCACAGGCTGAAAGTGCTGTAAGTACGAGAATTAGCAGAGATTTCTTCATATTGTTGTCCTCCCTGCGAAAAGGCTAGCACACGCCCGACTATACGATTAGGTAATACTCCGGATTGCCCTGTGGCAAGCCTCTCCCTGACTATACTGATAGATATGTCACGGGCGTTTTGGTGCCCACATGGAGGTCTGAAAAATGCGTAAATTCCAGATAATGACTGCAACCATTGCGTTGGCGCTCGTCACCGCGGTCTGGGGCGGCGATGCTCAGAAAGGGCTTGATGCCTATAATTCCATGGATTATGAGACTGCGCTCGGGGTATGGCAGCCGCTGGCCGAGTCTGGCGATTCCGGGGCCCAGTACGGTCTCGGCATGATGTATGGCAATGGTTTCGGCGTTGCGATGGAGGACGCATTGGCTCTCAAGTGGTATGGCCTCGCAGCAGATCAGGGTCATGCCGGCGCGCAGTGCAACCTGGCGGTCATGTACCAGAATGGCTGGGGCGTAGCGCCGAACGAGGAAGAGGCTGTTCGTTACTACATGCTCGCAGCTGAGCAAGGTGTACCGGCAGCAATGACGGCATTAGGTCGGCATTTCGCGATGGATTTTTCCGACGCTTATGATCCCGTACAAGCCTACAAATGGTTCAGTCTTGCTCATTTGCTTCAAGATATGGACGCCGGTGTCAAACGCGAAACGCTCGCCGCGACGATGACGGTTGAGCAGGTCGCAACCGGTAATGGTCTGGTCGAAGTCTGGTCGACCGAACATAACGAGCTATTGGCCAATCAGTAGCGTTATCAGCTAGCGTCCGATTGCGCTTGGGGCGCTTCACCCTTGAACGCCTCAAGTTCGTTGCAGTGGTCAACCGCTGCAACGAGCGCCTCAGCCCCATGAATTTACACCTGATTCGTAATTCCGCTTGCAGCTCAGGCGATTTTTCTCTATTTTAAAGTACTAATGACCTAACAATAGAACAAATCATCCATCGCAAGCCATTCGAAATCGTCCCGGGGGGGAGATTATGAAACACTTTTACTTGCCATCAGTTGGCATCTTAATGATTGGGCTAGGTTCATCGCTGCTGTTCACATCAGGCATCGCAGCGGCACAAGACGGACAGGCAGCTGATGTCTTTTCGGTCGAAGAGATCATCGTAACTGCCCGACGCAGGTCCGAGAGCATTCGTGACGTTCCCGGCACAGTAACGGCATTGACCTCCGATGTGCTTAAAGGAGCAGGTGTGCGCCGGGCGGAAGGATTTATCGCGCTTACTCCGGGCGTCACCATGGTGAATGCCGCAGAAACTGGCGATACGCAGGTCAATATTCGTGGTATCAATGGCACGCGCGATGCAGAGAACAGTTTTGCACTGTTGATTGACGGCATTCTGTTCACCAATCCGGCCGCATTCAATCGCGAATACAGCAATCTGCAGCAGATCGAAATATTTAAAGGCCCACAGGGCGCTATTTATGGGCGAAGCGCTGCCGCCGGCGCAATCATTGTCACGACTGAGAAACCGAATAATGATGTTAGCTTCGATGCCATCGTAAGCGCCGCAGAAGACGGCACGAATGTCGGTTTGTTTTCGTATTCGACCCCGCTGCAACAGGACAAGTTGTTTTTGAATTTGTCGGCGGACTATAGAGAGTCGGACGGGTTCTACGAAAACGCATTTCAGAACAATTCATCCATTGTCGACACGTTTGAAGGTTACAACGTCAATGCTCGACTGGTGTGGGATGTTAGCGACGCGCTCGAAATCGATACCAAGCTGCGCTACGGAGAGGTGGATGCATCGTCCATCGTCTTCAATTCCATCTTCCACCTGCCTGTTTTCGCCGCTGCGACGAATACGCCCGCGGCTTTTCAGGACAGCAACGACTCCGAATTCGTTTTCAACCCGAACGTAGTTTCGGATAACGATCAGGAAGCGTTTGAGTTCTCCACCAAGTTCGAATACTCGATGGAAAACACGACGCTAACGGGCTGGTTGTTGTACAGCGACGTTGACAATGACTTGATCTCAGACGGTACATCGGCTGCTTTTGGTTTCTACAATGGCGACGCCGCCTGCCAGCAGTCAGTGACAGATCTTAACGCCGCTGGTTTTCAACTTCCCTCACCGCAGTTTATTGGGATGTCACCAGTTGGTGTTATCTTCGATCCGAACGGATCATTCCTCGGGGCCTATACGCCGACCACCTGTGATGGCATTCAGGAGCAGCTGCGAAATCAAAAGGACTTAAGTTTTGAATTGCGCCTGGCGTCCGATACAGATCAGCGCTTACGCTGGATGGCGGGCGTGTATTTCCTCGACATCGACAGGGAGGTTGGTGTATCGCTCAATCGAGACAGTGGCGCCGCACCAATCAGAGGGTTGTTGCAGGTCGGTGGGCCCAATAGCACAGCGTCGCTGACGCACGATCAGTTTGACACCCGTGTTCTTTCTGCGTTCGGCCAAATCGAGTACGACGTCTCAGATTCGACAGAGCTGGCATTCGCATTGCGCTACGATAACGAAGATCGCGATGTATCGAGCCTGGTTCCGACAGATGTTACACAATCGGTTATTGATCTGAACTTCGATGGCGTATTTGACGATCCTCTCAATCCGGCTCTCAGCAGTCTTATCAATCCGACCGGTACAATTCCGGACAAGAACAAGACGTTTTCAGAGGTTCAACCCAAGGTATCGCTAACCTGGGACGCGACTGAAAATACTAAACTCTTCGGCAGTTGGGGCGTCGGCTTTAAGGCCGGTGGATTCAATAATTCGGGCAGTCAAGCGACAGTTGATATTTTCATTAACGGTTTCATCAACGGAGGAATCGGTATCTTCTTCGCGGATGATATGGGTGTGCCGTTACCGGTCATCACTGATGACTATGATGAAGAGACATCCAGCGCATTTGAGGTGGGTTTCAAGTCGCGCTTGATGAACGGCCGATTGCAGCTGGACGGCGCTCTCTACCACACCGTGGTCGATGACATGCAGTTCTTCGAGTTTATGGTTGGTACGTTCGGGCTGTTGCGGGTGGTCTCAAACATGGATGAGGTTGAGATTTCCGGTGTTGAGCTCGGCGTTAACTTCCACGCTACGGACAACTTCCGGCTCTACGCAGGAGCGAATTACGTCGACAGCGAAATCAAAGCCAACAGTTCACGGCCTGACACCGTCGGTAATCAGTCTCCGTATACACCTGAATACACGTTCAATGTCGGCGGCGATGTCGACATTCCATTGTCAAATGGCCTGAATCTATTCGCGAGAGTCGATGCACAATTTGTCGGCGAGACGTGGTTCCACACCGTCCAGGAAGGGCCGCGACCGACGATCTTCATGCCGTTGTTTGAATTGGGTTTTGGCGCCGGTGCTGGCGCCCTGGGGGCAGCCGATTTTTCCAATGCTCGACGAGACGCATATTTCACGGTTGATTTGCGAGCCGGAGTTGAGGGCGAGCGTTGGTCTGTGACGGCTTTTGCATCGAATCTGACCGATGAAAAATATCTCGAGGAGGTCATTCCCGCGCCTGAGTTTGGCGGGTCATTCGACCATCCAAACGCGCGACGACGTATTGGCGTAGAAGTCGGCTACCGCTTCTAGAGTCGTCGGGTTCATGGAAAATGAGCTGGAAAGAAAGGGACCGCTAACCGATATCAGAGTCATCGAGCTTGGGCAACTAATCGCGGGTCCGTTCTGCGGGCAGCTGATGGCGGATATGGGAGCCGACGTCATCAAAGTCGAGCCACCCGGAAAAGGCGATCCGATGCGTGAGTGGGGGCGCGGCGAATATCCGCTCTGGTGGTCAATCTGCGCCCGAAACAAGCGCTGCGTTACAGCGAACCTCCGTGAACCAGAGGGTCAGGAGCTGGTGCGCAAACTGATCAGCCAGGCAGACATGGTGCTGGAGAATTTTCGGCCGGGAACGCTGGAACGCTGGGGTCTCAGCTATGAGGAGCTATCGAAAGAAAATCCCGGACTTATCATGATTCGTGTCTCTGGATACGGTCAAACGGGTCCCAAAGCGAATCGTGCCGGCTATGCTGCGATCGGCGAAGCCATGGGCGGAATGCGTTATGTGTGTGGTGAACCCGATCGGCAACCGAGCCGAACGGGTTTGTCGATGGGCGATTCGCTGGCTGCAACGTTCGCGTGCATGGGCGCATTGGCGGCATTGCATCATCGCGACAAGACCGGTGATGGGCAGGTTATCGATGCCTCAATCTATGAGTCCGTACTCAATGTCATGGAGGCGACGATCCCGGAATACACGACGAGCAACTACATACGGGAGCGCTCAGGCGCGACATTGCCAAACGTTGCGCCATCCAATATTTATGACTGCAAGGACGGTATTTTCTTGATCGCGGCAAATCAGGACACCGTATTTCAGCGCCTGTGCGAGGTCATGGGTCAACCGGAACTCGCGAACGATGAACGTTTTAGCAGTCATACGGCACGCGGGCAGCGAATGCAGGAACTCGATGACATCATCACCCAGTGGACCAGGACAAAGACCGTTGCCGAGGTCGATGAGTTGACGACGAATGCCGGTGTTCCTGCCGGCCGTATTTACCGGGCACCGGAAATGCTCGAGGACCCACACTTCAAAGCGCGCGATGCCATCATCGATACGCCAACCGATGAATGGCCAAATCTTAAGATGCAAAACATATTTCCGAAGATGTCCAAGACACAAGGCGAGGTCCGATGGCCAGGCGTCCGCACATTGGGTGCGCACAATGAGAGTGTTTATGGCGAGTTACTGGAATTGAGTGCCGAAGAACTCGAAGAGTTAAGAGAAAAATCAATTATTTAGGGGATGAGAATGACATTTCGACTTGGCGTTGATGTCGGCGGTACGTTTACCGACCTGTTATTGGTCGACGAGACATCCGGTAAGACCTATATGGCAAAAGTACCCTCTACACCCGAAGATTCATCGATCGGTGTGTTGAACGGAATCGACCGAATCTGTGACGAATCAGATATCGATACCAGTCAGGTCACCCAGGTAATGCACGGCACCACGGTCGCTACCAACGCGGTTCTGACTCGCACGGGTGCCAGCGTCGGACTCATTACGACCAAGGGTTATCGGCAGGTATTGCAGGTCGCGCGTTCTTTTTGCCCGGGTGGTCTCGGCGGTTGGGTCAGTTACATGAAAGCGCCGTTGCTGGCGCCATTAGAGTTGACCATCGAAGCCGACGAGCGCATGGATGCCGACGGCAATACCATCAAGGCGCTGGATGCCGATGCGCTGCGACGTGATCTGAAATTGCTAGCCAAGACTGGCAAGGTGGAGGCACTCACGATTTGCCTGATCAACTCTTACGTCAATGGTGATCATGAAGCTCAATGCCGTGATATTGCGAGCGAAGTATTCAGCGATATTCCAATTTCGATTAGCAGTGACGTTGTTCCCGAGATGCAGGAATATGAGCGTGCGGAGACAACCGTCGTCAATTCCTACGTTCGCCCACAGGTTTCGAAGTATGTGCAAAACCTGCAGACGTCACTGGAAGAACGCCTGCGTGATGACGTCAATCTGGCGATCCTGAGGTCCGACGGTGGACTGGCGTCGGCGCGTGCGTCGGGCGAGTCTCCCGTCAACATGTTGATGTCGGGGCCGGCCGGCGGTGTCGCAGGCGCTATGTATTTTTGCAAACGCGGCGGATTCGAAGACATTCTGACATTCGATATGGGCGGTACCTCGACCGACGTTGCGTTGATACAAGATGGTCAAGCGCGGATTCGTCGCGAAACACGTGTCAGCGACATCATGGTGCGCGCGCCATCTGTCGATGTAAGAACCATTGGAGCCGGCGGCGGCTCGATCGCGTTTGTTCCCGAGCTGACCAAAGCATTGCGAGTTGGTCCGGATTCAGCAGGCGCAGATCCCGGTCCGGCTTCCTACATGAAAGGCGGCGACAAGCCGACCGTTTGTGATGCCAACGTTGTGCTCGGTTACTTGCCGTCAGACGTAAAGCTCGGCGGCGCGATGACGATCAATCGCGATGCGGCGACAACGGCCGTGCAGACACTGGCAGACGCGATGGGAATCGAATTACTCGCCGCGGCTGAAGGCATTATCAAGATCGTCAACGAATCGATGCTTGGCGCACTCCGCCTGGTGTCGGTAGAGCAGGGTTACGATCCACGCGATTTCGCGCTCGTTGGTTTCGGTGGCGCCGGACCTCTGCACGCGAACGCCCTGGGAATACTTAGCGGTTCATGGCCGGTCATCGTGCCGCCGGGCCCGGGCGTGCTCTGCGCCTACGGTGACGCGACGACACAAATTAGAGACGAAGCGTCGCGAACCTATGTAACGCGCGTCGATGCGATATCGGCTGACGATCTGATCGGCGAGTTGGATAACTTGCGGGCTCGAGCGGCGGAATCGTTCAAGGCGGACGGTATTGGCGAGGATCAACAGAATGTCAGTTATCAGGCCGATTTCCGATATGCCGGTCAGGCATTCCAGCTGTCGTTGGCCGTTTCGAAGGAGGCCCTACAGGACAAAGGTCTTGCAGCACTGACCGACGAATTCGATCGTCAGCATGAGCAGCTGTTTACCTTCGCACATGGCCAGGATCACGAAATTGTGATGATCCGGGCGATTGTCAAAGCGAAGAGCAGTTTGACGGCTGATCTTAAAGAGGTCAGTGACAAGAAGTCCGATCTTAATGATGCGAAATTGCACGATACGAAGTTCTACTTTGAACAAGGCTGGCATGATGCGGGGATTTACGACCGCGACAAACTGGGTGTCGGTACCGTTGTCCCCGGCCCGGCAATTGTCGTGGAGATGGACTCAACAACTTTGATTTTGCCAGACCACGCCGCCACCGTCGACGAAGTTGGCAATCTTCTAATCAATCCGGGCAAGTGAGGAGTTCGTCATGACAGCCAGAATTATTGAAACAAACTCCACGCCGTTCAAGACGGTCGATGTTGACACGGTAACTGTCGACATTATCGAGAATGCGCTTAGTAATGTTCGCGTCGAGATGGACGCAGTGCTATTTCGCACGGCGATGAGTCCGGGAATTCGAGAGCAGGGCGACTGCTTTCCAATGGTCGCGAATCGAGACGGAAAAATGGTCGTGGGTCAGTTCGGCTCGTTTATTCACGGATTCATGGAGGCCTACGACAGCGAGATTGAGGAAGGCGACATCATCCTGACCAACGATCCGTACATGTGCAACGCCGCGGTGTCTCACTTGCCCGACTGGATAGTACTGGTGCCAATATTTAAGGACGGCCGCCATTTGGCGTGGTCTGCGATGTTTGGACACATGTCAGACAATGGCGGCATGGTGCCGGGTTCAATTCCGATCAGCGCAGAAACAATCTATCAAGAGGGCCTTCGGATACCGCCGACCAAACTCTATAAGAAGGGTGAACTGCAGGAAGATTTGCTTGAGTTAATTTTGCACAATGTTCGCACCTCGGACTGGAATCGATTTGACCTCAATGCTCTGGTAGCGGCTTGTCGAACGGCAAGTAAGCGCTGCGTAGAAATCGCTGAGCGTTTTGGGGACGACGTTTTCCAGACGACAATGCAGATTATGCTTGATCGCAACCTTGAGGCCATGCGTGCAATCATCAACATGATTGTTCCTGAAGAGCCACAGTACTTCGAGGATTATGTTTGCGACGACGGTGTTGGCAAGGGTCCGTATAAAATCGCATGCAAACTATGGCGGGAGGGTGATGTCGCCATTTTTGATTTCGCCGGCACTGATCCGCAGGCGAAGAGCTCGATTAATTTCTATTTGAGCGAAGACATGTTCAAAATGTTCTTCGGTGCATTCACGATTAACCTGTTCGACCCACACATCTTGTTTAACGATGGTTTCTACGAGTTGGTCGATGTACGTATTCCGGAAGGCAGTCTGTTGAAGCCCAAATTCCCGGCCGCTCTCTCGGGTAGAACGCACGCATTGGGACGAATTTTTGATGTTATGGGCGGTGTCTTGGGTCAGGGTGCACCGGACTCGATGAATGCAGCCGGTTTTTCCGACAGCCCACATTTGTTCTACTCCGGCTACGATAAAAAAGGCGAATGGTTCCAGTTGTTCCAGATCGGATTCGGCGGAATTCCCGGCCGACCGGTTGGCGATGGTCCCGACGGACATTCGTTGTGGCCAGGCTTTACGAACGTGCCTAATGAATTTATCGAAGCCTACTTTCCGCTACGCATTGTCAAGTACGAGCCGATCGCAGACTCTGGCGGCGCCGGATTGCACCGCGGTGGTAATGGTCTTTCAGTAGCCTACGAGTTCCTCGTTGACGGGCAAATCGGCATCCATGATGATCGGTGGCTGACGTATCCGTGGGGCGTGCGTGGCGGCGATCCCGGCATGCGTTCGACCAAACGACTGCTGCGCTCTGATGGTACCGAGGAGTGGTTGCCCGCCAAATGCGACGGTGTGAATGTCAATACCGGCGATGTTCTTTTCTTCAACACCTGGGGTGGCGGTGGATGGGGCGATCCGATGGAACGTGACCCGGAACTCGTCAGGACCGACGTCAACCGCGGGCTTGTTACACGCGAAGGCGCGGCTCGATACGGTGTTGTGTTGAGTGACAACGACGCGGTCGACGAGGCTGCAACGACAAAACTGCGGGCCACGCTAATCAAGGATCGTGGTGATATGGGATTATTCAGCTTCGGTGGCACTATCGAAGAACTGGTAGCACGAGCTCAGGAAGAGACGCACTTGCCGGCACCGCAGCGACCGAACGCCTGATGGACCATGAATGAACTACTCAATTCACTGAAGTCGGAGCTGCAGCAGTCGCAGCATGGCACGATGGCGCGGGCGCCGCTTTATCATCAGCTGTACGCGGTGTTAAAAGACGCCATTCTCGACGGCACAATTGCCTTTGACGCACAGATGCCCACAGAGCATCAGTTGATAAAGGTATTTGATGTATCACGTGTTACGGCAAAACGAGCAATGGACGAGCTTGCCGCCGAAGATTTGATCGCACGTTTTCGTGGCAAGGGCTCGCACGTCACCTATCAATATGTTCCCAAGCCCATCAGAGGGCCCCTGGTGGGCATGCTTGAGAGTCTTATTGATATGGCGGAACACGATAGTGTTCGCGTCGTTTCGATCGAGAAGATTGTGCCACCCGCCGACATTCGGGAGCTTCTCGATTTGTCCGATGGCCAATTGGTGCACAAAGTGGTACGCGTCAACAGCAACGAAGAGGGCGAGCCGTACGCTTATTACGTCAGCTGGACGACCGGTATTTCCAGGGCGTTTACCAAGCGCAAGCTTGAGAGCGAGGCACGGGTCAAGTTGCTCCGCGAAAACGACATTAACCTGACCAAGATGAAGCAGGTACTTAGCGCTGAACATGCTTCGGCTCGTATTGCGACGGAACTCGGCGTGGAAACCGGTGCGGCATTGCTGTCGGTGCGTCGGCTCGGTCACATAGCCAACGGAGCCGTCGTTGATGTACTTGATGGCCTGTACAACCCCAGGCGTTACCAATACGCAATGGTCATGAGCGTCGACTAGGCGTTCGGAAGCTTAACGATGTCAGATGAGCTAAAAGACAATTACAGTGTTTATGACGGCACTTTGGGGTTCGGTCAACGACCTGCACTGATTCTCGTTGATTTCGTGCGGGCCTATTTTGACAAGGACTGCGATTTGTTCGCCGATGTGGGAGCAGAGCTGGCTTCGGCATTGCGCATTCGTGACGCCGCCCGGGCGGCCGGCATTCCCGTAGTCTATTCGAACGTTGTTTACATCGAAGGAGGTGCTGACGGTGGGGTCTTCTTTCGAAAGGCACCGGTACTCAAGAACTTCATTTCCGGAAACCCAATGGGTGAATGGGCAGAGGGATTGCAGCCAGCAGACGGTGAACTGGTAATTTCAAAACAGTATCCAAGTTCCTTTTTTGGAACTTCACTTGCTGCAGACCTCAACGCACTCGATATCGATACGCTGATAATTACGGGTGTCACAACCAGCGGATGCATCCGTGCGACCTGTATCGACACGATGTCACACGGTTTCGTTCCAATCGTTGTCGCAGATGCCTGTGGCGACCGGCACGAAGCACCACACAAAGCGAATCTGTTTGACATGAACGCGAAATACGCGGACGTCATGAGCGAGGCGGACGTAATAAGACATTTGCAGGGATCGGGCGCAGAAAATGGGTAGCGCAGGATGACAACTCGGAAAGTCAGTATCAACGAAGTTGGCCCGCGCGACGGCCTGCAAAGCGAACCCGAAATATTGTCAACAGCGAGCAAGCTTGAATTCATCGGCCGGGCGGTTGGTGCCGGCATCAAGCGTCTTGAAGTCGCCAGTTTTGTGCACCCGAAGAAAGTCCCGCAAATGGCGGACGCTGAGGCGCTTTTGGCCCAACTGCCGCTGGCCGACGACGTGTCCTACATCGGATTGATCATGAATGAGCGCGGCCTTGATCGTGCGCTTGATACCCCAGTACACGAAATCGGCATGGTCGTGGTGGCCACCGACACCTACAATCGACGCAATCAGGGTGTCTCGACAAACGAGTCCATTGAAGCCTGGTCGAAAATCGCCGGCCGTGCGAAGACGAACGGAAAAATCGCGAACGTCATGATCTCGGCTGCATTTGGCTGCCCGTTTGAAGGCGAAGTCAACGCTGACAAAATAATTGAAATCGCGAAGAAGGTACTTGAAGCGGAACCCGCTGAACTGGGTATCGCGGACAGCATTGGCGTGGCGGTCCCATGCCAGGTTAGTGATTTGGTGCACCGCTTGCGTGATGAATTCGGCTCCATCCCGCTGCGATTCCATTTACACAATACGCGCAATACAGGGTTGGCGAACGCCCAGGCGGCTGTCGATGCCGGTGTCGATTCGCTTGACGCGAGTATTGGCGGAATCGGCGGGTGTCCGTTCGCTCCGGCGGCGACAGGGAACATTCCGACTGACGATTTACTGTATATGTTGGACCGTTCGCAAATCGAAACCGGCGTGTCGCTCGAAAAGATAATCAACACAAGTTTGTGGCTGGAGCAGGAATTGGGTCGCGGCGTGCCCGCGATGTTGCCCAAAGCCGGAATATTTCCGTCAATGCAATGAACGTCCTCAAGAACATTCACCATCTTAATTTTGTCGTAGCTGATCTCGACGCGGCGGTGTTGAGGTATAAAGATGGGCTGGGGCTGGGACCGTTTCAACGCGACGACCTTCCGGATCGCGGCGTTTCGACGGCCAGGGTCAAAATTGGAGACGTGTGGATCGTATTGGTGTCACCGCGACGCGATGATTGCGACGTTGCTCGTTACCTGGAGGCACACGGTGAAGGCTTTTTCTTAATGTCGTTTGGCGTTGATGACCTGGATCAGGCGATCGGCGAACTGGCAAAGCGAGGCACCGAAGCTGGTGACAAACGAGTGGGGCTTTCGGACTGGCAGGTAGCGGATCTCGACACGGAATTGCGCCTCGGCATCAAATGCCATCTCACAGAGGTGCGTCAAAGTTAGCGTCCGAACAGATCGTCGAAGAAAGCTTGCTTGATTTCGGGAAATAGCGACGTGACCATCTCGAGCATATACCAGCACGGGCGGACTCAACGATGACTCTCGAGATACGCGCGCGCCGAAAAATAGGCCTTGCGATACTTGGATGATGTCCGATCGATATCGTAAGCTCGCGAAAATTGCTCGAATGCCTCTTCCCGGCGGTCTGCCAATTGCAGTGTGCGGCCGAATGAATACGCAGCCTTGGCGCTATCGGCGTGTTCCTCGATTCGGGCGATTCCAATAGTCAGCGCTTCCTCAAGATGCCGCTGTGCTATTTCCTTACTCCCGGCCAGCCGATAGCTGCGTACCAGCGACTGATTGACTGATGCCCGCCAGGGGTCTTCTGCATAGATCCGCAAGTCTATGCTGATAGCCGCCGCGATTGTCTGATCGAACATCGCGCTTTGCTCCAGTCGCTTGTAGCAGGTCGCCATCTGGCGTAACAGGTAAACGCGTTGCGGATCTTTCTGCAGCAGCATCTCGTACAGCTCGTTCGCAATATCGCAACGATCATGCTTCTTGTATCTGCCAGCAAATTTTTCGATACCACGCTCGATTCGACCGTTGATACGCGACTCGTTGCCTGGCGCTGAATAGAACGCAACTGTCGTTAGTGCTGCGATCGCAACTATCGCTGTCGACATGATGATCAGCCATCGACCGAACAGCAGTGAATCGTTGCGACTCCAGCTTGACGCTGTAGCCGACAATCCTCGCCTAATGGCGAACAAATAATGCAGCGCCGTCATGGCGAGCGCCGTGGCAACCAGTAATTCGGCGATTTCCGCCTCGTTGAAGCTAAATGGTTTTAGTTCGAAGTAGGCAGCCAGCACAAAGAACGGTGCAAGTACCATCGGCGGTGCAGCGGCACCCATCTTGTCGACCCATTGTGCGATTCGCCATCCTCGAGACCGGAGTAGTGGATAAATGAATCCGTAGCCGAACAAACCGATCGCGACAGCAACGCTAATGAGATCCTTGAGCAGTGTCTTGTGCGGGCCGGTCAGCAGGTTGTGCAGGTTGGCCTCGCCTTGCAAATTTCGCGATTTAAGAAAATCGGGCGTGGAAAAGTCGAAAATCCGTTGGCCCCAGGAAATTTCCTCCAGGACCACATAACTGCAGGCAACAGCCAGCACCATAAAGAACCAGCGGTAGTGGCTGCGCTGCATCGCAACAAGCACTGAAAGTATCGTGGCCGCGAGAAAGAAGTAGGTTTGCGCCCATTCGCCGATCAAGTCCTCATAGGTGGCCCAAATGTAGGCGAGCGGGTAATACGCAGCCATGCAAGCGTAGCCGCCGACAAGCAGGACGAATATAAGCAGAATGACAAGTTTGTGCGGATTTTCCTGCAATGCGGCCTCGTTCAGTCAGGTTCGTGCTTATGTTCAAAAATACGCATGTCAAAGGTGAAAACCGTGCCGTAAGTCACGTTTATCACTCAAGCACGTTTTCCTGGCGTCGCCTGAAGTGGAAGTTGCCGACAAATCGGCTGACACGATGCTGCGAATAAGGTAACTACTCAGGATGCGAAAAGGAAGCAGCAACCAACAACAGTCATTTACGGCGCTGATCAAGCCTCACCTTGAGCGTCTCTATCGCCTGGCTTTCCGGTTAACGGGGCAACGGGAGGATGCACAGGACCTTGTGCAGGACGTACTGCTCAAGTTGTACTCGCAGTTGGATCGTCTTGCTGAAGTCGATGCGGTCGTGACCTGGCTCAGTCGCGTTGTTTATCACCAGTTTGTCGACAATCAGCGGCGCTACGCGTCGCACCGGTTGCATGTCGTTGGCGATCCGAAATTTTCAAGGGACCCCGATCTGGCTGTAGCCCTGCAAACCTCCACAGAAGATCTGGCGGAGGGTGAATTTACTCAAGAACGACTGCAAACAGCCCTGAACCAGCTCAGCGACGACCACAGATTGATAATCAATTTGCACGATGTTGAGGGCTATACCCTGGCCGAAGTGGCTGAAATAACAGGGATTTCACTGGGTACGCTGAAATCCAGGCGGCAACGCGCCCGGGAGCGCTTGCAAAAGTTACTCGAAAAGGGACCCGAATGAGCATTTATTGCGTCTATACATGTGAGATGCGAGAAAAACGATGAATTGCGAGCAGCACCACCAAAACCTGGACCGATTTCTTGATGATGAACTTGAGAACGCTTTGCTGCATCAGTTTCAGGCGCACACCACAGATTGTGACAACTGCGCCGCTGCCTTGCGCCGAAAGAGCAGGCTTCGACAGGCTTTGAAATCCATGCCGATATTACCACCGGAGGACGGTTTCCTCGATTCAGTCGTCGAACAGACACTGGTCAAAACGCATCGCAATGAAGTGCGGTTCTGGTCGACCGCGGGCATTGGCGGTGCGATCGCTGCTGGAGTAATAGCGTGGCTGATCGTGTCGTTGCCGGCCGAGTTGCCGTCCGTCGTCGAACAGGACTCTCTGGATACAGTAACAATCAGCTTGAACGTTGAGAAGACGTTCAAACTGACCTTCGAGTCCAGCCGCGATATGCAAGATGCGACATTGTCCCTTAAGTTGCCAGCAGGCGTGGAGGTCCCGGGTTTTGAAGGCCTTGATACGGTTGCGTGGACGACGGCGATCGAAAAAGGCAGCAATATTCTGGAAATGCCGATCATTGTGCGTTCCGGCGACGGCGGCACCATCCTCGCTCGGCTCGAGCACGAGGGTAAACAAAAATCATTCTTATTTGCTGTCACAGTAACCTGAAATCAATACAACCTGGATTCGAAACATAAGGAGTAACACGTCATGAAATGGAAAATCAGCTCACTCTTAACCGCCCTGACATTCGCATTTACCCTT
>Ga0255048_10001475_pt1 | contig 16232 bp, 15 predicted proteins | sample JV7_2_2_MG_FD_183619 | JGI IMG/M metagenome (GOLD analysis project Ga0255048, IMG submission 183619) | Seawater microbial communities from Jervis Inlet, British Columbia, Canada - JV7_2_2 | ecosystem: Environmental > Aquatic > Marine > Inlet | place: Canada: British Columbia | collected 2016-10-06
GAGCGCGATCCTCAGAGACCGTCTTCCGTCGCTGTGCGACGCGTGGTTCCATCACGGTCATTCCTTGGCTCCATGGGAGGCGAACGATCCGATGAATCGTATCTCGGGTTCCAGTCCGATACCTGTCATTGCCAGGACCCTCTCGCGGATCTCGAGAACGAAGCGGTAGATGTCTCTTGCTGTTGCGTCGCTCGAGGCGACGAGGAAGTTGGCGTGTATGGGAGATACCCGCACCGGCCCGACGGCGAGGCCTTTGAGCCCGCAACCGTCGATGATCGCTCCCGCTGCACCCTGGTCCGGGTTCTTGAAGACGCTTCCGGCGTTGAGAGTTCCGCCCGGCTGATGTTCCTTGCGCCATCTTGTGATCACACGAAGCTCGTGCTCGAGTTCGGTTGGATCCCCAAGTGTTGTGGCGAAGGTCGCCTGGACGACGATCTCGAAGCCCGTCAGATCAGAGTGACGGTACGACAACCCGAGAGCCTCGACATCGCGTTTTGTCAACGAACCGGTTCTGAGGTCGACGACAACCGCTTCAGTGAGCACATCAGCCGTGTCAGAACCGTGACCACCGGCGTTCATGGCCACGGCGCCGCCGACCGAACCTGGAATCCCGACATAGAACCCGAGACCGGCCATCCCTGCCGAGGCTGCTGTTCTCGCAAGCTTGGGCAGCGCAGCACCTGCACCCGCAACAATGCGATCGACGCCACTTGGGTCGATCGCTGCGAATGCGCCACCAAGACGAAGTACGAGTCCATCGATGCCACTGTCCGAAATGACGACGTTGCTCCCCCTGCCGAGCACCACGATCTCGGTACCGAACGAGACCAGCTCGAGGATGGACCGCAGTTCCTCGAGATCCTCGGGCTCGGCGAATAGCCTGGCCGATCCACCGACCTTGTACGTCGTGAATGGGGCAAGCGGCACATCGCTGCGGACCGCTGCGTGGTCGATCATGGATTCGCCTGAATCGCCACGGCTATCGACTGGGCGGCAGATGTGATGTCACCGGCGCCGAGCAGCACGACCGTGTCGCCGGGTTCCACGATCTCAGCCACCACCCCGCTGACATCAGAGAGATTGGGGACATAGGTCGTATCGGCGCCTGCGGCGTCTGCAGACGAAGCAACGATCCTCCCCGAAACGCCGATGATCGGCACTTCTCCAGCCGGGTACACGTCGGTGACGATTGCATGGTCGGCGAGGGCGAGTGGCTCGCCGAACTGGGGGCCAAGATCAGCGGTTCGTGTGTATCTGTGGGGCTGGAACACGGCAATCACCCGACCCGTGGTTCCAAGAACAGCTGCACCTATCGTGGCGGCCACCTCCGTGGGATGGTGAGCGTAGTCGTCCACGATGGTCACACCGGACACCTTCCCCCTGATCTCGTATCGGCGACGTACGCCGGAGAATTCCTGAAGTGCCGAGCTCGCTCCGTCGGGGTCATACCCGAGCTCGGTCATGAAAGCCAATACACCTGCGGCATTCAATGCCATGTGGTTCCCCGGGTGGGGCAGGACGATTCCAACCTCATGGTCCGGACCAACGAGGCAGAACTCCTGACCGCCCGTGATGTGTCGGTGGCGATCAATGTGCCATGTTGCTTCTGCGGAGAATCCATATGAGACAAGGGACACCCGCTGATCGAGTCTGCGGACACCGGCATCGTCGAGGCAACCGACCAGCGGCCCTTTGACGCGACCGGCAACCTGTGCGAATGCGTCTTCGAGCCCTGATACGGTGCCGTAGTAGTCGAGATGGTCTGCCTCGATGCTCGTGACGAGCATGCCATCGAGATGGAGGTGGCGAAACGTGCCGAATGCTTCATCTGCCTCGAGGACAAACACATCGTCCGTGCCGAGATGTGCCCCTGTGTTGAGGCCGATCATCTCACCGCCCACCAGGAAACTCGGATCGAGACCAATACCACGGAACGCCGTCACGGCAAGGGCGGTCGAGGTCGTCTTCCCGTGCGTACCAGCGAACCCGATCGTTGGCATGCGATTGGTCAGCGCCGCCAGCAGCTTCGGGCGCTCCCATACGGGGATTCCGGCAGCCAACGCTGCGACGACCTCAGCGTCGTGCTGTGGAACCGCGGAGGATACGACGACGAGGCCAACGTCATCGATGGCGGATGGTCTGTGCCCCACCCAGGTCTCCACAGCCACATCCTTCAGTGAATCGAGCAGCCGACCCGGTTTCACGTCTGAGCCGGATACAACGTGTCCCATCTGGCTCAGCAGTTTCGCGAGGCCGGACATTCCGGCACCTCCGGCGCCGATCATGTGAACACGATCCGGGATGCTATCGCGGGTTGTCAATGGCTACCTCCAACACATGGTCAGCGATGGTCCCCGCGACTCCTCGGTGTTGCGAGGCGACAGCGGTGTCGGCCATCGTCTTGCGCTTCACCTCGTCCGTGAGCAGGTCGATCGCGGTGGAGATGATCTCGGTCCTGTGGTCCTGAGCGACCACGACTCCACCGCCGGCCTTCACCAGATCCTCGGCATTCCGACCTTGGTAGCCCTTTCCCGCCGGCAGCGGAACCAGGATCGAAGGCGTTGCCGTCGCATGGAGCTCCGAAACGGCCATGGCCCCTGACCGCGAGATCACGACGTCGCTCGCTGCGTACAGCTGCTCCATCTCCCGTTCGAACGCGACGACCGTCCAGTCCTCGAATCGTGCGGCTTGGGCTGAGACTCGGCCGAAATGGGGTTCACCTGCCACATGCAGGATGTGAAAGCCGCGATCGGGGATCGCTGCGATGTCGGCGGCGATCTCGTTCAGAGAAGCAGCGCCGAGACTTCCACCGATGATCCCGAGGACGGTCGCGTCGCGTCGGATCCCGTAGTGCTCCCTGGCCTCGGGCATGAGTCGGACACGATCGAAGGCATCAAAGGACGATCTCAAGGGGTTTCCGACGACGGTCGCCATCTTGAGCTTCTGCGTCGCTGGTGCAAAAGCGACGTACACCGAGTCTGCCATCGGAGCGAGAAGCCTGTTGGCCAAGCCGGGAACTGCGTTCGCTTCGTGGATGACAAGTGGTACACGGGCCCTGCGAGCGGCAAGACCCGCCGGCCCTGAGACGTAGCCGCCGAATGCGACCATGACGCCGATGCGCTCCGACTCGATGCGGTCGGCGATGATCCTCGTTGCCTTCCGGATCTTCAGCGGCAACGTGAGGTTTTCCAACGAGAACGATCGTCTGATTCCGTGCATGTCCACCTGGACGAACGGGTAACCAGCCGCTGGCACGGTTTCGGCTTCCATCCGGTCGCCGCCGAAGAACACAACGTCGTCCCTGGCAAGTCCCCTTCCGATGAGGGCATCGGCAACAGCGAGCGCAGGAAACACGTGGCCTCCGGAGCCGGCTGCGGCGATCCCAACTCTCATGACCGTTCCACAGCTTCTTCTGCACGATCTGATGCTCTAGAGATGTTGAGGAGAATGCCAACCGCAGCCAGGCTCGCGACCATGGCGTTTCCACCTGAGGAGATGAAGGGCAGCGGTACTCCTGTGATCGGTAGGACCGCAACGACACCTCCGATATTGACAAGCGCCTGAACCGTGAGCCAGGCAACGATTCCGATCGCAAGCAACCTCCCGTACATGTCGGGAGCCCTGTACGCGATCGAGACGCCGACCACTGCGATCAACGCAAACAGGGTGATGACTATGAAGGCCCCGGCGAATCCCGTTTCCTCACCTATGATCGCAAAGATGAAGTCTGTGTGGGCGTTCGGCAGCCATGACCACCGCGCTCGGCTCCGACCGAGGCCGACACCGAATATCCCACCGGTGCCAAGAGCAACCATCGACTGTACGGCCTGAAGACCGGTCCCCTTCGCATCCTCGAAAGGATCGAGGAATCCAGAGAATCGAGCCTTGCGATAGTCGGCCGACAACGCAGCTGCGGTCATCACGAACGCGGCGAGGCCGGCCAAGGAGAAGACAAAACGCAATGGCACCGTCGATGCGGCCAGCATCACAAACGCAGGTAGGACGATCAGAAGCACGTTCCCGAAGTCTGGCTGGGCAAGCAGGAGAAGACTGACGGTCCCCAAGATGGCGGTGAAGGGGAACAGGACGTGCCTGAAATCGGATACCAACGCATTCTTCTTCGTCAGCATCGCCGCGACGAGGCTGAGCGTTGCGAACTTCGCATACTCGGCAACCTGGATCGTAACGGCACCGACTTCGATCCACCGGGTCGCTCCTCCCCTGCTGTCCCCGACGATCAGGGTCACGACCAGACCGACAACCACGATCGAGTAGATCGGAAGAGCGAATCTCTGCCACATGTGATAGGGAACGAACGATGTGACGACCATCGCCCCAAGACCGAACCCGACCCAGACCATCTGCTTCGCGAACAAACCGAACTGACCAACGTCCGCTCTGATGGACACGACTGAGGATGCACTCAACATGGCTCCAAGACCGATGGTCAGGAGCATCGCCACCGCCACGAGCAGAAACACCGAACGCCTTCCCCCCGCCGCCCGAGTCCGTGCCCGCGCTCTGCGATGTCGCCTTACAGGTACCTCAGGTGAAGCCGTCTCTGAGGAGTTGGCGATCTGGGTCATGCCGCGATTCCCCCTGTTTGTTTCACCAAGCGTTGGAACTCATCGCCGCGTTCAGCGTAGGAGGAGAACTCGTCGAAGCTTGCACACCCTGGACTCAGCAACACGGTGTCACCGGCACGCGCGATCGTGCGGGCCGCGGTGACGGCAGCCTCGAGTGAGCAAACAACGGTGAGCTCGACCGTGGCATCGCTGCCGATTGCTGGACCTGCTTCTCCGAAGGCAATGAGGTGTGTCACACCATCGAGTCTTCCAATGGACGCCAGGTCGAGCCCCTTGTTCTGACCACCGGCGAGCAGAACGACCGGTGCGTGCGCATCCACAGCGGCAGACGTGGCATGCGGGTTCGTTGCCTTCGAGTCATCTATCCACACAATTCCATCAACTGTTTCCACGATCTGTCTTCGGTGGGCGCCGGTGACAAATGCCGCGATGGTCGAGCCGATGCCCTGAACCGACGCACCAACGGCGATGGCGACCGTGCCGGCGGCGACGAGGTCAAAAAGGAACGACGGATCCTCGGTGCTTGCGGGAAACTCGTGTTCGTTGACGAGGATATGGCGGTCGGCAACACCGTTGCCGCCCTGTGGGACATCAATACCCGAGCACGGCACGAGAGTGCACATCGCACTCTCGAGGGCAGAGACGACCGTCTCGTCATGGACGTTGTAGGCCAGGATCGCATCGGTCGCCATACCCTCGGCGACGCGTGCTTTGGCAGCGACGTACTCGTCGAAGGTCCCATGCCAGTCGAGATGGTCCGGAGCGATGTTCAGCAATGCAGCAGCTTGGGGAACTGCGTCACCGAGGAACCGGAGCTGGTAGGACGACAGCTCGAGCACAAGGATGTCCACATCGATGTTCGTCATGCTTGTGACAGGATCACCGAGATTGCCTGCGCCGAGGGCTCGTACACCTGATGCCGTGAGCATCTGAGTGATCAACTCCGTCACTGTTGTCTTCCCGTTGGTGCCGGTCACCGCGACGAACGGCACGTCGATGTGTTCGAGTCCGAACCCGGCTTCAGTGATCACTTCGATGCCTCTGCTGAGCGCATCGCTGATCGGTGGCCGTGTCTCAGGGAACCAGGGTGAAGTGACGACACGGTCGATTCCATCGAGGTGATCGGCCATCCACTCGATCGGAAGCACGGTCACTCGATCGATCAGGTCGGCCGGGGGTTCCGGCACCTCAGCGTCATACACGACAACTTCGTCACCATCGACGAGACTGATCCTCGCCGCATCGGCGAGCCCTCTGAGGCTGGTACCGAGGATGAGCGTTCTCATTGCCCCAGCGATCCCGGTCCAGAAACCCAATCTCCGTAGAAGAGACCGACTCCGATGGCGACCATTATTCCCGTCAGTATCCAGAACCTGATGATGACGGTGGTCTCCGGCCAACCCTTGAGCTCGAAGTGGTGGTGGATCGGAGCCATGAGGAACATCCGCTTCCCGAACCCCCTGAAGGAGATGACCTGGAGGATCACCGACACGGTCTCCATCACGTAGAGCCCACCGATGACGACCAGTAGGAGCTGGGTGTTGGTGAGCAATGCCATGGCCGCCATGGCGCCGCCTAACGCATGGGAACCCGTATCGCCCATGATGATCTTGGCAGGGGCAGCGTTCCACCATAGAAAGGCAAGTGCAGCCCCAAGCACCGCGGCCGCAAACACGGCAAGGTCAAGTGCACCTTCCACCTCATAGAATCCGGCCGAGTCACGTGACTGCCAGAAGGCGATCAGCACATAGGACCCGAACACGAGCGCACTCGACCCTGCGACGAGTCCGTCCAGTCCGTCGGTGAGATTCACGCCATTCGCAGTTGCGGTCAGCATGAAAAGGACGAGGCCGAAGAACAACACCGGGCCGAGGTCGATTCCGAGGGGTCTCGCAAACGAGAGTTCGGTGCTTACGCCCGCCTCGGCGGCACCCCACGCAAACGTCGCGGCGATCAGAAGCTGGCCGCCGAACTTCCATCGTTTCGAGAGACCCTCGTTGCGTTTCCTTGCGAACTTCGCGAAGTCGTCGGCAAACCCGATGAAGGCCATGCCGACAAGTGCAAACAGTGCAAGGAGAGCCTTGACACTCATCTCCTGGCTAGCGAAACCGAAACCCTCACCGAGGGTGAACACTTTGAAGTGCGCGAGCAGGTAGCCGACAACGGCTCCGATCACGACGACGATGCCTCCCATGGTGGGAACACCTTGTTTGTGCATGTGTCCCTCGACCTCGGACTGGATGAACTGGCCGATGTTGCGCCGTCCGAGGAATGCGATGGCTACGGGAGTCGCGAAGATCACCAGAACGAACGCGAACGCGGATGAAAGCAGCAAAGAGATCACGTTGCGGAGTCCTCAATGAGACGAAGAGCGAGGCCTTCAAGGCTGGCTGAACGCGAGGCTTTCACCAGCACAACGTCTCCCTGTTGGATGATGCCGGCAAGCGTATCGGCCGCATCCTCGATATCGGTTGCTTTGCGGGCACGCTCGCCGAAGCCTGCGGCGTATCCGTGGTCTGGACCGACAACCAACAGCTCGGAGAAACCGAGTGTGCCGATGAGTTCGCCGAGTCTGATGTGTTCCTGCTCACACACATAGCCGAGCTCGGACATGACACCGAGCACCGCAATGTGCCTCCCCTTCATCCGCGAAACCGTCCTGAGCGCGCTCTCGACCGATTGTGGGTTTGCGTTGTACGCATCGTTCACGACGGCGTAGCTGCCGGAGTGGACCTCCATTCGCCATGCAGAACCTTTCGCCGTTCCAAGACGGGCGACAAAGACCCCAACGTCGACATCAAGCGCCACTGCTACAGCGATGGCAGCCGCGGCGTTCGTGGCTTGGTGCTCACCGGCAAGCGCAAGCGAGACCCACTCGCTCAACACGTCGGTACTGATGAGGAATCTCGGGCGACCCCGATCGTCTGTCGAGATGTTCGATACCTGCACGTCCGCACCGGATCCGCCAAACGTGACGGTTCTGTTGTCGCCGTCGCGCAGGAGCGACGTCTCCCCGAACGGCAGGACAGCCACACCATCGTCATGGAGCGCCCGGACGAGTTCGAGTTTGGCGTCTGCCAGACCCCACGGCGATCCGAACGTCTCGAGATGAACGACACCGAGGTTCGTGATCACCGCAATGTCCGGACGAACGACCGGCGCAAGCGATTCGATGTGACCGCGACCCCTCGAACCAACCTCGATGATCAACACGGTGGCATCGGAGGGCGTCGCGAGAACGGTCAGAGGCACACCGATCTCGTTGTTGAAAGACTTCGGTGATGCCCACGACCCCTCGAAACCTGCGGCCAAGAGATCCTTGGTTGATGTCTTCCCCGTCGACCCGGTCACGGCAACCACAGGAATGTCGAGCTCATCCCTCCGTTTGACAGCCAAGGCGGCGAGCGCTTCACCTGTCGACGCAACCTCGATTCGCGGCGTCGCATCGATACCAGCGGTTTTCTCAACGACGATTCCAACGGCTCCGCCCCTGAGCGCGTCCGAGGCGAACGCATGACCGTCAAACGACTCACCGCGGAGCGCAACGAACAGGCCACCTTCGAGGATGTGGCGACTATCCGTCCCAACCGCTTCAACGGCAATCGATGACGCACCCGTGAGTTCACCCGAAACGGCATCTGCGACCTCCGCGAGTGACCATCCAAGTGACACAGCCCTCATGTTGGCTCCCACCCCTGTAGACGCAGTGCATCACGAGCCTCGTTCCTATCATCGAACGGAAGCACCTCTGATCCGATGTCCTGCCCCTGTTCGTGGCCCTTGCCAAGGATGACAACGATGTCCCCCGCTTCGGCGATCGCAACACCGTGTCTGATCGCCGACCTTCGATCGATGATGATCTCGACGTTCGCGTGCGGCTGGGCATGAGCCCCACGACGGACCTCGAGGGCAATCTCGATCGGATCCTCTGTCCTGGGATTGTCCGTTGTGATGATCGTCACATCGGATAGTCTCGCCGCGGCAGCCCCCATGATTGACCGTTTTTCCCTGTCTCGATCGCCCGCGGCGCCCACAAGGGTGATGACCCGACCCGCTGTGATCGATCTGAAGGACCCAAGAACGCCCGCTATCGCATCAGGTGTGTGGGCATAGTCAACGACAACCGTGAAGGGTCCGCCGTGGGAAACAACCTCCATCCGACCGGGGATCGTGCCGATGCTCGACAGACCCAGCGCGATGCTCGGTGTGTCGACGCCGAGTTCAAGGGCCATTCCGAAGGCAACAAGTGCGTTGGAAACGTTGAATTCGCCCATGAGGGGCAGTGCCACATCCACAGAGTCATCTCTGGTGGCGACAGCGAAGGTGGTTCCGGCCGACGTCCCCGCCACATTCCTCACCGTCAGGTCAGCGCTCCCTGCAACCGACACTGTCGTCGACTCGAGTTGACCTTCTGCGTGAAGCCGGGCACCCCACGGATCGCCGATGTTGATCACTCCCCGACTCGAGACGTCGGGGTCGAACAATCGCCTCTTCACATCGAAGTAGGACTCCATGTCGCCGTGGAAATCCAGATGGTCCTGCGACAGATTCGTGAATCCTACGACCGAGAAGAGGATTGCATCTGCACGATGAAGCTCAATCGCATGCGAAGACACCTCCATGAGTACGACCTGCACACCGGAATCACGCATGAAAGCCAGAATTCGTTGAAGGTCTGACGCTTCTGGCGTGGTTCGTACGATGGGAATGGGCGTGCCGGCAATGCGAGCACCGAGCGTGCCGATGATGCCGACGGACACACCTGCCATCTCGAGTATGGACTCCAACATATGAGTGACCGTCGTCTTGCCGTTGGTGCCCGTGACACCCGCAATCGACAATGCCGTATCCGGCATCCCGAACACGGCGCGGGCAGCCCATGCCATCGCCTCCCTGGTATCGGGCACAACGAGCTGCGGAACGTCAACCTCTTGTGGCTGCTCAACCAGAATCGCGGTTGCACCCCGATCGACAGCCACGGGGACGAAGTCGTGACCATCGTGTTCCTTCCCTCGGATGGCTACAAAGAGCATCCCTTCACGGACCTGACGCGAGTCGTGCGTGATGTCGGACACGACAACATCGCGCTGGACAGCATCATCCACACCCGGAACGTGGTGTGCAACGTGGCTGAGCTGGACACCCATGCCAGACATTTCAGTCCCGATCAGGAATTACGCCGAGCTGATGCAACGCATTCTGCGCTACCTCGGCGAATACAGGGGCGGCCGAAGCGCCACCGAGCGACAGGTCAGCGCCGTCGACGAGGATCCCGTTGGGCGAGTCGAGGACGACGGCCACTACCACCGTCGGATCGTTGAGCGGCGCCATGCCAATGAACGACGCAGTGGTGTCGTTCGAATAGACACCAGCCTCGACATCGAACTTCTGGCTCGTACCCGTCTTCCCACCAGCCGTGAAGTCAGACATCCGTGCCCGTCTTCCTGTGCCGCTGTCGTTTTCAACGACTCGCCCGAGAAGCCGTCGCATCTCGGCTGCGGTCTCAGAGGAGAGCACACGACGTGAGCGCGGGTTCGTTCTGATCTCGTCACCGTTTGGTCTGAGGATCGTATCGACCAGGTACGGTTCGGTCCAGATGCCATCGTTGGCGATCGTTCCATACACAGCCGCCATTTGGAGCGCAGTGGTGTTCACGGCATATCCGATGGCGATCGACGAACCGCTTGTCTCGTTCCAGCTAGAAGACGGTTCGAGAGTGCCGTGCCTCTCCCCGGCGACGTCGAGCCCTGAGGGCCGCCCCAGTCCGAACGCTGTGAGATATTCGTAGTGCAGCGCGTTTGAGAGCCTTCGCTGGATCTCTATCGTGCCGACATTCGACGAGCGCATGATGACGTCCTCAACAGGCATCCACGCGGGATTCGCCCCGTGGTCCTCGTACTCGAACTCACCGATGACGACCGACCTTGGCGTGTCGATCGGTGTCTGGGACGTGACGATGCCCTGATCAATGGCCGCTGCAACCGTGATCGTCTTGAGCGTCGACCCCGGCTCATACACGTCTGCCACGGCTCGATTCCGAAGAACGGAAGGTGCGATCTCGGACCGGTCGTTGAGATCCAGTCCGGGCCAGCTCGCCATGGCGACCACCTCCCCGGTCCTCACCAGCACGACAACGACGGAGCCACCGATCGCGTTCGTGGTTTGCATGGCCTTGCGAAGCGCCTGTTCGGCTGCGAACTGGATCTCACGATCGATGCTCGTGATGATGTCACTACCTGCAACGGCTGGTTCAACAAGCACCTCACCTTGAGGAATCGCACGTCCGGACGGGTCGACTTCCACGATGATCCTGCCCGGTCTGCCCTCGAGTTCAGAGTCGAAGGTCTTCTCGAGACCTTCGAGACCTGAGTTGTCATCGAAACCGACAAGGCCGATGACCTGGGCGGCGATCGACCCAGCCGGATACACCCTGAGAGGCTGGTCGCGGTAATACACCTTGATCAGCTCTGCCTTGTCTCCCGCTCTGGCGATCTCTGCCTTGTTCGCTTCGTCGACCGCCATCTCGATCACGGTCTTCGTTCTGGCGTCGACACGCATGGCGATTTCGACGTATCGACGTTCGGTGGCCCTGCCTTTCACGAGTTCTGCTGCGAGCTCGTCATGCGACTTGTCGGAGAATGGTGCGAGGATGGCTGCGGCAGCTTGCGGGTTGTCAAGCAGCATGGGATCAACCACGACGTTGAATCCGTCGATCGTCATTGCAAGTTCGACGCCATCCCTGTCATAGATCGTTCCGCGGGGCGGATCGATTGCTCTCTCCCTGATCCTCTGATCAAAGCCGTACTCCGCGTTCGCCAGCGCCTGGTTTCCCTGAAGATCAAAGAGCCTGTAGCCGATACCTCCCCATGCAAGGATGAACACGAGGCCGACGAGCAGCAGCCGTAGATCTCCCCGTCTCCAGATCTGAGCCCTCATCGCAATGCCCGGACTGACGCCGCCTTCACGGGCGAGCACCGTTCAATGCCCGAACCGGTGCGTCTTGATGGAGAACCTGAGCATCCGTCGCCACGAGATCCACCGTGATCGCCACACGAACGTCTGGGTGTACGAGACCGATCCGCTGAGCCTCATTGGCGATGCGAAGAGGATCCTGCAGACCGGCGATGTCGAATCGAAGATCCAACTGCCGCGACTGCTCCAGCTCGATGCCTGCCTCGAGTTCGGCGAGTTCGAATGCCGTCTCGTCAAGGGAGATCCGAAGGAAGATCATCGAGAAGAACACAGCAACGACCGCTAGCACGAAGAGCGACATTGGGAGGATTCGCGGTCCGCTCGCGTGAGCACGTCCGTCGGCAGCGCTCGACCTGTGGGTGCGATAGGGGATTGCTTGTGCTGTCATCAGATTCGTTCTCCGACTCGCAGCACTGCGCTTCGCGAACGTGGGTTCCGTTCGACCTCTTGCGGTGTGGGACGAACTGCTTTCGGCGTGAGGATCCTGAAGTCGGGGTCGGCGCCACAAACACAGACAGGAATGTCGGGAGGGCATGTGCAATCCCGTGCTCGCTCCACGAACGCTCGTTTGACGATTCGGTCCTCAAGTGAGTGATAGGCAATCACCACGAGTCGACCCCCGGGAGCGAGGCGCTCGAAGGCTGCCTCTGTGAACCGCGCAACCGCACCAAGCTCGTCGTTGACAGCGATCCGGAGAGCCTGGAAGACCTTTCTGGCCGGGTGACCCCCGCGACGCGCCGCTGCGGGGAGTGATTCGGCGACACACGTTGCCAGTTCAACGGTGCTGGCGAAGGGACGCGCCCCAACGATCGCTGCCGCGATCCTGGGAGCGTGCCGTTCTTCGCCGTACTGCCTGAATATCGAAACCAGCTCCTGTTCGTCTGCTTCGTTGACGATCTCGGCAGCACTTCGCTCAGCGTCAGGACCCATACGCATGTCGAGCGGACCAGCCCTGTGAAACGAGAACCCGCGGCCATCCGTGTCGAGCTGATGGGAGGAAACACCAAGGTCGCAGAGGATGCCATCGACACGATTGGGGAATCGATCCTCATCGAGAATCGAGCCGATGTCTGCGTAGTTGGCCTGGATGACCCTGATGCGCGGATCGTCCGGTGCCTGCCGAACAGCATCCGTGTCGCGGTCGATGCCGACAATACGAACATGGGGATATCGGTCAAGAAGCGCACGACTGTGTCCTCCCCCACCGAATGTACAGTCGACGATCCACCCACAACAGGCGCGCTCCAGCCAGCGAAGTACCTGTTCGAGCATGACGGGTTCGTGATACGGCCTGTCGTGTGTTGTGGGCTGAACCATGGTCAGCCCCCCGGAGCGCTGGCGCCAAAGAGGAAGCGGGCGGAGTAAGGGGCCTTCCCGATGGCATCCGGGGGACTGACCACGAGTCAGCCCACAACGGTTGGTTGGTGGGTACTTCCGTCATATCCCGTCCTCTGAAAGCACCTCCTCGATGGCGGCGTAGTACTCGTCTGCCTCAGCAGCCACGGTCTCCCACGTGCCCGTGTCCCATATCTCGACACGATCCGCGACACCGACAACCGTTACATCCTTCAACAGACCCGCATAGGCCCTGAGCGACTCAGGGATCTGACATCGACCGGTCTTGTCGAGCATCTGGTTCGAAGCGGATGCGAAGAAGGCACGGGAGAAGTTCCGCGCCCGACGGTCGGTTCTCGGGAGTTTCAGCACACGCTGTGCTTCCTCATCCCACCGGTCCACCGGGAATACATAGAGACACCGCTCCTGACCCTTTGTCACGACACAGCCATCGTCGAGCCTCGCACGAAACTTGGCGGGCATAACGACCCGTCCCTTCCCGTCGAGTGAATGGCTGTATTCGCCAAGGAACATGCTCCGGTCTCTCCATCATCACAGGGATGTCTCCCACAGGCCCCCACTATGGCCCACTTCATTCCACTTGTCAACACATTGGCACCCCTGAGTGACACCGCCCCTCACCGGGGACGGACGACGGACCGCGGGTGCGCGCCACACCCCGACGGCAAAACCGCGACGCGACGAACACGCCCGACCCTGTCGTCGGTCGTCCCCAGGAGAGCACAGCGACCGATCCGTCGTCCGCAAGCAGGCGATAGATTCGCCCGAATGCGGGCAAACCTCTTCCGTTCCGTCTACCGTCTAGCGCCTAGCGTCCACGGATTCACAGGAGGGCACGTTTATGCATGTACTGGTCGCCACGGATGGAAGCAGTGACATCGAAGAGACAGCAAGATTCGCGCATGCCCTTGCGGGCCCCGACGGAGCGACGACTGTGGCCACGATCGTTGTGATTCCGCGACAGCTGGTCTCTGAGCTCCGAGAACTGTGGGGTGAACCCGGGAGGGTGAACGTCGATACGGACGCCGAATACGTCGGAGCACCAGATGTGGCAAGCGCGATCTCAACGAGTTTCCCTGGTGATGACGCAGTCGTCGACCAGTACCTTGGCAACAAGCGCGTCGAGATCTGCAACCCCGTCAGAGAAGCGATTCGCGAATTGGGTGGGGCGGCGGAATCGCAATCCGAAGAGGGAACCGACATAGCGTCCGGGATCATGGAAATCGCGGCTCGGATCGACGCCGATGTCATCGTGATCGGATCCCATGGGTACGGAGCATTCCAAGGACTGTTGGGTTCGACAGGAGCAAAGCTGGTGCGCAGGGCGAAACGCCCAGTCCTCGTTCTCAGGTAGGCCACACAGCCAACCACGCTCCGGGGATGATTGACCACTCAACGCACAGGTGCGATAATCGGTGCATCGGAGAGGCATCATGAGGATCGCAGGGTACGTTCGACAGACACCGGGCAGGACCGATCCGGACACCGCGTTCGCCCAGAGCGAGCGCATCCGTCGATGGGTCCTCGATACCGCAAACGAGCTCATTGCGGTCTGTCAGGATCATCATGCATCATCGGCGCACGACGAACGTCCGGGCTTCAGAGCTCTCCTCGACATCGCACGTTCCGAGAGCGCCGACGCGGTTGTCGTGGCCAACCTGTCTGCCCTCTCCCCGGACAAAATGACGCAGGAGATCATGATCTGTGACCTTCGTTCGGCGGGAGCAACGGTCATCGCAACAGACGAGGACGACATCGAGGTCCTGAGGACTGGAGAGGACGACCACACACGCATGCTCGTACGTGACGTGCTCTCGCGTGTGGAGGAGTACCGTCGGGCATTTGGGCTATCGGGAGAAGTTGAACCAACCGTTCAACCATCAGTGATCGCACCGATCACACCCGATATCGAGAGAACGACCGACGTGGTTGTCGAGCTGATAGCGCCGGGGGCGTAGGCGATCGCCAGATACCAGATATCAGACGCCCGAATCCGGAGTCTGATATCTGGAAGTGGGCGAGTGAGCGATCTGGAATCTCAGAGCGAGCGCAGCGAGCTCTAGAGCGCCAATGCCGCCCAGGCGGCTCTTCCGAGGGCGAAGGCCCTTCCCGCCGCAACGACGGCTGAACCGGCGACAAGTTCGCCATCCATGTCGAGGACGATCATCACGATGTCCACTCCTTCAACGCGTCGATCTTCGATCTCCACCACGATCGGATCAGGCGACGACGGATCGACAAGCTTCGCCGCCGCCTGCACCACGGCAGCCTCTACTCCGCCCTCAGTCGAGGAAGCCGCTTGGGATATCTCGCTCCCGTCCGAGGCGCCGACGGTGACGACGATCCCGGTTCGTCCTTCCACAACCGCCACCGACTCGATTCGAGCGATCGTAATTCGTGGTGCGAGAGACGGTGCCTGGTCCGGGTCCTCTTCTTCCTCGGTCGAGTGACGCGGTTCGACGAATGGCGGGAGCACCCCAGGTTCCTGCGAATCGGGTGTGACAGGAATCTGCGGTTGCTCCATCGTGTCGTCATCCCTGGCGTCATCGTCACGCTCATCTGTTGGAGGCGGCTGGTGATCCTTGTCGGTGAGATCGATCACGGCACCGTCTCGGGAGCCCTGGTTCACTTCAACCGGGAATGACTCGTCCTCGTCCGTCGTCAGCAGCGCCACTGCACTCTGCTCGGGTTCGAGACGAGTCTCATCTCTCCCTTCTCCCGGCAGTTGCGTGTCGGTGCCAAGCCCGTGCGAGCTCAATACGCGACGAATCGCACCACCAACTGCCTCCTGGTCGGCCCCCTCGGCGATTCTGATCCGGAGTCCGGCCGGAGCATCCTGTGATCCTTCAACTTCGGCGCCCTCGACACCAGGTATGGCCAACAGGTCGTCCTGCAATGAACTGGCGACCACTGCGTCTCCTTGTTACTCGAGAATTCACGCTGCGCGTCTCCAACGAAGATACGAGATGACGTCGTGCGCTGCAAGGGCCATATCACGACGTCCATAGGCAGTGGTCACCCGCCACTCGATGACCGTGCGGTCCGGAATCGGAAGAAACGGGTACCGGGTCCACCACCGCGCCGGCGCAAAGCCGAACAAGGCGCCGACAGCCGTGGGCCAGAGGTACGGTCGAAGGAGGATGGCAATAAACACCCGAGGGTTGAACATCGGAAAAGACTGTACTCGCCTTCCGCCTTCCGCCTTCCGCGGAAAGCGGAGAAAGGACTGCGTTACGTGCGGGAGCACAGCGACCGATCGGCCCTCGGTGAGCGAGGCGCCAGCCGAAGCCGAAACCGACTTCCGCTACCGAAGTTCCG
>Ga0255048_10001479_pt1 | contig 16204 bp, 20 predicted proteins | sample JV7_2_2_MG_FD_183619 | JGI IMG/M metagenome (GOLD analysis project Ga0255048, IMG submission 183619) | Seawater microbial communities from Jervis Inlet, British Columbia, Canada - JV7_2_2 | ecosystem: Environmental > Aquatic > Marine > Inlet | place: Canada: British Columbia | collected 2016-10-06
CCCCAACCGCTGCCTTAATTTTCTCATAGCCACAAAAGATATAGTTTTCCCAAACTGATCGTTAAAGATATTAACCAGTTGCTTATCTGTAAGCAATATTGCCTTTTCTTTTACAAAGATTTTTTCTTCTTCAGAATACATTAGTTCCCCAATATTGCGATTTCAGGCCAGATTTCTTTATCTAGTCTTTTGCGTAGCACATTATACGGACAGCCACATCTTGGGTCATCTGCCCACTCAGCTATTGTTTTACGTTCACCAAAGGCTGTTATGTGTCTAGACGTAGATCTGTTGTTTGCATTCTGTTTTGGTGTATAAATACGTAGGTTCTCTCTACGATTATCCAATCGATCCCGATTAATATGGTCAACGAGGTGATCTGGATTGGTTTCATTTAACACAAAACGATGCATCCGTACTTCTTTACCTCTAATTTTTGATACTGCGTATCCATCACGATAATACCAGCTATGACGAATCACAAGCTCATAATCATGCGGATGAACCTTAGCAAATTTCGATGTGCCCTTTATTCCCCCTAAGGGAACCTGAATATAGTTCATTTTAAACCCCTTTCATTGTCAGATGTTGGATATAATATATTATATCCTTCTTTTACGGAAAACACACTATGATAGTAAAAGCAACCGCCGAATTACAAAAAATTGTGGAAGACGAACTAAAAATTCCCGATCCCCCACCCCGCAAAGCAATGGCAATTTTAAATGAAGCACCTGAAAACGATACAGATGATAGCGGAGAAGTTAGCCCCTAAATATACTTTTGGCTATTTCGAAAAAGAAGATATTATCCAAGAGGCAATTATATTTGGACTAGAGGCTTATCAGAGCTGGGATCAAAAACGCCCTCTGGAAAACTTTCTTTCTGTCTGTATGTCTCGTAAATTAAAGAATTTTAAACGGGACAAATACTTTCGCCTAGGCTTAGATGGGTCTTCTGAAGAACGACAAAGTGACAATGAATCTAAAAAAAATCTAATGTCCCCAATTACCATCCACCCCAACTCTTTTTTTATTGAGGAAAATTTTGACGGTACTGAAGAAGTAGGGGTTGTATTAGCCAAGTTACCCCCGTTAGTCCGTAATGATTTTTTACGTATGGCTAATGGGGTTAGTGTCACTAAAGGGCGAAAAGAATTAGTCATTAGATTGGTTAAGGAGATAATTGATGAAGACGGGTAGACTCTCAAAAGATGATTGGTCATTTATTGAATTTAATGCTGATAAGATGTCAGCGGGTGAAATCGCAAAAGAGCTAGGCAGGGCCATTGAACCCATTCAAAAGCATTTGGAAAAACTGGGGAAAACAAAGAATCTCCATAGGAACTTACAAACCCAAGCTGAGTATGATTTAAAAAAGCGGCCCTATTGGCGGGAGTTACAGGCTCAATTCTCTGAACCAGAACTGGAAATCTTACTTTATCACTGGAAAGAAATTATTTCCCAGTTCAGAAAAGATATTTTAGCCACAGAAGAGTTACAGATTTTGGATGTAATCAAACTGGAAGTGTTAATGAACAGGGCCTTACGCGAACAACAGTATTCCATGACAAAGATTGCGGAATTTGATCAAATGATTGTAGAGGAGCGGTCTTTAGAAGAAGACGCTGACCGTGAATTAATCTTTGGTTTTGAAAGACAAATCTCAACACTACGTGCAGCTAAAGAATCCCTCTCACGAGAATATAAAGATCTACAAACTAAAAAGTCACAACAATTCCGCGACCTAAAAGCCACCCGTGAGCAGCGGGTACAAAAGATAGAAAATAGTAAGGAAACCTTTTCAGAGTTAATACAGAAGTTAATTAGAGACCCCGAATTTGTTGAAGAACAAAACTTATATATGGAGAAAATGCGACTTGCTGTTAAAGCTGAACGCAAACGGTTAACTGATTATCATCAATATGATGATGGCTTAGTAGATCAACCCTTCCTCACACCGGAATCCATAATTGAAGAATGAGAATTTCAGAATCACGTCAATCAAACACTTCCCCCCTAAAATATAACATTGAATTAACAGTAGAAGAATTCGAAAAACTACGTGGATCTCAAAGTTCCCAAATAGTTGAACGTATATTAGAACTGACAAAGGAACCAATTCCATATACTACAGATTTTGTTCAAGGAACAACGGTCATTACACTCTAATTTTATAGGAAAAAGATTATGAATGTTGCGGTTATTTCAGGTGTCACAGGACAGGACGGATCATATCTCGCTGAGCTTTTGCTCAGCAAGGGGTATTTTGTGATTGGATTTTCACGCAGAGTGAGTGTTGACACAACAGAAAGAATTCGGCACTTACTCACCAACCCCAATTTTCAATTTGAAGAGGGTGATGTATGTGATCAAGCTTACATTGGTAATTTGCTGCAAAAGTATCGTGTGAGGGAATTCTACAATTTGGCGGCACAATCACACGTTAGCACATCTTTCAAGCAACCACATACAACAACGGAAATTAACTATTTTGGTCTTCTAAATATTCTAAGCTGTATAAAAACTATATCACCGGGACTCACTAAACTTTATCAAGCTAGTACAAGTGAGATGTTTGGGAAAAATTACGACGAGAAAAATACTGAGAAGTATCAGAACGAAGACACAAAATTCTCACCACAAAGCCCCTACGCAATAGCTAAGTTGGCAGCACATCATGCATGTAGACTATATCGTGAGTCCTATGGGCTAGATGTTTCTTGTGGAATTTTGTTTAACCATGAGAGTCCGCGAAGGGGCGAGAAGTTTGTGACGAGGAAGATTACGAAATGGATTGGGGAATTTGTTAGGTGGCATCAAGAAAATCCTACTGTATTTGAAAATTGTCAATTAACAGAATATGAAAATCTTGATACAGATTATATTTATACCGAAGGTAAAAGTGGGCCTAAATTTCCCAAACTCCGTTTGGGCAACCTCGATGCCTACCGCGATTGGGGTCACGCAAAAGATTATGTTCGTGCTATGTGGCTTATGTTACAACAAGATAAAGCTGATGATTACGTAATAGCTACAGGGAAGACCCACTCTATCAGGGAATTTTTAGCCATAGCATTTACTAAAGCTGGTTTAAGTAACTGGGAAGATTGTGTGGTGGTTGATCCCAAATTTTATAGACCAGCTGAAGTGGAGTATTTATTGGGTGACCCATCAAAAGCAAAAGGGGCATTGGGATGGGAGCCTGATTACTCATTTGATCATTTGGTTGCGGAAATGGTAGGTGTAGATCTATGAGCAACTTAAATATCATAATCATGCTATGCATTTCTTGGGCAATTGCCATACCTTTAGCTATATTGTGGTACAGAAAACTGAGTGGGGAGATGGTACTTCATGAGATAGAGAATGATCTATCAAAGTCGCAATTAAAGAAGCTTTTGAGCGAGAAAAAATCTAGTGAGATCAGACTGGGACAAATTGGTGAGCATTTTGCCCCTTTGTTAGATGATTTTCCGTATGATAGTAAGAATGCAAGGTTCCTTGGGTCACCTATAGATTTTGTAGTATTTGATTATGATAATGATCGGGTTGTTTTATTAGAGTTTAAGACGGGAAATTCTAAAGAGACTAAAAAGCAAAGACAGATTAAAGATATTGTAAGATCGGGAAATGTTTTTTATGAGGTTATGCGGGTCAATAAGGACGTAACAATTGCGTAATTATAATGACCCTATTTATAAGAAGATGAGAAAGAAGGTTCTAAGGCGTGATGGCTTTAAGTGTCAGATGCCTAACTGTAAGAAACGTAAACGATTACACGTACATCATATTGTTAGATGGGCGGATGCGGCAGTATTAAGATATGAAGAGTGGAATATGATTACTTTATGCAGGACTTGTCATGAGTCCATTAAAAACAAGGAGTCACATTTTGCTTCAATGTTTCAGGAAATAGTCTCTAGGAGAAAGTAATGGAAATAATTCGAGACACTAGAGAACAAAAAGGTTTTAATTTTTTTGCTCATGCAGAAGTAACAGATGAAACTATATCTGACGGAGACTACACAGTTAGGGGTCTTGAAGACATCATCATAGTAGAAAGAAAAGCGTCTTGTGGCGAACTATATAATAATTTGTCTAAAAACAAAATGAAAGACAGATTCCATCGGGAGCTAGCTGAACTAGAGAAGATTAAATACGCATATATTGTATGCGAATTTCCCGAATCCTACCTTTATACTTTTCCCAAAAACTCGGGAATTCCCCCCCAGAAAATGAAGTATATAAAAATTACAGGAAAGTATCTAAGAAAACTGGTTTATGAAATAAAAGATAATTATGATATTGAGTTTATATTTTGTGCTGATCGTGCTACAGCAGAAGCTACCACCTTCCATCTTCTAAGTACCGCATGGGAAAAATATGGAAATCTATCTCAATAGCGACGAAACAGCGGACCAAGATAATGGAATCGACTTTAAGGTCGCCGCTAAATTTTGTCGGTTATTACATGAAGCTGAAAAAGTATCAGATGAAGAAATTATCGTTCATATTCAAACCATCGGGGGAGAATGGGCAGATGGTATGTGCATTTATGATTCCATTCTTTATTCGCCTTCAGATATTCTAATGGTCAGTCATGGTTGTTTATGTAGCATGGGAACAATTATACTCCAAGCCGCTAAAAAAAGATATCTGATGCCTAATTGCGATTTAATGGTCCATTTTGGTGATCTTACTTTAAGTGGACATCAATTGTCTGTAGAGTCTGGCACTAAGTACTATACAAAGATCAAAAACAAAATGATTGACATTTATACTGATAGATGTATTAATGGATCTTTTTTCAAAGAGCGTGAATATAGTAGGTCCAAAGTAAAGACCTACATTAAAAGAAAACTGGAAGCTAGTGTGGACTGGTATATGTCTCCTGAAGAAGCTGTAGATTTGGGTTTTGCTGATAAAGTTCTTTCAAAAACAGAGTATATAAATGTCAGAAAGATTAAGAAAAGAAATACTAGACGAACTTAACGATGCGTGGTTAAATATAAATGTAGATAATGAAGATTTAATCCAGCCGTTAAGCATTCTAAGTACTGATGATCCTGAAGATTTCCATAAAAAATTAACTTGGTTATTAACTAGACCAGATTACTTTTCATTTTTATGTAGGCATATCTTTAAAGTAGATTTATTACCTTTTCAGGGCATGGTTTTGGAGGAAATATGGAACCGTAGATTTCCTATGTTTATAGCCACAAGAGGTGGCGGTAAGACCTTTTTATTGAGCCTGTATTGTTTAATGCGGGCTTTACTTATGCCTGATCGAAAAATTGTTGTTGTTGGTGCTGCTTTCAGACAATCAAAATATCTACATGACTACATGGAGACCTTATGGAAAGGGTCTGGTATTCTGCGCGATCTGTGTGACCAAAGCAGTGGTCCGAGACGCGATGTAGATATGTGTCGTATGAACTTAAATGGGAGTCAAATTGTTGCTTTACCTATTGGTGACGGAAGTAAGATTAGAGGTCAGAGAGGAAATGATGTTATTTGTGACGAATTCGCTTCTATGATTCTACAGATTTTTGAAAATATTATTGCGGGATTCGCAGCTGTTTCTGCATCTCCAGCTGAGGGGGTTAAAATTGCGGCAGCTATATCTAAAGCTAAAGAACTTGGAATTGATTTAGATCTTTTATCAGATCATATTACTGAACAAGCTGTGGGTAACCAGATTGTTCTGGCTGGAACGGCTTATTATGACTTTAATCATTTTGCTACTTATTGGAAAAGATGGAAATCTATTATCAAAAGTAAAGGTGATAAACATAAACTAAAAGAACTCTTTGGCGAAGATGAAATTCCCGAATCTTTTAATTGGAGAGATTACTCGGTTATTAGAATTCCCGTAGATCTCATCCCAAAAGGATTCATGGATGACGCCCAGGTAGCTAGATCTAAAGCCACTATCCATAATGGAATTTACCAAATGGAATTTGGTGCATGTTTTTGTACAGATAGTGCTGGTTTCTTTAAGAGGAGCTTAATTGAATCATGCACAACGTCAGAAGTCAAGCCAGTGGAAACTTTATCTGGTAGTGTGTACTTTGATCCTCTTTTAAAGGGCGATCCTACGGGGCAGTATATCATTGGGGTTGATCCCGCTTCAGAAGTAGATAACTTTTCAATTGTTGTTTTAGAGATTCATTCTGATCATCGTAGGGTTGTCCATTGCTGGACCACTACAAGGAAACAACATAAAACAAAAGTCAGAAAAGGACTAACTGAAGAAGCTGACTTTTATGCCTACTGTGCTAGAAAAATTCGGGACTTAATGGGAGCTTTTCCAACGATCCATATCGCTATGGACGCTCAAGGTGGTGGCATAGCTGTTGCTGAGGCTCTTCATGATACCAAGAACCTTAAAGACAGAGAATTGGCCATATGGCCGGTTATTGATGAAGATAAAGAAAAAGACACAGATGATGAACGAGGGCTTCATATTTTGGAATTATGTCAGTTCGCAAAATACGATTGGTTATCAGAAGCAAATCACGGGCTCAGAAAAGACTTAGAAGATAAAGTTCTTCTTTTTCCAAGATTTGACCCAATAACGATTGGATTATCCATCGAACAAGACAAGTTAGCTGAAAGAACATATGACACCCTAGAGGATTGTGTGCTGGAAATCGAAGAGCTTAAAAATGAGTTATGTCTAATCGAAATTAGACAAACCGCATCTGGTAGGGAGCATTGGGATACTCCAGAAGTAAAACTTGGTGTGGGAAGAAAAAATCGTATTAGAAAAGACAGGTACTCTTCCCTTATCATGGCAAATATGGCGGGAAGACAGACACGGCGAGCTAGAATACAAGACTCTTATAATATTGTTGGTGGCTTTGCTGAAATTGCTGCCAAAGAAGTAAAAGAGGTTAGTTTTCTTGGTCCTAAGTGGTTTGTTGATGGGATTAAGGGGGTTTATTGATTTTTGGTGTATAACACAATGTGATTACAATACAAATACAGTCCTATTAAGGGTAGCTAACTATGACCGAAGGAAAAACCCCATATATTGATATGAACGATAAAGACGCTCTTGATCAAGCTAAAGCCAATATTGAGGCTTATGATGGGGTAATGAGAACAGGTGCTTCGCATAGGTCTTTTTTAGACATAGAAGATAGGATCTCCGTTAGAACTCCTTTTCAAAGAGAGGATTATTATAGATTTCGTGATGGGGAAAGACCCCCAACAGAAGATAAAAAAATTATTCAGAGCTGTATGTCTGCTTATGAAAATGTGGGAATAATCAAAAACATTATTGATCTTATGGGGGATTTTGGTTCACAGGGGATTTCTTTAGTCCACACTAACAAAAATGAACAAAAATTTTATCGTAGATGGTGGGAGCTAGTTGATGGTTCAGAAAGATCTGAAAGGTTCTTAAATACAATTTTCAGATGCGGTAATGTTATAATTAACCGGAGATTTGCCAAACTTACTAGGGGGGTACAAAAGCAGATTACCCGTGGCGAAGAGGACGTAATTATAACAAAAGAGAATGTGTCACGCAGAAGAATTCCTTTTGTTTACAACTTTTTTAATCCCATGACAATTGAGGTGGATAATGCACCAGCCTCATTATTTCTTGGCAATCAATCTTACAAAATTAAGATATCTCAAAAATTAAAAAAACTAAAAGGTACTCCACAACTAAAAGGTCTCCCCAAAGAATTACAAGAAGCTATTACAAATGGGGATGATTATTTAAATCTAGATCCTGATAATACCTTAGCATACCATTACAAAAAAGATGATTGGCAGGTGTGGGCTCATCCAATGGTAAATGCTATTCTTGATGATATTACCATGCTAGAAAAAATGAAACTAGCTGATATGTCTGCATTAGATGGGGCGATCTCCAATATTCGAGTCTGGACTTTAGGGGATTTAGAACACAAAATTCTCCCAACAAAAGCGTCTATTACAAAACTAAGAGATGTTTTAGCTAGTAATGTTGGTGGTGGCACAATGGACTTGGTCTGGGGACCGGAAATCCACTTCACGGAGAGTAATACCCAAATATACAAATTCTTAGGAACGGAAAAGTACCAACCAGTACTTAATAGTATTTACGCTGGTCTAGGGATTCCCCCTACTTTAACGGGGATAACTGGGCAAAGTGGTGGTTATACTAATAATTTTATCTCATTGAAGACTTTAATTGAGAGACTGGAATACGGCAGGGAAATGTAAGACAGTTTTGGGGGCATGAAATTCGGCTAGTACAAAAAGCAATGAAATTTAACACGCCAGCTAAAATACATTTTGAACATATGATTTTGTCTGATGAAGCTGCGGAAAAAAATCTTTTGATTCAATTAGCTGATAGAGATATTATTTCCAGTCAAACTCTTCAAGAAAGGTTCGGAGAAATTAGCGATATTGAATCTTCGAGATTAAAATCTGAACGGAGTTCTCGTAACTCTTCTCGTGTACCACCCAAGGCTGGACCTTATCACAATCCTCACATTGAAGATGATTTTAATAAGATAGCCCTAAATAAAGATCAAATAACAATTGATCAGGTCACTGACTTAAAACCAAAACCCACCCCCAAAGAAGAAAATCCTGCCCCAGAAACAACAAACCCAACAGACACTAAAACTAACGACTCTGAGACTCCTGATGGCGGTAGGCCATTAAATAAAAAAGACACAAAACCAAGAAAACAAAGAACACCCAAGCCACGAAGTAAGCCTGGGGTTGCCTCTATTTTACTGTGGTCAACAAATGCTCAAAAAACAATCTCCCATATCATTACCCCAGCTATTCTGGACCACTACAAGAAAACTAGTATGAGAGCTTTAACAAAAGCTGAGTCTGATCAAGCGGAAAAACTAAAATTCACTATTCTACTGGGCTTAGAGCCTTTCGAAGAGATCGATCAAGCTACTGTTTTAAAAATTTGTGAGTCCCAACCATCCTTAAAGGACTTTAATGTTCTTGAATCTGTTAATGAATTAGTGGCAGACTTTATCAGCAAAAACTCTAAGAATCCATCATTAGAAGAGATGCGTCAAATTTACTGTTTTGTTTACTCAATAAAAAAAACCGTTGTTTGAGAAAAAATGGTGTATAAGACACTGGAGGATAATATGAAAATATTTAAAGCTGAACTTTTAGATGGGTTATCTGAAAAAATTAAGGCGAGTTCTAGCGTAGCTATAACTTCTGAGATTTTAGTCAACAGTGATTCAGCTAAGTCTATTTCGAAAGAAGAAATCGAAAAAACTTTAGCTGGTTATGGTTTTTCAAATCCCGATCAAGTGGATCTATATTACCTTAACTCAGTTTTAGTTTCTACTGGCTGGAACAAAAACGATGATGTTTTTGATACCGTTGAAGTTTGGGGTGCTAAAGATAGCCCCGTGGATAAACAGTTTAATTATATGCATAATGAAAATGACATAATTGGACATATTACAGGCAGTACTATTTATCCAAAACCGTCTGATGATTTGGTTATACCTGAAAAATTTGATATTATCACTTCTGCTGTTTTATATAAGAGTTGGAGTGACCCTGAACTAAAAGAAAGAATGGATCAGCTTATTAGTGAAATTGAAGAAAAGAAATGGGCAGTTTCAATGGAATGTCTATTTTCAGACTTTGATTATTCTGTAGTATCTCCTGATGGTGTTTCTAAAGTTGTAGCTAGGAATGAAGATTCAGCTTTTTTAACTAAGCACCTTCGGGTTTATGGTGGGAAGGGAGAATATGAGGGATATAAAGTAGGGAGACTTTTACGTAGCATTTCGTTTTCGGGGAAGGGTCTAGTGGATAATCCCGCTAACCCCCGTAGTGTTATCCTTAGTTCTGAAGAAGACCCATTCGAACAAGAACCAACTAAACTCAATATAAAGGAGTTTGAAATGGCAAAACCAAAGGAAGTAAAAATTCCTGAAGTGATTGCTGCTTCTGTCACTGAAGAAGTAACAGTAGAAACAGATGAGAGAGATGTCGCTATCGCTGACCTCAAACAAACGGTTTCAGAATTAGAGGGTCAGGTTGCTAGTGCTCAAGAATCAGAAAAAGGGCTAAAGACAGAATTAGATACTGTCAAGGCAGAATTAGTCACAAAAGATGGTGAATTAACCGCTGCTCTAGCCACTATTCGTACAATGGTACGAACATCACAAGTTAAAGATGCTGGTATCTCTGAAGACAAAATTAAAGAGACACTAGCAAAATTTGATTCTGTTGATGATGAAGCTTTTGCTGCGATGCTAGATCTAGTTAAGGTTCAAGCTAATGTTTTTCTAGAAAGTCAGACACACGCAGACAATCAACCCGTTCCAGTTCCAGAACCAGCTCCAGAACCAGAACTAGAACCAGAACCAGAAGAAGTGGTTGCTTCAGATCTCGAAGATCTGACTAGTGCGGATGTAGAAACAGTGGCTAGTGTTATCAGTGATGATGATACTTCACTAAATGAAGTTTTTAGTGCTACAGCTAATTACTTTAGAAATTCCGTTCTAAGTACAACCAAAAACCTAAAATAAAATGAAAGGCTAAGTATAATGGCTCTTAAAGGTGACCGTCATGAATTTGACACTGACCCTACTTTTTTCTTAAACGAAGTGGCTGAACAGGGCGTTGTTCTATCTGTTAGTACCCAAGGTAGTGGTGCTGCAATGGACAATAGTTCTGCTCTATCAACCGTGGCAGCAGAAGCTTCTGGCGCTACTCCGCTGGGTATTCTCCTGAATGGTATGGTTAATATTGACCAAACCAAACAGCATCTTAATCAATATAAAGATGAAGTTCAAAAAGGTGGTAAGGTTACCATCCTAACTAAGGGGTGGGTAGTCACTGACCAGATTAGTGGTACTCCCACTGCTGGACAAACCGCTTATGTCGCTGATTCCGGTAAGATTGCCGGTACACAAGATGGGACAGCCGTAGCTATTGGTAGATTTTTGTCTACTAAAGATGCTGATGGTTATGCCAAAGTTTCCGTTAATCTTCCATAATTAAAATAAACCAGGAGAATATTAATGTCTTTTACAGAAAAACCCGGTCCCGAATATCTTGCTCTATTAAAGCAAGCTGGCGATCCAAACAAAGCCACTGCTCTTGAGGCTCAGTTTAATCTAGCTAAGGCTATTGAGCTACCTCTAAGAGAGGGGATTTTGGTTGGTGATATTGCTGGTGGGATTTATGATCGGATTCCAATGGAACCCGGTACATCGACAGAGTTTCCACTGGATCTCCTAAGTCCTGGATCTGAAGACGAGCACGTCGCTTGGACCAATCCTGGCCATGGTCGTATTCCAGAAAGAGCTGTTGAATCTGACTATGTCATGATTCCAACATACTCAATCACCAATAGCATTGACATGCTTCTAAGGTATGTCCGTGAGGCTAGGTGGGATGTTGTCAATCGTGCCATGCGAGTAATGGAAGCTGGCTTTGTCAAAAAGATGAATGACGATGGTTGGCATACTCTATTAGCTGCTGGTGTTGACAGAAACCTTTTGGTTTTTGACGCAGATGCAGCGGCTGGACAATTCACCAAGCGTCTTATCAGTTTGATGAAAACTGTTATGAGACGAAACGCTGGTGGAAATAGTGCGTCCCTGAGTCGTGGACAACTAACTGATCTATATCTAAGTCCTGAAGGTCTTGAAGACATTAGGAACTGGAATGTAGATCAAGCAGATGAGTCCACCCGTCGTGAGATTTATGTCTCCGCAGATGACGGTGCTGCTATGACCCGTATTTTTGGTATTAATCTTCACGCCATCGATGAATTGGGTGAATCACAAGAATACCAAAATTACTTTACCAGTAACCTAAGTGGAACCTTAGGTCCGTCAAGTGACGTAGAACTCTGTGTTGGCCTTGATCTTGCCGCAAATGACAGTTTTGTCATGCCTGTTAAGCAAGAAGTCACAATCTTTGAAGACGATAATCTTCATCGTCAGCAAAGAATGGGTTGGTACGGTTTTGCGGAAGTTGGCTTTGGTGTGCTAGATTCACGTCGGTGTCTCTTGGGCTCCTATTGATATATTGATAGTTTTATATGCCTAATAAAAAAAGGGGGGGGTATTTTACCCTCCCCTTTTTTGTTTTGGTGTAATATAAGTTAGGAGGTGATAATGAATTATGAAATTATAGCAGATGAGATACGAAGTGATCCACTGCAACGTGGATACTCACAAATGGGAAATTATGAAATAAGAGATTCTCTGAATAGAAAAGACAGAAATTCTTATCGTATTATTACATCAAATGAATTACTAAAATGGTCAGGAATTAATGGAAGATATATTAAGGTCAAAAAAGCTGCAAATGATGAATCTTTGTCTGATGAGGTACGATCAGCTAGTTTCGCGGCTATTATCATGGTTGATAGAGATAACACCGTTTTTGATTATAATGACCCAGTGACACAAGGAATTGTTGAAATACTAGTCACAAATAATATAATTTCACAATCTGATAAAGATGAATTGATGATAAGCCTTCTATCTTACATTTCTAGAGGGAATGAACTGGGAGTTTCTAGGGTTAGAAAACAGGATATTGAAAGGGCTAAAAATGTCAGTCAGTAAATCCGCCACACAAATAACTTTTTCAGCCGCTAATTCTATATCTATTTCTGGTGACAGCCAAGCGACAAGTGACGCCATGTCATTAAGTAACACCAGTGTTGCTGCACAGCTTACAGTTAAAGCGGACCATGATAGTACTGCTGTGTCAGGAGACACTGTAGATTTTTATCTTTTATTTTCGACAGGTGATCCAGATGGTGGAAGTGCTGATGAATATGATACGGCGGGTCATGGGCTACATATTGCTGTTTTGGATTTAAATATAGAAGATCCCGCTCAAAAAACAATAGATATTCCAGTGAGTGCCAAGGGGTTTAAAGTATATGTCGATAACAACAGTTCGTCTAATGCGGTTACTTGTTCCGCTGAGATTTATGAAACTTTAGTGACTTAGGAGCCTTTTATGTCTGCAATGACAAACTTTTTTGAATCTGGTATTATTAATCAGGTTCTCCGTGGTATAAGTTTTACCCTACCATCTACAGGAGTTTATATTGGTTTAACATCTAATTCCCCCTCAGAGGGGAGTCCAGAAGCAAATGAGTTGAGTGGAAATGGATACTCTAGGGTTCATGTCCCCACAGGAAATTGGACAGCTCCTGCCGCAGATGGAAATGGGCAAAAATCTGAAAACAATACCGCTATAGATTTTCCCACGGCAACAAATGATTGGGGTTACGCTAGTGGTGTAATTATCGCAGATGCACTGTCGGGTGGAAATGTTTTTATTAAGGGTGATTTGACAACCCCCAGAAATGTTCTGAGTGGAGACACCTTTAGATTTAATACCAATGATCTCGATATTAAATTTGACTAAAATATGTTTGGTTTTCATGCATTAGCTCAAGCCCCATTTTCTTCCTTAGCTGGAGAAATCAGGGCAGGGGAGGCAAGCCTACAAAACAATAGCACTATTGTTGGTGGGGGAACTCTTGCTATATCTAGTCAAGCTACACCATCTGCTGTGGCTAGTTTTTCCAGTTTAGTCTCTGTTATCGTTGGTGGGGCTTCCTCACATAGTTCATCATCTACAGCCTCTCCTAAAGGAACCCTGTCTATTACAGGTCGGTATGGGGTTTCTGGTAATGCTTATATTGATGCCTATGGTTCTTTAGCTGCTCATGGAGCTACTCTATTACTAGATTCGGGTCTTCTTTCGTCTAAACCCTCTGTTATTTTATCTGGTAAATTAGGAGCTGTGGGGACAGGCACACTATCTGGTAGTCAAAAGATATTCCGCTCTGTTGCGGCTTCATTATTGGGTAATGGGACCGTCGCCCCTGACGTACACACTATCACTGGAATTGGTTCAGAACTTCAGGGTATCGGTTCTTTTTCACCAAATGGCACAATGGCTTTAGCGGGTAGAATATTAACTGAGGCTGTCTCAAATATTACTGGCTATGGAACTAGGACCACACTGGGGAAAAGCAATATAGGCCCATTTGATGATTTGGTTATAGCTACGCGACGACCATCTTATCTACCAGCTTTACCCAAGCTTAAAACTGATGATAGTATCTTTGTTGATTTTCCACTTTATGAGGGAGCTGGGAATATTCGTAGTACCACATCTCGTAAAACAGTTGGTAATATTGGGAATCTGGCTTGGGGTAGGGTTAATGGTAGGATGTCTCTAACATCTAATGGTACTTCATACTCTAATAATAGATTATCTTTTGATACTACAGGGATGTCTATAACTAATTCATCCCTATTCGTCTCATTTAAACCAACATCTTTTAATACTTATAATTTTCTGTTTAATTTGCGGGGAACAGCGAACAATAATAATGAAATAGATATTTACTACAGAAGTAATTCCACTGTGTATGTTGTTATTTATAATGGCACAACATCACAAACAGTAACTATTTCAGGTGTAAGTTTAAATGAATGGAATTCTTTAGTTGTTACGTGGGGCGATGGATTACAAGTATCATTAAATGGTGGCACTCCAGTTACTTTAGCTAGTTTAACCCCCCCATCCGTACTAGGGAGTACGGCTTATGTCGGGGGGAGAATTGAAGATAACTTTAATATTGTAGGGTCAATTGATCATTTTAGATTTTATAATAGACAGTTAAAGACAGCGGAAGTGTCACAACTTCACCGAAGCATTAACCAGAATTATACTTTTAATCGTTTATTAATACAATCTGACAAAATGTCACGGATGTTGGCTAATGGAATATTGCTTGGTGAACTAGATCTCGTCACTTTAATTACCTATATTAACAGGTCAGAGGGATATAATATAGATGTCTCTAAAGAATTTATTAAGGGGTGTAGTGTCAGTAGATCTAAAGCTCTCATAGCCTCAATTGATCAAACAAAAACCAATAGTATCAATATAGATAAAATTCTGGAGACAGCTCTAGAAAAATAAGGTGACATTATGGCACTGGTTTTAAAAGATAGGGTTAAAGAAACAACCTCGACTGCGGGGACGGGAACTTTAACGCTTGCAGGAGCTGAAACTGGCTTTCAAACATTTTCCGTTATTGGTAATGGTAATACAACTTACTATGCGTTAATTTCAGGAAGTGCGTGGGAAGTCGGGTTGGGGACATATACTTTATCTGGGACTACGTTGTCAAGAGATATAGTTCTAGAAAGTTCAAATTCTGGTAATAAAATATCACTCACTGGTGTTTCTACTGTCTTTTGCACTTACCCCGCTGAAAAGTCAGTATTTAATAACACAAATGATCAAATTGTTGTTAATTCATCTGGTGTTCTTTTTAATGATTCTACAGTCCAAACAACAGCGGCTGCCGTTTCTGGTGATAATGTTAGTATCTTTAATAATAATTCTGGATATTTAACCTCACATCCATCAATATCTGCCGCTTCTAGCAGTGATAATGCTGGAAGAACTTATATTCAAGACTTGTTGCTTGATAGTAACGGTCACGTCACTGGGGTTTCTACAGCGACTGAAAGTGGGGGTGGTGGAACTCCTGGTGGATCTGATACACAGGTACAATTTAATAGTAGCGGCAGTTTTAGTGGAGACCCTAATTTTGTTTGGAACACTGGAACTAGCACCCTAACTATAACTGGACATATTGCAGCTACCACCAAATCTTTCTTTATAGACCACCCATATTACGAAAACAAAAAATTACAATATGCTTCATTAGAAGGACCGGAAAATGGTGTATACACTAGGGGGAGAACAACATCTGATGTTATTCATCTGCCATACTATTGGGGGGGGTTAGTAAACGAAGACAGTATTACAGTTCATCTAACACCACAAAGCTTTCCACAACCAAATGTATTTGTAAAAAAGACGGAGTTTAATAGGGTCTATCTATCTTCAGATAAAGAAATCGATGTGTGTTATTCCATATTTGCTGAACGTAAAGATGTCCCTCCTTTAAGAGTGGAAATATAATGGGAACAATAGTTTCTGATGGTTTAGTTGGTTGCTGGGATGTGGCTTCCGCAAGAAGCTATCCAGGTAGTGGGACTACCTGGACTGATTTGTCAAAAGAGGGGAATAATGGGACGCTAACTAACGGTCCCACGCTTAGGGTCTCAAATAATAGCAGTATCAAATTTGATGGGACAAATGATCATGTAGATGTTGGTTCTTATGGAACAGATTCT
>Ga0255048_10001481_pt1 | contig 16194 bp, 1 predicted proteins | sample JV7_2_2_MG_FD_183619 | JGI IMG/M metagenome (GOLD analysis project Ga0255048, IMG submission 183619) | Seawater microbial communities from Jervis Inlet, British Columbia, Canada - JV7_2_2 | ecosystem: Environmental > Aquatic > Marine > Inlet | place: Canada: British Columbia | collected 2016-10-06
CCAAGTGTCAAGCCCCAAAGCTGAATTACTTTGCCCGCTACCAGTAAGTCTTACGTTGCCTGTGCCGCCTGTCCCCGAATTTAAGTTGAAACTGTAACAAGCTCCACCATCTTGGAGTCCCTGTACTGTTCGACTCTTTACTGTATAGCCGTCACCCGTCAGTCGCATGGCTTCAACACTAGTAGTGTTGTTTCCAGTAGAAACCCCAAAAGACATATAGTTATCGGCCTGTGTTCCAGCCTCAAACGTTCTTATATAACTTACATAGTTGGTTCCGTTAAATGTAAACTTAATACCATTGGTCCCGCTTCCGTATAGGTGTAAATGGTCAGCCGATCCCGTCCCTGCTATGGTTAGTTTATTTGATGGCGCAGTAGTACCAATACCAACATTACCATCCGGCAGAATTCGCATCTTCTCGGCGTACGCGCTTGCGGTACAGGTGGCGAACGAAATGTGAGATGGAACGTAAGTACCCCCGGAAGCTCCCTGTTGCGAAACATTGATTGCCGCCGACACTCCCCAATCTCCGCCTGTATGCACACCGTAAAAACCGAGTGTTCCCAAGTTGTCACCGTCGTCTGTCTGGGTTTTTGTTCCACCTGTGTTATTGTCAGACTTGCGGAAGTAAAGATTAGAACCATGCGCATTGGTTGCGCTGAAAGTGTCAAGGTATGTTAAGTTATGGGCCGCTCTTTTTTGGGTATGTACAAGGGCAAGTGGCGCATCAGAAGTCCCGATGCCGATATTGCCTGTGGATCGGTTTATTAACAGTCCAACTGCGTTGCCCGTGGAAGCCTTTATGAACAGATCGCTTAACCCTCCCTGTGTGCCGTACTTCGGTGCGATGACCCAAGTAGTCCCGTCATGGTAAGTTCTCAACGACTGTGCATCAGCGTCTGCTTTGGCTAAAGAATAACCATCTGCATCAGTAGTGCCAGAGTCGCTGACATGAAGTGTAGCAGTTGGCCCAGTAGTCCCGATGCCTACTCTGCCGCCGACTAGGGTCATTATTGTCGTTCCACCAGCTCGGAAATTCATTTTGTCAGTAGCGTGTTGATACTGAATAAAACCAATTTCATTAGCATTATTATCTCCAAAATTTATATTCGCATTATTGGCACTTGGATTCAGAAATTGTAGCCCGTTGTTGGTGTTTGATTCAATTGCTATTATATTGGAATTAGAACTAACTGTTCCGCCCGAACTACCCTCATAAACATGAAGGTCGGCTGCTGGCGAAGTAGTCCCGATGCCGACATTGCCGCTGTTGGCTACTACTAATCCGGTGGTAACAAGAGTACCAGTTGAATTCACTATCCCAAGTTGAGCGTAACGGTCAGCGGTGGCGTTATTACCTTTAAGAACGAGTGCGCCACCGTATGAACCCGACCACATCGGAATATTGTTGCCAATTGCAATTTTGCCGGTAGACGCAATACGGAGCCGTTCTGTATAGCTACCATCAAGTCCAGTTTGAACAATAAAAGCACCATCAACTCGTGATGAAGTCATCGCATCAGCAACGAATCCTAATCTCCCCATTCCGTCAGTAGTTGTTCCTGTTCTTTCAGCGTCAAAGCGAATAAGCGCACCGAATCCTACTGCGGTACTACCAGTAGATGTGTGCCCTAACCTTAATACATCTGTGGGGGTGTTAGTAGCTGCTGAATCTAAAATTGCGTGAAGTTTTGCGTTTGGCGCATCAGTCCCGATGCCGACATTGCCGTCGGTTCTTTTTATTACTACTGCGACCGTACCAGTTGAACTGTTGTTATGACGAACAAATTCCAACCTTGAGTTTGCACCGCTGTTACGAATGTCGAAACCCCAATTATTGCTTTCGTCGGCCAAGCGTAAAGTTGCTGTCCTTAAATTATCTCCCAAGATAGCCAGCGTTCTATCTTCGGCAATACTGTAGCTGCCTATCTGAACGTCGTAAGTTGCGTGAGCCGCTGTATCGTATTTTATTCCCCAGTTACCATTATCACAAAGCTGGGAATTGGTAGTCCCGTTTAGCTTAAAGGCGATTGAACCTCCTTGGCAGTTTATCATCCCGCTGCCGCCAGTTGTTCCCAACTCAAGGTAAGTTCCCGATAAGGAGTTACTACGAAAGACTCTTATAGAGGCTGCGTTACTGGTTGCATGACCTACGGATAATGTCGAAGTTGGATTAGTTGTCCCTATACCGACATTGCCGTCGCCCAGTATAGTCACCGCCATTGACGAGTTTGTAATTAAATGCAACGGCTCATTAACGTAAGTGCCGAATTGAGTAATGCCCCCAGTAGACCAATCCCATCTTGACTTAACTGTTCCCGAAACGCTGTTCTCTATAACCCCACCCCAAGTAGCATTAATTTCTAGAGTCTTCTTGTTTGCGGTACTGTTAGGCGTAGCAGTCCCGATGCCGACATCGCCGCCACCAGTTAAAGTCATTCCCACAACTACCCCTAGAGAACCTAAATTGGGCTGATATAAAAATTGAAGTCCTCCACCATAATTATAGTTAGGCCCGGTTTTCCAACCCCTAATTGCGCCGACAGGTTGAGTATAGTCAGGATTACCAGAATGATACCCCTGAGTGAACATGATTTGCGCCCCCGCTGTTCCGGGCGCACCACCCGCTTTATAATCTAGTTTCAGCGTTGAAAATCCATTGACAGTTGAAGAAGCAGTAGAACTTAACAGATGCACAAGTGATGCTGCCGATTCCGTTGTATCGTCAATTGTCCCAACCTGTAAAGTAGCGGTAGGCGAAGCAGTCCCGATGCCGACACGGCCAGTATCGTCCAATGTCATTACATCTACTATTCCGTTAGTAACGTTATTGGCTGAAAATTTCAACCCCATATTATTACTATTACTGGCTGTTCTATAGGCGGCGATCTCTGCCCCTTTATCTAGATATCCCCCCAGTCTAATTGTTGCGTGTTTTGCGCCAACCCCACCTTCTGTTTGAAATATGTGAAGTTTTTGTTTCGGAGAAATAGTCCCGATGCCGACTTCTTGTCCAAAGCTATGAAAACCACTAGGCGCTGAATACCTGATATAAGAATTGGAGGTGTACTGGATGTAGGCTTTTTCTACACCAGCTTGTCTAAAGGAAAGATAACCAGAATTTGTTGCCGAACCATCCACCAACACACCAGAAGCGTTACCAGTTGTACTGTACAGGTGCAAAGCATTGTATGGATTAGTTATCCCGATGCCGACATTGCCGTCAGAAAGAATACGCATCCTTTCGGCCGGAACTCCCGCCTCCGCCTTTGTCCAGAATTGAAGATCGCCACCACTATCATCACCTGCATTCGAATCAGATGTAACTACTGTTGAAAGAATTTGAGCTATCCTACTTCCCGCCGCCGCATTGGGGTTTACATGGTTTGCATTACCCGCATTAATAAAAGCAAGCCGACCCACTCTTGCTGCATTTGTGTTTGAAGAAGCTGTAAGGTTTGTTATGCCTCCATCAAAGGCTCCTGTTCCAGCAGTGCCAAACACTTCGAAAACTTGTCTATTAGTCGCATAACTACTTGTACTCGTAGCATTAATTATAACTCCGTAAGCGTGACTATATATTAGCGAATCCTCTAAAGCAGTTGTTCCATTCCATTGTGGTACGAAATTGTCTAAACCGCTTCCGGTAACAGTTCCCGCTCCTCCGGGTTGCCACGTTACTGTTCCAAAACCATTAGTTTGTAAATGGTATCCGGTAGTTCCGTCTGCGGTCGGGAGAGTATAAGATCCTATGGTAACCGCACCGCTGAACGACGCACTCTTATCGTTATCAATACGAAACACCTGTCCACTAGCATTGCTGACCTTGAACAGTTCATTGCTGCTCGTCGCCGTAGCATTACTAGAGAACTCAAAACCACCGTGACCGTTGGCTGCATCAGTAGAATTTTCTGTGTGAGCAAACCTTGTGGCGGTGTCATTGATGGAAATGAAAGTCTCATCGCTTCCCCTGTCCAACTTTAGCCCAGCACCCGTCCCTGTTCCGTTCAGGGTAACTCCACTACTAAAAGTTCCACTAGTACCCGTCAGCGCACCCGTTACACCGAGCGTGCCATTGACCGTGTGAGCGTCGGTAGTTGCGTTGCCAAGCGTAGCGTTCCCGTTGCAGCTCAAAGCACCCCACGTAGTCAAGTTGTTCTGAAATACTCCTGTGCTGGTGAACGTAGCACTAGTACCCGTTAACGCACCTGTCAGGTTTGTTGTCCCGTTTACATACAGCTTATATGCTCCCGGATTAGTGGTTCCGATGCCGACTGAATCGTGGGTAACGGTTAGCACTTTATTCACTACTCCACCTTGTATCCGTCCACCGATATGAACCGCACCTCCGTATTGACCGCTTGTCGTTACTGGCCGACTTGCCCAAATTCCACCTATAGTAGTTTTAGTCTCTGAGGTATTGTACGCCCCTCCGAATAATATGCCCCCTGCTCTCCCCGTAGTATAGGAGTCTTTGGAAACGAATGCGGCGAGGTAGTGCATTTGGCCTACTGCGTTGCTCGTCCCCCTTACATCTAAAGCCGACCACGGGCTTGCTTCTCCGATGCCGACATCACCACTAAACGTAGCACTCGTACCCGTCAGCGTACCGTAAAGCGTTAACCCTGTCGTATTCAGCTTCATTCTGGTGGACAATTGGGCAGTTGACGCATTATTGGAGGTGTACCAATAATACGCTGCATCATAGGCGGCATATAGATTGCCACCTGAACCTGACACTTTCTGTTTCCAATCTGTGCCATTGTAGTAAAGATTACTGGCAAGGCTAACCCCATTAGTGGTTCCGTATATTGCCCCGCCCGTGTTCAAATCCACGGTTGAGTAAGTACTCGTCCATGCACTCAAAGAAGCGCCGACTCCCAGACCACCCGTCAGCGTGGTGTCACCATTAACATGCAGTTTCGTACTTGGATTAGTTATCCCTATACCGACATTGCCGAAATTGTTAATTCTAACATACTCTACTCCTCCCGTAGAAAACGCTATCATGTTCGCCGATGGACGCCACATACCTCCATCACCATCTCCTGTGAATGTATAGGATGGAGCGGCAGCCGAACCTACGGGTGCTTTAATTACCCCACTAAACGTAGCAGTAGTACCCGTCAGCGCACCGCTGAAGTTTCCTGACCCTCCTACGTTTAACTGATACGTTCCAGCAGCCACGCCGATGCCAACTTCACCGCTGGCATTAAGCTCAAAATAATCAGCGGGATAACTGGAATTCTCTTTGGACATCCTCAAACAACTGGCATTGCTGAACATCTTAAAGCCTATCCCGCTAGAAGTATCGTCCAACAACAACATAGCGTTTGCGCCGCTGACTGTTAGTTGCGGTGTAGTATCGCTTGTAAACGTAGCAGTAGTACCCGTAAGCGCACCGTTCAGGTTTGTTGTCCCGTTTACATACAGCTTATATGCTCCCGGATTAGTGGTTCCGATGCCGACACCGCCAGCGAGAGGCATTAAAGCAATATCTGAACCAGATTCTTCGGTTGTGATGGATAAATAATTACTGGCTGAAACATAGTTAATATAAGCTCGCCTAGTTCCGGCCTCCACGAGCCCAAGTATTGGGTTGTAACCGGCGGTTGCGGTGTTGATATAATGATAATTGTGCCTATTGGCGGTAGAAGTGAATTGCGCATCGCCGTCAGACCAAAAACGCACTATTTCTGTACCAGCCTTGGCACTTACGCTCCCTATCTCAAAAAGAAAACCACCATAGTTATTACTAGAAGGGTGACTATTATAAAACCGGGTTCTCGCGTCACCATTTTCAACATATATGCCAGTAGAGTAACTTCCCTCAATTTTTAATTCCGCTGAATAAGGTGATGAGGTGTCTTTTATATGTACCAATCTATGCCCAACTCCTGATGGCACATTAGTCCCGATGCCGATATTGCCGTCAGTCTTAATGGTCATCATCGTGTCCCCGCTAACTGCTGCCCTAAAGCCTAAATTAGTGGTACAAGATAACTGAGTTCCGTTACCGTCAATGTCTATATAGTTACTGCCAGACCCCTGAAATCTGGCCACATCACTTGCGCCATTAACATGAAGTTTCCTTGCTGGGGAAGTAGTTCCGATGCCGACATTGCCACCAAAAGGTTGAATACCTAAATCGTAAGCAGCACTCCCATTCCACTGGGTTACCTGCAACCCAACTTTTCCTGAAGAAAGCGAGCCAATATAAAGCGAAGGCGTACTATTAGATAACACCCTAAACTGAGCCACACTCTTATCGTCAACGTCAGATAGCGATGCCCAATCACTATTCGTAAGACTCGACACCTGAAAGGTCGAAGCAGGATCATCAGTCCCGACGCCGACATTGCCGCCGTTCTTTATGTAAAGCCCCCTTCCGCTTCCAGACCCCCACCCAACTGCATTCGTGACAGGGAACTGATATTCCACATTGCCATAAAGCCCCGCTGTTACCGCACCCCCTGCTGGAGCAGTTGAAGCATTGAAGGTTGTCGCTGTCGTGCTAGCAGCAGTTAAGGCTGTCAAACTAACATCGTCGTCATACTCAATAACCATTTGGCAAGAGCCCCCACCTGCTCCTCCATCTATGTTTCTCACCCGCAAATAAAGCGAGTCGCTAGTTGATCCGATGTTTGGCCGATATACATCAATTGCGTATTTGTTTCTGCCGTAATATGCAACTCCGTTTTGTACTGGCAGCTCTAACCAGTCAGTAGCCGTCCCAATGTAAGCGACCATGTTGAACTCATAGGTTATAACGTCAATAACGCTGTTGTGATGAGCTTTAAAATAGATTCTAACATTTAGACCTGTTCCATCGTTTGAAAATTTACCTATCGCAACTGTATTGCCCGAAGTAGTTCCTACGGTCCTTGATATCTCTATCCGCTTCCGCCCCGCCGCCCTAAACTCTTGATCCAATGATGTTGCTGCTGTGAGCGTGCCAGTTACGGTGGTTGATACGAGTGATGCCATTTAAATTTTTTCCTTTAGTTCTTTCACTTCTTTATATAATTCCTTGAAGCCGTGCAATAAAACTGCCACTGCTCTGCTATAATTTACACCCGATGGATTACCCTTCTCGTCCGTTTCAACCAATTCCGGGAACATCTCGGCCAATTCCTCGGCGACTAAACCAACTTCCTTCTTCTCGCTTTTCTTCTTGTTAAATCTTACGGGACGAATCTTGCTTATCATTTCCAAGCTGGGAGAATAGGTTTCTATGTTTTCTTTTAATGCCAAGCTTGAGGCTTCGGTTAAAGTTCCCGAAATGTAAACGTTACCTTGAACCCTTAACTTGTATCCATTGCCGGTGGTTCCTATACCGACATTAGTTCCATCATCCCGTATTACTGAATTCCCAATGGTGTCGCCGTCAGTCCATTTGGAAACGTAGTTTGTCGTACCGGAGCCATCTACTGCACCAGCTCCGATTGCGGTTTCTATAACGTTTCCGCTGGAGTCTACCGACAATTTGTAAGTTGCGGTTCCCGTGTGGGTTCCGCTGCCGTAGGTGTTAAGTTTTAATTTACCCGCACCAGTAATTCTAAATTTTTCAGCTAATGTTCCTGAACCTATTATTTGAATTACTAAATCAGCCGTTCTTGTTGCATGAGTTATGTTTGTGTAAGGAGTATCAAACATCACTTGCGTTAGTGACTCGGTTGTACTTGATTCGCTACCCATTACAAACCGTGCGCCAAGTCCTATTCCGGGTGTTCCAGATGTGTTGTGTATCAAGGACAATACATTACCAAGGCCACTTGCAGTCGCTGTCCTTCTTATGAAGGTATTTGTAAGGGAAGATAGTCCTGTTATTTCCCCAACCACATCTAAAGCTGTTGCTGGATTAGTTGTCCCGATACCAACGCTTCCTCCCGTCTTAATGGTTAGCCTATCACCCGTAGAACCGTGTTCCCTAATTGTAAAATCAGAATTAACCCCATTTGTGGTCGCCTTGAAAGACCACCCACGATTTGGATAAGCAGCGTTTTTAATACCGATATAAATTGCATCTGACCCACTATTGGCAAAAACATTAGATATGGCGCTTACGGTTTGGTTCCCCTGAGATGCAACTGTATATGAATCTATTTGAAATGTATTTAGTGGCGCAGTAGTCCCGATGCCGACATTGCTGCTGTCTAATATCGTCATCGCTGTCGTTAAAGCGGCGTTTGCCGTTGTCGATCCTTTAACCCTAAAATGAAGATGACCCTTGCTGTTACCTCCTGTTCTTTCGTGAACTATTGCCGCGCCGGGAGTGTACCCTGTGGTCAGCGAGCCACCACTTGCCCACGCAGTAAGAGCTAATCCAATTTCTTCACCGTCACTTACTCCGTTGCCGTGAATATTTAACGAATACTGCGAAGCATTTGCCGAAGCGGTTGCATCAACATTATCAGTCCTAACGACCAAGCCCCCAACCGGAACAGTTTCCCCGATGCCGACTTTGCCCGCAGAATCTATCGTCAATCTTATCGCATTATTGGTTCCAAGCTGAAGTGGGTAAGCTCCTGTTCCACCCACTACAGTGGCATACGCAAGGCTTCCGGTAATAGCGTTCCCACCCGAACTAGACTCTCTATAAAAATAACTTACTCCGCCAGTATTGGCTGACTGGAAACCTGCACGATTAGTTCCTGTGTTAGATTTAAGAAATACATCCCCCGCAGCAGTTCTTATATCAAGTGCATAACCCGGATTAGTAGTCCCGATGCCGACTTTGCCGTCTGAAGTCACTCTTGCAGAGATACTATTATCACTACCATAAAAGGTAGTGTTACCTACGCCATCTACAAGGAAACGCGTATTAGATGTAGCGTTACAAACTTCAAGCCCATAGTTAGTTGTGTTACTGGCGGGAGCGTTAAGGCTTAAAGTTACAGCACTATTAGGAGCTTTGTTGATGCCGACTTTGCCGTCACTTCTGACGGTGAATAGCCCCGCAGTGCCATTATAGTTTTGAACAACTAATGAATTTTGACTTGAGGTATTTCCCGCTCTAATAGTTATACCTTCTGATGCGGCATTACTATTATAGAATATTCCTGTGTACCCGGTAGCGTTAGCAACTACGTGCATAGGTGCTTAAGGTGCAGTAGCCCCGACGCCAACCCTGCCGCTAGAAAAATTCCAATCGTTGTTCTCGAACGACAGAAAGCTGCTGCCCTGTGAGTTTTTGTAGTTAATATGGGCTGTGGTTGTTGTGCTTTCAACCATGAGCGGGACTGTACCTGTCGTTTTAACATGAAGTCGACGGCCCGCATCAGGCGCAGTAGTCCCAATACCGACATTGCCGTCATGCAATATACGCATTCTTTCAACAGGATCACCAGTTCCCCCCGTAGCATGAGTATAAAAGGCCATGTCTCCCACGTCATGAACAGAAGTGGAATTTTTTATTACTGAAATTTTTCCTAGTTTCTCATTGGCGTTATGATTTTCAAAGATAATAGACCCCACCGCTCCTGCGGTTGCTGCAGCTTTATACCCCTCTAAATGAAGCTGGGCTTCTGAACTGCCCCCCGTGTTGCCTTGGATCCTAACGACGGGGGTTGCTGAGGCATCATAAACGTGTAAAAGTGTATCTGGAGTATTAGTCCCGATGCCGACATTGCCTCCGCTCATTACGGTAAATTTAGGAGAACCAGTAATGTCGTTTATACAAATCTTATTGGCGGCACCTGCTCCATTGCCATTATACTCAATGGACATTCCCGCGCTTATAGCAGCACCCGCGCCTTCACTAAATTGAAGTAACGGTCTGTTGGAGGTAGTAGACCCCAAGCATAAAACTGTTTCTTGGACATTGGCTGTTCCGTTACTCCAAACGTGAAGCGGCGCATCCGGCGCAGCAATCCCGACGCCTAAGTTGCCGCCATTAATGTACGAATTACCAGCGGAGTCTAAAACTACCTTAGTAACACCCGTGTCAAATAATCTGAAATAACCTTTGTCGTAGTTAACCCCTGTTCCCCTATACTCCATTTGAGCGATGATGTAATCGTCCGAACGAAGCCGAATCATTTTGCCATCACCGTAGTTACTGATAGTTCCCGCTACTTCTAATTCGTAGGCTGGCGAAGTAGTACCGATGCCGACACTTCCTTCTGTAATCAATCCGTTACTAGGTGGAGCCGATGCCGCAAAAGTATTACCTATTGTAACCCCTCCCCTTATCATCGTATTATAGGTAGACCCACCCTTGACAATCATTGCGAAGCCGCCAGACGCACCATCTACCCTAAATGCTTCGTCAGAACCCGTTTGCACCACATGAAGTCTTGCCCCCGGCGCAGCAATCCCGATGCCGACATTACCCTTCTCATCAATAGTAATTCCGTTATAATCGTCACCATCTCTAGTAGTAATATTTAACTTGGTTTTTCTGTTAGCTGTAGTGGAGTAATCCCCCACCTTAACTACTTCAAGTTGTGCCCCCCTTACTAGGCCGCTAGAAGTGTTCCCAAATCCAAACATCAGGGTTGTTGTTTCGTCCAGTGAAGACGTTGCCTGATATCTGTTTGATATAATTACTCTAGCTTCTCCTCCGTTTGCTGTATTATCAACCTGTAATATATCTGAAGGCGCATCAGTCCCAATACCGACTGAGCCTGAGCTATTAATGATTCCACCACTTCCACCTGTCCAAGTAAAAGTGTTGGCTCGCAGACGTACGTTGTCGCCGTTGCTTGCACCTAAATACAGATTATTACCGTACAGATATGTATTTGCATTATTGGTGTAAAAGTCATGATTAGTCCTAATCCGAGAACCTGAGTCATTGTAGAAAAATCCGCCGCCCGTACCTATGTAAAGGTTGCCACTAACTCTGCCGCTACCTACTACGTCTAATGTTTTTCCCGGATCAGTTGACCCGATACCGACATTGCCAAGAGAGTCCAAGGTCATTGTCGGGTTGGTGTTTTTAACTGCACCACGGCCATTGTAGAAATATAAATCGGTGTGACCACCAGTTAGTTTCTTTGCCTCTATTGAGGCTGAATAATATAAGTTAGTTCCATAGCGAAAATCAATTATACCAGACTCATCATCTGCGACAGTAGCGCGGCTGATAATTAATCCGTTACCATTACTAGCATTAGCAAATATTGAACCATTGACACTTAGTTTCTCAGAGGCGTATTGACTACTAGTCCCAATACCAATCTTGCTACCACTATCATATATAATAGAATCACCAATGGTGTCGCCGTCAGTCCATTTCGGAATGTAATTGGCGGTACCACTACCATCTACAGTTCCCGCTCCCCCCGCTGCCCACGTTACGCCTCCTACGCCGTCTGTTTGTAAATGGTATCCGGTAGTTCCGTCAGTATTTGGAAGAGTATAGGCTCCGATGGTAACCGCACCGCTGAAGTTGCCCGTTCCTGTGACTGCTACCCCAGAGGTAGTTGCATCCAGAATTTTGGAACCGCCTGCGTACAGCCTGACGGATGGCCCGTCTAACCGAGTATAACCAAGGGTTGCGCCGCCTCGGAGGTAATAGCTGGCGGATGAACTTAACTGAACCTTACCATCATTAGTTGCTCCATTTTGAACCTCAATAGCATGGGTAAATGTGGACGCACCACCGCTGACAGTTATCCCACCACCGTCTTTAAAGATCACTCTTTGAGCGTTACCGCTCTCAACAAACTGAAGACCGCTACCGCTATAATTAGTATACCACTCCTGACCTCCCGTATCGTGGAATAATAAGTAGTTGCTGGCGGTGGCAGATAGGCCACCGATAAGTATACTCCCTTCAACATGAAGTTTTTGTGCTGGCGCAGTAGTTCCGATGCCGACATTGCCGTCATTAGTAATCACCAAACGCTGCGCCGGAGTCCCCGTGGATAAGCCTGTATAAAATTTAATATCCCCAGTTGAAGGGGCGTTGCCTCCTGATAGAACAATTTTTCCACCGGGCCATGATGCTCCACCCTGTAACGTAAGCACTCCCGCCGAGGTTGAATTCTTTATTGCCCGTGTGCCTGTTAATGTAATGTCATCGCTAAACGTAGCACTGGTTCCTGTCAGCGCACCCGTACCAGTTACGGCGAATTTAGCAGTAGAACCGTCAGGGGTTATTCTTAAAGCGTCTGATGCGGTTGTTGTTTGTTGAATATGTACCGCTGGTTCCGTTCCACCACTAGCGTGGGCTTGTACAAAGTCCGCCATTTGCCGTGTGGCGGATGCTACGGCACGCATGACCTGAAACGCCCTGCCTGTTCCAGATTGCGTTGCCGAGAGTGATGCTGCTGCCCCATCATTGGTAGTCGCATAAACCGCCGCTGTGCCAGCTACTTTTAAGTTGCCTCCTTCGACGTGAAGCAATTCCGATGGTGCAGTAGTCCCTATGCCGACATTACCGTCATCCCGCAAGGTCATTACGTCAACATTTGCTGTTTCGCTCCAAGTATTAGAAGATTTAAGGGAAATGTCAAGTTGCGTTCCCGGCCCGTAATAAGGGGCACCAGACGCGTCGAAAGATTTCATATTGAAATCTACTGATGCAGGGTAATACACGGAAGAAACACCGGTTCTATTGAGTCTTAAAACAGTTTTTCTTGTCGCACTATTTCCGGGGCCAATAATTCTAACAGTAGGGACTTCTCCAACTGTTTGACTACTAGTCGAAGCACCTATTTGGAGTAGCGCTTGTGGAGTATCAGTCCCTATACCTACATTTGTTCCGTTATCATATAAGGTTCCTGTCGTTAAAGTATTACCGTCATACCATCTCGCAGTATAACCTGTAACTCCCGCCCCGTCCACCACGGTGGGAGGAATTAATCCGGACACAGTATTTATTTCATCAGTTAAATATTGACCGGTCGTAATCAAGTTACCGCTTACGTCATCTACGATTGCGCCTGTTAAGACTAGGTTCGATGCGTTAGTCGAAATGTTCGTTACGTTGGTGGCGATATTCGTTACGTTGGTAGCGATATTCGTTACGTTAGTGGCGATTCCCAACGTGTTCGTATCGACAAACGCACCCGTTAAGACTAGGTTCGACGCAACCGCATTGATGTCCGTCGTCAGCGTTTGACCGGTTTCGATCAAGTTACCACTTAACCCGTCGAAATCTCCCGAAGCTTTCCAAAGAGGACCGCTGTCGTCGCTTGTAAGGACGTAACCTTTATCTCCCGTCGAATTGGTTTGATCGTAAAACTTGCCGCTTACTATTGCGTCTCCGTTTACGTGAAGAAGACGTTGTGGGTTTGTCGTGCCGATACCAACATTCGTTGCGTCATCGTAAATTAATGAATCGCCAATTGTATCTGAATCAATCCACTTCGGAACATAATTAGCAGTACCGTCACCACCAACTCCCGAAAGAACATCCTCAATCATCTTCCATTGCGGACCGCCTACTTCGCTCGTGAATACATGACCCGCAGCTCCGCTTGAATTAATCGAATCGTAGAGAACGCCGCTTATTATTGCGTCGCCGGAGACATGTAGGTTATGTTGAGGATCAAGCGCAACACCGATACCGACTTTGTTAGAAGTTGTATTTACTACTAATCCATTTTTAGAAAAATCTTTTCCTATTTTTAGTAGACCCTCGCTCCCGTCCCAACCTATTTTGCCAACGTCCCCTACGCCAACTTCGTTAAACACTAATGATGCATCAGAAGTAGATTGTCCTTTTACCCTTATGTTTCCCGATCCTGCTGCAGGAACGACATCTAAATTCACGCCCGGATTCGTTGTTCCTATACCAACATTGCCGTCGGACTGAACCCTTAACAAGGTTCCAGCCGTAGCCAATGTTGTTCCATTATGACCGACTGTGAAAGCAGAGAGAGTATCATCAGCATTAGAATCTATCAAAATTCCAACATGATACCTTGCGGTCAACAATATAGCATTCTCGCTGCTGTTTCTTCCTATTCTGTTAAGAGCATCATCATCATCACCCTCAAAATATAAATACTTATCTGGATTTATTATTAAGTTCGCGGTGTTTAAATACAGACCCTCAAAGTTATTTAAATGTAACTGATTGCTTATCCAACTGGTTCCAATATAAGCGTAACCACTATTCTCTTGCCATAACTGTAAGTCACGGCTTTGAGAGCTCCCACCTTTTATTTTTAGTCTGGAATAATAGGCTGCGCTTTGCGAGTTACCGTTGGTGCCGGTTCCAAAAAAGGTAATATCGCTTGACCCATCTGCGGTTTGTGTTTGGGTTGCTGCATGAAGCGGGCCACTAATGCCGACATTGCCGTCAGACTTGATTACCATCCGCTCCTCAAGGTACGGACTAACGTTGTTCGTCGCCTGTGTGTAAAACTTAATACTACCCGAACTTGCGCTTCCTGCTAGGTCATGGTGCAGCAACTGAATTGACGCAACCCTCGCATTGCCACCGTGATTCGGCTGGTTTGGGTTTATGCTAGAAGCAGAGATTTCAACAAGATTCGTTTGAGTATAGTCATTAGAAGCCGAGTTGCCACCTTGGATCACCAGCGTCCCAGTTGAATTGCGTCCGATATTTCCTTGGACATCTAAAGTATATGCTGGCGCATCAGTCCCGATGCCGACCGATCCTTTCCCAGTGGTCGCCCCCTCTAAAAACAATACTGTTCTGTATGAAGTAGTGCCAGAATCATACATATTGAATTCTAGATTTCTGTTGTATGTTTCACTCGCAAAAATTTTTATATTTTGATTAGCGGCAATCCAGATAGGATCGCCTGACGAAGCCGTAAACCTTGCACTACCCAAAACATCTAACTTCGCACCCGGATTAGTTATCCCTATACCGACATTGCCGTCACTCTGCAGGGAAATCCGTGGCGTTACCAATGCAGTTGAGGAAGCTATATAAAAATTATTGGTCGCGGTATCGTGCCCCATGGAGTAATCCACGGCATCACCAAAATCAATATACCTATTATCTCTTACGTGAAGCCTGTTTCCCCAAACATTGGTTGTTCCCGCCGTTGGATTGAGGTAAATGTTTCTCGCTGATTCTAAAAATAAATGCCTGTTATTTTGTAAACCTCCAGAACTGGCACCTCCAGCGTAAAGAATTGTATATCCATTAGAGTTAACCCGTAATGTACCATAATTTGCATCCCCAGTACCCTCTATTCTGATTGCATCATTTGTACCAATCCCCGCTTGTTTTACAGTAAAAGTTCCCGCGGGCATCACGGTACCTATTCCTATAGCATCTCCACTTTGAGCAATTACTGAATTACCAATCGTATCCGAATCAACCCATCTCGGAATATACTCAGCAGTACCGTTACCACCCACACCCGAAAGAACGTCCTCAATCATCTTCCATTGGGGTCCGCCCACTTCGCTTGTCAGGACCTCTCCCAAATCGCCGCTCGAATTGGTTGAGTCGTAGAGAACGCCGCTTATGATTGCATCGCCGGAAACATGAAGACGGCGTTGGGGATCTACAAGATTGTTACCTATTCCGACATTGCCGTCTTGTTGAACAACCATTCTGACATCAGAATTAGTTTTGAACTGTAAATTATCATCAGAATTTTCGTTATAGACAACCCATTTTCTGGTAGCGCCTTCTGCCCATTCATAACCGGGATTAGAATTAGTCCCAGCAGTAACTCTAATTCTTGGTTCTGATGCGTTATAAACTTCTAAAGCTTCTGCGGGAGTAGTTATTCCTATACCGACGCTGCCGTTGGGAGAATCAATTCGCATCGCCTCACCAAGAGTTTTGACCTTGAAGATGATTCCATCGTCACCGTTTTTGTTTTCAATTACTGCGCCCTCTGCTGTCGTATAAAAACCTAGCCTATAGTATGTCGTGCCTCCTATTTGAAGCGCAGGGTTGGATTGGCTACCAAGCGCTGCCGCACTACCGACATGTAGGTTTGCATTTGGCGCATTAACCTCGATACCAACGCGGGGGCCAGCACCATCAGTCCCGTTTATAGTCATGGCGCGCATTACATTACCGCTTGTTGACTTAACGTGAAAATCTATATTAGTACGATAGGCGCTTGTTGCCGTGGTTACAAAATCTATATGTCCCCAATTTTGCTGACCCGCATCATAGTCTTGTGCAAACTGAATCCGACCTAGAGAGGTATTGGCGGTTGTGACATTTGAGCCGTCCCTGTGAATAGTTAAAACACTAGCTGCATCAGTTGTTGATACTTGCAGTTTACTAGCTGGCGCATT
>Ga0255048_10001483_pt1 | contig 16190 bp, 27 predicted proteins | sample JV7_2_2_MG_FD_183619 | JGI IMG/M metagenome (GOLD analysis project Ga0255048, IMG submission 183619) | Seawater microbial communities from Jervis Inlet, British Columbia, Canada - JV7_2_2 | ecosystem: Environmental > Aquatic > Marine > Inlet | place: Canada: British Columbia | collected 2016-10-06
GCTTATTACTTAAGAATTCTGGTTTATCTTCGTGCTTTACATACATATAGCCAAGCTCTTTTGCATACTCAAGAATTGACATTCTAACAAATTGACTCCACCTTTGCTTGTCAATTTGAGAAAATATCTCTAACGTTTTTTTATTGTGTAATGCAGATCCCAAAGGGTCCAATCTAAACATTCTTTGTGTCATAAATCACTCCTATTATTTTCTTAAATTATAGCTTGATTTTACAGCGTTGTCAATTATCCAATTTGACAACGTTGTAAAATTGGACTATAATAGTTTCAAATCAAATTATTCAGAGTTATGGAGGCTATTAGAATGGCTAGAAAATGGCTGTATGAATGTAAGAAATATGACCCTTACGGCTATAGATTTCCAAGGGTTAAAATCAAACAACTCAAAGTAGTTATAAAACCAAGGAGAAAAACAAATGAGTAACGTTAAGCAAATAGACGAAAAAATGGCAGAATATGACAATGTTCCAAGCATGGGCATTGTCGGAGAAATTAAGATTGAATTTGGCTTTCATTGCTATATTGAAGGTAATGATTTCTGGAAATTCTATAGAGGATTTAACAAGCCAGAAGATACACAGGCTGCTTTTTTGAGCGCCAAAGATGCAGTAGAGAATGCCGGAGGAGATGCTAGACAATTACGCCCTGGCGTTTGTGTAAAAATTTATGCAGATGTTTTATCACGTGATACGCCCTACGCTGCTGACCTACGAGAATTTACACCTCGATGGCAAGAGGGTGCCTATAGCATGATTTTAGATGCCATAGGGAGTTTGCCTATCGGCGAAAAATTCTATGGGCAAGTGCAATATAAAGCTAATCCTTATCACGTAGCAAAAGGCGAAGCTGGGAAAACATCAGAAGATCGAGAAGGCAATCCGGCTTATCCTACCATTCGAGTGCCAGTACAGAAATTCACCAAGCAGGAGGCAATTGATTTTGTTGCTGCTAATAGTAATACATCAAATGTCAGCACAATCAGCGATGCCGCACAATCAAATGCTCAAGAGATTTTGGACAACTGGGCCATTGCACAACAAGGAAATTGCCCATTTCCTGATACACCAGAATATACAAAGTCTTTTCCCTTAATGCCAGAAAAGATGACACCCCCAGAACGTAAAGGGTATGAGAACCAAGTAGTACAATGGCTCGCCAAAGTCTGGGAAGTCACAGCATCAGACATTGATCAATTGATTGCTCAGGAGATTTCATTCTAATGATATACATAGACCCATCTGAGTTACGCGAAACAAGCAAATTAAAAGATTTCATCTCGGATATGGTCTATAAGTCGTTGCCAAATCTGGAGGCAGCCACCGGAGCGGATATAATGGTATCTCCTGATGGTTTGCCTCCAGCTAAAGAAAGTTTGATTAAATTTCACATCTCTCAAGGAGCAAAATTAATACAAATAAAATTTGGACATGACTTATCATCATCAATAGTAGATGACAGATTAAACGAAGCATTATCAAGAATGCTTTCAACCGGCGCTCAATCTTGGCAATGTCTATTATCATTTGTTGGCAGTATCAAATCTGAAAACGAGATGGCTATCATTGACGGTCAATCAACCTATACCGATCATCCGATGACTTGGAAACAATTACAATCAGCATTGACTTTCTGGTCTGAAAGAGGCGGCACTTTAGATTTCCCTTTGAATTCTGGGAAACTGATACCCGAACATTTGGCCATTCATCAAAATCATATCAACCGATTTAGACAAGGCGAAAAAGAGCGTATTATATGGCCTAAATTACCAGCGCTCTATGATGAAATTGAAAATGCAGATTTGAGTAAGGAATGGTATCAGGCTCAGGAAATCAAACCAATTGATGACATCAGAAACCTAATACGCTACATTCCTGATTGCAGAATTGGGCCTAAAATGGCAATGGCTATAGGCAAATATATGGGGGATAATGAAATAAGATTAGACTGGTCAGGATTTATGAGTTTATTGCAGGATGATAAAATTTTAGAAGTCCCCGGCATTGGCAAAAAAACATTTAATAACATTATGTGGGGACTATACAGGACAAAAGAAGAAAGGATGAGCAGAAATGAATAATTCATCAGTCGATGTAATAACATTGGGGAAAATTCTTGCTCAATCTGGATATTTTAGCGATGCACGACAAGCTGCTCAAGCGGTTGTTAAAATACTTGCAGGACAAGAACTAGGAATAGGACCAATCGCTTCAATGACAGGAATTTCAATTATTAAAGGGCGAATTACAATTGGAGCTAATTTGATGGCTGGCATTGTCAAATCCAAAGAGGAATATGATTACAAGATACAAGAGCATACCACGATGTCTTGCAGTATTGAATATTTCCAAAATGATGAATCAATAGGCGTATCTACATTCACTGCCAAAGACGCAAAGCAAGCTGGATTAACAAGCAAGGACAACTGGCGAAAATATCCCCGTAACATGTTATTTGCTCGCGCAATGTCCAATGGCGCTAAATGGTTTTGCCCTGACGCATTTAATGGTCAAACTGTTTATGTTCCTGAAGAATTAGAAAGTCCCTCGCAACTTCTAATAGAACAGCCAGAAGATAATGAACAAATAGGCGCAATCAAAGAATATCTCAAAACATTGCCGACTTCTCCTCCAGTAAGATTAGCTAAAATTAAAGAGGCAATTGAAACCGGCGAATTGTCCTATGATGGCGAAATTACTATGGATAAGATTGGAGAGTGGAGTAAGTAGCATTGTCCTGGTGACGATTGCCCTAAACATTTTTTCAGGGGAGTTTCGATAGTCAACCTCGCTTCGCTCGGTGCTACACTGCGTTGCGCCCCTGCGGGTGACAATCTCTCCTACTCCCTGAAAAACAAGGGCAAGCAATCGCCCCCTACTCTCAATCAAGCATCCTGTTATTTAGCATAGCTAATCCCTATGCTTTTTTATTTCCCATAGGAAAGTCCAATTTGACAACGTTGTAAAGTTGAACTATAATTAAGGGAGAAAAGTTAATTCAGACCAAACGAAAGGGTTAAAAATGTCCAATTTAAGCAGAAGAGTTTTGAAGGCCAAAGAGTTAAGAATTACCAAGACTGACCGCTGTTACCATACGTGGGGGAACAATGATGTTCGTTATGAAATTTGCCTCAGTAGCAGCCGAAAAGATATAGTTACACCGGATGGCTATTTGAGTATCCCAGTATTTCACAGCAATTGCAATAATGGGGAAGCCTGCAAGGGCAATACTCAGCATACAGTATGTTACCATTCGATTGGTGCAATTTACAGATCGTTTGAATGCGTTGATAATCACGTGAGTTTTTATGAGACTTACCACGATGCTGTTAATGGTTTGAATTTTGGCGGCTTTGTCGCTAAGATTACTAACAATAACGGACGCGGCCATGTCTGGTGTGTAGTTCGTAAGGCAGGCCAGAAACGACAAGAGATGGAATTCAAGGTGATGCCGGAGGAGGCTGTATAATGAAATATATAGAAGATGTAGATTTAACCAGGCCAGAAAAGGCCATTATTGTAGCAGCATTTTGCCTTGTTCCTTTTTCGTCGATGAAGCCAACGATGGGGAATATAGATGCCTTTACTGTCAGGTGGGGCATAGAAGCACTCGGGATAGCAATGCCTCTTTTGATCCTTATCGGGAAAAAGGAAGTGCTTGAAAGTACATTAAGAAAATTAAAGACAACAAATCTTGACAATCTCTCAGTCAATTTGATGAGAGGCAATGAAGACGATGAGGGGATTGACTGATGAATATAAAAAAAATGCTAGAAGATCACAGGAAATGGATAGAGAATAATCCAGAAGGAATTAGAGCTAATCTGAGTGAAGCTAATCTGTGGGAAGCTAATCTGAGTGGAGCTAATCTGAGTGAAGCTAATCTAAGTAGAGCTAATCTGTGGGAAGCTAATCTGAGTGAAGCTAATCTGAATAGAGCTAATCTGTGGGGAGCTAATCTGATTAGAGCTAATCTGAGTGGAGCTAATCTGATTAGAGCTAATCTGATTAGAGCTAATCTGAGTGGAGCTAATCTGAGTGGAGCTAATCTGAGTGGAGCAACCTCGATAAAATACGTATCCTTTGATGAAAGAGGATACACCCTTATAATGTGGAAGATGAAAGGTGTTTTGTATTTCAATGCCGGATGTCGCTTTTTCTCCGAGAAAGATGCTCTGGCCCATTGGGGCAGCGAAATGTATCCGGACAAAAGCAGGGGAAGCAAATACGTAAAATCCATTCGTTTCCTAAGCGACATTGGGATCAGGGATTGACTGATGATTTATAAAATAGCAGTATTTGAGAAAAAAACTGGAAATTTTATTATGTCCTACGAGACAAATGATATGATTGATTTAATAAATCATATCATGAAAAGGCGAAAAGAAATTCAAGGCAATCGATTTGTTGTTTCCGGAAAACAAAAAGATGGGGGAATAACAAGATTTTGGAAGTCAAAAGAGTTTTCCTTATGATACTAAAACGCTCAATCTGGCAGGAAATAACATTGTTCTGGCAATTTGCAACCGGCAAACATTGGATAGTGAGAGAAAGGGAAGTGATAATATGACAACATTGACAGAGCGAAGGCGCAAAAAATTCAAAGCAGAAGTGTCCAACACAAGAGATGGAATGTCTCTTGGTGTAACCCATAACGGGTGGCAATGGTATCATATCCTGCTTAATCATGAAGAGATGGCCATTACAATCAAAGTGCTAAAACAGGAGATTGAAAATAATGAAAATAGTCTGTAGCTGGTGCAATCGCCTTATGAGTGGCGATAAAAATGATACTGAAATCAGTCATAGTATATGTAAAAAATGCTATGATAAATGGATAAAAGGATTGAAATAATGGCCTATAAATTCCCCCATTCTCTCGACCGGCCAATTAGCGAAAGTGACATAAAAGCGAAAATAGAGAAATCAGATCCAAAATGGATTAAGATTTCCCACGCAAATATTGAAATGCTAATTAGATTAAGAGAAATGAAGGACAACAATGTATAATCTCCCTCATCCTCTTGACAGGCCACACCAGCAAGAAAGCCTCGATTGGCTTATGGCATCCGATAAAAAGTATAATATCATATGCGCTCCTACTGGCAGCGGTAAAAGCGCATGGGTGGCCGGCGCAAGCCAGGAAAAGGCTGTGATGGTACTGACTAAAACAAAATCCCTGCAAGCTGAAAACTATGAAAAGATTTATAAATTTGATCCTCTTTTCGGCAAAGGTAATTACTCCTGCGATGACGAAGATAATCCTATTGCTAAATATGCTAATTGGACTGCATATGATTGCGGCAATATGGAATGTGATTGTAGGTATCAATTGCAATATAGGCATTGTCAGCTTAACAGTTGGCGAGTTAGCTTGAATTATGCTAAATATTTTACAGCCAGAATACAGAAGCAAATATTATTTTTAGATGAGGCACACAACTTGCCTGATATTGTTACTGAGCATATCGGACTAACACTGCGCTGGGATAATGAATTCATCCAGTATCATAACCCTCCAACCGAAGAGAAGCGATTAAATTTTCAAGAGGCAATGGCCTATTTCAAAAATTGCGCCAGGCTGGTTAAGGACGCGCATCCCGGCCAAAAGGATTTGAAACTATGGCGAAAGTGGAAAAGGCTATCTTCTAAAATTCATGTTGTAAACGAGATAATAGCCAAATCCGAAAGTTTACAAGATTGGTATTATGAAGTTGATGAGGAGAAATTGCTCATCAAACCATTGACCGCTAAATACCATTTCAAGAAATTGTTTAGCGCTCCTAAAATCATCTTGATGAGCGCCACTATTAATCCTAGCATCATTGGTCGGCTTGGCATAGATGAAAGCGAGATGGCCTTTTTGGAAGTGCCCAACATCTGGCCAGTGCCAACACGGTTGATTTACGATTTGAATGCGCCTCGCCTGAACTGGAAAAGCCCAGACAGTGACAAAGAAAAATGGGTAAAATTAATATCAAATGTCTTAACTCCTGATAAAAGCAGCATCATCCATGTGGCAAGCAATGCACAAGCATGGACAATAAAAAAAGGATTGCAGGAGAAAGGCATTCATTCTTGGATACCAGAAAAAGGCATAGGCACTGACAAACAACTGGCTCAATGGTATCAAATCAGAAAGCCAGGAATGAATTGTATATCAGCCACTTTTCATGAGGGCGTTGATTTGGGTGAGGATGACATCTGCATCACGGCAAAAGTCCCATGGGGAGACATTGGCCCAAATTACGAAAAGGCAAAAATGAATTATGACAAATCCTGGTATAATGAGCAGGCGTCGTACAACTTTATGCAGAGTTATGGCAGACCACAAAGAGGCAAAAAAGAGCATTACACGGGAGAAAAGAAGGCATATATCGCAGATGGAGCTTGGAAAGGATTGAAACATTTATCAGCAGATTTCAAGAAAAGGATAAGGAGTTACAATGGAAATATCTAACATCCCAAAAGAAGAATATTCAGAATTCCTAAAACAAAAACAATTGATTCACAAGGCATCTGGCTTCACAGTATCAGAAGCCGACATCAGTCCTGTCCCATTCCCGCATCAAAATGCACTAATCCGATATGCAATCCGCAAAGGGAAGTCAGCCATTTTGGCTGATACCGGATTAGGCAAAACCATTATGGAGTTAGAGTGGGCTAGGATTATCACGGATCACACAGACAAGCCGGTCCTAATCACTATGCCATTGTATGTGGCATATCAGACTATTGGCACCTCGCTAGAGTTATTCAATCGTGAGTTAAAATTTGCAGAAGACAAAATGATTGTATCACCTGGCAAAGGCATTTATGTTACCAATTATGAAAAGCTGCATAAATTTTCCGGCGTTGACTGGGGGGGACTGGTATTTGATGAAAGTTCAATTTTCAAAGGGCAAGGAAAATTTTTCAATAGGGCTAAATCATTGGCTCAAGGCGTGCCATTTGTGCTACTGGCAAGCGCTACACCTAATCCGAACTCGCCCGAGGAAATGGGAATGCAATCAGATGTACTAGGCATTATGTCCGAAGCCGAAATGAAATCAACATTCTTTATCAATCGACAGGACAGCAAGGCCATCAGCCAAAGCGATGTAGCTAAACGAAGCATAGAAAAAGCTGGTGCAAATAGCTTGTCTGAAATTCCTTTTGCAGACTTAAAAATATCTGCAAAAGGCAACAAAAAAGAACGGCAAGGATGGCAATTAGCACCTCACGGTAAAGAGAAATTTTATCAATGGCTCGCATCTTGGGCGATGGCTGTCAAATTGCCGTCTGATATAGGATTTAATGACGAAGGCTACATCCTGCCTAAATTGACCATAACACCTATTTTCCTTGATACTGGCTATGTGCCAGAAAATCAGCTTGTATTTACTGGCCTGGCCGGTGTAGGAGATAGAAGCAAAGTTAGAAAATTAACTTTAGAAGACAAATGCCAGATGGCTATGGAGATTGTAGGCGATAGCACCGATCAATGGATTGTATGGTGCGGCCTTAACCCTGAAAGCACTAGAATAGCTCAATTACTTAAAGAGAAAAAGGCTAACTTTGTAAATGTGCAAGGCTCCGACAAAACAGATAAAAAAATTGAAGGGCTGAAATCCTTCACGTCAGGCGAAACTCAGATACTAATCAGCAAGGCTAAAATCTGCGGTCATGGCAGCAATTTTCAGAACTGCCATAAAATGATATTTGTCGGGTTGTCTGATAGCTGGGAGAGTTTCTACCAGTCAATTAAACGTATTCATAGATTTAATCAATTCTCAGATTGCGAGGTCTATGTACTTTTAGCAGAAGAGGAAAGAGAGATATGGGGCAATGTAGAAAAAAAAGGATTGCAGGCCGAATTAATGACTAAAAAACTAATCGAAAATGCAGGGCAATATCAGATGGAGGAGTTAGATATGAAGGCAGGGCAAAAACAAGCATATCAAACAGATGACATTAAAACAGACAAATATCATATAATGCTAGGCGATAGCTGCGAAAGGCTTAGAGAAATTGAAAGTAATTCAGTAGGACTAAGCATTTATTCGCCTCCGTTCGAGGGCCTATTTGTTTACTCGAATACTGAGCGCGATTTAGGCAATAGCGCCACCAAAGAAGATTTTTACACTCATTATGGCTTTATTGTTGAAGAAATGATGCGAGTAACACAACCAGGCAGAAAGACAATAGTTCACGCGGCTGATATTCATGCGCGTAAAGGTAAAGATGGTTTCATTGGCCTTAAGCCATTCTCAGATAGAGTAACCGCTCTTTACAATGAAAAAGGATGGGATTTTAATGGCAGAATTCCAATTGCTAAAAATCCACAGGCTACAGCCATTAGATTGAAAGCTCATGAACTAATGTTTGCCACAATGAGGCGCGATGCAGCAAGACTTATGCCAGTTCAACCAGATTATTTACTTGTCTTCACTAAGCCGGGGAAGAATGAAAACAAAATCCTGCCTATGGAGAACGGAGAAATGTATGAAAATGACTGGATTAAAATTGCTGGAAACACTTGGCTAAATGGGATGTGGGGAAAATTAGAAAATGACAGCTTGACCGAACAGGATTTTATCGATATTGGCAAGCAAATTTATGAACATTACAAATCCGGCAATCCTATCTGGGATGACATTTCAGAAACAAAGGTCTTGCAGCATACTGGCAAATCAAGAGCGCGACTTGATCAAGATGACACTAAACATATTTGCCCACTACAACTTGAGCCAGTAGAACGCGCCATCAAACTATGGAGCAATCCCGGCGACATTGTACTATCGCCATTCATGGGAATTGGCACAGAGCCATATCAAGCAGTTATGTTTGATCGATATGGTATTGGTATCGAATTGAAACCGGCTTATTTTTATAAAGCCGCTGAGAATATGGAGAAGGCAGTAACTTTAAGCCAATCAGTAGATTTATTTAGTATGGCAGGAATTGAGGTGTAGACAATGAATAACGCAATCGAACTAGCCCTGAAAACTTGGTATCCTAAAAATCATCCGCTGCATCTAGATCCAATTCATCCGGCGATGGGATTGGCGGGCGAGGCAGGAGAAATATTAAATAAGCGCAAAAAAGACCTATTCAAAGCAAATTACGAATGGTCTGATTTAGATGAATTGGATGAGCTGGGTGACATTTGGTATTACATCCGAATTTTGACTTATCAGTATAATATGGAAATGACCAGCTATCCATTTTTGCAGAAGGATTTAGATATTATCAGATCAGGAATGGCGCTGAATGCAACGCAAATATGTATTAATGCACAAAAGAAAAAACCATTCAAAAAAGAATTAAGAAGATGCCAAATGTGGCTAATTTCCTACTTAGAGCAACTGGAGGTCACATTAGCTGAGTTAACCGCGCTCAATTGGGAGAAATTAAAGCCCGGCTCAGAACGCGGCGACGAGTGGACAAAATCATGGGATGAGCTATGCTGAAAATTAAAGTAATAGACAATGAAATTTTCCATATTGACAATAGCAAAGTGGAAATAAACGACATCTATCCGTCGTTTTGCTGTGAAGGATTTAACTGGGAAGTGTCATTCATGCTAGAAACAATCTGGGGAGTTTGCGGAAATCCAGAATGCACCAATGGAATTGACGGGGATGGGTTAAGCAACCATCTTATTGATGACATATATGAATATCTATTTCCTCTCTAGCCGATCAATCAAATCGCTGGCCAAACTTTCAACTTTTGCGACCTCGTTCACAGTAGCAGTATTCAAGCCAATCTGGCCGGTTAAATTTTTAATCTCAGCAAGCATATCATTTTGCTTTTCGACAATCTGACCTATGAGAGCAGCCTCTAAATTTTGACTGCTCTCATAGGTCTCTTTTATACTTGCCCTTTGCAATTCAAGCATATGCTCTAACCACAACCTGTCCTTTTCTTTATCCTCTCTTTGGTTTTTGTCCGTTCTAATCCACAAAAACACAATGACAGCTACCAATGGGATTTGAGCAAATATGCTAATCAGACTATCCGGCATTGCATCTATCTGGGCCAAAATCGACACTAATATTTCCCCGACCCCAAATATCCCTAGCGATTTATACATAATGTTAGTTTACCATCAAGTGAAAATATGTAAAGACAGTCATCTTTAATTTAGCAGAATAGGCCATAGGTACTATATCTTTAGGGTGCAAAATAGCGTATACTATATATAGATTTGAGAGCAGGACTAGCAGAAACGGAGACAAGAAAATGACATTGATAATAGCAAATATTCTAAAAAGCCAAGGGTTCAAAGTTAGCTACACCGACAAGGCGGTTTTGGTAGGCTTAAGTACTCGCAAAGTCAGCACACTAGAAATTAAATTCGCCTTGATGAACGAACTAGAAGGAATTGAATTGTCAATGGCATCCTGGGGCGACGAAATTAGAATAACAGTATAGGAGATTGAAAAATGATTGCAAAAACATACGACATCTGCTCAGAAAATGAAATCATTGATACAATCTATTGCTACAACTTGAAAGCTGCCAACGAATTAGCAGAAGATATTTATCCTGATATGAATATCTATGTAGAGGAGAGAATATGAGTAATTCTGATAAGAAATACTTGACAACCAAAGAGGCCGCTGAATATCTTGGGCTGTCAATCCCTCGAATAAAACAATTTTGCCAAGGGGGGCAGTTAGGGCAGAAACTTAACGGGTCCTGGGCAATCACATTAGATGAGTTAGAAAATTTTAACAAGATTGACCGAAAGCAAGGATGGTATAGCCATAAAGAGCATATGCCTGTTCCCGATCAAATCAAAATCAAAATCAGAAAATGGCTCAATGAGCTATCGCCCGATTGGGATATGATTAAGGAATTATGCGACCAGGCAAAAGGAGAAAATGAAGAATGACAGATACTACTCAAGAAAGCATATCGCTACTAATCAATACATCCACAAAAGAAAGGCTATTTCATTGGCAAATCGAAATGATAAAATTGTCCTTAGAAATGAAGAGATGTCCCGTAAAATGTTATCCGATAAAACGAATGTTTAGATTTAATCCTGACAATCCCCCAGTCAAAATTCTCTAAAATCCTGATAACAATCCCCAAATAAAAAGAGCCTAACAAACGAGGCTCTTTTTTGCTTGAATTGATAATCCGGCTGATAACAAAAACTCTAAATCTGATAAAAACTGTGCAGTGTGCAGAAGGTCAAAAATAGGCAATGCACAGGCAAACTGCACAGCACACAGCTATGCTTGAAAAATTGCTGCTATAATGAAGAAAGCTCTGTGCGCTTGCGCTGTGCAACCTTTAATTTTAGCCCATACTTCTGTGCGATTAATTTCACTTTATCAGTATCAGACGAACCTATGATTTTGTCATCTTTCCCTGTCAGAAATTCAGCAGTTTTACGCAAAGAATTGCCGTCTTTCAGCATCTCTATCGCTGTTAATTCTCGTTGATCTGTTGTCAAATCCATTGTCAAATCTGGCTGCTCAATTATCAGGTCTAACACTCCCAAATTAGGAATAATTTTCACAGCCGGCTGCTCATTTAACGGTACCACAAGCGCATAACGAATATTATCAGGATGCCGTTTTAGTTCGGCAATTTGGCTTTTTAATGGAGCTTTATCTTTAGCGTTCATTGTCAACCCAACTATCAATTTATCAGCAGCAGCCCAAATCGCCACTCTTGCCATATTGTGATAATCGCTACCTGATAATCCAGTGTCTTGACTGAGTGGCGATTGCCCTAAAAGCAAAATCTTGTAATTTAATTCTGCTCCTACTTTTATCAATTGACGAAGCGCAGACACAGCATTATTACGATGATGCTCGTAGATCCAATCCCATTCGTCAATAATCACAACCACATTTTTGTATGTCGCCGGATGATAATTTTTATCAGCAACACGATCTTTTAGCATCGTTGCCAATTTCCGCAATCCGTCAAGCGCATCATCAATATTGTCAATAAATGGCTTTAATGGCCATTGTTCTTTATAAGCAACGTGTTTAGGATTTATCAGCCAAAATTCAGATCCATTACTGGCGGATTGCATTTTCTCAATAATGAATTTGCCAAGAGCAGTTTTACCAGAGGTGGTAGGTCCGCATATATGGATATGCGGCGCAGTTAATAGCTGCCTGCCAATCCAGTTGTCATTATCGATTATCCCGCTCTCAAGTAGCGACACTCCGTCAAAAGCTGGCTCATCATCTTCATTCCCATAGTAGTTATTCTGCTGATTAAAAGTCTGGTTGACCATATTAAAAATAGCCATTTGCTGCTCAGATGGTTTTTCATATCCTCCGTTTGAATATGTTCTCGGATCTAAATGGAGCGCGTGAGTTATCTCATTCTTGGATACACCAAAATGATAAATCTGATTACCAAACTCTCTAATATCCCTGCTCGCCTTTTGGCTTTCGGCTATCGCCATTTGAGCCTGCGCTATTTGCAATTGCCATTTTGTCATAAGAACTCGAATGGCATAAGCGGCAATCAAGATAGCACCTATGACAATCAAAGCTAAAAAAGCATACCAAATATAAATCAGACTTTCGGCTATTTCATCACCTATTGACCAATGGGCATAAAAGACAATTGCCAAAACCACCATCACCCCAAGACTGAATTTACTTTTAGCAATCTGCATAATATCATCCTCGCCAACTCTATGGCATATATTTTGCTCCATTCACTTGCTACTGCACTCCAGGCTAACATTTCAATTGGCTTATCTAATATTTGGCTGGCAAAAGATAAGCAATAACCTATGAAACCTAGCAGGATATATTGAATAGCCGCCTGTATTTCCTCAACGCCTCGCAGGTCTATAATCGTTTGGCTTTTGGCAGTCGTCAGACTAATAAATATGTCACAGTTAAGAGTCGAAATTGTCATTTGAAATTACCTCAATACCTAAATCAGTTATTTTTTCGCACCATCCTAAATGATGCTCTGTATCATAGGCAACTTTTACCAGCCCTTTTTCAGACAGTACATTCAAACTCTTCTGAGTAGTCGGTGTGTCATTTCTCCATTCGCCAATATGCTGAACCAAATACAAAAGTGCTTTTCTTTGAACTTTAGATAATTTCATTTCATTTCCCCATTAATAACCGGCTTAATCTTTCGCTTAATATCATTGCCAATACTGGCAGACTTTTCACTTTTGCCTAACATAATCGCAACTTGTTTACCAGTCACATTGCCTTCGCCACCCCAAAAATAAGCAGTCTTAATGTCATCCTCGGTGAAGCCGGATGTCTGGCTTGCTTTTTTAGACTGAGCCATCACCCGGCTTAATTCTTCTTTGGCAGCATCCACTTGAACCAGAATAGGTTGCAATTCTTTGCGCTTCATTTCTGCTAATTCTATTTCAATCTCATCAGATAAAATACCTTTTCTGGCCTGAAGTCTGTCAATTTCTTGCCGCAAAACCTCAGAAGTCCGAAGTGTTGACTTGCGCCGAATATAGCTCGTGATCTGATGAGCAGTCACTTCTACCGCAAGATAAAGCATAGCGCCTAAAACACTATGCAGCAAAATTGACATCAATTCTATCTCGGCAGAGCCGCTTATCACATCTGCTACATTGAAATAGATGCCGGTCAATGAAGACATCAAAACCAGCAACTTAATCATTCCAGCTTTCTGACCTACAAGAGCAGCGCCCAATACAATCAGGATTGAAATAACCACGAAGCCATCAAGCGCAAGCGGGATAAGAAAAGCCATTGGGTATTGGATGCCATGAGCAAAAGCCAAATTGGTTATCAGGTTAAAATTGCCAACAAATGCCGCAATAGCAAGAGCGCCAGTGCCAATAGCTGACCAGATTGTGACCTTGAGATACAACTTGTCTAATTCGTCCAGGCTCGAATTCTCTTTTCTTGGCCCAAATAAAAGTACAACAAGCCACCATAGCCCATTGCTAATTGCCTTAATCGCTTCGTTGAAATACTGACCGGCAAGCGGGAATAAGCCAATCTCCATAATAGGTGTTTTACTTTTTAGTAAGGTCATTGTCCATATCCTCTATTATTTCGCCCAGTTTCAGTAAAATATCCAAAGTAATTTTATAGTGTCTATTTTCAATCTTACTTACATAACCATCTGTGCAACCCAAAAAAGCAGCTAATTGCTTCTGATTCCAGTTGCGTCGTTTGCGAACACGCTTCATTATCAAATGGCCAACAGTCTGACATTTATTCAGACTTGCATCATAGTACAATTTGGTAGATTGCAAATTTTTTATCAATTGGTCCGTATGCATTTTCTTCTCCGTTAAATTGTCAATTGAATATCAATACAACCTATTTTACATTAAATTTACAATGCTGTCAAGTTAACCTTAAAAAGATACAATATAGGCCATAGGTACTATATCTTTAGTCTATAAAATAGGTTATACTGTAGGTAGATTTGAGAGCAGGACTAAACAGAAAGGACTAAGGAAATGAATAATCTAACATCCCCCCTCCCCTTCATACTCGCCGGTAATGCTACCTTCACCATCCAATCAAAAAGATCCGGCAAACACTTTACATATACAATCAGACAACGCCACGAAGATCAGCCTCATTTTGTATCCGTTCTCATCAATTTCAATGGCCATTCATTCTTCAAATACCTGGGAACAATCTTCAACGAACGCAATTACCATCACGGCAAAAAAAGCGAAATAGGTAAAAACGCACCATCTGAAATAGCCTTTAGATGGGCTTGGCAACACATTCTCAATGACGACCTAGACCAAATGACAATTTACCATATAGGCTATTGTGGACGATGCGGGAAAGAATTAACCAACCCCGAAAGCATAGAAAATGGGATTGGCCCAGTATGTATAAAGAAAATGCAATAGGAGAAATTGAAAATGAAGAATCTATGCATAGCACTTCTAATATCAATTCTAATCACATCTTGCGAAATTCAACGACAGCCAATCGACAATGTACCAAAAGTAATCAATATTGGAGATAACTACAAATTAATCTGTATCGACAAAGTAGTATACATAAAATATACAGATTATGATAGATTTGGAATTGCTCCAAAATATAACCGAGATGGGACAATAGAAACCTGTAGCTAAATGTACGCAAAGGACCAGTCTCAATGATGGTCTTTTTTTATGCAGCAAAATAGGTAAAATAGAGAAGCACCTTTTGGAAGCGCTTGATTGCCTTTAGATAATTTGGCTACGTGAGATTGTCACCCGGAGGGGCGTAACGCAGTGTAGCACCCCGACGCAGGAGGGGTTGACAATAGGAGCGAGCCAAATTATAATTGAAAAAAGGCAAGCGCTTTAGAAGAAATTACTTTACTTAATAAAAAAATCTGCTATAATAATTACAGGCAGGTATTTAGCTCCTAGACACCTGCTAGATACTTTCTAGTGTATTTTTTTCTTTTCTCCTTTGAAAAACTGGTCTTAAGCGGCCAGTTTTTCTTCTTTCTGGGGAGAAACCGGCTGATAAAATCGTTTAACCATTTCTATTTCTAGTATTTCCATTTCTAGCGTGTCCGTCGTTGGTGCTTTATCTTTTTCCATTAAAGCATTGTAAAGGGACAAGCAAGTATTTACATTCCCATTCCATTGTTTAAGTAATTCATCCTCATTGATATTATAAAATCCGTCTCTAACGGCTTCGACTGGTATATTCTCTTTTTCAAGCTCTTGTAAAACTCGTTGGAACTGTAGAATAATTAAATGCTGGGCGTGTTTTGCGTCTGTAGCGAGTTCTAAGAGGTTTGTATCTTCTACGATGCTTAGAGCCTTTCTTTGGTCCTTTTCAGACTTGATTATAACTTCAGGTATCATCATTGTAACTGTGTTTTCTTCGCCTGGACCTTTGGCAATTCCTCTGATGCCCTTCGCGTATGTAACCTTACTTCCAGTGATTTTATTTTGACGATTAATTTTGTCGAAATCCATAGATGGTGTATTTATAGAGCCATACGCTGTATCCATCGCGTATGTATTCTTGCCTGGCTCATCCTCAATAAATGACCAAATTTCCTCTTGTCCTGAATGAACAATACTATCTACTGTCATATACATTGATTGCTGGTTGCGTAAAATTCTCTTTTTTAATGAGGCGCTTTCGGTAGAGTTTTTATCGACCAGTTTCATTCTCCATTGGCCGTTGGGCTTGTCTTCTCTGGCTTTTCTTTCAGCTG
>Ga0255048_10001484_pt1 | contig 16189 bp, 18 predicted proteins | sample JV7_2_2_MG_FD_183619 | JGI IMG/M metagenome (GOLD analysis project Ga0255048, IMG submission 183619) | Seawater microbial communities from Jervis Inlet, British Columbia, Canada - JV7_2_2 | ecosystem: Environmental > Aquatic > Marine > Inlet | place: Canada: British Columbia | collected 2016-10-06
TATTATTTCAGCCAATGCGCCAACAATAGCGCCCAGTGGGCCGCCTGCCTGCGCCCCTTGAATAGCACCCGACACACCAACCACCTGACTAGCCGCGCTAGCACCTACACCTTGCAAGAATTCATTTCTACGCCTGACTGACTCACCAGCTGGATCACCACGCCCTTGAACGTGCTCCAGTCCTTGCACCTCTATTGCTTTGTTTGCCGCCAGTGTAGTCACGGCTTGCGCGTGTGCCTGTGCCATAGCTAACCGTTGCGCGTCTGACAGTGCGATAGCCGCCTTAGCTTGTTTCTTGTTGCTGGCTGCCAGTTGTAAGTGAGCCTTGGCCAGTGCCTTGGCTACTGTTAGCCTGTCCTTGTCCTGCTTGATTATATCAGCCTGTTGCTTTTTTAATATCTCCCGGTTGCCCTCAATCCTGGTGGTTGCCTGCTGGTCAGTTTCCACCAGTTCATTAACCACCGCCTGTTGATCCTTGACAGCTCGCTGGTTGGCTCGCATTGCTTCCCTGGTCCGGTCTATCTCATCAGCTGTGCGCCCGAATGACTTAGCCAGCTTGGGCACAGTGTGCTCCGCTGCGTTGTCTAAAGATTTCTTGTCTAGCTCCCTGGTGACTTTACCCAGTGACGCCTGCATTTCACCTATTTCTATGTTTAAGTCGCTTATTGCTTTATCGTTCTGACCAAACAAATTAGTCAATTTTAGCATCCGTCGATTGAACATAGCTATGTCAATGTTCCATTCTGTCCAGCGCTTTTTTATCTTTGATACGGAGGCGGTTGCCTCTCGAATTGCGACTGTGATATTCTGAACCAAGTCTCTTAGTTCTGTGTCGAACGTGTCGAACAGCGTTATCTTCAACTCTTCTGTAATAGAGTTGAGCATGTTCATGTCACTCTCTAAATCTTGCAGCTTGATGTTGGTAGCGTCCGAGGCTGTGTTCGCGTTGGCCTGCGCCTCTGCGAATTCGTCAATCGCGTCACGTCCGCGCTGTATGAATTTGACAAATTTTGTACCAGCAATCTGACCTAACAACTCTAAAGTCTGAGCCTCGTCTATCCCAGACTGGTTTAAGGTGTCTATTACGTCCTTGAAGTCATTCATTTTTGGGTTGACATCTTCAACAGTCAGACCCAGCTCTGTTAATACCTTGATACCCTCAGACGTAGGGTTGAGCAACTTGGCCATTGCAGCGTTGAGGGCGACGCCTGCCTGCTCCCCTCTGAAACCTACCTCAGCCATTGACCCAATTATTACAGTCAACTCTTCAAAGTTTATGCCCAGACTTGACGCTAGCCCCTGAGAGCTTCTTAGCGCTTCCGATAAATTAGAAAAATTTTGTGGTGAGGCTGACACGGTCTGAACCATCAGGTCCACCGCTTCCTTAGCTTTTAGTCCTTGGTCTGCGAATACACCCAGTGTTTTAGCCACCACATCTGCGCTTGTTGCCAGGTCTGAACCCGTTGCAGCTGCCAGCGCCATAACGTCACCAGTTACGGCAAGCGTTTCGGTTGCCGTCAAACCAGCCCTGGTTAAGTTCTCCATAGCCTTGGCGGCTTGTGTGGCTGTGAATTCTGTGGTTGCCCCTATGTCCCTGGCGGCTTGACTGAGCTTTTTAAATTCAGTTGCAGTCAATTTGCTGATAGACCTAACAACCTGCATTTGGGCTTGGAACGCTGATCCTACCTTAACAATCTCGTTCAGTGGTCCCACTACAGCTCTTGCAGCCTTAGCAAACAAGTCCCATGCTTGATTAGCTGCAATGATGTTGCCGCTCATGGTACCCAGAAAACTGTTTATGTTTCCCTCACCGCTTATTCTTTGTCTTATCCCTGCCATATTTTTTATTTATCTCGTTTTCTGCGCTTGCCCGTATGCTGTTAAATACCGATGTTAACAAAAACGACTGACATAAAAAAGGGCGACCGTCTGGCCAAGCCCACTGTTCATAGGCCACCGAGACGCCGCCCATTGACGCCGAATAGATTCGGTTGTGACAGCCTAGAAATAAATTTGTGTAGTATCCGATTGATCTTGAGCGCATAGCGCCGATTAATAATCTAGGATTCTTCCACGCAAACGCTTGGCCTACTGCTTTTTTATGTTCTTCTCTTCCTCGTCTGTTACTACTGACATACTGATTAATTTAGTGGTTAGAACCATGCACTTGGTCGCAAAGACACCATACTGAACCAGATCGTCAACGTTGCCAGGCCTAACCTCCCTGGGATCTTTTTTAACCGTTATCTCCAGACCTTTCAAATTCTGGCAATACTTGGGTATGATCTGTTTGCACAGTCGACCAAATTCCTTATCCGCCATTCTAGCCAGGCCTATCTGCTGAGCGTTGGCGCCGTCTACTGTTTGATTCTTGGAAATGTAACTTAAAAGCTCCTGGTAGTCCTGGACCTCCAGTGGCATAGCCTCGACGGTCAGCCCGTCCTCTAGGTCTAGCACTTCATAATCTAAGCAAAAATTCATGTTGGCCTTTTTGATGTGGTTTAAAAATATGAGATAGTTCTCACGTTTGTGATGTCGATCTGGATAGCTGTTGCGCTGTCCGTGTCGTACTCTGCGAGCGCTGTAAATGGCGCCTCTACTAGCCCCTTACCGTTTATAGTAGGCTCATAGGTTAAAAACTTCAGCTGTGGAATATCGATAGTTATGTTGTCAGGGCTGTCTACTCCAACGAAGTTAGCCGTGAAAGTGTGACCAGCTGCGCCTTCGAAGGCCTGCATATAACTATGGGATTGAAACAACATGGTCCCAGACAATTCAATCCGTTCAAAATCAGACCGCTTGATTTTCTTAGGGACTTTAGAATCCTGCAACGTGTAAACCGCTTCTAGGTTCTTAGTCATGGTCAAACTAGCGTCCATTAGGTCCGTCACAGCTGCTCCGTCAATACTGATAGACGACTGCGCCCAGTTAAACGGCTTGTCAGTTGGAAACGTAGGACTTGCAGCGGCAACCCTGGTGCTTACTCCACCAAGAAACCCAGCAGCAACATTCATTATTTCGCCCTGTGTGATATTGATGTCAAGCGTCTCACAGACCATGTCAGCATACTGCATTGCGCTGCCAACGTCTCTATATATCTGAAGAGTTGCGGGTGTGCCTGCAACCAGCGCGTCGAAGTCCGTTTGCTTAGGTGTGAACGTGTGAACGTGCTCACTTCCAGGCGTGTCCCTTTGCATGTACGCAGCCACGAACCAGCCCATTGCCTGCGGGCTAGCCTCTGCGTTTATGGTTCCCCTTATCAGGTGTTTGCCCTCGAATGCTTGCCCAGCTGCAAAACGCGCGTACATATTTTGTTCATCAATCCATTCGATAGTTTCAACGATGCTTTCATCTAAAATAGGGATAGACTGTAAGCTTGTTACCTGCGCTGTGTTGTAGCTATTTTGCAAGTTTAACATAACGTGCCCTTGCATTCCATATCCTGCCATGATTTACTCCTTTATTTTTGGTTGCTTGGTGCCCTTGATCTTAACCAGACCAGACTTCAGAAAATGTTCCGCTGTGGCCTCTATCAAGCTTAAACTCTGACCAGCCTTAACTACTACTCCTAATTTTGAGTTGTACCCCTCTGGGCCGACCCACACACAGTTTGTTAATTTCATAATACCCCGAATTCTTTTAACATTATTTTTTCAGTTGGTTTATCCGTTACTTGCTGCATTACTTCTATATCACTGGCAGACGATCTGTGAATGGCGTCCACAATGCTTTTTATGGTCTTCCTGTGCCTGCCTAGCCAAGGGATTGACGCGGGAGCAAAACGCTGTAGAGCTAGCCCCACTATGAACCCGATTCCATTAGTCAAAATGTCTGTAGGTATCAAATTTATAATAAATTCCATTCGCTTTCCCCTTGTCGATTATTTCGCTCTGGTGCTCAGCCATAGACCACAAGCAGATTATACACATTACAAGCGCTCCTATGACCATCAGCGCTATGAACATTGCTCCCGGTAGTTCCATCATACCCTCAGTTGATGACCAACACAATTCTGCTGTATGTGCCTGACCTCTGCGTCAAGATCGTCATGCTTACTCTCAAGTTTAGCACATAGCGCTTGTGTCGAGTCGAGTTTAGCAATCATTTCAGATTGCTTTGAATTTAATCGTATCATCATTTTTATAATAAACCCAACCGCAGGGCTAAGCATTCCAGCCACAAGGCCCGCTATAGAAATAGTTGTTGCAATGTCCATTACCCTCTAACCTCCGCCCTCAATAACAATTCGTCTGTGTAAAAATAGTTGTTGTCGTCAATGTCCCTATCAAAGGGCGTTATTTCCCATTCTCGTATTAAATCTACTGTTGATCCTAGCGCCCGGTTGCTGTTGATAGCTGTCAGCACTGGAGTCAATGTCCTGTCTAGTATGTCAGCCGCCTCCTGTCCGTTATCGAACGACGCACCCTGAACATAAATGGGTATTTCAAAAGTGATAATCCAGGGCTGTGTAATCTGCGCCCTGTGCGGCAACACTGCTATTTCACCGCCATACACACCCACCCAGGGCGTTTTGTTGATGTCCCTGTTAAACTGCTCGTTCAACTCTACAGTTATGCTGCTGTTAACTAGGATTGAGTCACTGCTCAGCAGTGTGTATATAAAGCTTGTGACGCTGTTTTGCCAAATCATTTTAAACCTTTTACGACTACTTTATCGACAAACCCCTGGTACGCCTTCAGGGCTATTTTCTTGGTTTGACCCACTCCTGGGAGTATCTTACGGCGTGGAACTTTGACTGTCCTACCGTCTATCATAGCTATTCCACCATTCTCATGAATCCTGGAGTAGTCCTGCCTGCTCTCTACTTCTCCGAAGCTTCTGTTTGCCCTGACTTCCCAGCGGCTACGTAAAGCGCCCGTGTCCTGCAAGATTTTAGCTGTACCTGACCCCTTGCCCTGCCTGCGCTTTTCTATCGTAACTGGGTGCAACGGTTTCCAGGGACCAAAACTATTTTCGTGCCTTGCACCCTCTGCCTTGAAATTTAAATCTATCCACCTTCTAAGAGCGATAGCCGCCGCCAAGTTAGCCGACTCGAAATCCTTGAACTTTCTAGCGACCTTGGTCATTCTGCGCTGTGTGCGTTTTGCGCCTGTTAATTTTACCTTAACCTGGTTAGCCATTTACGCGCCCCTGAACCCTATACTTGTGCTTTATGGCCATACGTCTTGCCTGGTCTCGTCTATTAGATCAGGGTCCACCCGCTGCTCATCCGAAGGAAGCATGTTAAATGTGTTTGTAAAGTCCTGAGTTGTGCTCCACGCGTCGAACCTTGCAGCGCCCTCTGTTGAAAGGCCTGTCCCATTTGTTAATATCATAGGCACATTTCCGCAAGTAATGTCCGTTACCCGGTCAATTATCTCTTGTTTTATCTTTAACTCGTCAACCGTCCCCGACCTCTGCCTGGACAGTATGCCAAGGTACCCATAGTGGATGCTCAGATCCTTGGCGGTTTCATTGTTAGTAGAAAAAGGCAGAGTAAAGTAACCGCCAAGAGCCTCATTAACTCTAAGTGTCCCATGCTGTAACCAGTAATTAGAGATTTCTGACTCGCTTACGCCACGAATGGAGTAAACCTGCGTAAATTCTGCGTAAGTCGCGTATGGTGAAACTGCCATTACAAATACCTTTGACCAATTAATGGGTTTAGTTTTTCCTCTAAAATTGCAGCTGAAAAGGACTTAACATCTTCAACGTCCAGGAACTTGGCTCTAATAGTGGGCATAGCTGATCCATTTATCTTGTCGCCCATGCCGAAAATGTTCGCCCTACAACCCGTTTCAAACGCCATGCCGCCTCCACCTGTTAGTAGGCTAACAGCCTCCGAATAATACTCTATGCTGTCCCTGAGCAATCTGTATTTCTTTTGCTTGACCAGTTCACGCCACATATCAACCGCTTCCTTAGCCCTGACTTTCATCTCTTCAGTGATCTTGCTGCCATTCTGCTCTAGCTCGAAACGGTTCATGTGCACAAGGTCTCTGATCCACAGGAATTTAGCTAGCTCTCTGGTTGGGTACTTCTCTCGGTCTCTGATCATTAAGTCCCAGTTCCTAGCAAAGCGCTTGCGTCTCACGTCTTCGGTGTCATAGCCATTGTGCATAATAGCGACTTCGTTTGCTGCTGTGAGGAAAGTGTGTCCACAGCCCTTGTTCAATTCCAGCTCTGGGTGCTCGTGCACAACTCCAAAGAATTTAGCCCCTATATGATTTCTGAACACTCTGCAAGGCCAGTCTGACTTAATTATACCAGCTGGTTCCGCGCTAAAATGGTGCTGGTGGATTGCATAACTGTCATATTGATTTTGTTTCAGGTACTTGGAGAACCTGTCCGGCCACTCCAGCTGTTCATCGTCGTCAATCCACATTATCCAGTCACAAGTTGCTCTTTGGATGGTTGTGTTTCTGGCAACGTCGAAACCTGATTTAAGAGGGCTTTCAATCTTGAACACCTCCGCTCCATACTCCCTAGCTATCTGCCAAGCTCGACCCTCGTTTTCTTCACCATCAATTCCGATGACGTATTGATCAGTGATGGGCTGGATTGTTTTTAAGGTCTTAGCCAGCGTGTCTCCGTCAGGCTTGGTAATAATACACGCTGTTAAAGTCTCCCTCGGACACTGCTGACTAAGCTTTCTATCATAATCTATTGGGTTTACTTCCAGGTTATCCTTGTCGTATAGCCAGGTGATAACAGTGGACGCGCGTAGTTCGTTTGAATCTGTTCTACCGTAGCTCATAACGTCGATATTAAATTGCTTCTTGCGGCCTATCATTTCCATTAAATCAGCTACTTCAAATCTGTGTATGTGCTGAGGTAGCTCGTTGAACTGCTTGTGCCCTATGTAGTCGTCTGATATGCCAGTTGGAACTGACAGCACAATGCGTGCCCCTTCGTTGCATAGGCCCTCAATTTGCTTCAGGAAATCAACGGGGTCAATTATATGTTCTAACACTTCGCCGAGTATTATAAGGTCATATTTGAACCCTAGTAAGTGCAATTCTTCCGGTTCCTTGGCCTGAACATATTTGACATTCTTGATCCCTTCTTGATCGACAAACTTTTGCGCCTCTTCCACGTTATTCTTAACAATATCCACGCCTATGAAGTCCTTAGTGGGCGCACACTTAGCGTAGTAGCTGGTCTGTTGACCTAACCAACAGCCGTAGTCCAGCACCTTCGCACCTTCCTTTGCCAGCTTGATAGCGTGTGACATTGGTTTGATTCGCGCATCGTTCTCCATGAAGTCCCAGTTTCCCAGGGAAATCTTCTTGACTCTGTCCACTAAATTAAGCGCAGCTTGTTCGTAATAGCTCTGGTAACTGTTAAACAGCTTGTCATATTTTGCTAGCTCTGGTGAGTCTATGCCAGTGCGCTCTGCGTGTATCTTGGCTGCTGTGATGTCTGAATAGTGGACTAAATGCTTTAATACTCTGTGTTTGTCGCTAGTTGCCTTTTTAAATTCTTTTTCAGCCAGGTCAACAACTATCTCTGCGCTTTTATCCCATCCATAATCCTGACCTTTTGACAGTGCTTGGCTATGCTTTGTTCGCCACTCAATAGGGTTCTTAGACGCGTTGTAAATGGTCTCAGCAAACGCGGATGGATCGAACTTATCAACCCAGTATACACCACCACCGTTTAAAGTCTCTGGGAGTGCGCCATACTTGCCAGCAACAAAAGGTGTTCCAGCCGCTTGTGTGTTCATGGCTGTTATACAGCTTGTTTCTTCAAACTGTGTCGGGTAAACTTGCAACCACGCATTTTGTTCTATGACTGCCAGCTCTTGTTTAGTCTTTGCTCCATAAAACTCAACGTTTGGTAGCTCCTTGCAGCGTTGAAAACAGTAGTTATACAGCTGCTCCATTCCTTTCTGAGTGTTATCATAGCAACAGACAATCAACCTGATCTCAGGATCAGCGCGCTGTAGCTGCTCCATAACTCCGTTCTCTTGAACAAGTTCTAATAGCCCTCGCTCAGGCCTGGAACTGAATAGCAGCGTTTTGCTAAGTAGTTTTTTATCTGGGTCTTTCCGTCCTGTGTACAGACTGTGGTCCACTCCATTGGGTAGGACAGACAAAAAATCCTCTTTAACTCCATAGGTCTCTGCAATCTGCTTGCTATGGAACTCTGACACAGATAAAAACCTGTTAACATTCCATAACTGCGCGTTGAACTGACCTTGAAACCGTTTAAGTGCTAAGTCATGAGACCACCAGAAATTCATCTTGCTTTCGTACACTTTGCTAAACATCGCTGGGACTCGTTGCCCTATCAATACGTCTGTCTGTACAATGTCCGAATACTGCTCGAAGCCTTCCCCAAATGGATTTTTCTTGGTGCTCTGTCCGATAGGAAAATAAGTCACACCGTCGAAGCGCCCAGGCTTATCGGTGTTAGAAAATACAGTGACATTGTGGTCCTTAGCCAGTTCCTTGGCTAAGTAATACCCCGCACTCTCTGAACCACCAAGGCTCTTTGTTTTTATCGTATCCCCATCAAACGGCATTCCATTGACATATAGTGTAAATCTCATGTTTTGGCCTTCTTATAAGATTGCTTTCCATTGTATAGCGACGTCCTTCCAGCTAGTAGCTGGTATTTGAGGACCATCACCTTTTAATTCTGTGCTTCCACCTAAAAAATCTAGGTATGATATGTGAGCGCCAACAGTGTTTCTGAGTGCTCCTATTTTGTTCACAACTGGTTTAGCCCCGCAATACTGAGCCTTTACAGCATTTAAACAAAACAGCTCGCTGTCTGGGTTGTCCAGTGGAAGCGCCCAATATTCTGACTCCCAGTAAAGCCGCTCAATCTGTCCTTTATCCTGGTGTCCTAGATACTCTATACCGTCCTGTTTCATCAACTCCAGAAGGCCTTGCTTGTAGCCCTCAGCATTTGCGTTGCCCTTGCTGATTGCGTCAAACGTCTCGAATCCATACGCTATCTTTAATCTGAGACCTGGATGCATGATCCTAAGCTTTTTCCAGTCGTTCAGTAGAAAGATAAGTCCTCTATCAGGTGACGAAGCATAAAGCGCCGTTTCCTCTTTTCTAGTCGTTCGAGAAGCTCCAAGGCTCCCCATGTCAATACCAAAGGGAATAGTAACCTCTTTATTACCATCAACCCAGATATTGCGGCTCGAATGGTACGGGCTAACATTGACAAACCAGTCTATAGTATCTGTGTCCCACGGTCTCTCCACTTCGCACGACCAATGTATATTGACCTTGCATTTATGTTTCGCGTGTGGCGTGTGGTCCTTAAACGTGATTAGTGTGTCCTCTGTAGAACAAACAAACTCACTTCTAGGAGCATACGTCACGCCAAAAAACTCTTTTACCCCTCCATTTCTGGACGGATGGTAAACCACCACGTCGTTATACTTCGCCAGCTCACTAGCTAACAATATAACCGCCTCTTCTGAACCGCCTAGACCTGAAAACAAGTCCTCTGGTTCCCACAGAGTCGGCACGTAGTTTGTATATATTCTAATCATAGTCCTAGAAGCATTTTAATTAGTATCGTGTTTGCGCTAGACATTCTGTACGTCATGCCCTTAGCCTCGCACATCTCTTGAAGGTCTCTTTTGCTGGTGTCCAGCAACTTACCCACTTCCTTTAATACTTCCTTTCGAACATCCTTCTTTGTAGTAACGTTTATAACGCCCTTTTCAATGGGACTTAGTGCCATAGTACCTCTATTAGTTATGGTATAGCGGGCTTAAAGAAGGCCAAAACTTAGCCCGCTAAGAGTCGCAGCTTTTTAGACTGCGATTTACTGAGAACAACTAGTATGCATAACCAGGCCACCAAAGGCTGACCCCGTTATCTTTTCATCCTGATAGTAACCGATTTCAACCGCGTCTGTTTTAGTGTTGCGGTTAAATGGGATTCTCTCAACTCCCATATTAGCAATACCATTAGCAGTCCACCTGAAGGAGTAACCAAATGATGGTTTGTCCTTGCTAGGTCGCTCAGGTGTGAAATACACAAGCACGCGGTCTTCAAATATCCGACTCAATGACTGTGCAATCCCTTCCTCAGCTGTGTTATAGTACGCCCTTGCAATGACGACCTTGTCCAGTTCAAGTAGGCTCTTAGCCTGCTCCACACTGGCGTTAACGTTACCGCCAGCAATGGCAGTCCCAAACACCTTGTTGATAACTGTGTTGTTACGTCGAAACTCTCTCCAAGCGTTTCCACCAAACGCGGCTGCGTTTGGTCGGTAGCCAGTTCCATCTTCTATCTGGTCTATGATAGTTAAAATGTCATTGTATGGGTCAGAGTTAGCGTTATCAGTCCACGCTGATCCAACGTTTGCCGATGTTCCCACATTTGAAGTAGACGTAACCTGGAGAGCAACTCGCCTGTTCCAGTCCAGTGCTAGCTTATCCATCAAGAATTCAACTGCTCCCTGCTCCATGTCCCTGGTAAAGGCTGGGTCAGCGTTTGCTCTGTCCTCGACTGTGAAGTCATGGCGCAAAGCATAATTCTTGGCGTTGTAGCTGTCACTAGACACCTGAAAAGATGTTCGATTCGCTTCTGCTCCAGGTGAGCGCAGAGTGTTATCAATGCGCCATAAATCAGCCTGGTTGTACGTTTTGATCATGTCCGTTTGCTTGTTAACACTCACTTTAGGGAAAATGTCATCAGCAAAAAAGCCCTGTGGCCTAAAGTTGATAGCAATCTGTGTTAAATGCTTGTCAACATGAATGTTATTACCTTGTAAATATGCCATCATTATCTCCTGATTAATATTGTACGTCTAAACAACTAGTAGCGTAGTGAGGTGTTGCAAAATTAATTTGCCCTACCGCCGTGGAAAGTGAGTCAATTGCTGTGATAGCTCGTCCTAAAATCATGTCACCAGAGTTTGCATCAACCAGATAGCCGGATGTGTCAATCGTGATAGAGCGCTGCTTTGTTACAACTGCGTCTGCTCCAGCTGCTACTGTTGCAAGTCCTACACCTACGACTAGGGCTGCTGTCCCTGACGCTGCGCCTGTTACTATTACACCGTCGGCTGCGTTAGCTGTCAGCGCAATGTCTCCCGCGTCACTGTCTATGCACTTACCAACCTGACCACTGGATAAATCTGTAGTAGTGGTCGATTCGAAAAAATGATACGTAGCGTTAAAAGCGCTTGAAGTATCCAGCGCAACGGGTACAGAAAAATCAAATATACCTACGCCAACCGCACCAGATGCAACAGACGTTTCAAGGTTTGTACCGATCACGTTGTCACCTGATCCTGCTGTGGTTAAATAACCGGACGTATTAACCGTCAACAGCGCCTTGGCTGCTATAGTTCCACCGCCAGCTGTGTACTTACCGATTCCCTGCGTCAGAAGCGACACGTGGCCGCCGTTATTCGCGCCTTGAAATACTATCCCTACAGCGCTTGTTGCTGTAGCTGTAACTTTTCCAGTGTTATCCACCGCTTTGTAAATCTCGCCTGTCCCGGCTGTTAAGTCGTTAAGGTCCTCAGTGGCTTTTAAATTCCAACTGAAATGCTTGTTTGATACTGCCATAAGCGCCTCTTAAGGTAAATCTGCACAACTAACTATGTAGTGTGGATTAGAAAAATCGAATATCCCATAGCCAACTGCTCCAGATGCTACGGCTGCTGTCAAGTTCCTACCGACTGCATGCAGACCTGAATCAACTGCTACAAAATACCCACTTGTTGATACTGTCATACGGACACCCGCACCAATTGCGCCACCCGCTGTAAATTTCTGAATTCCCGAAACCCCTAGTGCTACGTTGTTTCCTGACACCTGGGCCTGCTGAATTACTCCAATAGCCTCTTTGCCGTTGTTAGCTATCTTCCTGTCATCTGCTGCAACTGCCTTATAAATATGCCCTGTTCCAGCTGCTAAGTCGTCTAGCGCCTCGGCTGCCTGTACTGTCCACATATCTTTTACATTTTGGATGCTCATACTCTCCCCTTATCTGAAATCTCCTGTGCAAAAGTTGCGTATTGTTTCTCCAGCTCTGGGTTCATCATAAACACAGACTCAACAGAGTCAGAGTAGGACTTTCCAGTCTTTACCATCAGCTCATGGACTTTATCTGATATAATTTCATCCACGCGCTTTTCATCATTCTCCTGGTTCTCTGAGAACTCGCCCTGGTTAAGTTGTGCGCCCTTGGCTATCTTATCAGCCAGCGCTAGGCTGAATGTAAACGCGCCCGAGAAAGTGCTTTTTTGCGCCTCCATCTCTTTTTTGATTTCCTCAAATAGTGCAGGTTGCAACTTCCCTTCCTTTGATTGCGCCTCGAATGGTGCCAATGCACTCTTTAAACTATCAGAGAATAACAGCTCCCTTTCTTTTATTGCAGCTTCCTCCAGCTTAGCCTCGTTTTCGATTATCTTAGCCTGCAAGACTGCGTATTTCTTGTCCTCCCCTAGCTGCTTTTCCTTAAATTCTTTTCTCATTTCCTCTTCAATTTGCGCTCTTAACTGTGCTTCTTCCATTTTTTTCTCCTTTGGAGTATTTAATATAATCGGTTCCGAAAAGGACAACCGATTGTCGAAAGTTAAATTGTTACTCTTTACGTAGTCCACCAGCTCTCCAAAACTGCCAAAACTTTTCTTATCTGAAAAGAACTTGTCTAAGTCTGACAGGTTTTTAACTGCTGGGACATCTGCTCCAAGCACCGCCAGCCCTGTTACATGCCAGCCAAAACGTTTTATAAAATCCAGTTCAACAGATACTTTCTTATAGAGTCCTGTATTTATGGCCTTCAGTAGAATGTCCGGGACTTGCTGAATGTCTGCAAGTAGCTTCGATCCTGACACCTTGAAATTATGCAGCCAGCCTAATGACGGTTGACCGTCCGACTGGTCAAGAACCTGCTTTACACTGTGACCCAGCTTTACTGGCGGCTGGTGCTCCTTGGTCCCTTGCAATTCGTTGCTGTTTTTTGCAATGTCGGATATGTCCGACTCCACAAACTTGAACCCGTTCCACGTGCCTACACTGAATATTTCAACTGATTTTAGTTCGCCCATAGTCTACTCCGCTATTACTACTATATCCATTTCAGCCGAAACCTCAGTATTGATTCCATCTGAAACTGCTCTTATTTCCAGGTCTGTTTTAGCTGCAAATTTCCTAGGAACTGGAAAATGTATATCCGATGTCTCTTGAAAAAGGTGCTGGTGTAACTTCACCTGGAACACTTCACCAAAGGGCCTAGCGAATAACTTGTAATTTACTCCCTTGTTCTTGCTGCTGGAAGCGCTCAGGCTCAGCAAATACGCGCTGTGGCTTTCTGGTACTGTCCACAGCGCCATTAAACTTTGATTTTGACCTACTGCAATATGCCCAAACTTATCAGCTGGAACACCCGCTGTAACTGTTCCACCTCCCACCCAGATTTCGCCTGCGTTTGATTCGCCTGTCCCTGCGCTGTTTACTTGCGCCCTGAATATCCTGCAATAACAATTTACAGTTGTTATTGGGTTCTGACCGCTGAGGACTACAGTTTCTTGTTGTAAGTTATAGTTCTCGTCCAGCCCAGCAACCGTTACCACGTTAGCCCCTGTGTTGCCAGCGCCGTCTGCGCTTAATGTGCTAGTTACTTTCATGGGCATACAAGAACCAGGGTAGGTGTACAGGCTGCTTGTCCCTGTCCAGAGTGTGACCTCTGTTGCTCCCACAGCCTCGTTGTTACCAAATTTGTGTTCCATAGTGTACGAGTTAACCTCGCCCTTGGCTATGGGAATTCCGTGATAGCTGAACGAGACCCCCTTATCATCTTTAAAAACATGCGCCATTTATAGACCTCTACCTAGTGTTTTTTCCTTCTTAGCGTCCACTGTTCCGAAGCCAGCAGACGGTTGAACCAGTCTTTGTTTGCCTGGGCTGTCTGGGTCAGCTTCTCTCTTTAGTTTTTTGTTTGCTGTAAAAGCATCATCTAGCGTTGCGGGTGTCAATATGGACCTACAGTTGAAATGGTTGGGCGGCCGTATGTCAGACCATACCGGACTCTTAATCGACGCCTTAAACCCGTCATACTTCCTACAAAATGGTGTTGTTCGACTGTCTAGGATTGCATTGTACTCCAGCCCTTTTACCCAGCCCTGTAAATTAGGATTTGTGTAGGTTGCCAGCGCTGCTTGATTCCAAAAGTCGATCATGTTCGTCCTGACAATTGTCTCAATCCGTCTGCGCTCTGTCTTATCGTCTACGCCCACTTGACCCGTCTCAGGATCAATTGTTATCTTGCCTATTAGGTCTGGGAGCACTAGTCTAAGCTCATCAATAATTTTGGTCTGACTCCAGTCGTTTGATATGCCGCTCATGATTATTCTACGGGCCTTTTCAATCATGGTATCAGATATATTGCCAGATATGGTGAATCCTGCCTGTATAGTCGCCAGTGGTAAATCTGTAGGCCTTAGACCTTCTACAAAGTCTGCAACTGACCAGTCGCCAATGATAGCCCGTTTATTGGTCAACCGGATGCCCTTCTTTATGTCAGCGGGCGCACCTTCGAGGCTTACTTTTAATTCGTCCTCTGCAACGTCCCTCGAATCGTTGTAAATGTTACGCAAATTGGCCTTTATATCTCTGACCATTGCGTCTTGTGTCCTTTTTGGTATTGCTCTATTCAACTTATCCAGTTCGGATTCCTCAGCCGTTTCAAGCCCTTTTTTGCGTGTGTTGCTCACAATCTCTTCAACTGTGCTTCTGATAAAACTAAAGTATCTGTCTGTATGTTTGCTCAGGTCACTTATAAACTGTTCCTCGTCATCATCCATCAAGTCATTGATTCGCTTGATGGGAACACGCATAGGTACAGAGGAAGCGTCCGCGAAACTCTTTTTTATTGAGTTATTAGTAGTTTGCTCAGCTTCCTCTGACTGTTCCCTCTCATCATACGTTAACAGGCTCCTAGTTCTCTGCTCATCCTGAAAAGTGTTGACTACTGTTCCCTTCTGGACCGCGTCTGACCAGGCCTCAGCAATCGCTGATTTCTGTTCTGTAGTGAACTTCTCAAATTTCATTCGTGGGTGGTCTTCAACTCCGAAGTTCCATACCGCCAGCTCTTTAAATAAGCACTCGTTTAAAGTGTCTGCTAGCAAGTCACCATCAAAATTGATGATGTTCAGAAACATTTCTAACTGTGTTTTGGATTGCGCAAAGCTCCCGGTTTGCCCTGTCTCAGAGAATCCTAATAGGTTGGGGACTAGCAGCGCCTTAGCTATCTGTTTGTCCTTGTGAATTGAGAATTTTTCAAATGCGTCTGTGTTCTGTCCGTGAGTGACTTCTAGGTCCCATCCGAATGGTAGCCGCATTGCTGTCTGTTTTGTTACGTTTCGAAGGGTATTCTCAAAGTCTACTTTCTCCTTAGCACTCAGCGCACGCCCTTCTGTGGTAGGTTTAGCAACCATGAATCCACCAGCTAGCCTTTCAAGATATATGTTCCAGAAATTTAGGCCGATCTGCTTTTCCCAGTAAGGTCTGTAGGCTGCTTTAAAATCGGACCTTCCCCATATAGGGTCTAGCTCAGCATTTGCAACGAACACAATAAATTTACTAGGATCTAGCTTCTTTTTGACCCCATTCTGCCACTGCACCAGGGTTTTCAGGTTGCCGAATACGTCATGTTCAAACGTAAAACTATCCCATGCCCTGAGTTTAAGCGCTCTAACCATCCATACGGGCTTTCCGTTGATGGTGGTCGCTTCATAGATCTTTTCTGTGACAGAATACCCATATGCCTTGGCCATGAGTATGCCGCGCATTGCCTGTAGGAAAGTTCCTTTAAGAAATTTCTCTAGGTTGTAATTATAGAATTCAATTATTTCTTCTTGAACTGGTGAGTCGTCGGCTGGAATAAATCTGAATTCCCTGCTGACTACTATGTCTAGGACTAGCTGAAACGCGCTCTTTACTTGTGAGTCGTCTAGCATCTTGGAGTAAACCTCTGCTCCCTTTCTAGCTACTAACTGATCGGGGTTGTACTGCTCGAAGTTTGTATTGTTAGCAAAAAATGAATAGTTAGACCACGCCTTCTCAGTTTCAGCGGGTGCTTTTATCGGCGTGTCTAATTTGAAAGCTTTTCTCAGTGCTTGTATCATATCTCGCTTTTTTCAGGGTTGAAATATAGCGTGCACATTAACATAACTGTGTCAAAAACACCACACTTATTTT
>Ga0255048_10001487_pt1 | contig 16160 bp, 17 predicted proteins | sample JV7_2_2_MG_FD_183619 | JGI IMG/M metagenome (GOLD analysis project Ga0255048, IMG submission 183619) | Seawater microbial communities from Jervis Inlet, British Columbia, Canada - JV7_2_2 | ecosystem: Environmental > Aquatic > Marine > Inlet | place: Canada: British Columbia | collected 2016-10-06
CAAAACCGTAAACCGTAAACCGTAACCCGTAAACCGTAAACCGTAAACCGTAAACCGTAAACCGTAAACCGTAAACCGTAAACCGTAAACCGTAAACCGTGAACCGTGAACCGTGAACCGTAAACCGCTTGCTGCCTATCTGCCGCAGATGTCTGGGGCGAAGATCCCGATGACCCTGTCGGTGTCACTCTCTCCCTGTACAGGCCCCCACAACAGCAGATTTCCTGAGGTGGATCCCTCGACGCGGTACACGTCGCCGAGCTTCGGATCAATTTCGAATGATACGGTTTCGCCTTTGTAGATCTCCTTGAGGTCCGCCACGGTGTCGCCGATCTTGAGACCGCTCAGTGTTTCCAGGTCTGCCGTTGGGTCCGTGGCGCTGCCAACCGCAAGGTCTTGGCGATACCCGTTGTACTGCTCCTGGCCGCCTGGTTTCGTCACGATCGCAGAGTACGTTCCAAACGTGATGATCCGTTCGAGATCGTTCGCACAGACCCCGAATCCGTTGGTGGACACCTGCCAACCTGTGTCGTCCGTCGGATCCCCGAACGAAGCGACGAAACGACCGATCGCGGTGGCGGCATCGGCGCCGAAGACGATGTCGGGGATGTCATTGTCGTTGATGCGCATACCGTTGGTGATCATCTTCAGCTTCTCGATCGGGATCGGCGGATCGACCGGTGGGTAGGGATCTGCGACCGGAATGGTCGTTGTGGTGCCGGAACCCTCAGAGGTTGTCGTGGTCCCTGATGCGCCTGTTGTCGTGGTCCCTTCCGCGCCGCTTGTCGTGGTCGTGGTGTCCGCTGCCGTACCGCCGTCGTCGCGTCTGAGGAGTTGAAAGACGGCAACCGACAGAGCGATCAACAGAAGGCCGATGATCAGCCCCGTGAGCAGCGGTGAGCTCGGCGGCTGGGCCGGTGGAGTGGTCGGCGGCTCCAACGGAGGTAACGGGTCGTCGCCAGAGATGTTCGTCAGATCGGCGTAAGGGTCCGTCCAGCCTGGCGGGTTTGCATATGGATCCTCGGGAGTGGTCACTCAGTTCCTCGGTAGGGCTTGTGTCATTGTAAGGCCTACTCGGCGAGGGCAGCGGACTCTTCGGCGTCGCCAACCTCTGTTGGGAGGCTTCCGCCATAGGCGTCGATCAGCACCTCGTCGAACGCCATGGTTGCGATGACGATCGATTGGCCAGACACAGAGCGGGTCAACCGAACGGGGATTTCGAGCCGTTTGATGTCGTCCAGGTCGATGTCGCGCATGCCCCATGCCAGGTTGACGGCGTCGGTGATGCTGAGCGTGTCATCGAGTATGAATGCATCCGCAACTCCTGCTACCTGGGCGGTGAGCTCGGTGGGCGAATCGAACGACTTCAGTTCCTTGAAGAGCTCGATGATCACATCCTGTTGATGTTGGTTGCGGAGCAGGTCGCCTGCGCCCGGTACGGACTTCCAGGTCCCGTTGACCTTCTGGAGCGTATGGCGTGACCGAACCCAGGCAAGTGCCTGCTCCCCCGATGCCTTCGTGCAACCTGCCGGCAGCGAGAGCTCCGCCTTCTGGTCGCTCACCGGATAGTCGAGACAGATCTCGACCCCGCCGACGGCGTCGATGATGTCCTCGAATCCGTTGAAGTCGAATCTGGCGAAGTGATCGACCTCGATTCCGGTGAACTGGCCAACCGTGTACGAGAGAAGGCTCGGGCCGTTGATGTCCGTGCTCGCACAGCCGTGTATCAGCGCGTTGATGCGGCTCTTGCGTCCCGTGCATGGATTCTCCACATAGAGGTCCCGCGGAAGGGAGACCATGAACGGTTCGGCGTTGTTCGTCGGCTGGACGAGGTACAGGATCACATCGGCAGCGCCTGATGCGTTGTCTCCGCCGATGAGCAGCAGTGTTTCGTATGCCTGCTCTGGCGCCGTTGTCTGTGGTACTGGAGCCGGCGGCTCCTCACCAGCCTCGAGCTCGACATCGGTCTCGGAAGCGGGAGCGGCCACGGGGTCAGATGAGATCACACCCGACGTGTCGAACGTCTCTGTCTCGACCCTGTTCCACGAGTACCAGAGCTGCGTAGCCGTGTAGGCCCCGAACATCGCGAGGAGTACGATCGCAGCGACTGCGCCATGTGCAACGGCCCGCCGCCACCAGATGGGTGCAAGTCTGTGCGTCCCCGTGGATCTGTTTCGAACGTATCCGAGGACCGGGGCGCCTGCGTCTTCGAGATCGTCGATGGCCTGTGTCACAGACCCGGCGTCTGCTGAGTCGGCAACAACAAGGATCGTCCCATCTGCATGTGCACCGAGTCCGGGAGTTGTGTTCGACCAGAGAACGGGCGGGACATCGATGATGATCAGGTCTGCGCGCTCAGAGACGGTATCGAGCGCTTCGGCCACGAGAACCCCTGAGAGGCTCGCGACGTCGGCGAGCGTGTCGCCTGACGGCAGCATGGGAAAGCGGTTCCCGTCGGCCAGGTTCCACATGCGCGCGGCCTCCGACATCGTCGCCGAGCCATCGGCAACGTCGGAGAGGCCAGGCGAATCTCCCGTGGAGAGGAATCTGCCGAGACCGTTCGGCGAAGGGTCAGCGTCGATGAGCATGGCTCTACGGCCAGCCATCGTGGCGGCAATGGCGAGGTTGAGGGCGACGGTCGACGCTCCCTGCCCCGGTCCTGGTGAGCTGACAAGCAGAATCCTGCCGGTTGTTTGACCCTCTATCTCCCTGAGCAAACCCGTGTACCTGTCCGTGGCATCGGAATCGTTGAGCGCCGGCGCAGGGCCGGACGTGTCGACCGGAATCGAGCCGAGCATTCTCAGTTCATTGATCGACGATTCAAGGGAAGGGCCGGCGGCGAGGCGCGACGCGAGCCACCACACGAGGCCCGTGGCCACACCGGCAGCCACGGCTGCGAGGACGACGCCACGATGTGTGTCCCAAACAGTGAGACTGATGACGAAGACGGCGATGGCGACCATGGCCGACAGGATGTTCGGTGCGGAAAGGACGCGTTTGTACCACGGCACAGTGGATTCTCTGACGTGCTCGCTGCTCACGGAGCCCCCTTGGTCGACAGCCCGACCGTGATTGCCCCATGGTACGCATTCTGTGTCATACGGTGCGTGGAATCAGTTCGCGTTCTGACAGGGGTCCGGTGAGAATATCCCTTCGACAATTCCCTGGGGTTCCGTACTGGACACGGGACCCCACAGGAGCAGATCTCCGCTTTCTGATAGACGGAAGTAGTCCTTCTCCTCGATGACCTCGAACGACACGGTGTACGTCGTATACGTGGCCTGCAGCGCTTCCACGGTGTCCCCAAGCCGAATCCCTGACAACGTTTCGAGTATCGGATCAGGAACGCCGTCTCTGTTGCCCCCATACCGATAGGCGATGAACGTCGCGTCCTGCGAATAGCCGTCGAAGATGCCACGCAGATCCCCCCAATCAAGCCAGTACCACTCCGCGTCCCGACAGAGTTCAGAATCGAAACCAGCCATCTCTGCGGTCCCAAGACTGGCGACAAGGGCGCCCGCGGAATCGGTGATCGACGTGCCGATGCTTATCGGTCCGATCCCCGACGCCTTCAGACCGAGCTCTGGCGTCGGTATCGGGTCGCCGACGGGCTCCCACGAATCGGCCGCCGGATACGCAACGGTGGTCGTTGTCGTGCTCGAGCTCGTCGTGGTCACCTCTGTGATCGTTGTTGTTTCAGCAAGTGTCGTTGTCGTAACCAGTGTGGTTGTTGTGTCGGCTGCCACGACGCTCGATGTCGTGGTGCCTCCATCGCGATTGACGAACACGAGAACCCACAGCGCGATCACTGCGATCAAGAGGATGAGCGGTATGAGCCACCTCGCCCTGGAAGGGCTTGGCTCCGGTGGCAACGTCCAGTCATCGAAGCCGAATTCCCCTGTGTCGTCGGGGAGCTGAGAATTGGGAGGAGGGGGCGGCGGTCCGTTGGTAGAAGATGCCTGAGCCGCTGCGGCGATAGCCGCTGTCGCGGCGGCGCCGGCGGGAGCTGTGTCCTCGACGCTGACATCGATCCACGGCTCACCACACTTCGGACAGAGTGTTTCATCTGCCGGGCGCGGCGTGCCGCAGTGGACACAGACGGGAAGATCCGAAGAGGTATTGGACATGGAGGGAAGGTTACGGATGAAAGCTGAATAGCTGGTGCCATTCAGTCAGCGTTCGCGGTTTACGGTATACGGTATACGGTTCAGAGGTGTTGCCCATCGTTTGTGGCCTGTTCAGGCCAACTCCGCGCAGGGTCTGACGTTGCCCTCGATCGTTGCAGCTGCGAGCTCGACGAGCATTGCCTCCTTGGCCTTCTGCCACGGTTCGTGAAGGGCACAGAGATCGAACTCGGGACACGGGATACCTCTTTGCACGCAGCCCTGATCCTCGATGCTGCCCTCAATCACGTCGATCACCTCGAGAACCGAGACGTCGTCGAGCGATACGACGAGCCGATAACCGCCTCGCGGTCCGGGTGTCGACGAGACCCAGCCGGACTTCACCAGTGGTGAGATCACCTGGGGCAGGTAGTGCGTCGTGATGCCGAGCTTGTCCGCCAGCAGTCTGCCTGCAATCGTTTCGCCCTCGGCATCCCCGATGCAGCGCATGGCCTTGAGGGCCAGATCCGATTTCTTCGTCATCTCGAGCCGCATGGCGGTTCCTTAGTTCGTTAGGTGGCAATATAGGGACTGCGGGCCGTGAAGGCGACGGATTCTCGTGTCGCCACGGTTTCGAATCGGGTCTCCTTCACAGGGACCCGAGTCCGTATGGAGCCTCTCCTAGTTCTGGGCCTTCAGGTACGCAGCGACGTCCAGCAGATCTTGGTCGTCCAGAGAAGGATTCCCACCCTTCGGTGGCATGTCGAGACCCTGCGTGTTCGCTGGGTCACTGGTGGGACGGCCTACGGCGATGAACGCCGCAAGGTCCTCCTCGGAGTTCGAGTTCACAAAGTCACTCGGCGCAAGGGGTTTCCCCAGTCCTTCGATGCCTGCGAGATCGCCGCCGTGGCAGGCGCTGCATGTGCCCTTGTAGACATCAGCACCGGCAACCGCGTCGCCACTGCCTGACGAGCCGCCGGAAGTGGTGTCACTGCTTCCCCCGTCGTCGCCGCCGCATGCAGCGAGTGCAAGTGCGAGTGCAGCAACGAGAATGACGATGTTCTTCATCTTCATGTGTTGGTTTCCTTTATCCCTCGTGATCGTGATCTGTTGAGTCGCTGTCCATATCCATGTGGTGGTCGCCGACGAGTCCGTCGAGTTCAGGCAAAACAAACACGGCGTCCCATCGGATCACCTCTCCGCCCACCTCCGATGCGAATGCCACTGCTCTTGCCTCGTCGTTGAAAGAGAGGATGCCGTGTCCCATCGGCGAGTTGACCGATAGCGTAGCGACGAAGTACGCGTTGGTGACATCAACCCATTCCTCGGTCTCGAAGTCGTGAACCCAGGCGCTGAGTGGATCGATTGCGTCGCCAGTCTCGCGCTGGTGGAGGAGTAACCCGCCGAGGTCGTCGAAGACCATCTCCGTCCCGTCCTCGAGGGTGTAGGCGGCGGCGAACTTCGCCTCGCTGACGATCATCCCGCACTGGACACAGACGTCCCTGCCGTAGTTGATCTCCGGTGGCCCGTCGGCCTTGGCTGCTCCACCACATGCGGACACCGACAAGGAGAGCAGAGCGACCAGAGTGATCATTGTGCGTTTCATAGGTCCCCCAGCCGATTGAATCGCCACCATGCGAGGACTGTGGGGATCACTGCCCACGCAGTCATGACAGAGAAGAGGATCCAGCCGAGACTGTCTCCGAACGTGTCCACTGCGAAGCGGCCGGCAGGGCCCAGTACATCAAGTGACCCGGAGAACGCCGTCAGCGACGCGAGACGGAAGGCCTCCGTCGGATTGAGGACCGCTGTCACCAGCAATCCCCAAGTTGGCATGCTTGTCGCTATCGAGGTTCCCATCACTCCGAGATCGCCGACGAACGTGAGGCCGAGCCAGGCGAAGATCGCTGTGCCAAGGGCGGCGCTGCCTCGGTTCGTGAATGTGGAGATGAGCATGCCGAAGCCGAGCATCGACACTGCGAGCAGCCATGACAGGATGGCGATACGGATGAAGCTCCCTGCATTCGCACCACCACCCTGAGAGACGGTGATGAGGCCGGCAACACCAAATCCACCGAACACCGTTGCGGCCAATGAGGCTGCAAGGCCGATGTAGGTGCCCCAGAATGCCTCGGTGCGCGAAATCGGATGACTCAGCAGGAACCGCAGCGCGCCGTTCTCCTTCTGGCCTGCAATCGAATAGGCGCCGAGGGTGAGCCCCATGAGGGGCACGATGATCTGAGCGAGTGCGATGAGGGAAGCGGCTGTTCGCCCGAAGCTGCCGAATCCCGCGACCTGTGATCCAGGGAGTGCAACGGCAGCCATGAAGCTCGCCAGTCCGGTGAACGCAAGTGTCCACAACCAGAACCACCTGCTGTGGATCGCCTCGCGTATCTCCTTGCTGGCGATCGTTCCGATGGTGCCGAGATTCGGACGTTCGGCGATATCGATGAGCGCGACCGATGTCATCGCCACACCTCCAGATCCCGTATCTCAACGCCTGCGTGCTGGAGCGCTGCGACAGCCTCGCCCTTGCCCTGTGCAGAAACCTCGACGAGAACACCCCTCGAGTTCATCTTGGCGTTGAACCCGCGATCCCTGAGAACTGTGAGCGCTCTGTCGGCTGATCCGTTCGTGAGGATCAGGTGGAGCCAGGCCCGCAAACCGAGCTTCTCTGCCAGGTCTGTCGGTTCGCAGATGACACTGATCTCGCCCTCCTCCATCGCAACGACTCTGTCAACGAGCATGCCGACCTCCTCGATGTGGTGAGACGTGACCAGGAGGGTTCTGCCTTCGTGTCTGAGGCGTTCGAGCAATTCGATCGCAGAGTCGCGTGCCTTTGCGTCCAGATTCGATGTCGGTTCGTCGAGGAGCAGGATCTGCGGGTCGGGAAGCAGCGCTGCGGCGAGGCCCAGGCGTTGTTTCAAGCCACCTGACAGTTCGCGCACTTTCTTGGAGAGATGCTCGGACAGACCAACGGTTTCTGCGACTTCATCCACGCGGTCAGGGCCGATACCTCGCAGCGAAGCGGAGTAGTCGAGTAGGTCGTCCACCGTCATTTCGTCGTAGAATGAGAGCTCCTGGGGCACGTAGCCCATTCGGGCCCGCACTGCCTTTCCTCGGTCCAGTGCGTCCAGCCCATCGACGGTGATGACTCCCTCGTATCTCACAAGCCCGAGGATGCATCGGACAACGGTTGTCTTTCCCGCACCGTTGGGTCCCCACAGGGCAACGGCGTCCCCATCGGCCATGTCGAGAGTGAAGTCTCTCACGACTTCGGTCTGGCCGTACCGTTTCGTCAGGTGTTGTATCGCGATCATGCGAATGTCCTTCCCTTTGAACCGTGACGGCGCCGCGCTGGGAAAAGAGCCACGGCGACGCCGCCAGCGAGCATGAGAATCGACACAACAAGGAGACCGAAGCTCGATTCGCCGTTGAGCGTGTTCACGGGTCTGAGCGACGGGCGTTGCACGAGCGGATGTTCGTCCTCCATGATGGGTTCTGGCCTTAGGATCGGGAACATCTGGGCAGCGAGGTCGATGGCCTTTGATGCAGGCGTCTCGTTGAAGAAGGCAAGGTCGGGGTACTTGTCCGTAAGTGTGTTGTAGAGATCATCGACGCGGTAACTGACGTCTCCGATGCCGTCGCCATTTGCGTCGTATCCCGCGAAGTCGCTCCAGTAGTTCCCGCGACCGTCGACGGACCATGCATTCCCGCTGAACCTCCCCGATGTCGTGATGCCGACCTGCTCGACGTTGTCAATGAATGTGTTGCCCGTGAAACTGTTGTTCTTCACCGCAGGGAGGAACGAAGCTCCGACCTGGTTGTACGCGAACAGATTGTTCTCGATCCAACCATCTGCAGTGACCGATGAGGGGCTGTTGTCGAGGTAGAGACCGACTCGATTCGATACGAAGCGATTCCCCGTCAGGGTGAAATCGTCCATGTCCTTGAGACCGAGTCCATAGCCGCTTGGTCCCGAGTTGTCCGCAAGAACGTTGTCGCGGATTGCTACATCGACGCTGTACATCATGAATGCACCGACGGAATTCGAACTGAGGATGTTGCCTTCTATGACTGCGCCATCGGAATACATGAAGTGCAGCCCGTAGCGGCCACCGGAAACCTCGTTGTTGCGAACCACGACGTTGTCGGTGAACCAGAACACCGTGTCGCGCCCTCCTTCGATGGTGTTGGCCTCGACGATTGATCCTTCGCTCTCCCAGAGCCTGATGCCATCGCCTCGATTCGCGATGAACACGTCCTTGGCCCCCACGACGTTGTTTGCCAACACGGAGTCCGGGGCAGTGCGTAGGAAGATGCCGAAGAGCACGTCCTCGAGACGATTCCCCCTGATCGTGACTCTGGGGGCGAGAACCGATATGCCGCTGTCCTCTCGGTCGAGAGAAGCACCGCTGCCACGAATGATGACGTTCTCGATCGTGACATCCGACGCAGCTATTTCGATGACCGTTCCTTCGCCTTCTCCGTCGATCACCGGCCATTCGTGGCCGGTGATCGACAGCGGTTTGTCGATCGTTATGCCGCCGGTGTATGTGCCGGGACGGAGGTTGATGGTGGAACCAGCCCTAGCGTCGTCGATGACGGCCTGGAGATCGATCGGTGCACTTTGGGCCGTTGACGCAACCGGAAACGTAGCGAATGCGATGGCGAGGATCAGCAGGGGTGAAAATCTGCGCATCAGCCGGTCTTCATTCGGGCTTCGATGAGGGGTTTGTAGGCCTTGCGGTGGTAGTAGAGACCTGCGGCGATGAGACCGCTCGCCACGAATGCGAGGATCAACCCGAAACCGGGAAACGCAAGCGTGTCGAATTGGGCTATCTCAGCAGGCCCGAAGATGGGTGGAGTGAACTCACCTACAGCCTTGGCAAGTGGCGCCGCCGGGTCGAGATGGTGCCCGAAATCCCAGAGCCAATACTGCAGGTCGATCAAGAAGATGATGGGGAACAGGAGTGCCGGAGCAACGAGGAGTGTCACCCAGCGTGAATGAATGACGAGTGCTGCGATCAGTAGTCCGGCGAGCATGATGATGGCGGCAATGGCGATCGAGCGTTCGAAGGTTGCAGCATCCTGGAAGGAGCCCAACCCCACATAGTGGTTGAGCCCCTCCAGTTCGCCAACGTCTCCCGTGAGACGATTCACATAGGCCGTGACCGTCAGACCGTCCGGAAACTGGGGAGCTCTGAGTCTGAGAACCCAGTATGGGAGCAGGAGCGACACGATCAGCAGCAGAGCCGCGCCGCTGAACAGCCACGTGGGCAGTCGGTAACGCTCCGCGTGCTCCTGCATCTCTTCCCGTGAAACACGGGGCCCCAGAATCCGGTCGGTAGCTGACATGGTCCTTATTCCTTAGCCGGACGGTTCGATGAGGAAATAGCCGGCCATCTCTAGATGGAGCGCCGAGCAGAACTCGGTGCAGTAGAACGGGAATGTCCCGTCCATGTTGGCGTCGAACTCGATCGTCGCCGTTTCGCCAGGTTCGAGGCTCAGATTGATGTTATAACCCGGAACCGCAAGACCGTGCGTCGCGTCCTTTGACGTATCGACGTTCGTGATGTGCCAGATGACGTGGTCACCCTGCTTGATGTTTATGTGATCGGGCGTGTAGTGGCTGCGAATGGCCGTCATCCACACCTCGACCGTGTCACCGTTGCGCTCGATCCGTTCGTTCCCGGACACCGGAGCGTTCGGATCGACGGACATCGTCCCCGGATCCCATCCAATCTCCGGATAGACCTCGAACACGTTCAGCTTGTCGGCCTTGATGATCTGAGCGTAATGCGGCTCACCCATGCCAAGGGGCATGTCGTAGAGCACCTGCATCCCGCCGGTCTCCGGATTCGCGTCATTGGACTGGCTGATATCAACCAGCTGCAGGTTCTGCGGAAGCAGCGGGCCAGGCGGGAAGAAGCGGTCGATGGACCACTTGTTGAGGGCTACGAGGTAACCGCCGTCTGGGCTCACCGTGTCGCCTTCTGCGGTCGCAAGGTGACCGATGTTGTACTGAACAGGCAGGGTGCCCTCCAGCTTCCAGCCATCGTCGCCGTGGTAGTTGTCTCCACCAAGGCTCCACTTCGCAACCGTGCTGTCGAGGAAGATGCTCGTATAGGCATACCCATCAGCATCGAACTCCGTGTGGAGCGGCCCGAGGCCAACCTCAACCTGCGCTTCGACGACCGAGTCGAAATCGAGCACTGGAACGCCATACGGGTCCAGTTCCCAGTTCTGCTCGTCGATCGCCTTCATCATCTTCTCGAATGAGTAGATCGTCGTATGCGGATCGAGTTTGCCCGACACGACGATGAAGTCACCCTTTGGTGCCACATCAGAGCCGTGCGGACTCTTGGGCTCGGGAGCGAAGTACAGCAAGCCCTCATCGATGCTCGTCTGGAGACCGATCACAGGGAACCCGCCCACCTCGAACGTGTTTCCTGCCTGAGCGACCTGTACCGCCTTGTCCAGATTGATGACGTGCAGATAGTCCCTGTCACGGGCCGAGGCTCCAGCCTCGAAATCCTCGCCGGATCCATCCTCACCGGCGCCCGTGGCGCGTTCGGTGTTGAACGAACCGCAGAAGACCCAGCCCTCTGATACGAGTTTGCCCGCGTCACATAGATCCTGCCAATACGGTGGCAGCTCCATGGCGAAGGACTGGTCTTCGAGTATTCGACCGCTGCCTCGATCGAACTTCCAGAACGTGACCATTCCCTTGTAGTCCGAGTCGTACGACTCGATCGGGGCATACTCCCAGCCGTTCGGCGTGGCGTACTGGCCGCCCTGGATCACCCAGTCTGTGTTCGGCGTCACCTTGGTTCCACCGTGGTCGACAATCGCTATCGGGTTCTTGATGATCTGCTTGACCTCGAAGTCCCTCAGATCGATGACCGCAACGCGAGCATTGGCCTTGTCATTGATGAACACGAACTCACCGTCGTATTCACCTGCGGTTTCCGAGATCGCCGGGTGGTGCGTGTCCGCCCACCTGACCTCGTTGCCGTCGACGTTGCCTGCGTCGAGGATCTCCTCAGTGCCCTGGTTGCCGAAGCCCCAACCCTGCCAGGGCTCAGGCGTGAAAACGGCGACTTCCTTCAAGATGCGCATCGAAGGAACGCCGATCGCAAACAACTGCCCAGACTGTCCGCCGGAGGCAAGCATGATATACGGATCGTGCTCTCCCGATGGCAGGTAGGTCATGCCGGCTGCGAGCAGCTGGTCATCGCTTAGCGGTTGAAGTCCCGCGGTTTCCCTTCTCTCATTGATGTCGTCCACTGACGATGAATCCGATGTGCCTCCTGCGGTGCATGCTTGCAGCACCAACGCGAAAACAGCGATCGCGGCCACCACCATGAGGATCGATCGGTGACGCCACCAAGGCGTTCCGGATCTTCGACTCATATTTCATCTCCCTCTCTAGGCTGGATTCCGAGAACCTCCGCGAGGTTCGCGGCCGCCAGCTCTTCCAATAGGGCCTCACGTGCCCGTGTCCACGGTTCATGCAGAGCGCATGGATCCTGGACGGGACGCATGAGGTCTCCGTGCATACATCTGTCCTTGTCTACGGTTCCCTCGACCGACTCGATCAGGTCGAGGACGCTGTGGTTCGACATGTCGAGCGAGAGCCTGTACCCGCCGTTCGGGCCCGTGGCCGAGCGCACCCAACCTGCCCGCGACAGGGGAGCCATGACGGTTGCGAGGTAGTGGCGCGAGATCAATAGAGCGTCCGCGATCTGAGGTCCGCTGGCGAATCCATCCGGTGTTCGCGAGAGCACGTTCAACGCCTGAAGCGCGAGTTCCGACTTCTGCGTGAGTTCCAGTCGCATGCGATATTCCGGAGTAACGTAGTTTCTTACTTTAGGACTCTGGAATAGTAACAAACTGTGGTCGCAATGTCACAATCGGATATCGGAGTGTGTATTCGACAGCCACCAAATGGTCAAGAACCCAATGCTCGTCTACCCCTCGGCGACGATCATGTCCCCGAGGGCGGTTGTATCGAGCTCGTTCAGGAGAGCCGCTCGGGCACGCACCCACGGGTCGTGCAGCGCGCAGTCGTGGTTGGCGTCGTGTTGTGGTCCGAGATGGAGACACCGTGTGTTGTCGAACTCGCCTTCCACCGCCTGGACCAGGTCCAGCAGCGAGACGTCCTCGAGGTCTGTGTCGATGGTGTAGCCACCCTTGGGTCCTGAGGTCGACGCAACCCATCCGGCGCGGGTGAGAGGCGCCATCACGTGTGGCAGGTACTGGGTGGTGATACCGAGCTCTTTGGCGAGGACTGCCCCTGTCACCCTGTGATCGCCCGTCCCAGCGATATGTCCGAGGGCTTGGAACGCGAGATCGGTCTTCTTCGTGAGCTCCAGTCGCATGACACCCCCGGAATTGGATAGATCCTTATTTCCTAACTCCGCAATTATACCTTCAATCCGGTGGAATGTCAGCAGAAGTCTCTACGTCGATCGGGAACCCGTTGCTGCTGCAATCCCGGCGAGAGCGAGGTATGTAAAACCCGCTGTGAGCCGTGTTGCGCGGGCTGCCCCTGGGCGTCTTCTGAACAGGTCGCCGAGTCCGCCACCGATGAGCGCGTAGATGGAATCCGAGACCAAACCGATGGCCACCAGCGTCATGCCGAGTACGAATGTCTGCAACGTGGGGTTGGTCGACATCGGATCTACGAATTGCGGCAGGAAGGCGAGGAAGAAGATCGCGACCTTCGGGTTGAGAACGTTCACGAGGACACCCTGGGCGAAGATCCGCCGAATCGACTGGGGCTGGACCTCCGGCTCATTGAAGTCTGCATCGTGAGCTGTGAGCGTTCGGTAACCGATCCAAGCGAGATACGCGACTCCGAGCCACTTGACGACCGTGTAGGCATACGCAGAACTTGCGAGAAGTAGGCTCAGGCCGGCTACCGCCGCAAGCACATGGAACGCCGATCCAAGATTCACGCCGATCGCTGAGACAATGCCCGCCGTTCTCCCCTGGCTGACGCTGCGCGTGAGTATGTAGATGACAGCCGGTCCGGGCACCACAACAAGCACAAGTGAAGCGAGGGCGACGATCAGGACTGTGTGTGCGTCTGGCATGGTCCGATAATAGGTGTGGCGAAGCGAGCGAATCGGCGCGAGGATTCAACCTGACGAAGGAGAGATGTGATGGATGGCGCGACATCAGAGAGCCAGGATTGGCACGTTCCTGCGGTGCTTGTAGCGATCGTCGTGATGGTGGGGCTGGTTGTTGCCGTCGTATTTGCTGTGCGGGCAACCGGTGGTGAAGACGACTCGGTGGCAGCGCAGATCGAGCGATGGTCATCGTGTCTCCGTTCAGAGGGGGCGAATGTTCCGCTTGTCGAGGCGCTACGCGACGGCGGCTTCAGAGTCACCGTCGACGGCTCGCTCGTCGAGGACGGTATCGATCGGGGCGCGCTCGGCCCTGCGATGGAGAAATGTGAGGATCAGGCTCCCGATGCGGTTCGGAGGGTGATGTCGCTCCTTGACGGCCTCTCCGATTTTCCGCTCGGGGATTTCGGCTCTGGTTCGTTCAGATTCGATGAGGCACGAGGACTCCCATTCTCCTCCTTCGACGTGGCGCAGGACCGCCGCGACCGGATGCGGAGAGATCTCTCTGAGGTCTGCGAGCGAATCGGTCGGAATGGGGTAGGCAGAACAGACATCTCACCCCGTCCTCTGCGTTTGTGTGACAGCTCTTCATAGGTGGACTGCCCGTCGGCAAATGTGCCGGTAGGTACTGGAAGTCCTTACCTTCGGCGGTGAAGAAAAGGGGTTCACAAATGCTGGTGGCTGTGTGATATTGATGTGCACGCCCCGGATTGGTGGATCCGACGCTTCCAGACGACTGACTGCATGTCCGCCATAGAAGACGATCGCTTATCTGCCGGAGGAGACGGGATGACGACCGGTTCGAAGCCTCGCAAGTCAATCGTTAACCGAGCTGTCCGCGAACGCGAAGAAGCCAAGGAGCGGATGGACCGCGACACGCTGAGCCGCTCCGTCAAGGATCGTGAGCGCTCAAAACTCACCGACGATCGCGGTCGTCTCACGACGGACCTCGTCAGCCAGTACCTCACGTCCATCGGTGAGTTCGAATTGCTCACAGCGGAGAACGAGGTCGACTACGCACAGAAGATCGAGGCGGGCCAAGCTGCCGAGGAGCGGCTGGAGGTACGCGACTTCAAGACAAGGGGTGAGCAGATCCTTCTCAAGCGCCAGGTCAGGCGCGGAGCGGAGGCAAAGGATGCCTTCCTCACTGCCAACCTGCGCCTCGTCGTCGCGAACGCCCGTCGGTATGCGAATACCTCCGGTATCGACTTCCTCGATCTCATTCAGGAAGGCAACCTCGGTCTGATCAGGGCGGTCGAGAAGTTCGATTGGCGCAAAGGCTTCAAGTTCTCCACGTATGCGACCTGGTGGATCAGACAGGCGATCACGAGAGCCATCGCGGACAAGTCACGCACGGTCCGGATCCCCGTTCATCTGCACGACACCCTCGCTGCTGTGCGTGCTGCCCAGGCTTCGCTCAAGGCCGAGCTCGGTCGTGACCCCAAACCCGAGGAGATCGCGGAAGAGGCCGGTGTCGAGGTATCCAAAGTCGAACTCGCCCTGGCCGTTGCAGACACGGTGTCCCTCGAACAACCGATCGGTGAAGACGGAGCCCAGCTCGGCGACTTCATCGAGGACGAGGACGCGGCCGACCCGGTGAGGGTCACAGAGGAGATGGATGTCGCCAACTCGTTGCGCAAGTCGATCGAGCGACTGCCGATGCGCGAAGGAAGGATTCTCGCATTGCGGTACGGCTTCTACGATGGGATTCCTCGGACGCTCGAGGAGATAGGCGAGGAGTTCAACCTCACCCGAGAGCGCATCCGTCAACTCGAGAAGCTGGCACTGTGCCGTCTGCGTCACCCGAGCTTCGGGATCAGGGAACAAGACCTGATCTGACGGCCGAAGGCTCTCAGTCTGTGGCTTGCGGTTCACGGTTTGCGGTTGTCATCTCGTCACCTCCTGAGGTACCGTTCCAGACGGAGGTGAACCATGCGGGTTGCAGTACTCGTTGGCGGGGAAGCTGAGATCGTTGGCCCCCAAGCAACGCTCATGGATGTTGCCAAGACGATGGCTGATCGGGAGGTTGGCGCCGTCGCGGTGGTGGACAGGACCGGATTGATCGGAATCTGTACGGATCGTGATCTCGCGATGGCGCTCTCGCGGGGAGGCGGACCGACCGACGAGGTATCGACATGCATGACCGAAGCCCCTGATGTGGTTGATCCTGACACGCACATCAACGATGCCGCCGTGTGGATGCTCGAGACCGGCTACCGGCATCTTCCGGTGATGGCAGGTGGCGAACTCCTCGGCATCATCGACGTCCGGGACCTGCTCTGGGCGTTGGTAGAGACACAGACCGCTCGCTGACACTCACTCCCAGACAACAGACGATCTGGTTTCTGGTATCTGTCTACTTCCTCACCCACACCACGCGCACGGCGCTCACATATATGTCCTCTGACTCGAGACCGATCTCGATCTCATCGACCGCAGAGGCGGCCTCACGCCATTTCTCGCGGATGGCGCTGACGTCGTCCTCGAGGTCGGCGTTGAGGTCCTCGATCTCGCGTCGCTTCGCCTCGATTCGGTCATCTGCCCTACGGAGTCTGCGCTCGGGTGAGCGCCGGGTTGAGCTGGAGATCTTCGGCTTTCGCCCACTCAACAGATCGAGTCCGAAACCAAGGAGTGCACTTCTGCGTGCGTTCTCGAGTTCTTGTTGAGCCGTGTCGGCCGCCCGAACCGAGTCTTCATAGGAGCGTTTGACCTTTCGGTAACGAGCCTCGTATCTGTCTCTCAGTTTCGCCGTCTCAGCGTCAGCTCTCTCCTGTGCCAGTCCGATGAGCCTGCCGGCGAAGACATCCGCCGATTCACCGGGACGTGACACGGTTGTGAGCGGTTTGTTTCGATAGACCGTGAGGGTCTCCTTGCGGTCGAGGTACTTCTTCAGATCCGATTCGAGTGTGCGAAAGTACGAGCT
>Ga0255048_10001488_pt1 | contig 16156 bp, 13 predicted proteins | sample JV7_2_2_MG_FD_183619 | JGI IMG/M metagenome (GOLD analysis project Ga0255048, IMG submission 183619) | Seawater microbial communities from Jervis Inlet, British Columbia, Canada - JV7_2_2 | ecosystem: Environmental > Aquatic > Marine > Inlet | place: Canada: British Columbia | collected 2016-10-06
CGATTTCGCAACCATGTCGGTTGCGACCGCGGTCTGGACTGACGATCACGACGTCGTCACTCAGGCATCCATGTACCTCGGCGCGGTCGGTTCCGCCCCGATGGCCGTTTCGGAAATCGAGTCGGTATTGCTCGGCAACAAGATTACCGAAGAGCGCATTGTGGAGATCGCACATGCGGCGCACAAGATCGCGAAACCGATGGACAACACCGATTTCGCCGCTTCGTGGCGTGGCAAGATGACAGTGCAATACGTCACCGCGGCGCTTCGGGAAGTTGCGGGACTGTCACAACAACGGATGCAACCCCGTCACATCCTGAAAGTCCTTTAGGGATAGTCGCGGTCACCGGGAATAACAAATCGGTGTTTACCATCATCGCTTAGCTCGACCGGGCGTATTTTCTCTATGCCATTGCGGGCTTGTTGCCGTGCCCACTCGACCAAGGCATCGACGGTATTGAATTCGGCCAATGCCTGCAGATTCCTGACGGTGGGAAAGGGCAGCTTCATGTTGCCGCTACGTCCGGCCGATAATGCTTCGGTGGCAGTCAGCCATTTGATCTCGGTTAGCTCACCGTCATCGTGGCTGGCATTTTGCCCCGCCGGTAACTGTGCCAGGAAGAAGCGTGTGGACCATCGTTTCGCCCTGTTCAGCGGCGTTTCCCAGTGCGCGAAGTAATGGACCGCGTCACCGGCCATTTGCAGATTCTGATCACGCAGGAAATCAGGCCAGGCCAGGGTCGCCTTATCGACGCGAATCCTGAGTTTTTGGATCAACGGACTGTCTGCAGCCCAGTCATCACCATGTCTGGCCAGCAAGACCCCGGTCTCCTCAAACAGTTCCCGGATTGCGGCACTGAAATAATCGAGTCCGCCCTCCGCAAGTTTGAGCAAGGCGTTGGCCGCATCGTTATCGATGCCCGCGCAGTGGCCGCGGGCCAGGAACTCATCCGCGTCGAGGATGCCGCCAGGAAAAGCGTAATTGTCACCGAACGCATCTCCGGCTCGTCGCCTGACCATCAACAATTCGGGACCGTGCGGCGACTCCCGCAACATGACAATTGTCGCGGATGGCCTTGCAGGTACTGCCTGTGATGCGTTCAGAGTCTAGTCCGGAAAAAACTTGTCGAGTAGTGCACTGTAGCCCTGAATGGCGGTTCGCTGCAGGTAAAATGACATGCCCCGTGTGCCGCCCAATTCTTCACCACCGCCGGCACGCCCAGGGCCACCATGCACGAGCTGTGGCAAAACCGTTCCGGGTCCCGGAGATTTTCCGGCGACCTTGCTGTTACCGAGGGTCAGCCTGCCGTTATACGGTGCGAGTTCTACCAGCAGCTCGACTGCAAATTTGCGATCGTCCGAGTACACGGATGAGACCAGTGAACCGCCCCCCGCCGCGCAGGCAGCAACCAGCGGCGGTACGTCGTCATACGGCATGATCGTAACGACGGGCCCGAAGATTTCTCGCTCATGAACCAACGGCGCCGACGACAGGTCGTCCGCCAGGAATAAATGCGGCGTCAGAAAGAAGCCTTTGCCTTGCTCGACGCCGGGTAACCCGTCGGGGTGCAGGCTGCCGGTTACCTTGCCGGCCTGTTTACCGAGCGCTTCAACACCACCGGCAACATCATCGAGTTGATTGCGGCTAACCAACGGCCCCATGCGAACATCGGCCTCGGCGGGATTGCCGACGATGATGTCCTCAAGACGCTCCTGCAGCGCCGCAACGAAATTATCGACTTGTGCAGGCGGCACAAAAACGCGACGGATAGCCGTGCATTTCTGCCCGGCCTTCTGGCGCACATCATTGGTAACTTCGTTGAGCATCATCTGCCACGTTTCGCTGCCGGACTCGACGTCCGGACCCATGATCGCGGCGTTGAGGCTGTCAGCTTCGACGTTCACTCGTGCGGATCGATGCGTGTGAGCATCCATGCCGCGAAGAAGGGCAGCTGTATCGCCAGATCCGGTAAACGCCAATACGTCTTGTGGGCCCAAATGCTCCAGAAGGTCGCCGCTTGAGCCGGCAATAAAGGAAAAAGCCCCATCCGGCAGCACGCCCGAGTCAACGATGACCTCGGTCATGCGATGAGCAAGCAACGCCGTACTGGTCGCTGGCTTGCTAATAACCGGCATTCCCGCGAGAAGCGCCACTGCGGCTTTTTCTATCATGCCCCAGGCAGGAAAATTGAACGCGTTGATATGCACAGCGGCACCGTGCATCGGTGATAAAACGTGTTTGCCGCCGTAACGCGGCGTGCGGCCGATCTGGGTGGTTTCGCCGTCATTGAGCAGATGACGGTCGCCAAGTGCCGCGCCAACATCGACGTAGGACAGCAATGTCGCGGTGGAACCGTCGACATCGAATTTCGCATCGTTGCGCGTGTTGCCGCCGTTGCTGATGGATAATTCGATAAATTCTTCCCGGTGTGGAAACAGCGCATCGTAGAGCGCTTGCAGTTTTTCTGCACGTTCTGCAAATGTCAGAGAGCGCAGCGCCGGCCCACCCGTTGTGCGCGCATGATCAAGCGCTGCGGCAAAATCGATACCAGAGGTCGATGTCTCCGCAAGTGCTTCTTCCGTGGCAGGATTAAGCAAGGTAACTGTGTCGCCGCCGCCCTCGAGCCACTGTCCATTAACAAAACTTTTTAGCTTCATAGTCGTGCAATCACCAGTCTGGATGCACTATATGCATGCACAACACAGCGCGTGTCAAATAGCCTGGCGTAATGAAAACTCTGGCGCCCTGATGTACGGTATCGATACTTCGGGCCAGGATATCAACATGGCAGGCAAAGATTCTACGGTAAAGACGGACCTCTATATTAACGGTGTGGAACGGCCGCCAACGGGTCAGAAATACTATCAGTTGTATAACCCCGCACGTCCTGAGGAGTTGGTGGGAGAGGCAGCGAGCGCGACACCTGCCGACGTTGATCTGGCCTGCGAAGCAGCGCATGCGGCGTTCCCGGCATGGGCGGCATTGTCCTATGCAGAGCGCGCCGAGTATCTGCGAAAGATTGCCATGCATCTTACGGCGGATGAGGCAGAGCTGAACGCCAGAATCAATCTGTTTACGCGCGAGCACGGAAAGATACTCAAAGAATCCACGATCGAAATGACGCGCCTCGGGGATCGCTTCGTGCACTGTGCCGATATGGCAGAACGGCTGGCCGCCGACGAAAGGCATGCAGGACCCCCGTTCGATACCATTATCATGCGGCAAGCCCGCGGTGTTGCCGCATTGATCGTGCCGTGGAACTGGCCGCTTTCGATTCTGGGCGCCAAGCTTCCACAGGCACTCCTGGCTGGAAATACTTGCGTCGTTAAGCCGTCGCAGAACTCCGCAATGGCTCCGTCTTTGACCATAAAGAGAATTGCAGAGATCTTGCCGCCGGGTGTGCTCAATGTTGTTACCGGACCAGCATCTGACATAGGCGATTCATTGTTGTCGCACTCACTGGTCAGGAAAATCAATTTCACTGGCAGCATTTCGATCGGGCAACATGTCATGCGAGTCGCGGCTCAAAATTTGACGCCGGTTACGCTGGAACTGGGTGGTAATGACGCCGGACTATTTTTGCGGGACGCCGTGCTTGATGACGCGGCATTCATGCGAATTTACCTTGCAGCATTCATGACGTCGGGGCAGATTTGCATGGCATTGAAGCGATTGTACGTGCATCGGTCCCGATATGATGAGCTATGCGCCGGCCTCATCGCTGTGGCCTCACGCCAGACAATCGGTGATCCTCTGTTGCCGGAAACGACCATGGGGCCGCTCAATAATAAGAGCCAGCATGGCGTGGTAACCTGCATGATCAATCAGGCGCGGGATCGGGGTGCGGATGTGCAGGAGTACGGCAACGTGCCGGATCAGGACCTGTATCGTGCAGGTTATTTTCAAAAACCGACACTGGTGTTCGACCCGGACTCGGCCCTCGACATCGTGAAGGACGAGCAATTCGGTCCGGCCCTGCCGATCATCCCGTTTGACAGCGTGGAAGAAGCCATCAACCTGGCCAATGATTCAAAGTACGGTCTGTGTTCATCCGTTTGGACCGAAGACAAGGAGACGGCCATTCGGGTCGCACGTCAGCTGGAGGCTGGCTATACGTATCTGAATGGCCATGGACCCCTGGCACAAGACAATCGCGGACCATTCGGCGGGTTCAAGTCGAGTGGTATCGGCAGGAATCTCGGCTTTGAAGGAATCGTCGAGTTTCAGGAGTATCACAGTATTTCGGGTCCCCATGGCTGGCTGTTCAACTAGTTTTCATCAGGGTATTACGTGAGCAGGCGATTCGCGATGCGGTGGATTTACTTGTCGATACTGCTGGGTGTGACGGCAGGAGTGTCCGCCCAGGAAACGGTGACCAATCCGGACGTGGCCATGGAACTCGAGTGGGAGATCGGGTCGTGGACTGACGTCTGGCAAATCGGGACTTTCGAGAGCGCCATTGTCGAAAGCGATGTTAGTTATTACGTCTATTTGCCACCCGGATATCGCGCAGGTGACAAGCGTTATCCTGTGGTGTATTGGTTGCACGGTGCGTACGGGCGCCCGCACAGCGCCAGCCCGGTCGTTCGCAGGCTCGACGCTGCGATTCGTGCTGGCAATGCGCCGGAAGTCATCGTTGTCAGTTGTATTGACCCGACCGGCTTGAGCATGTGGACCGATTCGAAAGACGGTCGCCTGCCGATGGAGTCGCTGATTATCGATGAGCTGATTCCCCATATTGACGCGACGTTTCGGACAATTGCCGAACGGCAGGGTAGAGGGATCGAGGGATTCTCAATGGGAGGCTATGGTTCTGCTTACCTCGGAATAAAATACAACGAGCTGTTTTCGTCCGCTTCCATTCTCGCTGGTGCGCTGCATACTCCGGAAACGTTTCGCGATCGGCGCCGAGCCATTTTTGACAATGTGTTCTCGGGTGATGCTGACTATGCGAATGAACATTCACCATGGACGGTCATCGAGGAGCAGGCGGATGCTATTCGTGGCACAGTCAATATGCGCGTATTCGTCGGCGCCGACGATGGCCTGTTAGGCTGGAACAGAAATTTTCATGTCGTACTGGACCAGCTTGGAATTGAACACGAATGGGGGGTAGTGCCTGATAGCCCACATGATCTCGAGACAATGATGCGAAACTGGGAGGGCAATTTCTTCGATTACTATGGACGCGTGTTTGCCGACGCGACAAGTGAAGGAGATTAGCTGACAATGGCAAAGAAAACAGCGACAAAGGCCGCCGGCGCGAACAGGAAAGCGTCGTTCCCGGTGTCGAAGCGCGGCCATCGCAGAAAAGCGAAAATTCTTTCTGCAGCGACCGATTTGTTCTTGTCGGGCGGCTACGGCCAAACCTCCATTGACGCCATCGTCGAAAAATCCGGCGGGTCCAAGGCGACGCTGTACAGCTACTACCCGACCAAGGCAGATTTGTTTCGTGCCGTCGTCGACTCGATTGTTACGAGCGATGATCATTCCGAGCTGAAGTCGCTGGACGATGTTCGCGATACGCTGGTGCAATTCGCGATAAACCGGATGTCGGTTGTATTTTCGCGCAAGCACCGTTCCCTGATGCGATTGATTATCGCGGAGCGTGACCACTTTGAGGACATCGCACGAATGTATTATGAAAGCGGCCCGCTGCGCAGCCATGTACTGCTTCGAGATTACTTCGAGACACTGATTGACCAGGGGCTTATCGATATCAGAAGCGCTGAAGAGGCTTCCGAGTTTTTTCGCGGCATGCTGTTGCACCAGCGCTATATCGATCAGTTGTATCTGGACCGGCCGGTTCCATCGGCTGAGGAAGTTGCAGTGCGGTCACGTCACGTCGTCGACCGTTTCCTCGAGGCATACCAACTGCCCGAGGGCCGCTAGGGTCCTTGTCACAGTAGGCCAGCTTGCCCGATCGCGGCGGATCGGCGTTTTTTTTGCGTGTATTGACAAAATGTACGGTACAGTACAGATATGCGCAGCTGCCACACACCATTCGATCCCAGGGGCAGATAGATGGGTTCACTGGATGCAGTCGCCATCATCGCGACCCTGTTGGCCGCCGTCGCGGTGCTCCCCGGGACGCTGGGAATACTGATGCTGACAAACAAGTTCGCAGCATCACCGGCAGGAGCTCGCTACATTTACTTTCAGTCTGGTGGGCTTCTGGCCGTGTCGCTGGTGCTGATCGCGTACGTCGGCTATCGAGGTAACCAGGCTGATGCCTACTCGGACCTCGTCGTAGGCTGTATGGCGGCCGTCGCGTTGTTGCTGATTTACGGTTTTTTCATGCATGCAAAAATGCTCTTTAAACCGATCACGAAACCGACTTATGCATCAATAGACGAGGCGCTTGAGAAGTTCGGGCCGGATGAAGAGGTTGTCGGCGTGATCGACAAGAACGGAAATCCATTTGCGTATATTGCGCGGCTTGCCCGCCGGCCGCATATCGTCTTTCAGCCGGAGGGAGACGCGCCATTCATCATGACTCATTGCATTCTGGCGCACAGTTCCATGTCGTACGCGCTCGAGGGTAACTTCAGTGACCCGGACATCACGATTACGGCGGCGCTGGCAAATAACATGGTTTTCTACGAAAAGAACAGCCGTTGTTCGGTAGTGCAACTGCACAATCGGCTCGAAGGCAGAAATGATCCCCTGATCACGGTGCCGACGATCATGACCAGTCTCGGTAGCTGGAAAAAACACTATTCGCAATCGCCTGTCTGGACGCGAGCCAAGTCGTGGCGGGATATTTTCTACCTCAAACTTCTGTCGAGAGCCAATGTAATCGACCCGGCAAGTCCGGTGATGGTGTACCCGTTGGAGCACGAGCAGGACCGACGCCTGCCGTTGAAATCCCTCGTCCTCGGTGTATTGGTGGGCTCTCAGGCAAGGGCGTACCCGGTCACGATGGCGACGTCGCGAAAGGTCATAAATGATCAACTGGGTGGCAGGTCGCTGGCAATTTTCTGCAGTGACGATTTCATGCAGTTGTATGATCGGCGCATCGACAACGATACGGTGTTGTCATTCAAGCGGTTGGAACAAACCGACAGGTTCATCGACCGGGAGAGTGGTTCCGAGTGGTCGGTGACCGGTGTGTGCGTTGGCGGTGAACACCAGGGCAGACAGCTTGCCCCGGTGGCGCATTACAACAAGATTTTCTGGTATGTGTGGGCTGATTACTTTCCAGGTAGTGAGGTATTCGAAAACGGGGAAGGCAATGCTATGTCGGCATGATGACAGGCAGCGGGCCGTGTTGTGGGGTAAAGAATGTGATACTGTACGATGTAGTTCGTTTTGGCGCAGTAGGCCGGGGCAAAGCGTTCTAAGTGGATGATGTTGATTAATATAAGTATTTTCGTACGTTTTGAGTGGGGGGTCGATAGATGAGTGCCGATTACAAGCCAGTGAGCATTGCCTGCATGTGGGCAATAGCCTGTACTTCCGTGCTGCTAGTGTCTCAGTCTGCGACAGCCGCGGAACTTGAAGAAATCACCGTGACTGCACGCAAACAGGAAGAGTCTATGCAAGACGTGCCGATCTCCATTCAGGCTATAAGCGGGGATCAGATTGCCGAGCAGGGGATTCTCGATATCCAGCAACTCGCTCCCTACACGCCGAATTTCAGCTACATCACGGCAGCCGGTGCATCCGACCTCTATTTCATGCGCGGCCTGGGCACTTATGGCAGTGGTATTCATTTCGAACCCAGCATCGGCCAGGTCTTTAATGGTTTTTTCTCGACGCGAAGCCGCCTGGGCCGCAGCGCGCTTATTGACGTGGCGCAGGTTGAGGTACTGAAGGGTCCCCAGGGTGCGATCATCGGCAAGAATACGTCGCTGGGTGCGATCAATATCAGGTCAAACAGACCCACAGAGGAATTCGAGAGTCAGATCGCGGTGCAATACAATTTTGAAGCAAGCGAAGGTTTTGAGATTGAAGGTATGTTGTCCGGATCAATCTCCGACAATGTTCGTGGGCGGGCGGTGGTTAACTATCGCGATACAGACGGATGGGTCGCAAATACTGTCACCGGTGATGATCTCCAACAAAGTGAGGATTTGACCGCCAGGCTGATGCTGGATATTGATCTAAGCGACAACGTGATGGCTGAGTTGATGTACCAGCGTACAGATTTCGATCGGTCGGGTAAGGGCAGGGTCATTGCTGGCTGCCTCGAATACCAGCCGCCGGCGGGGCCACCCCATTCCATACCCAGAGCGGAGGGCATAGGATTTATCTGTAGTGGTGCGACGGATGTCAATTCAACCACCGACCAGCGACGCACAACACCGGGTGGTGCGGTTTTCAATTCTGAAGAACCATTCACAATCGAATCCGACATGTTCGGGCTTACGTTCACAGCGGATTTCGATAATTCAACGTTTACATCCCTGACCGGATTCACCAGTTACGATATCGATGACACTTTCAGTGGCGACCAGCTGGATGCCGAAAGAGTGAGCATTGAAAACACGGAAGAATATGAGCAGTTTTATCAGGAGTTTCGTATCAATGGATCAACCAGCTCCGAGTCTCTGGACTACACAGCTGGTGTGATGTATTTCACGGGCGATCTGGATGCCACGCAGTCATTTCATGCGATTGCGGCGGTTATCGGTCCGCCAAATCCGGCGATTAACCCGGCAGTTTCTCGCAACGAGTTCCAGGCGTCGGAGACCGATTCCGTGGCCGTCTTCGGCCAACTCGACTTTCACTTCAGCGACCGGTTGACTCTCTCACTGGGTGCCCGGGTAACTGATGAAGAACGTGAAGGTGAGAAGGCCCAGGTCGTTGGAGAGGTTTACACCAGCGATCTGAATAACGCCCCCGTGGCCTGTAACACGCCGCCCGTACCGTTATCGGCATGTACGATGGGTGACGACGGTTTAACCCCCGGAGGAGCCATAACCGGCAAAATCGATGACACCAATACCTCGTATAATGTCGCGCTGCAATTTGCCGTCAGCGACAATTCAAATTTATATGTGAGTACGGCGACAGGTTTTAAGTCGGGTGGCTTCGATCTCAGGGGTGCGGGTAATCCTGCTAACTTTATTTTTGGTGAAGAAGAGTCCACTAACTTCGAGTTCGGCGGCAGACATACGCTGGCTAATGGTTCGCTGAGATTCAACTGGACGCTATATCATACTGAAGTTGACGACCTGCAAGTGTCGTCCAATGATCCGGTTCTCATCCAGCAAACCGTTGTGGCTGCCGATGCGACCAGTGAAGGAGTTGAGGTTGACCTGTACTGGGCGACACCGGCGGACGGTCTGGTGCTTAGTTTTGTTGGCGCTTACACGGATTCTACCTACGATGACTTTATCGGTCCCTGTTATCTGAGCCAGGTCGAGAACGGTACCGGGTGCACCAATGTGACAATTGGTGCCGGACAAAGAGTGGGTATTCAGGACCTCAAGGGTGAAACCCTGCCTGTGGCGCCCGAATTCTCGGCGGTATTCGGGGCTGATTATACGTTTCCAGTGGGCGCCAACATGGACTTGAGGCTTTCTGCCAAATACCTCTATGCTGATGATCAGGTGATGTCGGTTGAGCGCGATCCACATGGGTTTCTGTCGGCCACAGACCGCATAGATGCAAGCGCGGTGTTATCGTCGAACTCTGGCAACCGTCCATGGTCAGTCGCAGTGATAGGCCGAAATCTGACCAATGAAATTGTCCATACATTCGTCAACTCATCGACGCTCTCCGGATCGGCCGTTGTAACGACCAACATCGAAGAGACCCGGTCAATTGCATTAAGGGCGACGATCGGTTTCTAGAGTTTCCAGGCGAATTTCAAAGTATTGAAGAACCGCCCGGAACAATCCGGGCGGTTTTTTTTTGAAGCAGAAACCGACTCTGGAGCGATAAGAGGCATCACCAGCAACTGGAGGACTTCATCCGATGTCCTGTGAAGATCGAGTGATAGTAGTGACCGGCGCAGCGTCGGGAATAGGCAGGGCTTGTTGTGCAATTATCAAGGAAAGAGGTGCAAAAGTTATCGGACTGGACATCAATGAACCTGAGGCAGGCGAGGTGGATGAATACGTCGCCTTTGATCAGGGTGATCCAGGCGATATCGATCGCGCGGTTAGTGAGCTGCCGGAGGGGATCAGCGGCTTGATGAACGTGGCCGGTGTCGCGCCTTCGGACCGCTTCAGTCCGACCGATGTGCTACGAATAAACTTCTTCGGTCTCAGGTATTTCAGCGAAGCGATCGCGACGAAACTCGGCGACAGTGCCGCCATTGTCAACATGTCATCAGGCGCCGGATCAGGGTGGCCAACAAACGTGGATGCTGTCAAAGAGTTTCTGGCCATTCAGGACTTCGCGGACATTGAGGTCCTCGTGGAGAAACACGAAATTGGCAACGTTGGTATAGACAATAACGCTGCGTACCCTCTAAGCAAGCAACTACTGAATGTCTGGACAATGAAAACTTCTGGGCGATTACGTGGGCGTGATATTCGTATGAACGCTGTCGCGCCAGCGGCTGTAGAAACTCCGATAATTGATGACTTTCTAAAGGCATTTGGCGAGGTTTCGGCCAGGAGAATGCGGAGTTTCGGATCAGCGACTCCCGATCAAGTGGCGAAGGCTTCAGTATTCCTTTTGTCCGACGATGCCGAATGGATCAGTGGCGCAGTATTGCCTGTTGACGGCGGCGCTATCGCTGCCGGGACAATCGGGAAACTGGGACTTTAGGACCCGTTTGTAGTGCGAAAACAAGCGTCATCGAACATGTAGCCGGTAGGCCAACATTCCGCCGATGGCCATCGGTACCGCGAAGACGTAGTAGTTTGCAGACATATCGAGGCCTGCTGCGATGAGGTACCCGGCGATACCGGGACCCGCTACGGCGCCGAATCGGCCCAGACCGATTGACCAACCGATGCCAGTACTTCGAATCCCGGTCGGATAGACTTTCACCGCAATTGCGTACAGGCCCACGAAACCTCCTTGCTGGAGAAATCCGATCAGGAACGTAATCAGCAACAACAACGTGAGGCGGTTAGGCGCAGCCGCAAATACGACCATCAGTACGGCTGACGAGAACAGGAAAACAGAAACGATGTTCGACAGCTTCCACCGCGTCGCCATTGTTCCAAGTACGAATATTCCAATGACCGCGCCCAGGTTGAAAAGGAAGAACGCGTAACGCCCTGTCGCAGCCGAATAGCCCGTCTGCTCCATCAATTTCGGAATCCAGCTCAACAGGAAATACAAAGTACTGAAGCACAGGAAGAACGTCGTCCATAAAGTGAGCGTGGTGACCCTGTGTTTGCTGGTCAAAAGGCTCGCCATATTGCCGGAAATTCCGCGGGCCTTGCCTGGGCTGTCTATTGCTACTTCAGGCAACCGAGCGAGTGTGTCTTTTTTGAGCTTCGTGAGAATCTTGTTGACCCGTTGCAACGCATTATGTGGCCGACGCTCAAACAAATATTTGAGTGATTCCGGGATGAACGCCCAGGCGGTCAGGCCCATCACTAGTGTCAGACCACCACCAAACCAGAACATGCCACGCCAGCCGTAGTCAGGCATGATGTAACCGGCTACGACCGATGTCATCATTGCGCCCATTGGATAACCTGCCGTTACGGCGGCGACGGACAGCGAGCGGTACCTGTCGGGACTGTACTCGGCGGCGAGCGTCGCCTGACATGCGAGCATGGCGCCTGCTCCGAGTCCGCTGATGAAACGCAAGACTATGAACTCGGAAAGCGTTGTCGCAGTTGCCGTGAACAGGATAGATACGCCGACCAGCGTCAGGCTCACGACGATTAATTTGCGCCGACCGATAATGTCGGAAATAGGTGCCAGGAACATTGCACCGCACATCATGCCCGCCAGCGCAAAACTGAAGATCAGCCCCAGTTTATCGGCGGCCAGATCCAATTCAGTAGCGACCGAAGTGGCGACCACGGCCATTGCCGTAATATCAAAGCCGTCGAGCATATTGAAGAACATACAGAGACCGACAACGAGAAACTGCTGGCCACTGACCTGACCGTCATCGATAACCTCGGCTACGACATTAGCACTGGGTGCGGGAGCAGAATCAGTCATTGAGTTTCCTTATGTTCGGATCGCTTAGTCAAGATACGTGCGCAGTTTTTTTTCGATCTGCGATGGTGTGCTGCCGTAACCAATGATGTCCAGCAAGTTGTCATTGGCGCCAACTACGTAGACCTGTGAACTGTGATACGGAGAGTAGGAGGCCGTCAACGGTAGCGCCTCGTAGTCATCCCGATTGAGTGCACGCTCCTGACCGTCGTCTTCGCTCAGGTTGTAGCCAAACGTCGTGCGCAAACCTGTTGTGACAGCGAGGATCTGCTCATACGTACCGGTCAGGCCAATGATCGAGGGATGAAACGCGTCCGTATATTGCTGCAGCCGCCGGGGCGTATCTCTTTTCGGATCGACCGAGATGAACAAAACGGTCACCTGTTCGGCAAGCGCATCCATCGAATTAAGTGCCATGCTGATGTTCTGCAGTGTGATTGGGCAGATATCGGGGCATGAGGTGAAGCCGAAAAAGATGAGGTGCAAGCTCCCGCTGTACTCCTCCGAGGTGACAGCTCTGCCGGCCTCATCGATGAGTTCAAACGATGTGTCGATACCTGCTCCGGATTCCGGCGCCGGCGCTTGCTGGCAAGCCGCGCTGGCTATCAGGCTCAGTACGAGCAGCAATACACTCTTGCCAATCATCGATGCTGCTTCACTGCTTCAGTGACACACGTTGTTGGAAACAGCAATCTCGATACCATGAATCGTGCTCGCGCTACTGTCGATCAATGCTTCCAGTACAAGTGACTTCGCACTGATCGCCGCGATCTGGCCCGTGTCGACGACCGATGCGAGGAGTGTCTTCGAATCCGATGTAACCAGGCCATCGTCGGTTCGACCCGGTAACTTGATGGGGTCCTTCTGTTTCAGTTCACGCAAATCGATCACGGCGACCTCGTCGCCTGTCGCGGGCATGATGAAGGCCACTGTGTCCAGCCAACCCGTGTTGATTGCCCTTGCATCAATACCGGTCGGAATCGTGGCAATCACCTGGTGCGACAAGGCTGACAGTACGGTCAGAGTCTGGTCGTCCCTGTTCGGCACGAGCACGTAGCGATTGTCCGCGGTGCTATAGGTTCTGATGGGACCTTTGCCAACAGCCACGGATGCCTTGATTTCCCAACTAATAAGGTCGATGACGACGATGCGATTTTCCGACGTCACGGATACGTAGCCTGTGTAACCATCCGCAGATCGCGACAAGGCGCTGACCTGTGCATTGACGTCTTTTTCACCACCGAGAAATATTTCGGCGACCTTCTTGCGCGAATGCATCTCGATGACGCTGATTCTTTTTTCTTCTGCTTCGACGACGTACAGATTGCGTCCGTCAAAGCCAAATGTCATGGAGGTTGCCGACGAAAGTCCGTCAATACGCAGCATCTGCTGGAAAGAAGACATGTCCCAGACGGACACTGAACCGTCATTGCTGCCAAACGCGACGAATCGATCGAATGGATTGAGCAATGCGGTATCGGGCCGCATGCCGATATCCAGTATTTTGATCACTTCACGCGTATACAGATTGATTACCGTAGCGGACTCATTCTCGAGATTGGTGGCGATGAGCAGATCCAGATCGTCAGATGCGATGACATTATGCGCGATGTGCGAAATGCTGAGCTCGGCAACGACTTCGTTATCCAGGGTATCGATGGCGACAATCATATTGTGGTTCTTGCTGGGTGCGAACGCATATTGACTGCCGTTGGTGAGCGCATCACTTCTAAAGATATCCAGAATGTCGCCGTGTGCAGTGGCAGACAGTAGTGTGGCTAATCCGAACAGCAGTGCAGGGAGCCTGGAAGGGGAAGTCATGACATCGTCGAGACGCCTAGTCGAGGCCGAGGTACGGATAGATCAGGTCGCTGACCGTATGAAAATTGTCCGTTATCAACAGCACACCAAACAAGACAATAACAACGGAGGATACCGCACCGACCATGCGCGTATGGCGGCTTATTGCCTCGAACAAACCCTGCATCCTGGAGAAAAAGAAGGCTGCCAGCAGAAACGGGATTGCTACGCCTGCAGCAAAAATGCCCATTAGAGCGGCGCCAACGGGCGCACTCCCGAGCGCGCCGACATAAATGAGCAACGTGCCAATGATCGCACCGCCGAAACAGGACATACAGCCCAGGCTGAACGCGATGGAAATCAGAACCGTGCCGACGGCCCCCCTGGACTTGTATTTCTGGATCGTCTCGGCACCGGGCATGTTGCAAACGAGCGGCGCTTTTGCCCGGATACCAAGCCAGACACCGAATAACACGACGATTATTCCGGCTCCGATACCAACCGGGCGGGTGTAATTGGCGAAAAATAACTGCGCTTCTTTGCCCGCATGACCGATCAGGGCACCGCTGGCGACAAACAGTGCAATATAGCCGGCAACGAAAAAACCCGAAAGACGAAGCACTTTGCGCCGCACATCGGGGCTGACCCCGTTGCTGTTGATGACCTCTTGTGCGGTCATGCCACCCAGTGTCGCAAAAAAGATCAGTACGAGTTGGATCAGGCACGGGGTCAGCACGGACGCCAGCAGTCCGGCGGACAACGAGAACACCATGATGCTCGTAAACGTGTCACGCGACATGAGTTCAGTCGGAATATTGAGCGGTAACACCCAGACGTATTCGGACTCGACCGGTACGTACTCGTCGTTCTCGACCAGGTCCCGATCCCACGGGTGCGTCAGTTTCAGCCTGAGTTCTGTCGTGTTTTCGTCAACGATCGCCTGCCCGGCATCGTCAAACTTCGGAAACGTCAGGATGGTCGTGCGATGGTGCTCCACGAGGTCCGGACCTTCAGCGGACAGCGGTTCGAAAGTCCGTTCACCGACGGTTAATTCGGCTTTTGCCAGACCTTGCGGCAAGTAGCCTGTATGCACGTCTTCCGAGATGAAAAACACGATGTGCCTGTCGGGTCGATACGCTTCGACGGCGCCTTCGCGGTCCGCGTACTGAAAATACTCGTCCGATGCATACAACGCCGTAACTTCAATGCCGCCGGGAAACCAGATGAATCGAGTCAACATTTGATTCAAGGTACGGAAATCGTCGAAGCGCTCGACTTGCACCTGTTTACCGGTTTCGAACAGCACCCGGTCGCCATTGACGAAGTACGGGAACACGAGCCACGAGAATGCGATCGCAGCGACAAAGATGAAGCTGAGTAGGGTCACCCCAACTCGACTGACAATATTCTGAATCATTACCGCAATTACTTCGCTGGCTCTCGTTCGAGGGTTTGCAAATAGGCGACGACGTCCAGCAATGCTTGCTCTTCGAACAACTCGGGAAAATTGAACTGCCAGTTCATCATGTCGGGAAAGTTCTGCAGGGCATGATAGACCTTTTCTATCGTTGTCTCTCGAATATTGGGACCAACCGATCCCATCGCATTTTCTCCATGGCAGATGTTACAGCCCGTGTCAGAAAGGAATAATTCCTTGCCACGCTCTGCATCGCCCGCGGCTTCAACGGTGCCGGCAGTCTGCTCACTGGCAGCAGCGGATTGGGACTCATCTGCTGTTGCGCAAGCCGTATGTGCCGTTGCGATGACGATTAGACAGACGGCGACGCCAATTGTTCGCGGCATCTGGAACCGTTCCGTATCAATACACAAGTGGCTTGCCAGCGCGCGGATTTACGCCGTTGTGAAATCCATGCTGGTCATTGACGACGCGGGCCTTGTCATCTTCATCATAATAAATGAATGAGACGCCATGCGGATCACCGAAACCGGGCATGTTGATAACGGCCTTTTCCTCACGTGTCTCGGCGTCATAGACGAAAAGTTTGCCGCTGCCATTTGAACTTGTCCACATCTCCGTGCCGTCCGGCGAGAGAATAATGTGGTCGGTTGTAAAACCGGTGTTGATTAGTCCCTTGCGAATTCCCGACCGGGTATCGATGATTGTAATGTCATTGCCCCACATGTCGGTGGTTTCGCCCTTGTTCGCAACCCACAGCTCACTTTCATTGACATTGAGTTCAACCCCGTAAGGCCCGTCACCTACCGGTGTGCACCATACTTTCTGGCCGGTTTCCATGTTGATCTTGCAAG
>Ga0255048_10001489_pt1 | contig 16152 bp, 20 predicted proteins | sample JV7_2_2_MG_FD_183619 | JGI IMG/M metagenome (GOLD analysis project Ga0255048, IMG submission 183619) | Seawater microbial communities from Jervis Inlet, British Columbia, Canada - JV7_2_2 | ecosystem: Environmental > Aquatic > Marine > Inlet | place: Canada: British Columbia | collected 2016-10-06
TCGGACAGGGCGACCGGGTCGTGAGCGAGAGCCGCGACCGCATTCGTGCGGCGTTTCGTCAATGTGGACTCGAGTTTCCACCCGGCCGGGTGACGGTGAACCTCGCGCCCACGGACATCCCCAAGGCCGGCTCCGCGCTCGATCTGCCGATTGCGGTCGGAATCGCGGCGACCCGGATCGAGCTGCCGAGCGAGACGCTCAGCCGCACGCTCTTCGTGGGAGAGCTTGGTCTCGACGGCGGCCTGCGGCCGGTCCGCGGGACCTTGCCGCTCGTGGCCGCGGGTCACGCTGCCGGCCTACAGCAGGCGATCACGGCCAACGATAGCCTGGAGGAGGCCTCGGTGTGTCCGGAGATCCGTACCTGGGGCGCGCGCGATCTCGCGGCCGTCGTAGGCTTCGTGCGCTCGGGCGAGGGGCTGCGCAAGGGAGAGCCGGCCTGGGAGTGCTGGCTGGGGGACGGCGAGCCCCAGCCCGATCTGGCGCAGGTGCGTGGCCAGGAGAGCGCGAAGCGCGCGCTCGAGATCGCCGCCGCCGGCGCACACAACATTTTGCTGATCGGTCCACCGGGCAGCGGCAAAACGCTGCTTTCGCGGCGCCTACCAGGTCTGCTGCCAGAGCTGAGCTTCGAAGAGGCGCTGGAGGCCACGCGCATCCACAGCGTTGCGGGAACGCTCTCGGGCCACCCGCTCGTCGTGCGCCCTCCGTTTCGCGCGCCGCATCACACGACTTCCGACGCGGGCATGACTGGTGGCGGCCGCCCCCTGCGACCCGGCGAGATCTCGCTCGCACATCGCGGGGTGCTCTTCCTCGATGAACTCCCCGAGTTTCGACGTCCGGTCCTGGAGGCGTTGCGGCAGCCGCTCGAGGAGGGCGCGATCCGCATCGTGCGTTCACACGCTGCCGCTGAGATGCCGGCGAGCTTCCAGCTGGTGGCCGCGATGAATCCCTGCCCCTGCGGCTACCGCGGCGATGCCAGCCGTGAGTGTCGCTGCGACGAGGCGCAGGTGCGCCGCTATCGCGGCAAGCTTTCCGGCCCCTTGCTGGATCGGATCGACCTGCACGTACCCGTTCCGCCTGTTCCCTGGCGAACCCTCGCGGACGAGGCGGGCGCGGTGGAGTCCACACAGCAGGTTCGCGAACGTGTGCTGCGCGCGCGGGAGCTGCAACGCCGCCGCTACTCCGACAGCCCCTACCGCGTCAATGCCGAGCTGCCCGCTCACGCCCTGCGCCCTTACGCCGAGGTCGCTTCAGACGCCAGCCGACTGCTCGAACGCGCGGTGCAACAGCTCGGCCTGTCGATGCGCGCGTACGTTCGAGTTCTGCGTGTGGCGCGCACGATCGCCGACCTGGACGATGCCAGGGGCATCTCGGCGCCACACATCGCCGAGGCGATCAGTTATCGCCTGCTCGATCGGGAGGAGCCGCCACCATAACCGGGGTAAACACCCCGGTCGCGACGGTGGGCCGCCAGCGGCCCCCGATATGTTGCAGGGGAGCCGTTCGCCCGACGAATTCGAGGACCCTGCGACCGTCCGGGCTAAACGTGAAATAGATCGGATCTATGAATTTCGAGAGGATGAAGTTGCTTGGACGGACCTTGAGGACGACCGCATTCTGTCCGCGCCAGCGCGTTCGCTTCTCCCTTACGATCCGGAACCCGTACGAACGCAAGCGGTGGGGCACTCCGAAGCGTATCTCGAGCTTCTCTCCCGCGTCTAGATCCTTCCAGTGGGATTGAATGTAAGGAACGATCATTGGCCCGACGACGAAATTGGGGACGAGACCTTCCGACCTCGTCCTCGTCTTCCCGTTCTCGGTGTACGTGAACTCCACTCGCTCTCCTATTCGCCTCACCTGCCCGACCTGCGCGGCCTCGTGGTGAACCAGCTTGAAGCGCTTGAACTCTCCGTACTCGAGTATCAGCTCCTGCGTGGTGGCTACGTTGCCTCTCGGTGTCAGGTACTCGGCTCTCCGATGCTGACCATCCTGACTGGACTCCAGCCTCACGGTGAAGATCATCTCTTCCTGATTCGAGTCGACCTCGTAGAGAATACCTTCCAGTGTCGGCTGCAATCCGTCCTCCATTCCGTACACCACACGCGCCCCGAGGAACTCGAGAGCAATGCACCCGCTCACAGCAACGATGTGCAACAAGGGCCTGCTGATCAGCGTCATCGATTGATCGCCAAGAATACACCGATGAAATAGCTCTTGTATACGCAGTCGGCGTGCACGAACCCGGCTTTCCGGAGCCACTGGAGCTGATCCTGGAGCGACGCGTCCCGGTCGTATCGCCTGCGCCTGCGGATGGCATCCTGGATTCGCTCCTCCTCGGCGCCGCTGGCCCGGACCTTTGCCAGCCAGGTGGACCAGTAGAGCTGCTGGAGGGCCTCTGTCTCGCCCTTGATCTGGTCGACGTTGATGAAGATCCCCCGCTCGGTCAGTGCGCGCTGGATGCGTCCGAACAGCTTCTGTTTGTCCGCATCCTCGAGGTGGTGGATGGACAGGCTCGAGATCACGAGCTCGAACGCGTCGTCGTCCCGGATATTCCGGTAGTCGTCTACGATGAACTCGAAGCGATCGGAGGCAGCCTCAAACCGCTCCCTGGCGACCTCGAGCATCTCGGTCGCGACGTCGTACAGGACGAACGAGGCATGCGGATGCTTTCCGAAGACGTGCTGCGAGAAGAGCCCCGTTCCCGCGCCCAAGTCCAGGACCCGGATCCTCTCCTCGCGCCCAAACGGGATCAGCTCGAGCGCGGTCGAGAAGGCCTCGTCATAGCAGGGAACCGCCTGCCTGACCCACTCATCGTAGTAGCGCGACGTCCTGTCGAACGCTTCGTCTATGCTCATCTCGGGGAGCCCTTCCTCGCGATCCTCAGCCGACCGAGCGCGTGACGCGATGGATGAGCCACCCATATATGCCGAAATTGATCAACAAGACCAGAGCACCCAGGACGATCTGGAGCTCTCGCGTGAGCTCGTCCGGGTACAGGATCGGTAGTAGGTAATGCTCGACGAACCCCCCGTGGTAGGCACCAGAGCCATGCTCGGCCCGAAGCCAGTTCTCGAGAGGTGTCAGCGGACAGATCCAGCCCGCGAGCTCGACCAGAGCTGCCCACACGACAGCGGGAACGTGTAGCCATGCAACGCGATGCCAGCGAAAAGCCAGAAACCCGCCCAGGACCGCGAAGATCACAAAGGCCAGATGTCCGACGAGGACGACATCGGCGAGCGTTGCCACGGCGTGGAACCCGATCTAGCTCGAGAACATTCTCAGAAAGCGGAGGAGCTCGAGGGTACTCCCCTCCACTTCGACCGCACCCGAGGCAAAGGTGGTCAGCGGATTACGCACGCCCAGGACCAGCTCGCGCCATACGTTGGTATCGGTCGTGATCGAGACATCGGGATTTTCCGGAAAGGCCGGCTGGAACTCCGCCACGCCCCGCCGCACGTGGATCGTGTAGCCCTCATCCACGTCGAGGAAACGAAAGCCAACCACCAGCTCGCTGTCGGCGCTCTTCTCCGGATCGAGATACGTCGGCATCGCAGCCAGGAAGTTGCGGATCGGGATCGAACGAACCAGGGCACGGACGTCCTCGTCGAACTCCTGCTCGGCCTCCACGTAGACCGAGCCCTCGAGCTCCCGCGCCTGTGTCAGGTAGTAGTTGCGGCCGTTCGAGCTGACGCTGCGCTGGCCCAGCACCCGCAGTGCGGATGCCTTCAGACGTCTCGCCTCCGCGTGCTCCGCATCGATGCGCAAGAGCTGGGTAGCGAGCTCGGCGGCCCACTCGTAGCGCTCTTCCTCCAGAGCCTTCCGCACCGCGGCGAGGAGTGCGTCCTCGCCACCAGCCAGCTCGACGAATCCTCGGGCGCGTGCCTCGGGGCTCGCAGGCGACAAGGTCGCTGTGTCTCCCCCGAACCAGCCCAGGTAGCCGCTGAAGATGGAACGCACAGACCAGGGCACCGTTCCGTAGAACTCCCGCAGGTAGGGGTGCTGCTTCAGGTGGGGAGGCAGCTCGACGATCTCGACGAGCTCCTCGGGCGTCAGCCCCTGGTTCATGCCGCGGATCGTCTGGTCGTGTACGTACTGAATGGCATCGCGATACGCGGTCAGAGTCTCCGCCACCTCCTCCGCCCCCGAGATAGGTCGCGTGTGGCTCGGAGCGAGATACTCGGGCTCGCGCGCTCGCATCTTGTCGATGCTCCTCACCCAGTCCATCACGTCGCGGTAGAGCGTACCGCGAATGGTGTAAAGATTCGGAAATGCCCGGTAAACATTGTCGCCGGGCAGCAGGACCTTCTTCTTCGGCAGCCAGATAAAGAGCTGGTCGTTGGTCTCCCCCGGCGCGTGGACCAGCTCGAGCTGCAAACCGCAGAGCTCGAGCTGCATATTCTCGGAGAACGTCCGGTTGGGGCGGATCAAGCCCAGCGTCTGGCCTTCCTGGTTGATCTCGAGGTAGGGACCGATCCCGTTGTTGACCATGGCGTCCGCGCCTTGGCGCGGCAGATAGCTACCGAACATACGCGCGCTGCGTACGGTGATGGCCGGACGAATGATGTTGACGACTCGGTCGATGTAGGACTCGGTGGTTTCGTGGGCGTAGACCTCGATCTCCCCCTCGGGGACGAAGCCCCTACCCCCGAAGACGTGATCCGCATGGTTGTGCGTATAGATGAGAGCCCGGATCGGTTTAGGGGTGATCTTCTCGAACTCGGTCTTGACCGCGCGAGCGCTCTCGACGCTTCCCATCACGTCCACGATCACGACGCACTCGTCGCCCTCGAGCAGAATCGAGTTGGCCAGGCCGAAGCCGACGGCCTGGTAGACGCCATCCGTGACCCGGTAGACCCGCTTCTCGAACTCACCGCTGTGGAGTGCGAGCTCAGGATGTACGCCACCCTCGATGGCGGGCTCCGACTCGCAGCCTGAGAGCAGCGAGGCGATCAGCAGCAGGCAGGACAAGGCCGCGGGGCGAGGGCATCGGCGCGTCACCACGAGTCAGCCTCAGCGTGGTGACAGGATGATCACGGGGATATTGCGCTCGGTGCGCGCCTGGTAATCCTCGAAATCCCGGTACATGGCAACGAGCTTCGGCCACACGGCCGCTTTCTCCTCGTCCGTGGCGCGTCGGGCCAGCATCCTCCTGCGCTCCGACCCGATCTCGACGTCCACGTCGGGATTGGCCTCTACGTTCCTGTACCAGAGCGGATGCTGCGACATCCCGCCCTTCGATCCGACAATGACGATCTTCTCACCGTCCCTCAGGTACAGCAGCGGCGCTGTGCGTGGCTTGCCCGACTTGCGTCCGATCGTCGTCAGCAGCAGGACCGGAGCGCCTCTCAGGAATTTCCCTCCGATCCTCCCGCCCGAGATGCGATAGACCCAGGTGTTCAGCACCGACATCGGTTTGATGAGGGTACTCGCGATTTTCTCCTGAGTGGCTGTGTACGGCTTGAGTTTCTTATCTGGCATCGGCCTTTTGCTCCCAGACCAAGATGATCGCTGTGTAGACCACCATGCTCCGGACGGGGATTGCGTGTCAAGCTGTCAGCAGCCTGGCGCAGGAGCTAGAGAAGACCGGCTGAATCCACGTGATGGAAGATGATCTCGGTGGGACCGCCCATGATCGAGGTGAAGAAGCGAAACGTCTCCTGAGCCGGGTACTTCGCATACTGAACATCGTAGTTCAAGGTAACGTAGGTTCCGGTGCCGGCGGGTCCCGAACCCACGTAAACGTTCCACTCTACTTTCTCATGACTGCTGGGTCTGCCGAGCTTGTGCTCCAGCATAAGGAGAGAATCCGTCCACTCGGACCGCGGGGTGGCCTCGAAGAAGAGATCCGAGTAGAGCGAGAGCGTTCGATCGAGGTGGCCCTCGCTGCGCGCGGTGAAATACACATCGGCAAGGGCCTCAGCCTCAGGCCTGGCGCTCACGACTCCGCAGGTTAAGAACGAAACCACGAGGAGTGAACCCAAGATGCCGTAAAGACGCATAGCGGCTACCGATGCCCCGGAATGAAGCGCTCATCCCTCATCGGTCGCCTCGACCCGTGGCTAGAGCATTCGCCCCTCTAGCCGAATCATGTACACTGCGGCCCGCCTCGCACGCCGGGGCTCGATCCCGGAAGAATCGCAAGAAATCCCACTCCAAGGAGAGCAATATGAGAGTGCTTGCAGTCGCGTCAACCGTTCTCTGGTTATCCCTCCCGACCCACGCCTTCGCCCAGGCCACCGACGAGATCGAAGTGATGCGATCGATGGCACAGACCGAGAGGAAGCTCGTCATCGCCAAGAACATGAATCTCACGGACGCGGAGTCGGAGGCGTTCTGGCCTGTATACAACGACTACCACGAGAAGATGCGAAAGGTGAACGACAAGCGGGTGAAGGCAATTCAGCAGCTCGGCCGCGAGTGGGACACTCTCTCGGGAGAACGGTCTCAGGAGATCCTGAAGGATTATCTCGACTTCCAGGAGCAGCGGCTCAAGCTCCGCAAGAAGTACCTGAAGAAGTTCAACGACGTATTACCTCCAAAGAAGGTGACCAGGTACTACCAGGTGGAGAACAAGCTCGACATCATGTTCGACTTCGGCCTGGCCGGTAGCATCCCGCTCGTCGAGTAGGCGGGGTACTCAGATGCCCGCATAGACCAGGAAGACCCCGAACGCGATCGCAACCAGGCACCAGGCCCGAAGCGCAGTCGGGGAACGCGACTCCCCCCAGCTGATCAGGGAGCTGATCCGCTCGAATCCGATGAATGGAATGAGGACGGCGGCAACGATCGAAACCACACCAATGATTCGAACGGCCTCCTGAAAGCGGCAGCTCGGCGCAGCCAGAATCAGGATCACACCCAGGACGAGCCGGATACCGACGGCCAGGTAGAGACCCATGGGCTGACGCCAGACGGACTTCACGAAACGTAGAAGGGTGGCCGGGCTGACCACGCCTGTGGCCCCGATCGCAGCGATGAGCGCGCCCAGGACTGCAACGAGTGCTGCCATTGATAACCTCCCACGGACCTCTGAGGCGACGTGCTTCTCATTGGGCCGGTCTATGTGACGAGCACCGCCTTCGCACTGGGGCGTTTGCGGAAATCATCGTCCCAGCGAAGCAGGTTTCCGAATGAAGGAGCGATCTCGACTTTTCCGAAGCGTGCGAACTGGAGCGCGGCCTCGAGTGTGCAATCGACGATGCTGGGGTGTGCTCCGGCAACGAAGGGGCGACCATCTGCCAGGCGCTGATCGAGCACCCGCAGAGCATCGGGAAGCCCCTTGCGGGCCTGGGCCGCGATCTCGGGAACCGGGGGCAGACCGAGTGGAGAGTTCGTGGCGTGAACGATGCGCCCCACGGCGCCGAGCACGCCGAAGTCCGCGATACGCTCGAGCTCGCGCACTCGCGCGCGCTCCAGCGCGTCCGAGCCGATCATGGGCGGATCGGGGTGGCATTCCTCGAGGTACTCGATGATCGCGAGCGACTCGGTCAGATGTGTCCCGTCATCGAGCTCGAGCACAGGCAACTTGCCAAACGGATTGCGCGCGAGGTGCTCCGGCCGCTTCTGCTCTCCCTCGCGCAGGTTCACCAGGACCTCCTCGAGCTCGATTCGCCCGCCGCCAGCGGCCTTCTCGGCGAGGTAGAGCCGAACCTTGGTGGGATTCGGCGCTACTGGAAAGAAATAAAGCTTCATGGCCGTGGCCTCCTAGTGCGGATAGTCCACGATCAAACGTTCTCGGGCTTCTCGGCGATGGCAATCGTGAAGAAATCGAGGAACGTCTTCTCCTCGTGCTGGAGCTCGAGCTCTCCTGCCTCGAGAATCGGGCCCAGCTGACGCGTGACATCAGAGAAGATCGCTTCGGTGAAAACATTGAGCGCGCGCCGCACCAGGGATGGCTCCTCCCCATCCGGAACGAACTTATCGAAGATCGAGACGGTCCCGCCAGGCTTGAGCACCCGGCTCACCTCGCGTGCGCAGGCATAGGGGTCCGGCATGATCGCGAGAACCAGATGCAGAACGACGTGATCGAACTCCAGATCGGCAAGGGAGAGGGACTCCCCGTCCATAACCTGCGCGTCGACCGTGCGCTCGAGCCGTTCGGCTCGCCGGGTGAGCTCTTCGATCATGCGCGGGGAGAGGTCCGTGGCGACCACCTCTACATCCGCGGGGATGTAATCCAGATCCATCCCCGTACCGGCACCGATCATGAGAAGCCGTGATCCCGGCTGCGGGTCCAGCAGTGTCAGGGCACGGCGGCGCGCATGAGCAAAGCCCAGGGCTTGCAGAGGTGCGATCAGTGCGTTGTAGAAGGGCGCGGCGACCGAGTAGCGAATACGGTTCCAGGCGGTCGTGTTGATGTCCATTTTCCGGCCTCCTGATGGAGCGCCCAGTCTACTTCACGTCACGCTAGATTTCGCCCATGCAGGAAACCAGCTAGACGCAGGCGTTCCTACGCCGCTCCGGTCGTGGCGTAGAGCCGAAGGTCGGAGGCCAGCTCGAGCTCTTCGCCTCTTGCCTCGGCGTCCTCGATCTCTCGCTGGATCCGGCTGATTCCATGCTCATAGTCCGCGTCCGTCAACGTCGCAAGCTGCGACACCGCAGTCCGCGCAACCCAGCCTTGTTCAAGCGCTCGCCGAGCGGGAATTCGAAACGGCTCGTGCTGCGCCTCGATCGTATTGCATCGGTCGAACCCGCTCCTCCGCATCAACTCACGAATCTCGTGAGTCGGGGTGTAGCGGCGTCTGTCGAACTCCAGCACAGTTTCGAAGTAATCGTAGACGAACCACTGATCGAGTCCGGTATGGGGATCCAGACCGACGATCATCATGCTACCGCCGTCTCTGAGGACGCGATGGACCTCGTTCAGGAAAGCCTCCTTATCGAGGAAGTGATGGAACGCGTTGATACAGACAAGGCGGTCGAAACAATGGCTTTTCCAGGGGAGCTGTTCGGCTCGACCGCACACGATCGCTGATGCTGAAAGCCGCTCCTTCGCACGGCGGAGCATTTCTCGCGAAGCATCGACGCCAGCAATGGAGAAGCCTCGGCGCTCCAGCACGGAGACCCAGTGCCCGGTGCCGCAGCCTACTTCGAGCACGCGCCCGTTCGTTCTCGAACCCACGAAATCGAGAAGCGTCCGCTCCACTCCGGCAAACAGGTTGGGCTCGTAGCGCCGGTCATAGGTCGCGGCCATGCTGTCGTAGTCCAGGGTGCGATTCAATAGAGTCTCTCCAGGGTGGCGCGCTAGCCATCTCGCTTGAGCTCGGCCACGACGTCCGCCCAGTGGTCCGGGTCCGGCGCACGGTTGTGCGTGAGGCTCACGCCTTCGCAAATCCCCTCGAGCCGCTTGCGGAGCCGGTCCGCGATCTCGCGCCGCGGCCCCACGACGGCGATCTCCTCCAGGATCTCGTCGTCGATACAAGCAGCCATATCGTCCCAGCGCCCCGCTTTCGAGAGTCGGTTCAGCTCGCGGTGCAGGTCTCCCCAGCCGTGAATCTCGAGCGTCGGCAGGTAGGCAGGTGTCGACCCGTAGAAGGCGAGCTGCCTCCGCGCAGCCTGCTTCACGCGTTCGAGCTCCGCCTCCTCGTCAGCGGTGACCACGAGGGTGGCACATACGATCTCCAAATTCTCCCGGCGTCGCCCCGACTTAGCAAGGCCCCTCTCCAGTGCAGGAAGCGTGTTCTCCAGCAAGGACTTTCTCGTGTTGAAGGGGTGAGCAAAGAACCCGTCGGCCACTTCACCAGCCACCTCCGTCATGCGCGGACCGAAGCCACCCGTGAAGATAGGTGGTGGACCATAGGGGTTCGGTCCCGGATCGAAGGCGGGGATCATCAGTGTGTGGCGATAGATCTCACCTCGATAGTCGAGCTTCGCCTTGCCCTCCCAGGCGTCGAAGATGGCACGGATCGCCTGGACCATCTCTCGCATACGCGCAGCCGGACGAGACCAGGGCATCCCGAAGCGCTTCTCCACATGCGGACGCACCTGAGATCCGAGCCCGAGAACAAAGCGACCCTCTGATATGACCTGTAGCCCGTATCCGAGGTTCGCAAGGTTCATGGGATTCCGAGCGAATGCGATTGCGATTGCGGTTCCCAGACGCAGGCTCCGCGTATGCTCCGCGGCGAGCACGAGCGGGAGAAAAGGATCATGCTTCGCCTCGAAGCTGAAAGCCCCGTCATACCCGATCTCCTCGAGGCGGGGAAACAGGCTGCGCGCTTCTCGCGGGTCCTCGAGCGGTGCTGTGCTGTAGACCTTCATGCCAAGCTCCGAACCAGCACGGGATCCTCTCATCTCCCTCGCCGCTCAGCTGCGAGGCATCGTTTGGGGACTTGTGCTCACCACTTCTCGCCGAAGGGCCGCAGATCCATTTCGAAAGTCCACGCCGATCGTTTCTGCTGAGTCAGGTGGTACACGGACTCGGCGATTTCGGCGGGCTGGCTGAAGAACTCGTCGGGTCGGTTGGGATTCACCTTCCTCGTCCAGGGAACGTCGATCACGGCATCGACCACGACGTAGGCTACATGGACTCCCTGTGGACCCAGTGAACGGGCCATGGACTGAGCCAAAATCCGCTGGGCCGCCTTGGTCGGGGCGAAGGCCGCAAAGTTCGCCGAGCCCCGCCACGCCGAGGTGTTACCGATCACCACGATGTCTCCGCGGCCCGCCTCGAGCATATCTGGAACGACGGCCTGGCCCAGGTGCAGCAACGACATTACGTTGGTGCGAAAGGTCAGCTCGAGGGTCGCCGGCTCGGCATCCATGAAGCTGTTGAACGCACCCGCGGCCGCGTTGTGTACTAGGACGTTCACCAAACCGAGCTCGCGCGTGATGCGTGCGATGGTTTCACGAACCTGATCCCGGTCACCAATGTCCACTGCGTATCCGGTGCTCCCCGAGATCTCCTTCTCCAAGCTGCGCAGTCGATCCTCGCTCCGCGCTAGCATCGCCACACGATAGCCCTCGGCAGCAAACTTACGGGATAAGGACGTTCCGTTTCCCGGTCCGACACCCGCCACCACGCAGACGCGATCGCTCATCGCAATGCCCTCATCTCAGCCCCGCACTCTAGCAGGATGCAACTGGCCTCGGAGGCAGTCGGCTCCAGCCTGTAGCGGGCACCCACCCATTCAGCGCCTAAGGGGACGGGATGTCGGGAGCGACCTCATCGAGGAAGCGGCCGATACGCTGGAAATAGGGCCGACCGCCGACCCAGGTCGTGTCGTTGTGACCGGCCCCCGCAATGGTCTCGAAGGCTTTCGGCTCTGGTGCCGCCTCGAACAGGCGCCGGCCGAGTTTGTAGGAAACGATGTTGTCTTGATCCCCGTGAAAGAAGAGTAAGGGCGAGAGTACACGCGGGATCTTCGCCAGCGAATCGAAGCGCCCGCGGACCACCGGACCCAGCAGTGAGCGCAGGGGTTGGCCGAATATCGCCTGCAGCATGTCCGCGACCGAGGTGAAGGTGCTCTCGAGTATGACTCCGCCCAGGTTGCGTTCCTGCGCCAGATCGACGGCCACCGCGCCGCCAAGAGAGCGGCCGAAGAGCACGATGCGCTCGTCGGGGATGCCCCGTTGGGATCTCAGATACTCGAGGCCTGCTCGTGCATCCGCGTAAACCCCCGGCTCCGTGGGCGAGCCCTCACTGCGCCCGTAGCCACGGTAATCCAGAAGCAAGACGTCCGTCCGCAGACGCTGAAGCTCGACGGCGTTGGGAAGTCGGTGCGAGGCGTTGCCCGCGTTCCCATGCAGGAAGAGCAGCGCGCGCGATGCCTGCTGCGCGGGCAGAAAGAAAGCATGGATGCGTACGCCATCCTCGGTATCGAGGAAAACCTCCTCGACTGGGACGCCCATCTCTTCAGGTCGGATGTCCACGCCAGAGCTAGGCAGGAAGATCATGCGGTCGATGAAACGTCCAGACAGATTGAAAAGCATCAGCAACACCCCGGCTCCTGCAAGCCCCAGAACCGGGCCAAGCCAGCGGGAACGCACGATCCTAGCGTCAGGGACCGATCGGGTGGTAGCGGATCAGCACACGCGTGCCGTCCTTGTAGGCTTTCCGGAAACGCGGCTCCCACTTGCCCCACTCGTCGGGATACTTATTGGCGAAGCTGACCATGAGTCGTTCGAAGACCGCGGGGTCCTTGTCGCGCCGGGCCTGCGCCAAAAAGGTCGGTCCCGCGCGAAAGCGATCGCCGTCCTTTTTCACCCGGCCATAATCCCCGACCCAGATTCGCGCCTTGTCCCAGCCACGGTTGACGGCTTGCGTCTTCCAGCGCTTGTCCCCAGTCGCGAGCACAGCATCTCCTCCGTCCTCGAAGTACCAGACCTCGGCGTGACAGCGGCTCTCCTTGCCATCGGGATGCAGCGGCGAGACGTAGACGTAGGGGCTCGTCTCGAGGACCTTCCGCGTCGCTGCGGGCATCTTGAAATTCTGGGCGGCGCTTCCCCGCCGCAGAGGTAGGAGCACCGCGCCCACAGCCACACCGGCCCCATACAAAAGCTCGCGACGGGAGAGCTTCATCGAGTGCGAGATCAGCGGATGCTTACTTGAGGTTTTCACGGAAGAACCTCAGGCTGCGCTGCCAGGCGTCCTTGGCTGCGTCCGCGTTGTAGACGTCGGGTCGGCTCTCATTGAAGAACGCGTGGTCCACGCCCGGGTAGGTATGGAAGTCGCACTCCTTGCCAGCCGCGCGGATATCGTTCTCGAGCTTGCTCACGACCTCTGCAGACACGAAGCCATCGTTGGCGGCAAAGATCCCGAGCACCGGCGCCTGAAGTGAGGACAAGTCCAGCGTCACGTTCGGGTGCACACCATAGAAGTCAGCGCAGCCGCCGACTTTGGCGTTCTTGCAGGCGGCAGCCAGCGCCAGCTGTCCTCCCATGCAAAAGCCGATCGTCCCCACCTTCTTCGGAGTCACGCCTTCCAGTCGGAGCAGATACTCGACGCACCCGTCCACGTCGCGAATGGCACGATCGATGTTGAGCGCCATCATCAGGCGACCCGCGTCGTCTGGATTGATGGAGCTCTCGCCCTCGTAGAGATCGGGCGCCAGCGCAAAGAAGCCCTCCGCCGCGAAACGGTCCGCCACTCCCTTGATGTGGTCCACCAGGCCCCACCACTCCTGAAGCACGATCACCCCGGGCCCGCTTCCAGACCTGGGACGGGCCAGATATCCCTGGGCCTGCGACCCGTTACACGCGAACTCCACTAGCTGACCTGCCATCGAAACCCCTCCTGATATTGAGTTCGATCGGGCGCGAGTTTACCGCGAATGCCCCGTGGTGAGAAAGTCGGGCTAATCTCGATCGGACTTTTTCATTTCGTCCATCTGGACCTGCGCTTCTTCGATGGAGTAGAGCCGCCCGCGGCCGATGCCCTCGCACAACGAGCCCACCTCGTCCGTCCACTCTCCCTGCTCGATGAAACCCGGCCAGAACGGAAAGGTGCGGCACTGGATGGGCCGTGCCGCGTGCGCCTGGCACAGCTTGGTCTCCGGGTCCAGGAACACGCAGTTCTCTCCGGTGAAGTTAAGCTGCCGCCAGCCGTCCTCATCTATGAACGTATAGCGGCGCTTGAAGCTGCGCAGCGAGAGACCCAGAAACTCCGCCAGCGCCGCGGTCTCGTCCGAATTCACGTACACGTAGGCGTATTCGCCGCGATTGCTGCAGCACTTCCCGCACTGCGTGCACTCGAACCTCAGCTCCCGGCTCAAGTCACCGCCTCGCGGATGATGTCGAGCGCCGCACGAACGTCATCGGTGCTCACGTCGAGGTGGAGCACGGCCCGCAGGATCGCCGCATCGATGGGGTTGATCAGCAAGTCCCGTGCGCGCGAGCGCTCCAGAAAAGCTCCCATATCGGGCACCTGAAACAGCACCATGTTCGTCTCCGGCCGACGCACGAGCGTGATGCCTGGAATCTGCTCGAGACCCTCAGCCAGGCGACGTGCGTTGGCGTGGTCATCGGCCAGGCGCTTGATGTGATGCTCGAGCGCATGAATGCCCGCTGCCGCCAGGATGCCCGCCTGGCGCATACCGCCACCGAACATCTTGCGGAAGCGGTGGGCGCGTTCGATGAAGGCGCGCGAGCCCACAATCAGCGACCCGACGGGCGCGCCCAGTCCCTTGGAGAGGCAGAAGCACACGGAGTCGAAGGGCTCTGCCCACACTGCGGCGGGGATCCCCGTTGCCACCTCAGCGTTGAAAATGCGTGCCCCATCGAGATGAAGCACGAGATCGGCTGCACGCGCCACCTCCGCCACTGCGCGCAGGTCCTCCAGCGGGAAGACGCGGCCCCCGCTGCGGTTGTGCGTGTTCTCCACGCAAACCAGGCGGGTCTGCGCGAAGTGCCCCTCTCTTGGATACACGGCTCGGCGCACATCCTCCGCCGAGAACAATCCGTCCTCACCCACGATCGTGACGTGCAGGCCCGACAGGGCCGCGGGGGCTCCCGACTCGTAGAGGTAGAGGTGCGCATTGGCACCGGCGATCAGCGCATCGCCAGGCTCGGTGTGTGCCCGCAGGGCCACCTGATTCGCCATGGTTCCGGAAGGCACGAACAGCGCCGCCGGCTTGCCCAGACGCTCGGCCGCGAGCTCTTGCAAGCGGTTGAGTGTGGGATCCTCAGCGTAGACGTCGTCTCCGACCTCGGCCCGCGCGATGGCCTCGCGCATCGCGGCCGTAGGGCGAGTGACCGTGTCGCTGCGGAGATCGATTTTCTGCATTGGCCGACAAGTATAGCCAGCCTCTATAATCCGCCTCCCTACCTTTCAGAACTAGCGCTTCCGCGACGAGGCGGCTGCCTGATCTCGAGCACACGACGGCCGCCATCGAGCTGAAGCTCTAAACGGCCTGACGGGAAGCGAACCTCCCTCGCCTCTTCCGCACGCTCGTCGTAGATGCGGTAGCGAATCCAGCATGCGCCCGAGCGCAGAGCCTGCCAGATCGCCGCCGGCTCGAGGGGTCCGTCGGGACACATCGTCTTTACCGTCCGAAAGACCTCTGCGTACGGATCGATCTGCCAACCCAGCAGTGAGACATTCCGATGGGCGTCGGCCCCGGCGAAGGCCACCACGCGACGCCCGCTCATGAGAAGGCGCTCCCACTGATCGAGTGGACGTTCGGGGCGCACCAGCATCGCACGCAGGCTTCTGTTGCGTGTGAACGCGTGTCGCAGCAGGCGCAACGGCAGCAGCGGGCCCACGGTCCCCCTCAGCACAGCGGCGTTGTTGTGAACTTCGAGTCCATCGAATTCCGCGTCCCAGTCCTGCCAGCCTCCATAGGCAAAAGGATGGGGCACGACGGCAAAGCCGCCGGCCGCGTGAATCGCGTCGATGACTTCGTGGCCGGGAAGACCTTCAGCCGGAATGACCTCGGGAATATCGTAGGCGAGTAGATGCCCATCTCGGGTACCGAACTCGGCACCGACGAGCACGAGCAGGTTGCGGCCATCCGGGCGCGTGTAGAGGCCGGCGTGTTCCGCCGCCGGCAGCGACCCGTCCGCATCGATCGGAACGTGCTCGGCCAGCACCAGGAAGTCCAGGTCGCTGGCGTAGGCCGCCTCGAGCACTTCTTCGAAGGGCGCATCCGTGTCGTGCGACGGGGCATGGTGGACGTGGAGCACACCCACCAGCGCTGCCAGAGCCAGCGTACGCACGCCGGCCGGAGATTCTAAGCTTGGAGGCGGTTGGCCACCGCCGCAGCCTCTTCCGCCTCGGGAATCTTGCCCTGCATCTGCAGAAAGCGAGAGAGACTCGTGTGGAACAGGGACTCGTTCGGCTCGAGCTCGATCGCCTGGCGAATTGTGCGCACCGCCTCCTCGAGCTGGCCCTTGCGCGCGTACACCTCCGCCAGCCCCTGGTAGGCGAGCACAAAGCTCGAGTCAGCTTCGATCACCCGTTGGTAGCGCGCGATCGCTTCATCGTAGTCCTGGCCGGCAAAGGCATCGAACGCCTCCTGATACATCGCCCTAAGATCCGCCATCGAGATCCTCCTACTACGGATTCTAGCAACCCTCCGGTCCGCCCTCTTCTCCGCCTCCGAGCTGCCGATAAGCTGAGCTGCCTATGCTAGAAATCACAGAGCTCTGGGGCGACGGAATCGGACCCGAACTGCGGGAATCCATCCACACCGTGGCGGCGGCGCTGCCGGTCGATAT
>Ga0255048_10001497_pt1 | contig 16116 bp, 37 predicted proteins | sample JV7_2_2_MG_FD_183619 | JGI IMG/M metagenome (GOLD analysis project Ga0255048, IMG submission 183619) | Seawater microbial communities from Jervis Inlet, British Columbia, Canada - JV7_2_2 | ecosystem: Environmental > Aquatic > Marine > Inlet | place: Canada: British Columbia | collected 2016-10-06
TGGCTCTGGCGATGGCTCTGGCTCTGGCGATGGCTCTGGCTATGGCGATGGCGATGGCGATGGCGATGGCTCTGGCTATGGCGATGGCTCTGGCGATGGCTCTGGTGATGGCTAAAGTTATCTCACACATTTACATATTTTTTTTATTTAAACCGCCTAATCGGCAAAGGAAGCAAAAATGAACAGATTTAAACAAGACCTCAAAAAACTAATTGAACAACGTAAACTTACAGATCAAGAGACTTACGGTTTTCTCACAAAAGTCCAAGAAGCTCTAGGATTAAGCAATGAAGATGTCGAGTCTATCGCAAAGAACCATGTCCGTCCGAACATTAAGCATTATGTGTTTGTTGCTGACAAATCTACTGTGATGGAGTACTCTTCAATAAACATCCCTGAGCGGTTGTACTTAGTGCCTACTCACCAAGGGGTACTGGTTGATAAAGCCGATTGGTCGGCTCTCTTTGAAGAAATTGATAACTACATGAGTAATGTTGATGTTAAGAAACTCAAGGAGGTGAAGAGTGAAGACGTTTAACTTTGAATCTTATTCTTCAGCAATGGGGGATAATGATAATGACCTTCATGTGTTTGATTCTATTTGGGATATTATGAGGGAAGCCGAACAATCGGTTTCTGTAGAAGTTGATGACCAATCCTATTCTGACGAGTTTGGAACAGCTTCAATCAAATATGATGAACTTGAGTATAATAGCGTGTCCTTCAAGATCCTTGTCCCTGGAGCTGGCAAAGGTGCTTTGAAAAAGATTATTGCTGGAATTATTGATGCTTACGATTCAGGCAATGATCCTGAATGGAGACCAAAAATTGAGTTACATGAAGGGATCTGTTATTTAGGATGGGACTTCAAGCCGACTCTAGCGTAAAATACACGTCAATTCGGATTCAAGGCAGAGAAGATGAGCTTTCCGAATTACGTGATTTAGAGAGTAAAATTTGTGAGAAATATTTTAAAATGAGCAGGAGGGAGATGATTCTTCTTGCTTATAAAAAACTGTTGAGATAACCGCCTAACGGCAAAAGGAGTAAAGTATAATGACAAGTAATTGCAGTATTGTAGATAGAGTAGCAAAAGGCGAAATTAAAGGGTTGAGAGCTTTCTTAATGGCTCATATTGAAAGATTTGAAGCTGAAGTTAATCATTATAAAGATCAAATGAAAAAGCACAAAGATAGTATTGAAGAGGCTTATAATAGCATAATTCACATCAACTCTATAGAACCTGAAAAGCTAGTATTAGAGGTTGAAGCCCAGTTGCTTAAATCTAAAGCTGATTGGGAGAGAGATATAGAACAATGTAGGGCTGAAGAAGAAGCATTGTCTCCTTTGTATGAAGAACTTTCGTCTTATGACATACCATCTAACGGTCATTCTTCTTTTGTTGATAGAATAAAAGAGTCTGTTAGTATTTCTTATAATTCTGTAAGTAACACTAATTGTATAAGAAAACAATTGTCGCTGGTTGAAGAAAAATTGGATAACCTTGTTTACGATAAAATAGTAATTGATAAAATGGATATTTTTTTAACTGATGTGGATTGTTACACAAAATGGTACAAAAAAGCTTACAATTCTAAAGTTGAGGCTGAAAAGTATCTTGATGCTGTGGTTAGGAGTCTTCCAAATGAGTAAGCATGGATTTTTCCAAAAAAGCCAATTACGGTTCTACAACGACAACCTAGAAGCAACCCTTCACAAAACAGATGAAGAGTATCACCACATTATCAAAGAAGATTTTGATGGTAACTATAACCTGGTTGGGACTGTAGCAGACGTGTATCTGGTTCTCAAAGAAGGGGAGTTGATCGGTCAATTAACAAATCCTAAAGAATATCGGGATGGACGGCAGGTACGGCAAAACTTGAGAGAGTTAAGTAAGTACAGTATGTGGTACGCATCCGATAACGGCTTTAAGATACACAGAGATTATGGTTTTTACGTGGGGAGGAAGAGGTGAAAAGTAGTAAATTAAAAGAGTTTGCAAAGTTTTTGATTGGAGTAGAAAAATGTGGTGGAGAGTTTCAAAGAAGACAAAACGAGCACTATGATTGGCACAATTACACAAAAGATAACGGCCCAGAATTATTGTCTTGGGAGGAATTTGAGTTAGGAGACCTCCGCATCAAACCAAAAGAAGAAGAAAAGAAGAAGATCCCTCTTGAGCTATGTGATATAGCACCTAGCACGATATTTAAAGGTAGAGGCTGGGATGATGGTCACTTTTCAAATCTCTTAAGTGCAACCAACGAAGGTGTTTACTTTTTTATAAAGGTGGCTCTTGATAAGTTTGAAGTCAACACCTATTCTAATTTATTAGAGTATGGCTGGAAGTATTCAATTGATCAAGGCAAAACATGGAAAGGATGTTGGAAGTATGACCGATAACGGATTTCACTTGCACTCCTCACCACCTCATATTATATTAACAACCCTTCTTGCCTAAAGATCTCAGCAGTTTTTAATCCCTGGAGTTAATTCTTCGGGGATTTTTTATTGACATCGGTTTACGGCAATAGTATTCTTAGGTTATGTTTTATTTTGCTCTGATTAGATTAGTTTTAGTTTAGTAGGAAAAGGTTATCTGTGAAGGTAGCCTTTTTTTTATTTTTATTGACAAAGCCGATTCAATCGGTTATACTTAGAGAAAGTTAGGAATTAGGAGTATTAGCGTTCTCCCCTGACGAAAAAAAAACATAGTAGTAGATTTAACTTTATAAAATTCATGGCTCTTATAGTCCCTATTTCTGACTTAGGTGTTTTTACTACTAACACCTAAGAACGCTAAAATCAGGAATACGCTATGAGAGCCTTTCTTTTGTAAAGGAGCCTGCCTTGGAAAAGCATCAATTTAAATCAAGTTACACATGGAAAACTATAACTCTTAATAGTTGCCCTTTTTGCGGTGATAAAGAACCTGAGTTTAATCACATAGGTAATGATCGCACAAATGTAAGGAAAATAGAAGTTAGATGTAAAACGTGCCGTGTAAAACGGATTGATTCTTCAATAAAAAATCACTTTGAATGGCTTGAGGATGTAGCTCAGAAAAATTGGAACCAATCCCCAAACGGCAAGAAACAATAGGAGAGAACTAATGAGTAGAGTATTAATATTATTAACCTTTCTTTGCTTAGTATCATGCAGTACTACTGTGCAAGAAAGTAAGACAGGTGAAAAAATTGGTGGCTACAATATTCACATCATAAAATTTGATAACTGTGAATATATAAGGTTTAGTGGTATTGAACGAGGATACTTAGCCCATAAAGGCAATTGCAAGTATTGTGAAGAGAGAAGGGTAAAATGAATTATGAAAAAGTAATAAAAGATTTTAACAACAATACTATTGATCCTAAAAAATGGCAAGTTGTAATGGATAATGATGGTGGTTATTGGAGTTATCTACTTGATGATTTAGGCGATGAAGAACGGGAAGAAGCTGTAGATAACATGAGCAAAAAATATGGTGACCCTGACGGTTATAATGATATTGTGAATGTTCTTAATTCAGCAGGTGTTAATTGTGATTGGTGTTAGCAAAATTAGAAAAAACGGATAACGGCATTGACACCGAACTAAAGAATGATTCAAAGACAAAAAGAAAGTAGGAAAGAATGGAAGAAGATAATGTTGTTTTTATCTATACTTTTAGCCATTTTTTTAAAGCTATAGAGGATCGTGACATATACAAAGACGACCAAGTAAAACCAATTAATTTATCAAAATCTCTTAGAGCGTTAAATGTCGCCTATTTGATTAAACACAAAGGTGAATTGTTAAGTGGAACTTATTATTCTACTAAAGATTTTTAGAAGAAACCGATTAACGGCATTGACAAACCCAATTAAAAGAAGTATACTTAGAGAAAGTTAGGAATGAAGTTGAACCCTTCGCCCTGACAACATTAATTCTGTCGAAATAAAATTTATTAAGGCTCTTTAGAGAGTTGGTTTGTTCCAGAGGTATATCGACAGTGTACCAGACGGGGTTCAAGCAAACCACATCTCTAAGGAGCTTTTTTTATTTTAAGGTTATCAATATGAAAAGAAAAAGCCTATCTAAAAAAAATAGGTTTGAAGTCTTTAAAAGAGACTTGTTTACCTGCCAATACTGTGGAAGCACTCCACCTTCAATTGTTTTAGAAGTAGATCATATTATTCCTGTATCAAAAGATGGTGACAACTCAATTGATAATCTTGTTACAAGTTGCTTCGATTGTAATAGAGGTAAATCTAATATTGATTTAGATAGCATTCCTGAATCGCTTCAAGATAAGATGAAGAAAAGAAAGGAAGCTGAAGGTCAAATAGTTGAATACAATAAGTTTCTAAAAAAAATAAATAAAAGGATTGATAAAGCTTTGGTTGAATTAGGTCAATATTGGTTTAATTTGTGGGAAAATGGAGAAGATAAATATGTGTTTGGTGCATCAAGGAGACCATCTATAAAAAAGTTTTTAAAGCATTTAAACCAGTATGACCTTGTTAATTATATGGATATCGCTTATGCTAAAAGAGTTAATGCTAGTGAATATTCTGGGTGGAAGTATTTCTGTGGTATTTGTTGGAATAAGATAAAAGAAGGCGGTGAGCGATAATGAATCACTCTTTTAATATAAAAATAGCAAACGAACATAGCGTTAATGAAGCTATTATTATAGAAAATATAGCTTTTTGGACTACTAAAAATATTGCTAATAAAAGAAACTTCTTTGATGGTAGGTGGTGGGTTTATAATTCAGTTAAGGCATGGAGTAAGCTGTTCCCTTACTGGAGTGAAAAAGTTATCACAAATATTATTAAAAAACTTGAAGATAAAAAAGTTCTTTTAGTTGGTAATTATAATAAAGCTTCTTATGATAGAACTAAGTGGTATAGCTTAGATATTGGCTTGTATGATACGTTTTATAACATATACCCAAACGGTCAAATGGAATTACCCAAACGGTCAAATGCAAATACCCAAACGGTCAAACCTATACCTGTTATAAACACAGATGTAATCTCAGATATAAACAATAATATTGATCAAAACAAAATCTTAGAAGATAACATCAACGAAATCTATAAAGCTTATCCAAAAAAAGTTGGAAAGGTTAAAGCTCTGCCTGCTATAAAAAAAGCTCTTACAAAGATATCGTTTGATAAGCTTCTACCAATAGTGGTTTTGTTTGCAAAATATAGGAAGAACGAAGATCCTCAATACACTCCACATCCTGCATCGTGGTTTAATGGTGAGAGGTGGAATGACATTGAGGATTATAAGCCAAAAAATAATTTCAACAAACCCGGATCAACGGCAAAATTCAACTCTCTAGCAGATCCTAGATTAGAAATGAATCAATCAAGAGATTTAGGGTATTAGACCGATAAGCGGACTTAGGAGTAAAATATGGACTTATACGAACTACTGTTTTTAATAATAATTTTATACCTTTTATTTGGAGATTAGCATGAAGATTGTGAAAAAATTAATTCGTAGTGTGGATAGTTTAACGATTGTTAAAAGTGACATAAAGGATATTATCGTAAAAGAAAAAAATATTCTTGATGAGAAAGAACGTATAGCTGAAATTGTTGATAAAAAACTAAAGGAGATGTTGGATATTGATTATGAATCTGCTGTAATTCTTTCTAGAAGTGATAAGGTGTTGTATTCTTGTTGTGGTGAATACAGTGTTTCTGTGTCGATTAAGAATGATTATGAGTTCAATATTTCACTTTTAACCAGAAAATATCGAGATGGCAAAGCTCCCTGGGTTAAGAGAAGGGTGAACTCTGAGGAGTTTGAAAGGTTTATGAGTTTCACAGAAGATGGAAACAGAATTGTGGCTATAACTGACGATCAAGAGTCTGCTATGGATAGTTATTTGATGAGGTATCAAAGACATGGCCATGAGGTAAAAGCTAGTCTAGGTATGGGAATGATAGGACTTCGTCATGAGTAATAAAATTAAGTATGTGTTTGCTATGTGCTCAGGTCTTTGGGCAACAACAATATCTTTTATTTTCATCTTTGGGTATTTCTTGTTTGAACCTGTCTTTACAGAGGTTGCAATAGGGGCTATGAAAAATCCTTCTTGGTATTTCAATGTTATGCTTGTGTTCTATTTTGTGATAGCAGGAACCTTAATAACAGTAGGCTGTTTTCTAATAGGGGCTTTTGTGATTGAGATTTTAGGCGAACTAACCGATTAAGCGGATTTAGGAGGAAAATGTTTATTATTGAATTAGAAAAAGGAGTTTGGAAAGCTTCTGTACAAGGTGATCCTGGTAGGACTCTTGTGAAAGAAAACGCTACAAAATTTGAGACAAGGCATGGTGCTAAGGTAGCGTTAGGAAAAGCTCGTAATTACAGAGAGTTTAGATATGCTAAGGTTGAAGAGGTTTAACCGATAAGCGGACATTTAACATTTTGCTGACACCAGCAATACGATAGGGGTAACATATGGATTTCAAAAAAACCAACTCTTTACTACAAAACTTTGTAAAAGAGTATAATGGTTACTTGAAAAGAAAAGAAATGATAGAAAAGATGGGTATAGGAGATGCTTTAGTTAAAGATGTTTTAGACTCTGAAAGTGTTGAAGAAGTTAAGGGAAAAATTGCTAATCGGGAAAAGGAGTAAAGAATGAAAGTAACTATTGAATTTGCAGACGGCTCAAAATGGGAAATAAACCCAGAGACGGTTATTAAACACAGAGATATGTCTAATAAAAACAGTAAGGAACTATTTGAATCTGATCGATATGAAATGGATAAGTGGATTGAAACTAGAATGGATTGGTCAGAACTTGATGCTGTACTAATCTATAAACCTGATACTTATTATGATCTAGCAAAAGGCACAATTGAAGTTGATGGGGAGGAGTAAAGAATTGCTAACTAAACCTAGACGAACAAGAGAACAAATGGAAGGATACGGATTTGTGGAAACAATAGTAGAATTAGAATGTCCCTGGTGTAGACGGAAGAATCAACACAAAGAGTACTTGGGATTAGACTCAAGTACAATGCCACCATACAAATTGTGCTTCAAACGAGGGAGAAACGGTGATAATGTGTCAGATTGTGCGATTTTGCATGAAAGACACAACAAAGAAGAATTGATGTTTAAAAGGCTTTGTATACCAAGTGAGATGTGGAATTATACATTAGATTTTCACAGAGCGGATATAGCGGACTATGCTAGAGAACTGGTGAACACTAAGCCAAAGATGATACTGATTACTGGTGGATTTACAGGAATAGGGAAGACTGGATTAGCAGTTTCGATGCTTGTTGAATTTGCTCGTAGAATCCCTAGGTCGGCAAAATTTAGAGCGTTTTACTCTATCATGAGTGAGATAAAATGTGCTATAAACGGAGATTCGGACATATCAGTCGAAGGTGTAATAAAGAAATATTCCAGTATCAGCATACTCTGCATTGATGATGTTGGAGCTGAACAAACCACTGAATACCAAATTAGTGTGCTATATCAGATTCTTAACACTAGAGTTGAAAGTGGGAAGATAACAATAGTGACTACCAATCTTTCAGGAGAAGAGCAGATAAGCCGTTTTGGGGCAAGAATCCAGAGTCGGTTAGGCTCAGACAGGGTAATTGCTATAAAGTCCAAGGATGACCGTAGAACGGCAAGTGCTGTGGTAAGGAGTTTTGAGGTATGAAATGCTCAACGTGTGAGATTGTTCTTACCCCTCAAGAGACATATATAGATGCGAAAACCATGAAAGGGTATTGCAAAAAGTGTCTTATTAAAAGCAGGCTAAAGGATTATCCTTTGGACAAAAAGGGTTCTGTTAAGTTTGAAGATGTTGGTTATTTTGATAATTTTAATTGGGATGGAGTTCCTAAACTATATAGCGGTTGGCTTAAAGAGAAAACAGATTTGATAAAAAGACAAAGTGTAGCTGATTTTTTCTGTGACCTTATTGACGATGACAACCCTATTTGTGGTCTTTGCGGAGAGGCTTTAAGTGACAACCCTTTAATTCCTCACAAGCTTCTCACAAATAAGAAAGAGACTTTTAGAGTGTGCGAGAACTGTCATTTTAAAGAAATGGGGAAATCGGTATGAGTCACAAATATTGCCCTATACACAAGCTTCCTGAAAGATGGATACTTAGAGGATATTTTATCTGTGCGGTATGTTATAGTAATTGGGTTTTAAGGAAAAATAAAGAAAACCGTTATTTTAGATCTTATGGTGGAGTAAATAAGAACTCTCTTAGTATTGATGGTATTATGGATCTTGTTAGAGCCAGTTATTTGAGATTTCCTAAAGCTAGTCTTGAGAAGATTAGATCTCAAAGCGTAAACCCTGAGCTAATGTTGCACCCACTTACTAATGGTGGTTATTATATAAAAAAAATAGGAGATTGTCGTATCACCATCGCAGTCCCTCTATTTGTTGAAAGTTGCGTGAATAGTTCTAACCCAAAGGAGATAAAGTGAATATTAAAATTGATAATAAAAAATTTGGACTTTGCGAAAAAGAAGTCACATTAACAGAGGCTATTACAGACCAGAATGGTGATTGTTTCGCAACATTAATGTATATGTTTGAGTCTTTGGCTGATATTCTTTACAAGAAAAAAATTATCAACAATAACGATGTAAGAGAGATGTTGTTTTTAACTAATTTGTGTATAGCTGGTGACACTAAGATAGATGTGGAGGCTGAATGAACCAAATAACGCCACCCCATAACATAGATATCGAAAAGGTTGTTCTCGCTTCTATGATGCAAAGTGATGAAGAAATTACAGAGTACGGATGTGATCAACTGACCGAAGCGGACTTTTACAACTCAAATAACAAGATAGTGTTTAAGTGTATTCAGGGGATGGTTAAGTCCTCTGTTGGAGCTATGGATCTAGTTTTGGTGCAGGATGCGATAAGCGGGCTGGAAGGCATGACAGTAGAGGGTTCTATGTTAGCAGTAGTTGATCTTATTGAAGTGCAAACTACTAGATCTATAGTAAAACATTGTGAACGATTGAGAGAGTTAGCCGAAAGTCGGTCTTTGTTGAATTTGAGCTATCAGATGCAAAATTCTGTGATAAAAGGGGAACAGTCGGCAGTTATCAAAGAAGCTGTTGATGTCGAATTGTTGAGTATGGAGAGGAGTACTAAATGTAAAACTACTCATATAAGAGAATCTATCGGTGATACTATTGAGCAAATGGATGGAAATAGTGATAAGAATCAGCCTCTTTATTTTGGGATCAAAGATTTGGATAAAATGACGGGTGGTATGTTCCCAGGAAACCTTATAACTATTGGGGCAAGGCCATCTCAAGGGAAAACGCAGGTGTGCCTACAAGTAGCTTTAAATGTTGCAAAACAAGGCAAAGCGGTCTTAATATTCTCTCTTGAAATGAAAAAGGAGCAGTTAGTATCCCGGTATATTTCGAATATAGGATCTGTTGATAACTCTAGAATAAGATCAAGAACCTTGATGCCTAAAGATCGAGAAGGCGTTATGATGGCAACAGAACAGCTTAATGATTTGCCGATTTATCTCAATTCTTCAAAAAGTATGACTGTTTATGAATTAAGGTCCGAAGCGAGAAGAATGAAAAGGAAAATCCCTAACCTCGGACTTATTATTGTTGATTATTTACAGTTGATGGAGGATTCTAAGGATTTAAGAGGAGATAAACGGCTTGCCACAGAAGAAAAAAGTAAAATACTACTTCAGTTAGGAGATGAGCTTGAAGTCCCTATTATGCCGTTAGTTCAGCTTAATAGAAATTGTGAATCAAGACCACACCCTAATAAACGGCCTATTTTGTCGGATATCAAAGAAGCTGGTGCTATAGAACAAGATTCACATATAGTCATTTTCCTGTATCAAGGAGCTAAGTACAAAGAAGTGATTGACGATGTTCCTGTGCCAGAAGGGGAGCTTGAATTGATCTTAGCAAAAGTTCGTGAAGGAACGATAGGAACGGTTAAAACCTTATCAGAGGGGCAGTATTCTAGGGTCTCAGACTTAGAAGAGCACAGAGTTGAACCAGATATGTTTGGAGGTAGGAATGAGTATGAAGATGAATTTACTAGAGGGGTTTAAGCGTAGATCCGAAGGAGCGGCATACCAGGACGGTAACTTAGAGGATCTTGGAAGTGTTGTGGCTAGGGTTTTGGAGGGAGTTTTGCAGGAATCGGAGGACGGCAATGAATCAAAAAATAACAATACACTATGATTTCACGGATGGTACTGAGCTTTCTTACGGCAAAGCGGTATGGGCTAATGAGGACTTTACAACAAATTGTCTTGAGTTTTTTAGCTCTGATAACCCCAATGCGGTCATTGTCAAAAAGAACGGCTCTAGCATAAGCGTTAGAGCCTTGCTAGACAATAAGCTTGGTCATACTATGAAAGAGATTAGGAAGGCACACGATCTGCGGAAGATGTTGGTTGCAGGGAAGTTTGATTGGAAATCTAAAAAAGAGGGAGAGTGAGTTGTGAGTGAGCTAACAAGAAATATACGAAACAAACTTACCCCAATTGATAATATAATATGGTTGTTGGCAGATGGTGAAGTAAAGCACGCTATGGAGTTTTTGCCAAAAGCTAAAGATAATATCTTAGATATAATGGATCTCATAATTGAAGAGGAAAAAATGGAGCAGAAAAAGAGGGAGTGTGAGTTGTGAGTAAAGTAATAACAGCATATGATTATATTAACAATACAAATGTAATGGAACTTGAAATGGATGACAACTTAAGTTTAACAAAAAGAGAATTAATTATTCTGGTAGAAGGATTTCGTGTTGAGCTTCTCAAGCAGATACTGAGCAAAATGGAGCAGAAAAAAAAGGAGAGTGAGTTGTGAAAACAAATAAAGAATATTGGGGAGAAGTTAATTATCAACCGAAAAACGATTATCCTGAAAGACCTTTTATGAAAAAAGTAAACGAGTCAATTTGTGCTAATGATGAGTTAATAGATCTAATCTGCGAAACGGTAGAAGAGGATAATGAAAAAGAGAATAATGTCGTTTGCATGATAGCTCTGACCGTTTTGGTTTTTGTAGCTGTCGTGGGGCTGTTTGTGGCGTGGGAGTTGTGGCAATATGTTAGATAATATTGATCATAAAAAACTGTGTGAAGACTTCGAACGGTACATAAATAAAACTCAGAGCAGGTTTAAAAAATGTATTGAAGTGATAAAAAAGAAAGATCGTATTGATGCATTTGATAGAGATATGATGGTGCGATTTGAGAGTTATGATATCGTGAAAAGAGTTTTTGAGAAGTTTAAAAAAAGGCAAGAGAGAAGTTTTTAGTTGACCCCAATCGGTCAAAGTGATATATTAAAAACGTGGGAAGAAGGTTTGACAGCCTCCACAAAATTAATTCTACAACAGAAATTCATTAAGCTCTAAGAGAGCCTCTTTGTATCCAAGCGTAGTTGTAGTGCGTTGGTGTGTCAGCAAGGAGATACTCTTAGGGCTTTTTTTTATTTGGAGGGAATATATGTTTGAGAGTCTAAAGGTCGGAGATAGTGTTTATCACATCGGAAATGGTGTTATTGCTGAGACAGTAACTAAAGTTGGCAGAAAATACTTCTATACTAACAGACGTGAGTTTGGCAGAGAGCTTAAATTTGTTAAAACTACGGGCGAGCTTGTGTCTGATCATCGTTGCATGGTTGTTTCTCCTAATAAAAAAGCCCTTGAGGATAAGTTTGAAAGAGATAGTATTGAGACACAGATATACAGATTTTATTGCGATGATTACGATAGGGCAAAAACAGAAAAACGGTCTAAAATATCTCTTGAAGATCTTAGAATTATATCAGAAATACTTAAAAAGCCTGAAGCAGTAAGTGAGGATAAGTAAAATGGAACGATTAAAAGAAGAGTATTACAACCTGTCTCAAGTTCTTGAAATGTACAACGAGGTTTACGAAGATGATAAGAAGATATTTAATTTTTTGGATAGGGATAATGTTTGTGGAAAAGAATCATATATGTGGTCTAATGCATCTAGCAGTTTCGGTAACTTTATATTGTTAATGGAATTACTTATGTGGTTATCTGTAGACACGAAATATTATGCATTAAAATGTTTAACTGATGAATGTTTAAATATGGGGACAATTGTTAATAATCTTAGGACGTTCTTAAAGGTCGGTAAGATTAAAAGTGATAGTTGGATGACTTATGTAGGTTGGTGTGATAATAATCAATGGTATAAAATAGGTAGATCTAAGAACCCATTTGAAAGGTGTAGAGTACTTTCAATTAAACCTGTGTTGATCTTAAAAAAAGATGTTGAGACAGTCCTTTTGCATCACCACAAAAGAATTGTTGGTGAATGGGTTGAATATGAAAACTTAAAAATTAAAGATATTGTGGTTCAATATGTTGACGATGTTATTTATTTCGAAGAGGAGGATGACGGTTATGAGGTAGAGAAAAAAGAAGTGTTTGTTGATGTACAATTTGCTAAAGATTTTGGTATTGCAGATGATTATTTAGAAAGGGTTAAATACCTTGAAAACTAGTGTAGCATTAAAGAAAAATGTCAGGATGGCTATAGAAGATGTTTATCCTGATTACTTGAAGAATTTAAGGGAGGTTTGTTAGATGAAAACTGCTTTAACCCTAGTGTTGTTTCTATTGGTTTCATGTGGTGAAGACGTGATATATACAATTGAATGTGAGGTTACAAAGGTTGGTACTTTTACAGCTAAAAGAACAGCTGTAGAGATTTCTATGGATGGTTGTGATTATTTTGGTTACTTCGATTTAGGTGGTCCCGCGATAGTAGGAAAGAAATTTTCAATAGTTTACATATGGGATAATGACCTTAAAAAATATAAACAAATCGGAACAGGTTATGATGTCCCAAACACCACTAATGATATTGTTGGCCATAGTTCTTGTAAGTGCATAAAAAACAATATTCCACCTGAGTTGTGTAATAAACCCGAATAATCGGGCGAAACTTTTAAAGAAGGAGTTGGGGAATGGGTTACGGTCATGAAGAGGATGTTGAATGTAGTAATGATATTCAATTAAGTAAATTAGATCAAAAGGTTGCTAGTTATTTTGAGTATGATTGGACAGAGTGGAATGAGTTGTCTCATTATGAAAAAATAAGCAAAAGAAGAATTTATAAAAGATTTAATAAATAACCGCCAATCGGCGAAAGAAGGAGTTGTAAGAATGAATTTTTGGGAATTTTTAAGCGAAAATGTGTTCTGGATATTTTTGATTATCGGTGGAGTTTGTATAACTATTACTGAAATTGCTGAGATGCTAATTAAATAACCGCCAATCGGCGAAACCTTTAAAATGCGAGGGTGTATAAATGAGTCACGGAGAAGTGATAGATAGAGTATTAACTTGGCTAGTTGTGGTAGTATTAATATCTGTTCCATTGTCAATGTGGAAAATTGTTGATATAATTATTTGGTTTTTAGAATATTATTCAGAGAAAACAAACTAAATGGTTGATGATGTTTTTTTTGCTCAATTAATGAGCAGATAATTAATTAAATAACCGCCAATCGGCAAAAGGAGTTGTAGGATGGAAGAGGATATCAAAAAAGTATACAAACTTCTTAAAGATCAGCAGGATATATCTGATGAGCTAAGAGAAGAAATTAAAGAGTTACGTAAAACTAATGACAGTATTAAGATTAAAAACCAAATACTGATTAGGTTTGCAGAAGAGGTAGCAGTTAATACTCATAATATTGTTACTGATGTTATGGGAGTAAAATAACCGCCAATCGGCAAAAGGAGTAAAGATATGGTAGAGATACTAGGAGAGTTGATAAAATACATAGGTAGTAGAAATGATGAAATAACCGCCAGTCGGCTAAGAATCAAAAGCAGTGAAGAAAGAATAGAAGAGAATATGCGGACGCTTGCCGTGGTGTCGGATTTGCTGGGTAAATATCAGGCGGCAGAGGATGAAATTGAGGAGAGAAGGAGGTTGTTTTGAGAGTATTATCTGTTTTTGATGGAATTAGTTGTGGCCAAGTGGCTCTTAAAAGATGTGGAGTGAAGGTTGGCGAGTATTACGCTAGTGAGATTGATAAGTATGCAATACAGGTTACACAGAAGAATTTTCCTAAAACTGTACAACTTGGACCAGTCGAGCTAGTTAATAAAGAACGGTTACCTGAAATTGATATCTTAATTGGTGGATCGCCCTGCCAGGGGTTTAGTTTTGCAGGTAAACAATTGAACTTTGAAGATCCTCGTAGTAAATTGTTTTTTGAATTTGTGCGATTAAAGAAAGAGCTGAAGCCTAAATATTTCTTTCTTGAGAATGTGAAAATGAAAAAAGAGTATCAGGATATTATAAGTAAATTACTTGGTGTTCAACCTGTTGAGGTTAATAGCTCATTAGTTTCTGCACAGAACAGAAAGCGTTTGTACTGGACTAATATTCCTTTTAAAGCTCCAGAAGATAAAAAGATAAATTGGGGAGATGTAAGGGAGCGTGGAGTTAAATCTGATTGTTTTTATTATACTGAGAAAGCTATGCAATGGTTGGGGAGGCATAGTCATAATAATAACAAAATATTAAAAGTGCATAATGAAAACGAAAAAATGCAGATGTTAGAAGCAAGTCATTATAAAAAATATAGTTCTCAAAGATTTTTTGGTGTTGTTGAGACATTAATAGATACACAATGTGTAGGAGCTATGAGAGGGAGATATCTCGTTAATGGAAAGCGACAAGATGGGACTCAGCTTACTAAAGGTTTGACAAAGCAATATATTGAATTTAGATATGACAGTAAAACTAATGCACTTACAACTGTAGGAAAGGATAATGTAGTTGTACCATTTACTCATTCAAACAGGGTTCCTGTTGATGAGTTCTTTTTTAGATATATAACGCCTATTGAATGTGAGAGGCTACAAACTTTAGACGACAATTACACTGATGGCATAAGCAATACCCAGCGATACAAAGCTCTGGGGAATGGGTGGACTGTTGATGTTATATGTGAATTTTTTAAGAATATGACTTAACTAAACACCTGTAGTTCAGGAGAGAAAGCAATGGAAGTTTTTCTAGGGAACTTCTGTCTAAAATCTACCCTGTGATAATCTTTCTTAGAAATTTCTTTATTAATCCATCGACGGCAAAGCTCCAATCGGTCGTCACTAATAATATTAAACTCTTTGTTAATTGCTTGAAAATTTCCTACGGTTCCAGCTTTTGTGAGATAATCAAAACTTACGACTCTTTGAAATGGCTTGTTTTCAACTTTTATCACAAGATTGATGGCGATATTTGTTGAATATTCTTTATAGTATTGTGCTCTGCATAGTATTGTGCCGTCAGAACGGATTTTAAAGTACCATTTGCCTATGTTCTTGTGTGTAGGCATCCAACGAGCTAAGTATTTATTAAAAGTCCTCTCAGGCATAGTTCTGAGCTTATTAGTTATTCTAAAAAACTGCCTGCGGTATGGACTAGGCACAGAAATAAGCTCAAGGCTCAGATCTGTGGTGATATGAAATTGTGCTTCCATATCTCCTAGGCACACAAAAATCATGTCATGAGCAGGTGTATATTGAATGTCTGTATAAATCTCTTCCTCTACTAGTTCCTTGTTTATGTGATCAAAAATGTCATAAAGAAGGAAGTACGGCAATTTACCTAACATATTAATCCTCTCCTTTCAAGTATAGTCCCACCATGTCTCTTATACTCATTTCGTTGTTATCTCTTATTATCTCTAACATCTTAAAATCTCTTTCTGCTTTGATGAATTGCTCTTCAATATTTCGCTTCGATTTGTCTGTGAAGGCTTTTTGAATCTTAGAACAGTAATTACATTTCTGTGCTTGAAATCTGCCTTCGGTTCCGCATAGGTAGCATTTACACTCTTTATCTGGTTTTAGCCTGGAGGGAAGCGGAGTTCTTTCCCATTCTTTAAATTGCCTAAATACTCTGACGCTCCAATAGTGACGCATCTTTGTTTTAATCTCTTTGTTTTTACATTTAATGTATGCACCACCAATCCATTTTTTATTAACCGAAAGTCTGACGGTCACAACGTGTTGGATTTGTGCGGTGTCTTGTATTGGTCTGAATTTGAAGGAGGCGT